>FLNX01003020.1_pt1 | contig 171899 bp, 176 predicted proteins | sample 1140341 | NCBI WGS metagenome assembly FLNX01 (sample SAMEA3878208, study PRJEB12797) | bioreactor metagenome | biome: Moose rumen | place: Sweden | collected 2011-10
TATTTTCTTACTATTTTGACTGCCCCTTATTTTTAATAGCAGCTTGAGCAGCAGCAAGTCTTGCAATAGGAACTCTAAATGGTGAGCAAGAAACATATGTTAATCCTGCATTATGACAGAATTCAACACTTGATGGGTCTCCACCATGTTCACCACAGATACCAAGTTTAATATCAGGTCTTGTAGATTTTCCTAAATCAACAGCCATTTTAACTAATTTTCCAACACCTTTTTGGTCTAATTTAGCAAATGGATCTTGTTCGTAAATCTTATTTTCATAATAAGAACCTAAGAACTTACCAGCATCATCTCTTGAGAAACCAAATGTCATTTGAGTTAAGTCATTTGTTCCAAATGAGAAGAATTCTGCTTCTTTAGCAATCTCATCAGCTGTAATAGCTGCTCTAGGAATTTCGATCATAGTACCAATATGATAACTCATATCAGAACCTTTTTCTTCTTTAACCTTTTCAGCAGTTTCTACTACTATATCTTTAACGAATTTTAATTCTTTAACTTCTCCTACTAAAGGAATCATTATTTCAGGAACGATATCGTATCCATCTTCTTCTTTAACTTCAATAGCAGCTTCCATTAAAGCTCTAGTTTGCATTCTAGCAATTTCTGGATAAGTAACAGCTAGACGGCAACCTCTATGTCCCATCATTGGGTTAAATTCATGTAATTCATCACAAACTTCTTTAATATGTTCAACTGTAATGTTCATAGCTTTAGCTAATTCTTCCATTTCAGCATCTGTTTTTGGAATAAATTCATGTAGAGGAGGATCTATATAACGAACTGTCATTGGTCTTCCTTGAAGTTCTTTATACATAGCTTTGAAATCACCTTTTTGATAAGGGATTAATAAATCTAAGTATTTTTCTCTATCTTCAACTGTTTCAGATAGGATCATTCTTCTTAAATTGAAGATTCTTTCTTCATCAAAGAACATGTGTTCTGTACGGCATAGTCCAATACCTTCTGCACCTAATTCAATAGCTTTAGCAGTATCTTTAGGAGTATCAGCATTAGTTCTAACACCTAATTTTCTATATTTATCTGCCCATTCCATAACTCTTCCGAATTCACCAGCGATAGTAGCATCAACTGTAGGAATAGCACCATCATAAATATTACCTGTAGTACCATCAATAGAGATTACATCTCCTTCATGGAATACTTTACCAGCTAATTCAAATTCTTTTTTAGCTTCGTTCATCTTGATGTCTCCACATCCAGATACACAGCATGAACCCATACCACGAGCAACTACTGCTGCGTGTGAAGTCATACCACCACGAACAGTTAAGATACCTTGAGATACCTTCATACCAGTAATATCTTCTGGAGAAGTTTCAAGTCTAACTAATACAACTTTTTTACCTTTATCATGCCATTTTTCAGCATCTTCAGCAGAGAATACGATTTGACCACAAGCAGCACCAGGAGATGCTCCTAAACCTTTACCAATAGGTTTAGCTTCTTTTAATGCTTTAGCATCAAATTGAGGGTGTAATAAAGTATCTAAGTTTCTAGGATCAATCATAGAAACAGCTTCTTCTTCAGTACGCATACCTTCATCAACTAAATCACAAGCAATTCTTAATGCAGCTTGAGCTGTTCTCTTACCATTTCTAGTTTGTAACATATATAGTTGTCCATGTTCAACAGTAAATTCCATATCTTGCATGTCTCTATAATGTTCTTCTAGAGTTTTACAAACATCTTGGAATTGTTTAAATGCTTCAGGGAATTTATCTTCCATTTCAGCAATCTTCATTGGTGTACGAACACCTGCAACAACGTCTTCACCTTGTGCATTTGTTAAGAATTCACCAAATAAACCTTTTTCACCAGTAGCAGGGTCACGAGTAAATGCAACACCAGTACCACAGTCATCACCCATGTTACCAAATGCCATAGATTGAACGTTAACAGCAGTTCCCCAAGAATAAGGAATATCGTTATCTCTTCTATAAACATTAGCTCTTGGATTATCCCATGAACGGAATACAGCTTTAATAGCTCCCATTAATTGTTCTTTAGGATCATCTGGGAAATCTGAACCAATTTTTTCTTTATATTCAGCTTTAAATTGGTTAGCTAATTCTTTTAAGTCTTCAGCAGTTAACTCAACATCTTGAGTAACTCCTCTTTCTTCTTTCATCTTATCGATTAATTCTTCGAAGTATTTCTTACCTACTTCCATTACTACGTCAGAATACATTTGAATAAATCTTCTATAGCAGTCCCAAGCCCATCTTGGATTATTACTTTTTTCAGCAATAACTTCTACAACATCTTCATTTAAACCAAGGTTAAGAATAGTATCCATCATACCTGGCATTGAAGCTCTTGCACCTGATCTTACTGAAACTAATAATGGATTTTCTTTATCTCCAAATTTCTTTCCAGTAATCTCTTCCATTTTTACAATATACTCATTAATTTGAGATTGAATTTCATCATTGATTTCTCTTCCATCTTCATAGTATTGAGTACATGCTTCAGTTGTAATTGTAAATCCTTGAGGAACAGGTAATCCAATATTAGTCATTTCTGCTAAGTTAGCACCTTTACCACCAAGTAATTCACGCATATCAGCATTTCCTTCTTTAAAAAGGTAAACATATTTGTGCACAATGATTCCTCCTTTTATGACACACACAAAATTATACCATAAAAAATAAAAACAAGAGATGAAATCTCTTGAATTTACATAACTTTTACTCATAAATTTTTTTAATATAATAATAAATTAATTTTCTAGCTTCTTCCACCCATTAAATTACTAGATGAATAACTCTTTAAACCTCTATTAAATGCATAAAAAGCAAGTAAAACAATAAATATTGTAAAACCAATAACTACTAGTAATGAAATGATATTAAAATCCATAATTATATGTACTGGAATCCATACAGCAAAAGCTGATGGAATTAAGACAAAGAATATTATCTTAACAAATCTATTAAATATTATATCTGGATACAATGAAGAACTTAACATAGCGTCTCTAAATGCATCAGCTAAGATACTAGATCTATAAAAATACAATGTTAATGTATTTAATATACATACAAAACTAGTATATATTAATCCACCAAATATAATTAAGACTGTATAAAGTAAAATATTTCTAATACTAAAATTAAATACAATTAAGGAAATATAACCATATAATAAATCTCCAAAAGCAGATGGTTCTAAACTAGAAGTAGATAAATAACATAAAGTATTTTTAGGCATTACTAAGTATGCATCTAATTTACCTTCTTCTATATATTCAGGCATTCTCATAATACCATTAAAGAACAAGTGACCAATTCCATAAGCACCACTAGATAATGCCCAGAATAACATTACATCATTTAAACTATAACCGCCTAAATTAGAACATATACTAAATATAGTTAACCATTGAATAATAAATGAAGCATTATTAAGTATCATAGATATAACCGATGTAATAAATGCAACATTATTTTCCATACATCTCATTAAATTATATTTAAATGATAAAAACATTATCCTTAAATTATTCTTAACCTCCGTTAACATTAAGCTTCTTCACTCCCTTTCCATATATAAATAAAATAAATAATAAAACAATTGTAATAGTAATAACTTGAGTAATTACAATTTCTATAAAACTATTAAAACTATAATTAATTACTAAACCAGCCGGACCAGATGATACTCCATATACAGGACTATATCTAATAATTTTTTGAATAAAACTAGGAAACATTCTAATTGGAAAGAATACACCAAATATTAAAACAATCTTACTATAAATATTTTGAAACGGTTTAGAATCTTCTACCCAGAATGCTAACAAACTAATTAGTATTCTCATTAAACCAGTAATTAATAGTCCAAAGAAGAATACAACAATCATACTTAGTAATGTATAAATAGTAAATCCTTCTATTCTACCAGCAAATATTAATCCTAAAATAGTAGCAATAATTGTAAATAAAACAAACCTAATAAAAGTATCAGCTAAATACTTACAAATTATATAAATAACATAATGATATGGTTTGTTAACTTGGTATGCAATATTACCAGATTTAATATTATTTCTAATTTCATCAGTAGCTACTTTAGAACCTGCCCCATATGTAATCATTTCAGCAAGTAATAAATACCAAATCATTTGATTAAATGAATATCCATTTATTAAAGCATCACTATCTTTATAAATAAATGACCATAAACTAATTAAAACTAACAAAGTAACAACGAAACCACTAATACGAAACAATATATTTGATGCATATTGAATAGAATCGTTGAAAGTAGTCTTCATTACATATAAATACTTTTTCATTTCTTACTACCTTTATAAATATTACTAATAATAGTCTCCAATGGTACATTAGATATATTAATATCTATAATATGATCTGGATCTAATAACTTAATAGCATCAGTAATACTTTTCTTACTTAAGTCAACTTCAAGTTTTAAATTATAGTCTTTATCTTTTAAAATAGTAATACCATCTATTTCATCTAAATTAACTCTAGTATTCATCTTAGCTTCAACAATCTTTTTATCTAAATAATGATATTTTAAATTTTCCATAGTATCATCAAGAACTATCTTACCATCATTAACAATAATGACTCTCTTACATAATTTTTCTATATCACCTACATCATGACTAGTTAAAAAAATAGTAGTTTTCTTTTCTTTATTAAGTCTTTTAATAAATACTCTTATTTTTTCTTTAATAACAGGATCTAATCCAATAGTAGGTTCATCTAAGAATAATATATCTGGTTCATGAATTAAAGATGCAACTATTTCACATATCATTCTTTGACCTAAAGATAAACTTCTAACTGGAGTATTAATAAATTCATCTAATTCAAAAATATTTTTATATTCTTCAATTCTTTTTTCAATTACTTTATCAGGTATATCATATATTGCTCCAAAAAATTTAAAATTATCATATGGTGTTAAATGAATCCATAATTGTTCTTTTTGTCCAAAAACTGTACCTATTTCATAAGCAAGTTTTTTTCTTTCCTTTTGAGGATTAATACCCATAATAGATATATCTCCTTTAGTAGGATATAAAATACCAGTAAGCATTTTTATAGTAGTACTTTTACCAGCACCATTAGGTCCTATAAAAGCAAGTACTTCTCCTCTTTCAACGGAGAAACTAATATTATTAACTGCTTTTTTACTATTATACTTAGGTTTAAATATAGCTTTAATACTACCTTTTAAACCTTTTTCTTTAACTTTTACTTTAAAAGTTTTCGATAGATTTTTAACTTCTATTGCTTTCATAACTTCACCTCTTATCTTCTCATATTCATATTATCACATTGACCATATAAATCTCTATAATTTTCAAGTGATTCAGATACTCTAATTTCATATCTATGACATAATTCATTATCACTTGGGTCAATAAACTCATTAATTAAACGTCCACCTAAAGCAATCATTGTTCTTTCAGAAGCTGGATTAGAAACATTACAGTCTAAGACAACTGAATCTAATCCATGCCATCTACATACTTCTAATGCCATATACAAATTATAGTGATTATAACCATTGCCTCTTTCACTTGGTCTAATACCATAGCCTATATGTCCACCACATCTAGCCAACCTATTATTTAAACGCAATCTAATATTACACATCCCAATTATTCTATTATCACTTTCTCTAACTAGAAAATAAGTTAAATTTGGGACTCGTTCTTCATTCACATTATATATAGCATCATAAACATAATTAAGCCATTCTTCATAATGTTCTTCATTTAAAGTAACATATCTACTTAAACCACCAGAACCATTTATATTAGAACCACACTCTAAATGTTCTCTAATATAATTAACAGCATCTTCACGATATGACATATCTGGTCTAACTAGTCTTAGTCTTTCCATAATATCACCCCTTTCTCATATTTTAAATTCCATTCTCATACATTGACATTTAAATTCCTTTTTAAAGTAAAAATTAATAGCTTTTTCATTAAAGGACCATACTGATAGGATTATTTCTTCACAATTTTTATTCTTAGCAATTCTTTTAGCTTCATTAATTAACTCTGTACCAAAACCTGTACCACGGTTTGAAGAATCAACTCCTAATTCATGTATTGCCATTAATTTTCTTCTTCTAGTTATATCTCCACCAACAAAACCTACTTCTGCAAACATAAATCCATTAACTTTATTATCTTCATCACAAGATACTAATTTTATGAATTTATGAGAATGCATTCTTTCATTAAATTTATTGATAGGGACATGGATCTTTAGATATGAATATATCTTTTCTACCTTCTACATGTAGTAGTTGGACTTGATTAAATATACGATTCACATCATTAAAATCCTTCCTTTTCATTTTACGAATCATAATTACCGTTCCTTTCTATTTTTTTAAAGTCATATGAATACTTCTAGTAGGATTACCTATACCATCAACAATATTTTTAGGTCTACCATTTTTATAAAAACCTATCTTTTCATACAAATGCATAGCTCTTTTATTATTTTCATGAACTTTTAACGTAATCTTATTTAAATGTAATTCATTATAACCATACTCAATTAACTTATTTAATATTTCATATCCATAATGCTTATCTTGAGCAGTTGGAGTAATCCATATACCTAATTCACCAATATTTTTTTTAATTTCATGATAACCGGCATTAGCAATTGGTTTATTAGTTTCTTTATCAATCATTGTAAATTGATATAAATCTTTATTATTCTTTAACCATTCTATTTCAGCTTCACGAGTATAGATAATTGGATTTGTTGTTATATATTGATATATTTCTGGATTATTCATATTTTCAATATAAAAATCAACATATTCTTCACTCATTTTGACGAAATACATTCTTTCGGTTTCCATTTCTATTTTCATATATTTCTTCCTTTCTTAAAATTTATCTTTTAAAACAAAAAGGAGTCACATATAACATGTGACTCCGAATTACTTCGTGTAGGATTATATATTCCCTATGTAGCTATTATACATACTCACCAAGAGTACGATCAGACACCAGACAGAGATATTTACGAATACCAAAATAGACCTCTTCTAATGTAGATCGTATTAAATTTTTAACATCGCCCCATGCGACAAGATATGTTTGTAAAAACATTCCTATTTTCATAAATATCACCTCTCTTTCTCCATTGCTCGTAGGTTTTAAAAGATATAAAAAAGCCACGAACAAAATATTCGTGACTCCGATAATCGTGTAGGTTTTCTGCCCAGCACAGCTCGTTTTATAAACTTATGTGCTCTCACTAACTAAAAAATAACACTTAAAAAACTATTTGTCAACTTTTTTTCCTTGTCTTGGAAAACTTTTTAAATAAACGCTCCTTAACCTATCATTAGTTACATGAGTATATATTTGTGTAGTACTTAAAGAAGAATGTCCAAGTAATTCTTGTACACTTTTTAAATCTGCACCTTCATTTAACATATCAGTTGCAAAAGTATGTCTAAGTACGTGAGGAGATATATGATGCTTTAAAGCAGCTTCATTAACCACTTTATTAATTATTAATTCAACTCCTCTACTAGTTAAATCTCCACCATTATTATTTATAAGTAATGTCTTACTTTTTTTACCATTTAATAAATTAGGTCTAGCTTCATTAATATATTTATTTAAATATTTTAAAGCATAGTCTCCAAAATAAACAATTCTTTCTTTACCACCTTTACCATATACCTTAATTTCTTTATTACCTTTATCAAAATCATTTACTTGTAATGAAGTTAATTCTGATACACGAATACCAGTAGCATATAATAACTCTACTATAAACCTATTTCTAATACCTAAATCTGTATCTAAATCAATAGAATCGAATATAGTTTCTAACTCATCTGGTTGTAAAAAATTAGGTAATTTTCTTTCTTTTTTAGGATTTCTAATCGTTTTAAATATATTACTATCTAACTTACCATCTAATACTAAATAAGAATAAAAATGTCTTAAAGCACTTAATATTCTAGATATAGTACTATTAGAATAGTTTAGTGAATCTAAATACTTTAGAAACTCTCTTATTTCATCTTTATTTATATTTAAATAATTAATCTTTTTTAATTTGATAAAACCATAATATAAGTCCAAATCTCTTTGATAACTTACTAAAGTAGTATCAGGATATCTTTTTTCATTTGATAGATACTTCATAAATGAATTAATATTACTTTCAAACATAATATCACCTACTATTTAAATTATACCAAATCAAATAAAAAAAATCATTTTTTCAAATGACTTTCTTCCATATCTAAAGGTATAATACCCATTTTCATAAGTTCATCTCTAGTATAATCTCCATAACCCATTTGAATTATTTCATCCATATAAAGCATACATTCATGAGTATCACTAACATCATTGCTAATCATAACATCTAAAGATAATTGTTTAGTAGTTTTACCTTTAACAGCCTTTTTAGCTTTCTTAGCAACTTCAGTGCCTTCTTCAACCTTTTTAACTTTTCTTTTACTTAAACCTAATTTATTTCTTAAATCAGATAAAGCATTATAATTTAATAACTTTAAATCTTGATCAGACATAGTTCTTTTATCAGGATGTTCCTTAAAAAAAGTAACTATCTCTTTATAATACATACTCATTGCTGATAATATTCTGCTTCTCATAGCAAATAATTGCTCAGTAGACTTCTTATCAAAATCTTTATCTGAATAATTAGTAATAGCTTTTATATCACATATAATAAGTTCTCTATTCATAAGATCACCTATTACATTATATCACTATTCTTTGTATAAATCATCTGACCTTTTTTAATACGATTCATTAACATATCAGATACTTGAATTCTTAATCTTCTTTTTTCTTCATAAGGCATTTTATAATAAACATCTAATGCCATTCTTAAATATTCTTCACCATTAACTGCAAAAGCATTAATGTTTTTAAGAATCATAAATAATTGTTTAGCTTCTTCACTATTAAATCCTTTATTAAAAATATTTGTAATATTATTTATAACAACTTTATCATCAGCAAACTTTATAATTAAATCAACTAGTTCTGTTTCTGAAACACTTTGCTTATTTAAAAATAAACATCCTTCTTTTAATTCTCTCCATTTACCATTTTCATAGAAAATAATAGCAAATTCTAAAAACTTATCATCTAAATCTATATATCCTAAGTCTAAACAACTTTGTAACAAATCAACATGACTAATATGAGAAGTAAAACTATCTATACCATCTAATGAATTTAAATTTTCTCCATTATAATATTCAGTATTAAACCATTCTAAAGGAAGATAATCATTATCATCTCTTTTAATAACTAATAGATATTTTCTTGTACTATTTTCCATAAAAATCCTCCTTAAGGGGAAGATTATAGCACAACACTTAACACATAGTCAAATATTTATTTAAAGAAACTACCAAAGAATTCCATTACCTTAATAACCTTATTATTTATAAAGTCATCTAACCCATTTCCAATTTTTTGACCTAATAAATCCATACCATTAGAAGTATCTACATAATCATCACTAATATAATCTTTCATATCAATCACTTCTCCATTTTTAACATCTTCTTCAAAGTCTAATCTTTTTTCTTCTGTTGTAATAGTTTTATCATATAAACTCTTTTCATAATAACCACTTTGGACTGAAAAATAATTAATTAAAAACATAACAAATAATATAAATAATACTCTTTTAAATACATTCCAAGATTTAAGATTATTCTTCATTAAACCTCCTCTAAGTATTTAGATATAACTTTAGATAGTATTTTTAAACTATTATTTAATTCTTCAATACTATTATATTGACCTCCTAATTCTATTAGAACCATATTTTTACTTAAATCTTGATTATATATACCATTAACACCTAATCCTTTTTTTAATATAACACCTCTATTAATACCATCTACTTCTTCTTTCAAATAATTATTTAGTTTAATACTTAAATCATAATTATCTTGGTAAGTATCATATTCTCCTCCAACAACAAATAATATTCTGGCATAATTAGTATTATCAATTTCTAGAAGTGTTTTTTCTAAAGAAGATGAATCTCTGTGTAAATCAATAATTAATTTGTAATTATTATTTACTATATTATCCTTAATAAGTATCCTAGATGCTTCATAACTATATTTATAAGCCCAATTATTACTATTTAATACATCAGTAACAGAATTCTCTTCCACATAACAATTAATTCCATAATTACTTAAATAATCCCTTAAAATATAACTCATCATTTTTACATTAGGTCTTATATTATAATTATTTAAATAACTATCACTATAACTTTCTTTTTCATGAGTACTATAAATATATACATCATAAGTATCACTAGTAACAGTATTTTCCTTCTTCTTTTTTACAATTAAATTATCAAGTAAATAAAAAGGATCATTATATTTATTATATCCATTATCACTAGTTATCATTCTAGCTACCATATAATCATTCTTATAGATAAAAGAATTATATAATTTATACAAACAGTACATTATTAATAAAATAAATACAATAATAACAATTTTTTTGAGCTTTCTCCTTTTTCTTTTAGATTTAAATCTTCTTTTCATATAATCACCATATTAAAAATATATCCAAAATATAAATATAAATGTCGATTATTGTATAAAACATAAATTTCAATAAATACTTGCAAATAAAAGCAAACTCTAGTATAATCTTATTTGTATTTAAGGAAGGAGCGAGAATATGGCTAATATTAAGAGTTCTAAAAAAGCAATCAAAGTAATAGCTAAGAAAACTGAAGCTAACCATGATTACAAAGCTAGAGTTAAAAACACAATTAAAGCTTGTGAAAAAGCTATCGCTGCTAAAGACGTAGACGCAGCTACAGAAGCTGTTAAAAAAGTACAAAAGAACATTGATAAAGCTGTTAGCAAAGGTGTTATGAAAAAGAACACTGCTGATAGAGAAAAATCAAGATTAAATAAAAAAGTAAAAGATATGAAGTAATATACTTCATTTTTTTATGATATAATGATTAAGGTGATACTATGGCTAAAATAAAAAAATATTTATCATTAATAGTTAGTATCGTAGTAATAGCAGTTATTGTACTTAACTTTGATAAAATAACAACAAGAATACAAGACTACTTATATACAATAAAAAATGATAGAAATATAATTATCCAACCAGATAATGAATATAAAAGAAACTATAAATATCTATATGTTCAAAATAATGAAGACTTTATACCTCATTCATATAATGACTTAGTAAATATAGTATATAGTGTTTTAAATAATGGTTGGACAGAATTTACTTTCTACTGCCCTTCTGACTACGAAGATTGTTTAGACGATATAAAAAAATTAAGTAATGATAATGAACAACTATCTACTATCAATAACTTTGTAAATCCATATAACAGTTATTCTACAATTAAAACAATATATGATGATACTGGAGTTATTACATTTGAAGTTAATCATTTATATAATCAAGAAGAAATAAAGAAAACTAATAATACTATTGATGAAATGATAGAAAAAAATATAAATAATAATATGACAGATAAACAAAAAATAAAAGCTATTCATGATTATATAATCGATAATACAATATATGACGTTGTAAGAGCTGAAAAAAAAGAATCACAATATGATTCAGCTAGAATAACTGGTGTATTATATGAGCACTACGGAACATGTAGTGGTTATTCAGATTTAATGGCTATAGTATTAGATAAATTAAATATACCTAATTATAAAATAACAACTGATAATCACGTTTGGAATGCAGTATATATTGATGGAACATGGAAACATTTAGATGTAACATGGGATGATCCAGTTCTAACTAGTGGTAAACAAACATTAGAATATACTTTCTTCTTAGTAAATACTAATACACTACTAGAAAAAGACAAAAAAGATCAACATAAATTCAATCCAAATATATATTTAGAATTTAAAAAAGAAGCATAATGCTTCTTATTTTAATTATTAAATAAAATCTTTTCACTATTATATAATTTAATTATTAACTTAATCATTAAATAAGATAAAACAATAGTAGAAACAACTGTTAAACCAAAATTATATAATGTTGTTTTACCAATTAATAATTCTTGTAATACTTGGACATAATTACACATTGGAATTAAATAATAATAAGTACTTATATTAACATTTAATATTGATACAAACATAGGAATAAGACCAAGCATATTGATTAAAGAAATCTTACTTTGAGCTTCTTTATAAGATTTAGCAAAGGCTGTTAAATACATAGCAACACCTGATATAAATACAGAAGCTAAGAAACAAATAATTAAAGAGCAACATACAGTTACTGGATTAATATTTAAACTTACATCTTTAAATATCTCATAAGTACTAGCTCCCCAATAGAAACTTAAACTCATTAAAATAAAACTAATTAAAGCAGCTATAAATCCAACTATTACAGATGATAAATATTTACCAGTAATAAGTTCACCTTTCTTTATAGGGAATGTCAAAATAGTCTCTAAAGTACCATTTTCTTTTTCCGTAGCCGTGGTACTAATAGCCATATTACTAGCTGATAAAGCAATAGCTAAGATAGTATAAGTTAAAGATACAGAAAGTAATACTGAAGTCATATAATTATGATTTTCTAAAGACTCAGTATCATAACTTATTTGATTATAAGCTTCTTCAACATCAATGCCTTTCTCAACTAAGTATTTAGAAATTAATACTGAATTATATGCTTCTAAATATGATGTTGCCATCTCCCCAGCAACCATCCCATCAGTATTAGATTCATTTACATATATAACATACTTATTATTTTCATAAGAAATATAACAATTTATTTCATTATTCTTATAAGCTTTATTCATTTCATCTTTAGAAGAATAAGTTATATAATCTAACTTCATTTCATTCAATATAGCCTTTTCTTCAACACTTAATTCATAATTAACACCTATTTTAGTATCAATACCTTCATCTTCAACAGAATCACCAATATTACCATATAACATAACCATACAAGGTATTAATATAGGATAAATAAACATTGTAATTACAGTCTTTTTATCTCTAAATATACTTCTTAATTCTTTTTTTATCGTAATTAATATATTTCTCATACTAAACCTCCTTAATTATCTTAAAGAAAGCATCTCTTAAATTTGTAGTATTTGTTTTCTTTATAATCTCTGAAGGAGTACCAGATTCAACAATTTCACCTTTATGAATTAAGATTACTTTATCACAGATATTTTCTGCTTCTTCCATATAATGAGTAGAATATATTATAGTTTTATTCTTCCTCTTCTCTTCCTTAATAAAATCAAGTATTACTTTACTAGCTAATATATCAAGTCCACTAGTAGCTTCATCAAATATATAAATCTTGGGATCATGTAAACATGTTCTAGCAATATTTACCTTTTGTAATTGACCAGTAGATAAACTACCAATTCTTTGATGCAATATCTTTTCTAAATCAAATTTATTTTTAACTTCAACTATTTTATTTTCAACTTCTTCTTTTTCAAGGCCATAGTACTCAGCACACATCTTTAACAATTCATATGGAGATAAATCTTTATATAAATGAGTATTACCTGATAAATAAGAAATACTTCTTTTTATATCAGTACCATTCTTTTTATAATTTTTACCATCTATATTAATACTACCTTCATCCGGAGTAAGTAAACCTGCTAACATCCTAAGTAATGTAGTTTTACCAGCTCCATTAGGACCTAAAATACCAAGTATTTCACCTTCTTTAGTTTCAAATGAGATATCTTTATCGGCATAGAAAGTTTCATTTTTACCTTTAGATATTTCTTTAGTAAATTTTTTAGAAACATTTTTAACTTCTATCATCTTTTTCCTCCAAATACTTAATTACATCATTAATTGTATTATTAAAGTTATCAAAATCTACATCAAACCATTTAACATCTAATTGATTATTAAAGAAAGTATATTGTCTTTTAGCATATCTTCTAGAATTTTGTTTTACCTTATCTAAAGCTTCATCTAAAGATACCTTACCATCAAAATATTCATATAACTCTTTATAACCAATTCCACCCATTAATGGTTTAGAATAAATTTTCTTATCATAAAATGATTTAACCTCATCAAGTAGACCATTCTCCATCATTATATCTACTCTTTTATTAATACGTTCATATAGTAAATCTCTATCAGTAGTTAAACCTATTATTACATGTTCATATAAAGGTTTAGGTTCAATCTTAGTAATGTCTGTTTTATTTAAAAATCTTTCCATTCTAACTCTATTATTAGGATGAATCTTACTATCAGGATCTTTTTCTAATACCATTTTATATAATTCTTCATTACTAAACTTACTATAATCTCTCTTATTATCTACTTCATCATAAAATCTATAATCATATAATGCCGATTTTAAATATAATCCTGTTCCTCCTACAAAGATTATATTTCTATCTTTAAAATGTTCAATTAATCTTCTAGCATCTTTTTGATAATCATAAACTGTATATTCTTCATTAACATTTTTTATATCAAAAAGATAATGAGGTATACCTTCTTTTTCATCTTCAGTTACTTTAGCTGTACCAATATTTAAATCTTTATAAACTTGCATAGCATCACAATTAATAATAATAGCATTCATCTTCTTAGCAAGTTCAACTGATAATTTAGTTTTACCTACTCCAGTAGGTCCAACAATAGCTAAAATCATATATATCACTTCATTTCACAATCATTATATCATTTTTGTTTAAATTACCAAATAAATATTTGATATAATAAATTTACTTGAAAGGGGTATATATATGAAAGAAAAAATAAATAAGAAAAAAGAAGATAGAAAACAAATGATTAAGAATTTAAAAAAAGCATATCAATATGCTAAATATAATAAAAAAGAATTCTTCTTATATTTCTTTTTTAACATAGTATTAGCCATTATCGGAGCAATAGCTCCTCTAATATCTGCTCAACAATTATTAAGATTAACTAATAATCTACTAGAAGAATTAATATCTTTATCAGTACTTGTTTTAATAATAGAATTAACTAGAAATATATGTCATTATTTTTCCAGAATGTTTTCACAAAGATTCGCTCGTGAAGTATTAAAACGAATTCAAATAGATATGACTAAAGAAATATTAAGAATGGAAACCAAAGATTTAGATAAAAAATCTAGTGGAATATTTATAGACAGATTAGTAAAAGATTCAACAAGAATATCAGATATTTTCCTCGATTTAAATATGTCTATTACAGATGTAATAACTAATATAGGTATATTACTAGCTATATATGTTATAAATAAATGGATATTCTTATATTATATTATTTCTATAACACTAATATTTATATTAGAAAAAATAAGAGCTAAAAAAAGAAATGAATTAGATAAACATTATCGTAAATCAGCTGAAGAAACAACAGGTATTGCTGGTGAATTAATTCGTGGTGTTAGAGATATAAAAGTCTTAAATGCTTCTAAATCGTTTTTAGAAAATATTGAAGATAAAATAAATAAAGTAAATCAAGAAAGATACAAAATGTCTTCTACAACAAGAAAATATGACTTAGTAATTGGATCTATTAAAGATTTATGTGACTTATTACTTATATTATTTGCAATATACCTAATAAAAATAGATAACTTAACAGCACCTAGTCTTTTAATAATATATATGTATAGAGGTAGAATAATAAATCTATTATCATTCTTTAGTTATATGTTAGAATTCTTTAAAGACTTTAATTTATCAGCAACAAGAGTATTTGAAATAATAGATTCTGATGAATATCATAAAGAAGTATTTGGTACTAAACATATTGATAATATTAAAGGAAATATAGAATTTAAAGATGTCTACTTTGGATATAATAAAAATAAAATGGTACTTAAAGGAACAAGTTTTAGTATCAATAAAAACGAAACTATTGCTATTGTAGGTAAAAGTGGAGCTGGTAAAACAACTATCTTCTCCCTACTTGCTAAACTATATACCATTGATAAAGGAGACATACTAATAGATGGATTAAGTATTAATGAATTAGATGAAGAATCAATTAGAGGTAATATAAGTATAATTACTCAAAACCCCTATATATTTAATATGACTATTAAACAAAACTTAACATCTGTAAAAAAAGATTTAACTGAAGAAGAAATGATCCAAGCATGCAAATTAGCTTGTTTACACGACTATGTAATGACATTACCAGATGGATATGACACATTAATCGGTGAAGGTGGATTAACCTTATCAGGAGGTCAAAAACAAAGATTAGCTATAGCTAGAGCATTAGTTCAAAATACTAAGATAATACTATTTGATGAAGCAACAAGTGCCTTAGATAATGAAACTCAAAAAAGTATTCAAGATGCTATAAATAATATGAAAAATAAGTATACTATTTTAATAGTAGCTCATAGATTATCTACTGTAATGAATGCAAATAAAATATTTGTCTTAGAAAATGGTAAAATAACTAATACAGGAACTCATGAAGAATTATTAAAAAAATCAAAAGAATATCAAAAATTATATAATTTAGAACTAAAAAAAGAATCCTAAGATTCTTTTTTTAATTCATTACTCTTTTAAACATTTTTTCTAAATCATAAGTACTAAATTTAACAATAGATGGTCTACCATGAGCACAATTATAAGGATTACGACATTTAACTAATTCCGAAACAATTTCTTCCATAGCTTCTCTACTTAATCTTGTATTAGCTCTAACACTCATTTTACATGCAATCGTAGCAATAACTCTATTATTAAATCTAATTCTATCAAAATCTTTTCCCAAAGAAATAATCTCATCAAATATATTTCTAATTACTTCTTCTTCATATCCTTCTTTTAACCAAGTAGGATGACTCTTAACTTTATAAGTATTAATACCAAACTCTTCAATATTAAATCCCATATCTTCTAATACATCCATATGTTCTTTAATTAGTAAGAAATCACTACCATTTAATTCAATAGTAATAGGAATTAAAGTGTCCATTATATCTATTTCTTTATTTCTAAAACTATCTTCTACAATTTCATAATTAACTCTTTCTTTAGCAGCATGTTGATCTATTAAGTACATTCCATCATCATTTTGACACACTATATATGTACCTAATACTTGACCAACAACATATAAATTAAGTAATTTAAATTCAGGATTTAATACTCTATTAGCAATACTTTTATAAGAAGTTGTTTCTTCTCTAACAACTGGTTTAGATTCAGTAAACAAATTTAATTCAACTTGTTCTCCTTCATCTTCTTTAATATCTTCTACTTTTTTATCTTCTACTAAGTTTTTAGGAAGTTCAACTTCTATATTTTTCTCTTCCTTTAATGCATTAGGTACTAATAACTCATCATGTAATTTATCACTAATTGTTTTAACGATTAATTCATATAATTCATTAGTTTTACTTAACTTAATATCTTGTTTAGTAGGATGAATATTAACATCAATTAAAGTAGGATCAGTATAAAATTTAAGTACTACAATAGGAAACTTAATATCTGGTTTATATCTAAAATATGCATCATTAATAGCTCGATTTAAATCATTATTTTTAACTACTCTACCATTAACAATAGTTATCATGTGATTACGATTAGATTTTAGCACTTCTGGTTTACAAATATAACCTTCCATATCATAATCATCATTACTAGCTTTAACTTCTAACATATTACTAGATACACTTAAACCGTATATTTCATGAATAGTTTTAAGTAAATTATTAGAACCACTAGTTTTAACTAAAGTCTTACCATTATTAGTTAAAGTAAATTTAATCTCCGGATATGATAAAGATAATTTCTCTATAAACGAAACAGAATTAGCAAGTTCATATTGTTCACTTTTTAAATATTTAAGTCTTGCAGGTGTATTAAAAAACAAATTACTAACTGTAATAATAGTACCTTTTCTACCATTACTAGCTTCATCTACTTCTAATTTTCCACCTTTTATATGAATATGAGTTCCAACATCACTAGCACATGTTACTAAATCTACTTCTGATACAGATGCTATAGATGGTAAAGCTTCACCTCTAAAACCTAATGTATTTATAAAGAATAAATCATCTTCTCTAATTAATTTACTAGTAGCATGTCTTTCAAAACATAATAATGCATCATCATGTTCCATACCAATACCATCATCAGTAATCTTAATTTCTTTTAAACCACCATTTAATAAATCAATAATAATATTAGTAGCTTTAGCATCAATAGCATTTTCAACTAATTCTTTAACAACAGAAGCACATTTTTCAACTACTTCACCTGCTGCAATCTTATTAGCTAAGTTATCACTCATTACTTTTATTTTACTCATAATAATCACCTAAAACATAGCTTTTCTAACTTCAATTAAATCTAAATACTTACTATAAACTCTAATATTACATTTCTTCTTAATATTAACAAAACCTAATCCCTTTATAACTAAATCAGTATTATCATCAATACTAATATCTTTATAATCTAAATCTAACATCTTATCACTTTCAAACAATCTAAAGATATTTAAATCATTAGACATATAGAAAGTTAAACTATTTTTTACACTTGGCATTATTCTATATAAATATTCAATAAATATAGAACTAGAATCCTTAGCTTGATAAGTAATTGGTTTAATCATTTTCTTACTATTTATTTTTCTAATTAAGACAAAGTCATCTTTCTCATAAATATCTTTCTTTAATACAAAACCTGGAGAATCCACCAAAGTAAAATCATCTAATTTAATATCAATAAAATCAACTGTAGTATTAGGATTTAAACTAGTTGTAATATTAGATTTAACACCATAATACTCAAGTATTTTATTAATCAATGTACTTTTACCAGCGTTAGTATAACCTGTAAAACATACCTTCTTAAAACCATTATTAGTAGCATATCGTAAAATCATTTTAGTATTAATATTCTTTTTAGCACTAACAAAGAATATATCATCTTTTACTTTATAAGTATTTTTAATAAATTTAATAATTTTCTTTTCATTAAAACTCTTAGGTAAAATATCTAACTTACTAATTAATAAACATTTAAAATTCTTAATAGAATTAAATACTTCCATAGTTTCCTCATTAATATTTAAAAAATCTACCATGAAATATACTAATCCATCAAATTTACTTAATTTAGTAGTAATTTTCTTATTAATATTATCTAACTTAGTATATACCTTTTCATTATAATGAATAATTTTAAAACATCTTTGGCAATATGTAGATTTTTCATATACATCCTCACTAACATAACCTAATTTATTAGTATCTTCATATTGTAAAGTAGCTCCACATCCAATACATTTTTTACTCATAGTAATCACCTCGATTTATAATATCGTTTTCTCTACCTCTATTAAATATCGTAATAAAAGACTCATAAACATCAATTGGATCAACTAGTATAGACTTTATACCAGTTTTATAAGCTGCATATACATCAGTAAATATTTGATCACCAATTAAAACCATATTTTCATATGAAGTTTTTAAATATCTCTTTGCTTTTAATATATTAAATATCAATGGTTTAAAAGATAAACCAAATCCTTTAACTCCTAATCTTTTACTAATCTTTCTTACTCTCCAAGGCCATGAATTAGATACAATTATTACTTTAAACCCCATATCTTTTAATCTCTTAAACAGTTCTATTTCTTTATAAGAAACATCTTTAGTTCTATTATTAATAATTGTATTATCAATATCAAATACTAAAGTATTAAAATTATTTTTCATTAAAAAATCATAATTAATATCAAATATATCTTTATAATATTTCCAAGGTCTATATTTTTCCATAAACATCACACTTCTATTATAACAAAAAAACTACAAAAAGTAGTTTTTATCTATCTGATCCACACTTATCATCGCTCTTAGCATATATTTGATTACAATCAGCTAACTAATTTACCTTTCAAATCTAAGATTATTTGTCTAGCTACCTTATCTCCAACTTTAGGAAACTTAGTTAAATATAAAATGTTTTCTCTTTCTATAGCATCATATATTCCATCTATAGAACCAGCTAACATAGGTAAAGCAAGTTTTGGCCCAACTCCTTTAACATTTAATAACCTTAAAAACAAATCTCTTTCTTGTTCACTTCTAAATCCATATAAAGAGAATTCATCTTCTCTTACATGAGAATAAATATATACTGTATATTCTTTATCTTCTTGATATACATAAGGATTAGGAACATATATTAAATAACCTATACCATTATTTTCTAAACTAATATAATTAGGTCCATAAGAACCAATTTTACCTTTTATATAATTAAACATCATTACACATCCTTGCTTATATAGTATATCATACATTTGTACTTGAATAAAAGAAAAAGAAGGTAAAACTTATTCTGTCCCCTCTTCTATTTCTTTCTCTTCAAATTCTTCTTCAAAATCAAATCTGTATTCATTATTATTAATAGTACGATTATTTATAATTTTATATTTCTTTGTTATATCAACTTTAGTTTCAATCTTATTAACTTCTTTATAATCATAATCATATAATGAATAAACATGATCAGTAAAATTAAATATTATATTATTACCATCAATACTCCAAGTACCAATAAGTAAACTACCTGCAACTTCATATGAATAATATAAATATAATTCTACTCTATTATCTTCATATATATTTAAATAACTTCTCTTTTTATTACCACAATTATCATCTAGATAACAATTACTCATTCCATATATACCAGGATCTATTGTACCTTGTGTTACATCTTTAACACTCTTTAACTCAGTCTTTTCATTTATTCTAATTAAACTATTAAGAGTAGATATATTTATTTCACTATCATTTTTAGCTACATTTAATAAACTATAGTAAGTTATTTTATTATTTACATATCTTATTTCATGAATGCCACCATATATTTTATCAAAAAAGCACTTATTTTCATTACAATCAACTTTTTCATTATCAATATACAATTCACTACCATTATCAACATTTAATGTAATATTGTTGATTATGCCAATAGAACTCTTATTACCACTTCTATTAGTTACATTAATATAATTATAAGTAATAACACTCTTCTTAAATAAACCTGTTTTACCATTATAGTTGAAATCTATATCACTACTAGATACATTCTTATCACCATAATAAAACTCATTATAAAAATCAGCTATATTATATTCACTTCTAGAATAATATAGATAATAAATATCTTTTAATGTTGATTTATCATACATAATACTAATTATTCTATCAAATTTATCTTTATCTAATTTTTCAGTTAAATTGTCATATACATATTCAAAATCATTAGTATTAAATTTATATGTCATATTATTAATTTCATTTTTATTGTAATAACCAAAAGTATATATAACATACATTAAAAAAGAAATGATACCAACAAGTACAACAGAAACTATAACAGTTATTAGAATTCTTTTACCAGTACTCATAATATCATCCTCTCTACTTTTAAATTATATCATAACTCATAATAAAAGAACCATATTAAATGGTCCTTAACAACAAATATATAATAAAAATATTAGTATTATTGTACAAGTTAATGACAATAAGAATACCTTAATAGGAATTAATCTATAATAATTAATAATATTAGTATTATAAGTATCTCTAATATAATTTATTTGAATTCTAATAGAATCTCCTAAATTATTACCATTCCTATATGCTTCTCTTATTTCATACAATATATTACATACTGTAGAACTAGGTATAGCTTCAGCAATATCACCAATTAAATCATAAAAAGTTGTACTACCACTATTCTTAATCTTAAACAATATTAATTTAGATAAATGATTATCTACAACATTACATGTTTTAATTAAAGCTGTTTTCATGTTACATCCACTTTTTAAAACCAATAAGAAATTTTCAAAATATGTAACAGACTCTAATTCATATAATCTATTTAAATATTCTATTCTAAAGTCTACTATTATTAATCTATATATTACATAATATAATATTGCCCCAATAGGAGCTAAAATAAAGCCAAAAGGAAGTAATAATAAGAATATAAACAAACATATAGATGTACCTATTCTAAGTCCATTAAACAACTTAAAATTATCTATATTTAAATACTTTAATTTTATACTTAAACTCATAAATACCTTCCTTTCAATATTATTCTTACAAAGAATAAATATAAAAGATAAAATATTAGTTCAATTAAGATAATTGCAAAACCATTATCGCTAATTAAAGCATTTATAAAAGTAGTATTAGACATTATTACTATAAAAGTAATAATTATTGGCATAAATACAATTAAAATAGTAATAAATAAATTAATATTCTTAATACTATCTAACTTTCTTTCTACTTTATCATTCTTTAACATAGTAAGTTCTATATTATCAAATATTACTGATAAACTAACCCCTTCTTCATATATCTTTAACTTATCAGCAATAAACTTAATTTTACTACTCTTATATTTATCATAGAATCTTCTAAATGCTTCTGCTAAAGTAAATCCCATTTTATAATCTTCATAAACTCCAATAAACTCTTTTTTTAATGCTCCATCAGTTTCTTTAATAACATTATTTAAAACATCATCTATAGATCTCCCTGCTTTAAAACCATTATTCATTACAATAACAGCTTCTAAAAGTTCTTCTCTAGTAATTGTATTTCTCTTACTATAAGTATAAAAACAATAAAAATCTACACTTACAAAACTTAGTACAAATAATAGTATAGCTACAGATACAGAAAAACTATGAAAATAGAAATGAGAACTTAAATAATAGAATAATAAAACAAATAATGCTATTAATACTTTAAGTACTAAAAAATCCATTCCTTTTCTAAATCTACCATCTTTATGAACAAATTTATCATAAGTTCTAGCTATACCATTAAATATAACTAAACTACTAATTAAATCACTAAAATCAAAGAATACTCTTCCTAAGAAAGAAGAACTTTCTTTGTCCTCTAAAGAAACTCTTAATACTCTTCTAATCTTTCTATATTTTACTAATAAATAAGAAAAGGCCAAAACAATAACAAAACAAAGTATTAAAGATATTATTAATACTATATTATTATTCATATTATCCCTCCTTATTTAAAAATATCATCTAAATCATTAATACCAGCATCTTTAATTCTATTAAGAACTAAAGGCTTATATTTTTCTAAAGTAAACTCCCCTAAAACATCACCATGTTCATTGATTTCATCCATTTTGAAATTAAATATCTCTTTCAATTCAATCTCTCCATCTTTAAAACCAACTACTTCACTAATACTAGTAATCTTTCTTTTTCCATCTTTCATACGTGAAATATTAACCACTAAATCCAATGCATTACTTATATATTCTCTTAATGCATCCATACTAATATTTACACCACTTAATAAAGCCATTGTTTCTAATCTACTTAAAGCTTCAGAAGGAGTATTAGCATGTAATGTAGTTAATGATCCATCATGACCTGTATTTAAAGCCTGTAAGTAATAAAAAGCTTCTCCTCCTAATAATTCTCCAATTATTATTCTATCAGGTCTCATTTTTAAACTATTATATACTAAATCTTTAACAGTAACTTCTCCCTTACCATCAAAATTAGCACTCTTAGTTTCTAAAGATACTAAATGTTTTTGTTTTAAATTTAATTCCCTTACTTCCTCTATTGTAACTATTCTTTCATCATCTGAAATAAAATTACTTAAAATATTTAATAAAGAAGTTTTACCAGAACCAGTACTACCAGAAACTAAAATATTTAATTTAGCTTTAACAGCAGCTTCTAAGAATCTTGCCATATATGGAGTTAAAGCTCCATCTCCAATTAATGTTTCCATATCTTCAATGTTTCTTCTAAACTTTCTAATAGTAATAGTTGGATTCTTAACAAGTGGTGGAATAACTACATTTATTCTACTTCCATCATTTAATCTTGCATCTACCATACTATTATTAGAAGTAACATTCTTACCATCTTGTTCCAATAATCTATCAATAGTTCTCATAATATGATTATTATCTATAAAAGATACACTATCATCTTTTCTTAATACTCCATCTATTTCAATATAAATATCAGAAGGACTATTAACCATAATCTCCGTAACTAAAGGATCATTTAATAACTCTGTTAAAGGTCCTACACCATTAACTTCATTATCAATTAAAGTATATAAATGATTCTTTTCATCACTAGATAAATCATAACCATATGTTACATCATTAATAACAGATAATATAACATCTTTATTTACATCATCAATTAAATCATTATCACTTAGATTTTCTAATATTTTAACTCTAAATTCATCTAACAATTCTTTATCTTTAAATACTAAATAATCACTAGATTCATAATGATTATTATGAACTTTAATATTAAACTCATCAAATAAATTACTCATCTTTATCCTCCTCTAATATATCTGTAGCTAATGTAACAAAAGTAACATAATCATTAGCCATTACTGAAGAAAAAGATTTATCTAAAGTCATAATCTTACCTTCCATAACATATTTATCCAAATCTTTTAAAAACATATCAGAACTTAAAGTATAATCTATATTACATCCCAATATTTTCTTTATCTCAAAAGTATCTAAACTAGCTTTATAAGGATCTCTACTATTATTTAATAATATCTTGTAATTATCCATACCAATCTTATTAAAAATAGTTAATAATGTCTTAATATTACTTAAATCCATAATATCATTAGTAGTAACAAATAATATCTTTTCAACTGCTTCCAAAATACTAATGTTCAAAGCATCTAAAGAATGATTAGTGTCGATAAGAACAACATCATATTCCAAACAAGACATATTTATAATATCTTTAACATATCTAACATTAAACTTATTAGCTTGTCTAGGATCTAAAGGAGCACACAACAAATCTATGTTACTATTTAACTTAGTAACATAATCAGTAATACTCTTATACCTCTTATTTTCTAAATCATCATTTAAGTCAATAAGTCCTTTATCAAAAGTTTTATTCAAGTATTTAGCTATACATCCAGAATATAAATCAAAGTCTATTATTAAAACTTTCTTTTCTAATTGGGAAATAATACCAGCTAAATTTAATAAATTAGTAGTTTTACCTGTTCCACCCTTAGCAGAGAAAAAGCATAAACTTGTACCCTTCTTATTCATATAATCACATCTTTCATATACTTCTCTATTCTTTAAAAATTATATCATATATTTATAATTACTTAAATAAAAAAAGAAAGAATAATTCTTTCTTTTTTAATTATTTCTAATCCATTCAGCTTGGAATGAAACAACATCATAATCAGTATCATTAAAAGTTAATGGATTATTAAATGTAACACCAGTTGGATCAACAGAAGTATATCCACTTATATAATATCTATTATAAGTATCTGTTGGAACATTTTGATCCAATGGACATTCTTGATTATATTGACAAGTAAATTTTTCAGCATAAGAAGATACTTCTCTTCCATTTGGTGTTTCAAAACTATAATCAATAATAACTGTATATTCATCTGTCCACTTACCTACTATAGTAACAGATTCTATAGTTTCTTCATCAATTCTAAAACTATCATTAAATATTGTTTCACCGTCACTATAACCTAAGAATCTATAACCTTCTCTGTCTTCAGCAAATCCTACAACTGAACATGTTGCTCCATATTGACATTGTCCTTTTAATACTGGTTCTGACTCACTTGTATTTTTATAGTATACATCATATTCATCAGTCCATTCTGCATGAACTTTATATTCTTTAACTGAAGTATCAGTAATAATTACTGAATCAGTAATTAAAACTTCATCTTCATCATAATATCCTAAGAATCTAAAACCTTGATTTTGACCAGGCATAAACATAATTGAACAAGCAACTCCATATATACATGTTCCCATTGATGTATATTCTTCATCATCACTATTTCTTAATAATAAATTATATTCATTAGTCCACTCAGCATGAACTTTATATTCAGTAATTGATGTATCATAAATTGCTTTTGGTTCGTTAATCAATACATCATCTTCATCAAACCATCCTAAGAATCTATATATATTATCTTCATCAGGAGCAACAGGAGTTAATCCTTCTATAGATGAAATATCAAATACAGTACCATACCTAATTGAATCAACTAAAACATAATCACTATTACTTCCGTTTTTAATCAATAAATCAAATCTATCTGACCATTGAGCAACAAGAGTAATATCACGTTTATTACTTAATAATGTTTCAGCAGTAACATCATTACCATCTAAATCTTTCCATCCTCTAAATCCATTACCTTCTTTAGTAGGAACTACTAATGTTAAAGAAGTAGTATCTTCATAATATTTTTGAACAGATTCACCATCAGGTAATGTCCCACCATTAGCATAATACGTAATTCTATATTCTGTTGGAGCCCATACAGCATATAAATTAAGAGTAATTTCAGTATCATATAAATTAGTAACATTTATTCCATTACCATAGAATATATTCTCACTATTGGCACTTAATGCCCATCCCTTAAACACATATCCATCTCTTGTAACATTAATATTTTCAGCTAATGTACATGTTACATCATAAGTACAAGTTTGATATGCATCAGCTGGAATTCCATCTCCAAAGAAATTAAATCTAAATTCAATTGGAGTCCAAGAATTTGCTAATAAAGTAATAGTATTATTAATTACATATGAATCTTGAATTGTACCACCGAATTCAACATATTCACCATTTGATGTTAGAACTTTCCATCCATCAAAATCATATCCTTTTCTATATGCATCAGGAATATCTACACTATTTGTAGTAGAAGATACTTGAGTAATAGAATTATTAGCTAAATAACAATCTTCACATTCTCCAAAATCATAATTAATATCATAATAAACTTTATCAGTATAAGTATAATATGCATTAAGTTTTATAGTACCAGATCCAGCTTCAATAACTAATGGCCTTAAATCATCTTCTGATTCGTAAACAACTCCATTATATAGCCATCCAACAAATTCTTTAGTATCTGTACTTGGTCTATCTTCAACTGTTACTGAGCATTCAACAGCTTCAAAAGAGCAAGTATTTTCATCTACTTTTTCAGAGCCATCATAATATTCAAAAGTAACATCATTAACAGTATAAGAAGCATAAATGCTTAAATTAGGTATTTTATGAATATCTCTAACATCTACTTCTTGATTAACATATTCTTCATTAGCATAATACCATTTATCAAATGTATATCCAAATTTAACTGGATTATTACCATTTAATCCTAAATCAATATCATGATCATCAATATTATATTTATACTTATAACCATCACCTGTTCCACCTTTTAAATCAATTGTGGCAGTATAATCTATCTTTTCAACAACAGGTGTAACAATTATTTTTTCTTCATCAAAGATATGATGATCGAAAGAAGAATTTAATACAACATCAGAATCGCTAATCTTCCATCCTAAGAATTTTTCACCAGTTGCTAAATAAGGATAATCACTTAATCTACATGAATCATCTTCATAAGAACACTCAGTATCAGGAATATTTCCTTCCTCTAACCTATAAACAAACTTAACAACTTTATAATCGTAATTAGCATTAACAACTACATCACCAGGTTGATTAACAGTTAAAACTCCATTATCAACTGAGAATCCAGAACCACTAGTTGTCCATTCAACAAATTTATAACCATCTATCTCAGGTGCAACTAAATTAAGAGTATAATCGTTAGAATATAAATAAGTTTCGTTTAAACTATCCTTAATATTATCTTCACCATTTAAATAATTAATTGTAATTCTATATGGTTTTGCTTTCCAAACAGCATATAAAGTAACATCATCTTTTTCTAATAAATAATTATAAATACTTGTACCAGAACTTAAATAATCACTACTATTAATTTCGCCAGGTGTTAACTTATCTAATGACCATCCAGCAAAAACATAGCCATCATAATTAACATTTCCAATATCAGCTAATTTACATCCTTCTGAATTACTATTTGCATTATATATTGCATAATTACAAGTAGTTGTATCTGGAACTCTACCAGTACCACCATTTAAATCATAATAAATTTTGTGATCTTTAGGAGTATATTTAGCTTCAAAAACAGTTCCACTTTCAACTACTGTATTAAATTCAAAGCAAGTTCTATCATCAATCTCACTACCATCGTCTATTGTCCAACAAACATCATGATCGCTAACATGACCAGGTACTGGCTCCGTAATTACACTACCTTCATCAAAATAAACAACTTGTGAAATAGAAGATACATCATCACTTCTACTATTGAAAGTAGCATAACTTCCACCAACTGTTCCACCTGATGATGAACAACCGCCATCATTTACACAAGTGCCATTAATATAATATATAGTAAAAGTTTCAGGTATTTGAGTTAAAGGAATCTTATTACCTGTTAATGAATTAATCCACTCTTCAGGATTATTAACAGGATCATCAGGATCTTCATCATACGCTTTACGATATATAATAAAATCACTAGAAGAACTAAAATTGGATGTATCTAAAGAAGATGATCCCATCATTACAACTTGAGATGTAACCGCGCCACTATAAATACCAGAATTAGTATAATTATATTTTTTTGAGAACATATGAGTACCTATAATTACAGCATCTTCAGGAACATCTTTATGATTTATTTCATTAGCATTAACTATTGAAATAAAAGAAATAAATAAAATAAATATAAATAGCATTTTCTTTTTCATATTTTTAATTCCTTTCTATTTACTAGCCGTAAAAGTTTGACCGCTGTCAATATATTTAAAATTAGTACCAGAATTGTAATAATCCATATCTATTGCTTCACCAACGGAATAAGACTTAGTTCTGTTATCACCATAAGTGAAAGTTATAGTTCCACTAGTGAGAGCCGTTCCATTTTCCGTAGCACCTAACCTACAGTCTGTACCATATGTATCAATTTTCGGACACGTTATCTTAAATGTATTTTGATTCCACGAAGCTTTAAACTCATAATTACCCGTTATTGTTCTCGAATTACCCCAGTCAACAGTGTAATGTTTCCTTGTAGCATTACAATAACTAGCAGGATTAATATTCGTACCAGCATCTACATTTATAGTCTTACATGTATTATTATTAGCAGCATCACCACCATTTAAATTAAATGAAACAGTATATTGGATTGTTTCCCAAGAAGCAGTAATAGTAGCATTACCATTTATAGTAATTTCACTAAGATTTCTATAGGTCGTTGAACCATATTGCCATCCTTTAAATGTATGATTACTCCATGTAGGAGTACAATTTGATAAACGTTGTCCCTCCTCAATTCGTTGATTAGAACATCCGGAACCTCCACCATTATTTAATGTAACATTATAATATGTAACATTAGATCTCCATATAGCATAGAACGTTGTATTATTTCTAATTACATAACTATTAATATTTGCTGAAGTAGCATTTCTATTAGTACTCCATCCAACAAAATCATATTTATCTCTAGTAGGTCTTTCTGAAGGAACAGTAGCTTTTTCACCATGAACAACTTTTTGTGAACTAGGAGCAGAACCACTACCTCCATTTAAATTAAATGTAACATTCCACTCTTTTCCTTCATTAGGATCTGGTTGATCTTCTTCTCTCCATACAGCTGTTAAAGTAATGTTAGAAGTAATTGGAGTATTAAAGTCAAACGTCTCACCATTCAATTGCCATTCAACAAATACATAACCATCTCTAGTTGTAGTTGGTGAATAAGCATTACCATTTTCTAAGACTTGAATACTACTTACTTCAGAACCACCAGCTGGATCAAATGTAACTGTATATATAACCATTTCTGGTGTAATTTCAGTCCATTTAGCTTTTAAAACCATATTGCCATTAACAGTTCCACTGAAATCATACTCGTTATCATCAAGCATCCAACCTTCAAATATATATCCTTCTCTAGTCGGAGCATCTGGAGCTTCTATAGCACGTCCTTCTTCAATACTCATTGAAGGAACCATACTACCTCCATCAGTATCAAATGTAATTTCATACGTTTGTAACTGAGCTATTTCTGTATTCTTAGTAGGAAATACTAAGCAATATAGTATAATTATTATTACACAAAACAAAAATACTAAGCTATTCAAAAGAATTATTTTATTTTTTTTCTTGTCCATAGCAAAAACACTTCCTATACTCTATATAAAAAAGTATATCATTTGGCAACAAAAAAGTAAATAAATATAACTAAAAAAAGACTAATTATTTAGTCTTTTTTCTCTCTAAAATATCTCTAGCAGCAACGAGTCCTGTTGCAGCAGCTGTAACAATATTTCCAGCTTTTCCAGCTCCATCTCCGATAAAATAAATGCTATCATTATTCAATCTAAATTTATTATCAGTTTCTATTTCATTACTAAAGAACTTAATTTCTGGACCATATAATAAAGTATCATCATTATTAACTCCAGGTATTATCTTATCTAATGTTTCTAATCCCTCTAAGATATTAGTAATAATTCTATGTGGCATAACAAGGGCTAAATCTCCAGCTACACAATCTTTTAATGTAGGTTCAATAAATCCTTTATTAATTCTATGCCATTCACTTCTTCTACCACTTCTTAAATCTTTAAGGCTTTGAATAATTGGTTTACCATCACCTAATACATTAGCTATTCTAGCAATTGATTCTCCATAAAGACGAGTATTAGTTACTGGTTGAGTTAAACTTACTTTTGAAATAAATGCAAAGTTAGTATTATTAGATTTAATATCCTTTAAGGCATGTCCATTAACGCAAATATATCCATAATAATTTTCTTTAGCAACAAATCCTCCTGGATTAGTACAGAATGTTCTGATTTCATCACCATATGTTTTAGTTTTAATAAAGATAGTAGGATCATATATTACATTAGTAATTTCTTCCATTATATCCTTTCTAACTTCTACTCTAACACCAATTTCAATACTTTGTGATAGATATGGAATATCATATTTATCAGCTAATTCTTGAATCCATTTAGCTCCAGTTCTACCAGGAGCAACAACAACAGTCTCAGCTTTTAAAGTAGTATTCTTTTTACCACTTTCATATGTTACTTCATGTTCTAATTCACTAATAGTTTTAATATCAATAACATTAGCTCTATCTATTAAAGTAACACCTTTATCTTCTAGGAACTCAGAAATACCTTCAATATATTCTGGTAGATGATCACTACCTAAATGTTTTTGTTTAATAACAAGTAATTTAGCTCCAGCAATAGCTACTTTTTTCTTAATCTCATTAGCTTCATCCATATTACTTGGATATACTTCAGCATCCATTTTAAAATTAGTAAATATTTCCTCTGTTTCATCTATTAATTTATTAGCTTCAGATTCTAGCATATACTTAGTTAAATCACTTTTACCTAGTTTAGGAATAAAATTTAACTTACCGTCAGAGAAAGTTCCAGCTCCTCCATAACCTGATAAAACAGCACAAGGATTACAGTTTTGACATGGTACACCTAATTTATTCATAGGACATACTCTATTTTTAACTTTAGATCCTTTATCTATAATAGCAATTTTTAATTTTTTATTATTAGTAATCAACTCATAAGCAGTAAATAACCCTGCTGGTCCAGCCCCAATTATTACAACGTCATATTTCATATTAATACCCTCCTTTAAAATTTTAACATAAAAAAAGCTAGTCTTACTAGTCTTTTTTTAATAAACTCCATTCTTGATAATAAGCAAGTTCACTACGACAATGATCACATTTATCTAATGTTACATCGCAGCTATTACCGCAATGAGGACATTTTATATAATTTTTACCATCTTCTAATTTATAAATTTCTCTTTCATATCTAATAAAACTAAATTCCATATCTTCATTTACTTCTTTAATTTTATCATCATACTTTATTAATCTAATATCCATTTTTACAGTTACTATCAAGTGATTATCTTTATCTTTATGATACTTAAATTCTAAATAATCTAATATATCAAAATCAATAACATCACTTGCTTCATCATAAAAATACTTACTTAATTCATAATCCAAGTTATTATAGAAAGTCTTTTTATCTACTTTTTCTTCTTCCATCTTATTCCAAAAAACAATTTGTTTTTTATTCATATGATCTTTATAAATAATAATCGGAAGTAATACTATATAACCATCTATTATATAGAATAAATAATATAATACAGCTGATAATAATATAGAATATACTATAACTTTTAATACATCAAATTCATTAAATGTTCTACCTGTATTTTTAAAATAAATAAAACATATTATAAATGAAATTAATAAATCAAAAGCAAAAGTAATGATTCTATACCAATTACTACGTAATACTCTATCATAATGGTATTTAGCCCCTAAATCTTTATCAGTATAATCAACATTATAAACTGTTCTACAATATGGACATCCATCGACAAAATCTTTTACTTTGGCTTTATATCCGCAGTTAGGGCAAGATGTTTCAGCTTCTTCATTATCATGATTTACATATGTATATTCAATACGAGAATCAAATTTAGTAGTTGTGTATAATAAATGACCATCTTTAAAGTATTCTTTTCTTATTCTAATTCCTTTAACAACATCATCATTAGATGAATTATCTAAATTTCTAACACAAGTAGTAGTACTATTCTTATACGTAGTTCTAATATTTATACCTTTGCTTTTAGCTTTTTTAGAATGAAAATTTTCTGATACAATTGGCATACTCTTCACCTACCTATTATTGTTGTTGTTATTGTTATTATTATTGTTATTATTGTTATTAGATGATCCTCCACCACCTGACCAGCTAGATCCTCCACCTCTAGAACTAGGTGTATAATGAGGTGTTACAGAAAAGAGAGTGTTAGTAACACGGATAGCATCAAAGGTAGAATTCTTTGGTTGAACATTAAAAGATTTAATGTTTTCTGTTCCATTAAGTAAAGAAATAGTTGCTCTACCACACACAATAGCTGCTAAAGGATATGTAAGTAAAAACTGAAATAATTCATCAAATTGTTCATCAGTTAAATAAAAATATGATGCTAAATCTGTTATCTTCTTCTTTCTTAAAATTTCATTATAAGAATATTCTCCATAATCCATACTAATTCTCCTTATCTATATAATAAAACTCTATATTTTGAAATGGTAAATTAATAGCTTGAATATGATAATATGCATTATTCTTTTGCTTAGTATAATGATAATCTCTTAAACTACTAGTAGTAAAGAATATATTATTAGGATATTCCATTGATATATCATTTTTATACATATCTATTAAACCATTCAACTCAAACTTGTAATAATCCTTTTTATCAGATTTATTTTTATCCAAAACACCTTTATAAACTTGATGAGTCATAACATGTCTTTGCTTAGTTCTACCCTCATCACCATATGTAACCAAATCCCCAGATAATAACATAATATATAATGAATTATTCTCTGGATAATCACATACATCATTTATTACATCTTTTTTCATATATATAGAAATATTACTTTCCTTACTTAAATATACAATATCTCTTGTTAATCTAAGTACTTGAGATTCTAACTTATATTCATTATCATCTACTTTTAATATAAAAATATCATTACTATATATATTCTTTAAATTACTATCATTAATAATTATTTCTTCTAAAGAAGGATATGGTAATTCTTCTTTAGGTTTATATAAATGAGCTAACTCTGGATGCATAGCTGAAGTATAATAATAAACAGATTCTAAAGGATTATTATCTTCACAATATCCATTCTTCTTATACAACTCTTGTTGTAATAAACATGTATAACTCATATTAGAATTATAAACATTCTTTACAAATGGACATCCAGTCTTACATAAATATAAATATTTACATTCACTACATTTTTCATTAAAACCTTGTTTATTATGAGCCATAAATATTTTATTATTAGCATTATTGAGTATATCATCAACACTATCTTTATATATATTTCCATAATAATAATCAGGATTCTTTTGTCCTCTTACACAAGAATAAATATCCCCATTCTTTTCCAGTAAGAAAAACTTATCTCCACAATTTGTACAATTAGTACAATACTCTGGTCCAAATTCAGCAAACCAAGGTCCATTAACACCAAGATCTAAATCTGTACCATCAAACTCTTCATGCATTCTATTAAATAACTTAACCTGTTTATCTTGACTTAATCCATGTAACAAACCATTTGAATTATATTGAAATCCAATCATGAAATTAAAATCATTCATATCTAAACAAGTATTATGATGTAAATATTTAATATCTTCTACTATCTCATCTAAATATTCAAAATGTTCTTCAAAAATAGTTGCTGATACTTTCTTCTTATTAGGAATATCTTTTAATAATTCAATATTTTCTAATATCCTATCTAAAGTATCTTTACCACCTTTAGTAACTCTATACTTCCTATGTAATGAAAAAGGTAAATCTAAACTTCCACTTATAGATACATTAAATTCTTTAATAGTATCAATATGTTTCTTTAAATCATATAAATTAGTTTTAATATGAGGATTTCCTACCTTAAAACCATTATCAGTTATTAATTTACTATTATCATTATAATAATCATGAATATACTTAATTAAATCATGAAATTCTTTTTTAGGAAGTACAGTAACTTCTCCACCATGTAATGAAATATTAAAAGGAATAACATTACTTTCACGAAATTTGTCTATAGCAAACTTCAAAGTATCCAATGAATTATACTTCGTTTTTAAATCAACCGTATTATCTTCTAAATAACAATATTTACATCCCATATTACATGCCATAGTTGGAACATATAATAAATGAATAAATTTATAATCATTCCCCATAGATAATCCCCCTATTTTATATGACTAACACTTAATGTAACACTATTTGTATATGCATAAACAACTTCTACATACAATTTATCAGTAATAAACATAGATTTATCTGTAGAATATAATGTTATTTTTTTAGAATAACCATTATTTGTATAATATTCAAAGTCATAAACAATTTTATTACCACTTGTATGAGCCCCTTCAAATTTCAACGTATGATATATTTGCTTACTATCATAATAGTTATATTCTGAATTATTATAGAAAGAAACAGTTGATACCTTATCAAAAATAATTACATTACCATCTGGTCCCTTAGTAAATCTCTTAACATTTGTACCACTACCTTTAAATGCATTATTAGCATATTTAGTATTACTAGGTAATGTAATAGAAGCCAACTTATAGCAATCTCTAAATCCTGAAGAACCAATCTCTGTTAATTTACTATCATAAGGAATAGTAACACTAGCTAAACTAGAATCGCCATGGAAAGCATGACCACCTATTCTTGTAACTGAAGCAGGAATAGTAATTTCTTGTAAAGATATACAATCTTGGAATGTATTACCCCTTATTTCAGTTAAATTATTAGATAATTTTACTTTTTTTAACTTTTGAGCTCCATAGAATGTTTCTCCACCCATTGTAGTCAAAGTATCAGGTAATTCAATTTCTTCTAAACTAATACAATTATAAAAAGATCCTCCACCTAAATATTCTAACTTATCAGGTATATTAACTTTTTCTAGCATAATATCATTTTTAAACGCTTGTCCTCTTATTTCAGTAATAGTATCAGGTAATTTAGCTTCCTTTAAGAAATACATATTAGAGAATGCATTACCTCTTAAAGATACAACTGGTTCACCATTATATTCATCAGGTATTTCTACTCTATCCATTTCACTCCAACCAAAGGCATAGAATCTCATAGCATAACCATCATCTACTTTTTCATAGAATATATGAGGTTTACTAAATATTGCAAGTGGAAGTAATATAGCTACTAAAAACATAGCAACATATTCAAATCCAAAAGTTTTTTTAACAGCAGATGCAACAACACTTGCAACTACATTATTAATTTTCTCATCAGGTCTAGCTTTTATTTGCTTAATAATATATTTCTTAATATCATAAGATTTAATATTTATAAGATAAACAATAAATAAAACAACATAAACTCCATAATAAGCTAAAGGTAAATGGAAAAATACTAAACATAAAGCTATAAATGTAACTAAAGCAAAAATAAATGATAGTAATAGTTTTCTTTTTCTTAATCCAGGTATAACCATATTTTTATCATAATGGTTTTCTTCTAATTCTTTAGTAATAATTGAATCAAGTATCATAGCTTCTGATTGATTAAAGAAAATATCTACTTGTCCTTCAGTAGGAGCTATCATTGTAGAGCCATCAATAACATATGTACCCAATTCTATTCCACAATTAACACAATATTTAACTCCAGGATTCAATTTAGCTCTACATTTTGGACAATAACCAGGATTAGCAAGAGCTGTATTATCATCTAACTTAGTACCACATTTAGTACAGAATGAATTATCAAATGCATTCAGTTCATGACAAGAATAACACTCTTTAAAAGATGACTTTTTACCCTTAGCTAGATAAGCAGTTGTTTCATACCAATTATCTTCATTAATTTCTCTTGCATTAATACTATTAGCTATATTAGCTGCTGTACTAGAATCCTTTATAATCCTAACACCACTACTAATTGGAGCAGAAATAGAGTTAACACTAGAACCATATAACTCTGTATTAATACCTTTTCTTCTATTAGATGCGGAAAAAACAGGTACTATAACAAAAGTTCCTATAAATACCATAATGAAATCAATTTCCATCATAACTTCCTTTAAAATAAGATTACCTATTAATAAAATTACTATTCTACATATAATTAAAGTTTTTAAAACTTTTTTATAATCTGTTCCAACTCCAGAATCAACTAACAAATGTGAAAGTGGTATATGAAAAAAAACAGTCATATGAATTGTTACAAACGCTTCAACAAACATAATCATAGGAAGACCAGGAGCTTCACTAGAGCCTTTAGCAAGTACTATTGTTGGAAATAAAAATAAACTTAAAAATAATAATTTTTTTATCCTAGATTTCACACTATCACTACCTTACTAATTTATTATAACACAAACAAAAAAAGAATAGATAGACTATTCTTTAAAAGTGAATGTGAAATCTAATATTTCTACATCATCACCAGGTTTAGCACCCATTTTTTCTAATTCTTCTTCTACTCCCATACCACGAAGTTTTCTAGCAAAACGATCTACTGCTTCATCTTCATATAACTTAGTCATTAATAGTAATTTTTCAATTTCATCACCACGAATAACCCATGTACCATCATCTTTACGAGATATAGTATATGGTTTTTCATTTTTAAATTTATATATTACATGACTCTCATATTTAGTTTCTTCATATATTGGTTCTAATTCTGAATTATCTAACATATCTGCTAACTTAATAATCATTTCATCAATACCAGTCATATTCATTGCTGATACTTCAACAATCTCTTTATCTGGATATTCTTTTTTAAATTTTTCTAAATTATCTTTAGCATTTTCCAAATCCATTTTATTAGCAATTATTAACTCTGGCTTACGAGCTAATTTATCTGAATATGTTTCTAATTCTTTTCTAATAACTTTATAATCTTCTAAAGGATCTCTTCCTTCAAAAGAGCCCATATCTATAACATGACCAATAACCCTTGTTCTCATAGCATGTTTTAAGAATCTTTCACCTAATCCAGCACCAGTAGATGCTCCTTCTATTAAACCAGGCAAATCGGCCATTACAAATGTTCTTTGATCTTTTAATTTAACAACTCCTAAATTAGGATTTAATGTTGTAAAATGATATGCTGCTATCTTAGGATTAGCACCACTTATTAAAGATAAAATAGTACTCTTACCTACAGATGGCATTCCAACAAGTCCAACATCAGCTAATACTTTAAGTTCGCATTTAACAACACGTTCTTCACCAGGTTCTCCAAACTCACTCATCTTAGGAGCTGGTTCTTCTTGAGTAGCAAAAGCTCTATTACCTCTTCCTCCTCTACCACCATGGCAAACAACATATTCATCACCATCTTTAATTAAATCAACAATTACTAAACCAGTATCTTGATCTATTAAAGTAGTTCCTTCTGGTACTTTAATAATAACATCTTCGGCATTAGCACCATGTCTATTACTACCTTTACCATTAACTCCTTTATCACCTTTTACTTGTTTAGCAAATTTCAAATCAACTAAAGTTTTTAAACCTTTTTCTACTTTAAAAATAATGTCAGCACCTTTACCGCCATTACCACCATCTGGTCCACCCAGTGGAACACATTTTTCTCTTCTAAAAGAAGTACATCCATCTCCACCACGACCAGCTATTAATTTTACTATAACCTCATCAACGAACATAATATCACCTCGTTCAAATCGATACGTATTTTATCATACATTCTTTATTTTCACAAATATTATACCAAAATAAAAGACCTAATTATAGGTCTTAATTACTAAGCTTCGTAAACACTAACTTTTTTCTTGTCTCTACCTAGTCTTTCAAATTTAACTACGCCAGAAACTTTAGCAAATAAAGTGTGGTCTTTACCCATTCCAACATTTACTCCTGGATAAATCTTAGTTCCTCTTTGACGGTATAAAATACTACCTGCAGATACAGTTTGGCCATCAGCTGCTTTAGCACCTAATCTACGACCTCTTGAATCTCTACCATTTTGAGTAGAACCTTGAGCTTTAACGTGAGCGAATAATTGGATATTTAACTTCATAAAATTCATATTCTAATCCTCATTTCTAATCTCAATATTTTTTGGATACTGTTCACTTAATTCATTTAGCATTCTTTCTAAATTAGAAAGTAACTTTTGATTAACATCAGTATCTTTTAATGTTCTGATTACAAGTAAACCAGACTTTTCACTAGCATCAATCGTTTCTTCTAAAGACAAAATAGCATTAACTGTTGTAATAGCCATAGTACTAACTGCAGAACAAACAATATCTTGTCCCATCTCTGCATAATTAGCATGTCCTTTTATAACGACTTCATATGTTTTACCATTACTTTTTTTAAAATTAACTTTAATCATTTTATTTAACAATTTTCTTAACAGTTAACTTAGTATATGGTTGTCTATGACCTCTAGTCTTTCTAGATGATCTAGTTTTGTTCTTGTAAGTGAAAATTCTAATCTTCTTTTGTTTTCCTTGTTTTTCAACAGAACATACAACTTTTGCACCGTCAACAACTGGATTACCAGCTTTTCCATCTACGTATAATACTTCAGTAAATTCAACATCTTTGCCTACTTCAGCATCTAATTTTTCAACATAGATAGTATCGCCTTCAGAAACATAATATTGTTTTCCACCAGTTACAAATATAGCTTTCATCTTCATACCTCCTTATAAAATTTAAGACGCGCCCTTAAGGTGGCATAAGCTCTTTTTACCTTTTCAGTGCGGTTTTTGAGGAAAGCTCCTTCAAAACGCCTTTAATTATAACAATAAAACCCCAATAAGTCAAACAAAAAAAGAGCTATTTAGCTCTTCTTCTATCATGTATTTTATCACTTAAGGTATCTAAACCTTTATTAATAGTCTTTTTAAGTGATTTAGCAGTGTTTTTAAGTACTTCTTTACCTGCAGATAATAAAGTACCTGCTTCCATCTCTTCAACAGGTGGTTCTACTTCATTACCATCTTGATCTACATACTTATATTGTATTTCTAATCTTGGTACATATGTATTACCTACATATTCTTGATACATTTCTAAAGCATCATTACTTACTGCAAACATAACCATTTTTAATTCCATTTGTTGTAAAACATCATATTTAATAGCATTTAGTCTTCTTGTTCTTAAATGTTTCCCATAATCTAATACATTTCCATTATCATCATAGAATACAGCATTTTGAAGCATTACAATTAATATTTCTCTTTTACTAGAATTATATACTTCAAATATTCTAAGTAACTCTTCTTTATCTTCTATTTTAGGAAGTCTATCTCCATCCATAATATCCATTATTAATCTTAGATATTTTTGAGTACTTGTATAAGCACTATTAGGATCATTTTTATATATAGATGCTACTTTATATACTAATATTTTAAGTTCATCAACAGCACTCTTTTGCATAGTATTTCTAAAATTAGCCCAATTAAAATCATATGTATAATTCTTAATAGTATTACCATCTCTAGTTGATACAGTAATTAAACCATCTTTATATGTAAAAGATTCCATTAAACCTTTTTGTATTTGATCTATCATTATAGAAAAGAACATATTAACATCCATACAGAAAGGATTCTCTTCTCCTTCCACATCAAAATACAAAGTTGCTTTATTAGAACAATATCTATCGACATTTAAAGTAAACTTTTTACTTACTTCTTTAAACTCACCATTACTTATCTTTTTAATAGAATAGTTATCCATACATAACCCTCCTGAATATGAATATGATACAACTTTAATATCTATTAATCAAATAGTTTTTTTCACATTTTCCACCTACATAATAGTATTTATCTACCCTAAAATGTTTAAATTTATCTAGATATATTATTTTATTGTAATAATGATCATACATGATTCTTTCTAAATAGAAATTATTTATAATATATTTATAATTCTTTAATACTATTATTAAATTTAAAAACAAGAATACATATATAACTAAATCATACGAATTATTTAAGTAATTATATATAAGAAATACTATATAACTAATAAAACCACTAATAATCATAAGAATATAACTAGTTCTATAAGAAAAAAACATTGTAAAAATACTTAATAATATCTTACTACCATCAAGTGGTATTAAAGGGATTATATTAAATAAAAGAATATATTTATTATATGTAATAAATAAAGTATAAAAGTAATTACTAACATACCCTACTTTATAAAGACAATTAATTATTAATAACAAAATTAACTGAAATAAAATACCACCACTACTAGATAGTATTTCTTTATAAATTCGTTCATGTATCTTTTTACTTACTAAGATAATTCCTCCAAACGGATATATAGTTATTTTAATTATTTTATATTTAAATAATTTAAAGAAAAAGATATGACCTAATTCATGAACTAATACAATAATACTAACTACTATTAAATCTTTAATTAAACCAGATAATAATAAAAGTAAAATAAAAATATATGTACTAAAATCAATTTTCCATATATTCTTCATAATCTAGATATGTACCATTTTTATCTAATGTTAAAACTAATTTACCATCTTTAGCATTACCTAATATATCACTACTTTTAACATAGTCATATAAACTATTAGATAAATCAGTTACATTACTATACCATATATCAACTCCGTCATTTCCTTGAACAATAACCGTATTACCTAAGTCATCTTTTTCTCCAATATAAACTATAATACCTGGTTTTAGATAATAAACTGGTTCAGATTCATAATTAACTATATAAGAATCTCCTCTTTTTTCTACAAGATTAAGAGGTGTATTATTACTAACTAATAATTCTTCTTTTCCATCACTTTTAATCTTGTTATATAACTTTTTAAAATCATTAAAACTAATATTTTTATTTAATATATTATTTTGATAAAAACTTCTTACATTACTACTATAGTTACATACTATTAAACTAGATAGTAATATAATAATACATATTAAAATATTATTTATATATAGTCCTACTTTACTCTTCTTCTTACGATAAAATTTACTATTAATCATCATATCACCTATTAAAGAATATGATGTTAATCAAATTTTATAACTTTAATAACCATTAATTCTATTAAATATATAATTATATTAATTAAGAAATATTTATTAAACAAAAGAATTACTAATACTAAAAAATCCATATATTTAAATCTAATATTTTTCAATATCAAATAACTTTTAAAAGGTGTAAAAATATAAATAACTAAATCAATAATAAAATATATCATTTATTACTAATAATTCCTACATAATTAATATTTTTATTATCTGCTAACTTTATTTTTAATTTTACACCCGAGGTATTCTTTTCATATATTAGTTCTGATACTTTACCTACATAGATATCTCCTTTTAAATAACCGATTCCGGAAGTAAATACTTCGTCTCCTATTTTTATATTTTCATATTTATTAAGTAATTCAACATATCCATTATATAAATCTCCATATGTATCATTTACTTTAACTGATACATGATAATTTCTATCAATTAATTTAAAAGAAGCTTTATCAGCCATTACTTTATCTACTACTCCTATTAAGCCTTCTTTATTAATTACTAAATCTCCTTCTTCAATTAAATTATCTTTATTATCAATAATAATATCTTTATAGAAATTATATATATCACGATATATTACTCTAGTTACTATATGTTCATTACCTATTTCTTTAATACTACTTAATTCATTTCTTAATGCTCTATTTTCTTCTATTAAAGTTCTATTATCTATAATATCTTTATTATTATATTTAACATCATATATATAACCTAATCCATATATTAGTACAATAATAAGTAATACAACAAATGTCTTAATAATGTTTATTTTTTTCAAAGAGATCACCCATATTATTTCTAAAACTATAATAATTATTATTCCCCACAATTATGTGTTCCATAACAGGTATCTCTAATAATTTACCTATTTCAATAAAATTTCTCGTAATTTCTATATCATCATAACTAGGTTCTAAACCACCACCAGGATGATTATGAACAAGTAGCATAGATGTAGCATTACTTTTAACAGCTTCTCTAAAGACGTCTCTAGCTATTACTAAACTATAATTAACTGTTCCCATAAATATTATTTTATGATCAATTACATAAGCTTTATTATTTAAAAATACGGCCATAAATCTTTCTTGTAGTTTATTGGCCATCTCATCTTTAACATATAAAAATAAATCATCACTATTATTAATTTTATATATTAAGTTTTTAAAACTATATACTCTTTTCCCAAACTCAATAGCACACATTATTGTAATAGCTTTTACTGAACCAATTCCTTTTATATTTTTTAAATAATTATAATTAATATTAGCAAAATCATTTATAGATACTTCTCTTAATAATTCCATACTCACATCTTTAACAGATTTATTCTTAGTACCAGTTCTAATTAATATACTTAGTAATTCTTCATTACTTAAAGCTTCTACACCATAATTAATAAATCTTTCTCTTGGTCTTTCATCATTTGGTAATTCTCTTATTAAATAACTCATTTATACTCTTGGTATTCTTTTAAGATATTAATATTAGTTTCTGAGTATATTGCATCATCATGTTTTATGATATCTTCTTCATATTTTTTAATTTTCCATATAAATAATCTATTTACTTTAATATCCTTTATATAATAATTTATATCATTACTATCATAGTAATTAGATAGATACTTAATAGCTTCTTCATTACTTAATATAGAAATATATACTCTATACATATTATTATCTTCTACTACAATACCATTATTCCTTTCTGCACATTTTAAAGCATTATCGTAGCCAGAAAATACACCTACTTGAAAAGCTTTAGCATCCACCCAAACTATATTTTCTTTTTTAGGTCTTAAATACATAATATATGAAAAAGAAAAACCCACTATTATAGCTAATAAGATAACTAGTAATTTCTTTTTCATATTATCACCATTTATATAATAGATATCTTCTCTGTCACATAATGTCGATAATTAAATACCATATTATTATTTATAAGTAAAACTACCATTTATTCTTTTTAAAGAAATAAATAATATCAAAAAAATAATTTAAGTACATATTAAACAATTATTATCTAAGCAAAATAAAAATCTACATAAATTATGTAGACTTTTTTCTTAATTTAGATCCTGAACTAATAAATTCAATTTTAAAATCTTCAATTATATCTTTTTGTTCAGATTTTCTTAATTTTTTTATTTCTAAAGGATTTTCACTAATTAACTCACCAGCAATTAGTCTTATACCTAGTTCATTATCAGAAGGAAAATAATCTGTATAAACAACCATCTTACGACCATCAACTTCTGTAATACCTAATACAGTATATTTAATTTCAATTCCAATATCGTTTTCTAGTTTAAAATTCTTTAACATTGCATCATCCCTCTAGCTTAACTGAAACCAATTTTGAAACCCCTGACTCTTGCATAGTAATACCATATAAAGCATCGGCATATTCCATTGTTCTCTTTTTATGGGTAATTAATACAAATTGACTTTTATCTTTACTAGATGATAAGTATTTACCAAAAGCATCTACATTAGATTCATCTAGTGCTGCTTCTACTTCATCTAGTATTACAAATGGAACTGGTTTAACATTTAATATGGCAAATAACAAAGCAATTGCAGTTAATGTCTTTTCACCACCAGATAATACGGAAATAGAATTTAATTTCTTTCCTGGAGGAATAGCACTAATTTCAATACCAGTACCTAATATATCATCAGGATTAGTTAATTCTAAAATACCCTCTCCACCTTTAAATAATTTTTGGAATACTACTTTAAACTCATTCTTAATCTTTTCAAATGTTTCTACAAATTTAACTTTCATTATTTCATCCATTTCTTCAATAACTTTCATTAAACCTGTTACACTTACTTCTAAATCATCCCTTTGATTAGATAAGAATGTATATCTTTCATTTAATCTTTCATATTCAGCAATACTTCCAGTATTAACTTCACCTAAAGATTTAATCTTATTACGAAGATTATTAACTGTTATTCTAGCTGTATTAGTATCAATATCTAATTCGTAATTCTCTTTAGCTCTTTCATAAGTCATACTATAATTATCACTAAGTGTTAAAAGTAAGTTATCTAATCTTACATCCATCTTACCAATTTTAACTTCTTCTAACTTTAATTCGTTTTGTTTATTAGTCATTTGGCTATTCATTTCACGATATTTCTTTTCTAACTCAGCAATATCTAAAGATAGATCAGATTTCTTCTTTTTAAATTCATTTAATTCTTTTTCAGCTGTATTTTTTAAACCTACTTTAAAATAATAATCATCAAGTATTTTTTCTAATTCTTTATCTAAAGTATTTTCTACCATATTCTCATTACCTGATAATTCATTATTCTTATTATCATATGTATTTTGTAGATTCTCTAAATTACTACTCTTAACATTATATGTTTCAGTCATAATAACTACATCTCTTTGATTAGTTTCTAAATCATTAGAAACTTTATCCATAGTAGTAGTTAATTCTTTTAATTCTTCTTCATATTTTTGAAGTTTTTCATTTTTACTCTTAATTTCATTCTTTAAGTTTTCAATTTCATATTTCTCATTTAATAAACTATTACCAGTTTTAACACTACCACCATTAATAGCTCCACCTGAGTATTGAACTTCACCATCTAAAGTAACAACTTTATATTTATAATCAGTTAATTTAGCAACCTTATTCATAGTATCTATATTATCTACTACAATAACATTACCTAATTGATTCATAACAATATTTTTATAAACATCATCATATTTAACTAATGTATCAGCTGTTCCTATAAAGCCATCTACATCTTTAACTTTATTTAAATCTTCATAGAAGACATTTCTAGCTTTAATAACAGATAATGGAAAGAATGTTGCTCTACCTAGTTTATTCTCTTTTAAGTACTCAATAGCTGCTTTAGCACTCTTTTCATTTTCAACAACTATTACACTGCTATTAGCACCTAAAGATGTCTCAATAGCAACTACATATTTTTCAGGTATATCTATTAATTTACCTAATACGCCATGTATTCCTTTTAATCTAATATTATTTAAGACATTTCTAACACTATATGGTAACTTAGTATCATTATTCATATTATCATTTAAAATATCTAATTTATTATTTAGATTCATTAATTCTTTATTTATTAAACTTATATTGTTATTTAATTCATTTTGTTTCTTTTTATTTTCTTCACTAACTTTAATTAATTCCATACCTTTTAATTGTTTAGTTTCTAATTCTTTCTTTAAACTTTCCAACTCTTGAGTTTCAGAATCAATAGTTAAAGTTAAATTATGTAACTCTTCTTTTAAACTAACAATATTATCTTGTAATCTATCACTTGATACTTCATATTTTTGTCTTTCAACAGTTATTTGTTTTTTACTCTCTAAGTCTGCTATTTCTTGAGTTAGAGAATAAATAATACTATTCTTCTCTTCAATAGCACTATCAAGTTTTAAATTTTCTAACTTTAATTCTTCTAATTTAGAAGTATCTGTTGAATTAGATAAACTTAATTTTTCTAACTCTTTATTTAAAGTATCTATTTTTTCTTTAGATACATTATATTCTTCATTTAATGCCGTAATATCATTAGCAATTAAAGCAATTTCTATATTTTCTAAATCTTTCTTATAATCTAAATAAACTCTAGCTTTTTCACTTTGTTCTTTTAAAGGAGTTAATGTAACTAATAATTCATCTATTAACATATTAACTCTTTCTAAGTTCTCATTAGTTCTATCTAGTTTTCTAAAAGACTCTTCTTTACGTTTTTTATATTTTAAAACTCCAGCAGCTTCTTCAAAGATAACTCTTCTCTCATCTGGTTTACTACTAATAATATTAGCTATTTCTCCTTGACCAATAATATTAAATGATTCTTTACCAGCACCACTATCTAAGAATAAATCAGTTATATCCTTAAGTCTTACCTTAGTATTATTTATATAATATTCATTTTCTCCTGTTTTATAAACAACTCTTTTGATTTCAATTTCATTAAACTCACTATTTAAATAATGATCAGTATTATCAAATATTAGACTTACACTAGCTCTAGTTTGAGCATTACGTGTTTTAGACCCAGCAAAAATAACATCAGTCATTGATGAATCACCACGTAGTGTTTTAATAGATTGTTCGCCTAATACCCATCTAACGGCATCTACAACATTACTTTTACCACTACCATTAGGTCCTACTATCCCTGTAATACCTTTATTAATATCCAGTTCTACCTTGTCAGCAAAAGACTTAAAACCTATTGCCCTTATTCCTTTCAAATACATAATACATCACCTATAAACTAGCTTGTTTACTATACGCATCCATAGCTGCTTTTTGTTCAGCTTCCTTTTTAGATTTACCTACACCTCTACCATAAATAATATCATCAATCTTTACTTCAACTTCAAATACTTTATCATGAGCAGGTCCAGATTCATTAACTAATACATATTCTAAAGATTTCTTTTCAGTTTGTACTAGCTCTTGTAATTTACTCTTATAATCTCCTAAGAAAATACTATGACTTTCAACACTAGGAATAACTACTTGAGTAAACAAACTTCTAGCAGCATCCATTCCTTGATCTAAATAGATACATCCCATAATACTTTCAAAAATATCAGCAACAATAGTATCACTAACATTTCCTACTTGACCATGGCCAACTCTAATATAAGGACGATAATTAATACATTCCTCATATTTTAAACACGCACTTTCACAAACATAAGATGCTCTTGTCTTACTCATTTCACCTTCAGATAAATCTTTCATATTATATAAGTATTCACTCATTAATATCTGAAGGACAGCATCTCCTAGGAATTCTAATCTCTCATAATTATCTACATTATGCTCATTAGAATATGAAGAATGTGTTAATGCTGTTAATAATAATTCTTTGTTTTTAATATTTATTCCGAATTTATCTAAAAAATCCATACTTACCACCTTACTAATTATAACAAATAAAAAACATTATTTAAATAAAAAATCCTTTTTTCAAGGATTTTATTATTCATTATATAGTCTTAGATATACCTACTAATTCCAATGTATTATCTTTTTCTACAAAAGTACCATATATCTTAAACTCATAACCATTAACAAATTTTTTATTATTATCTTGTAACTTAATACAATCGTCTTTATCACTTATACAATCATAAACACCATTAAATTCATATACTTTATAATTAGAATTTGTAATTAATTTTTCGTTAGTAATATTCCATTTAATAGTATCAGTATAATCTACTAAGTTAGAGTTTTCAAAATAATCATAAATCATATTCTTTAACTTAGATTCTTCTCTAGATATACTAGATAATCTAACAATTTCATTATCATCATCGGTAGTAACATATATTACATATTGATAACTATCATCTTTTCTTCTAGCTCCATAACTTTCTTGATATACACAACCAGGTGCTAAATCACTACAAACATAATAACCTTCTAAAACATATAAATTATCTTTAATCTTAGTAGTCTTTTCTATCTTCCACTCAAGCAAAGTATCAAAATCAATTAAGCCATAATAATTGTAATATTCTTTAACTTTACCAGCTATAGAACTGTCTCCACCTATTAATTTAGAACTATCTAAATCTTTAACATTATTATTTTCTCCATATGTCAATAAACTTACTACAATAGCTATTAAACATACAGCAGAAATAGTTATAAATCGAAGCTTTTCTTCATTTCTCAATATCTTCATACTACCACCTATTATAATAGTATCACAAAATAAAAAAATATTAAATCCCATTTTACAAAGACATCATTTTATAGTAAAATTAATTTGATTAAAGGTAAGGCGATAATATGAAAAAAAAGATAATATTAATAACAATGATAACAATACTAAGTTTATTCTTTACAACAGGATGCTTAGAAAATGATAATCTAGAAGGATCGAATATAACAACTACTGTATACCCAATAGAATACTTAGTAACAAGACTATATGATACTAATAACTTAGAAAGTATTTATCCAAATGGAACAGATATTGATGAATACGAATTAACTGATAAACAAATTAAAGACTATGCTAATTCCACTAACCTATTTATTTATACGGGATTAGGTAATGAAAAAGAAATAGCTAAAACATTAATAAATAAAAATAAAAGAATTCAATTAATAGATGCATCTTATAGTCTTAAATATACATATGGTATTGAAGAATTATGGTTAAATCCTAGCAACTACTTAATGTTAGCTAATACCATAAAAACAAATCTTCAAGAACTAAGTAGTTCTAAATATGCTGCTGAAAAAATTGAAAATAATTATAGTCTTTTAGAAGAGGATTTATCATCACTTGATGCAGAGATTAGAAGTATTGCTAAAACTGCTGAAAAGAAAAATAAAAATACTATTGTAATTGCTTACGATTCATTTGGTTTCTTAAGTAAATATGGTTTTAACGTAGTAAATATTAGTAATGAAAACAACATTACATCTACTATTAAAAATAGATTTAAAAATAAAACATATAAATATATCTTCGTTAAAGATAAAAAAAATGTATCAGATAGTGTTAAAGACCTAGTTGATAACTATGGAGCTGAATTAGTAGAAATAAATACTCTATCTACATTAACAGATGCTGAAAGAACTAATGGAGATAACTACTTAACTATTATGAGAGAATTTATTAATGCCCTATCAAAAGTTACATTATCATAAAAAAGGAATAACTATTTAGTTATTCCTTTTCTTAATTTAGAAAATAATTTTTTCTTAGTTTTAAAATGAACAAGTAAATCATTATCTACTCTAAATTCCTCATATGATGCCATTTCATTACCTGGTTGTATTTCTTCAAATAATCTTTGAGCATTACTAGATAAATATTCACTTAAATTGATCTCTCTATTATCAGTTCTTAACATATAATATTCTGGAAAAGTGGTACTACCAAAAATAACCTCTCCATCGTAAAATAATTGTTTTTCATCTAAAAAAACTGGTATCGGGTATGTTAACATACCTCTTTTAAAACTAATAAGATCAACTAAATCTTCTACTTTGTGTTCTTCATCTGCCTTAGTCTTAGCATCTGGCAAAAAACTTTGAGACAAAACTATCATTCTAGATAATGATCCAATATCAAGCTTAGACATATCAGAAAAATCAACGATATATGGATATTCATCTATTATCTTAGCAATTCTATTATCGATTTTAATAAAATCATCTGCCTTTTTACCTTTATTACGTTCTCTAACTGCATAATTTAAGAAAAATTGAGAATGATGTCTTTCTCCTAAATATTCGATATCTCTTAATTGAACATAACAACTTGCTATACCTTGTTCATTTCTTATGATTATTTTCATGTGTATCACCTTTCCTTTCTGTTTATATTAAACGTGTTATACCCTACCATAAAAAGAAAGATAATGCAAACATTCCTCATAATTACTTTACATTTTAACCAAAAGAAAAAAGTCCATAAGGACTTTAATTATTACGTGGCGGAGCAGGAGAGATTTGAACTCTCGCGCCAGTTACCCGACCTACACCCTTAGCAGGGGCGCCTCTTCAGCCTCTTGAGTACTGCTCCATAACCAAGGTAACAAATAAATTATAACCAATTATTACTTCTTAGTCAATTACTTTTTTCTCTTTTTGCGAGGTGTAGCATTCTTTCTTACATTACCATAAGTATCAGATGCTTCTAGATAATTATTATACTCTTTCATTCTAATTTTATGTTGCCATATTAAATATATCAAACCTACAACAAACATAAAACCAGCTAAGATCCATAAACATATCTTTAATATTTTACTAGGATCAGTTGTAAAGATAATAAAAATAAAAGATCCAGAACAAGCAAATGCTAGTAATCCCCATATTATTAATCTATTTAATGTAGCTCCTAAAGTAAAACCTTTTTTAGTTTTCATATACTTTTTAGCTACTTCAAACTTCTCTTTTCTACTTAATTTTTTATATTTATTCTCCATATAAAACACCTCAAATAAATTTTAACAAAATAAGAAATAATATACAATATAAACATTTTTGTAACTTATTCTAGCTTTTTCTAAAAATATGTTGTATAATTCTACTTGTACTGAAACAAATGTCTCCTTAGCTCAGTTGGTAGAGCAACTGACTCTTAATCAGTGGGTCTGGGGTTCGAGCCCCCAAGGGGACACCATTTTAAAATAAAAAGCACTAATAGTGCTTTTTTTATTGTTTAAATTTAATATTTTCTCTTAATGAAGATAAAACTAACTTTCTTTCATCTTCACTAACTTCTAACCCTTCTCTTGCTCTTTCTGTTAAAGATAATGATGGAATATCTAACTTATCATATTCTCTTTTCATTTTTAATCCTTCAAAAGTATTAAGTAATGCTCCTTTACCATTATCTAAATAACCAATTAACATACAAGTATTACGAGAAGCTAACATATAATTATATATTTCTTGATCACCTGCTTCTAAAGCTACTTGCATAGCTTTATCATATCCTTCTACTGAAGCATTTCTTTCTAATACATAATCATACGCATTTTTATTATATCTAATAAATCTAATAAAATCTCTAATAGTAGTTATTGGTCTTGGAATAATATAATCTTTAGGAATCATGACATCAAATATATGTTTAAACGCTTGTTGTTTATACTCATAATTAGGCTTTTTTAGCCCCATAGCAATATAAAACTGATTAGTATGTTCAACTTCATGACTATACATATAAACAAGTAAATAAGCCTTTAAAAGCTCAATATCTTTAACTTCAAAATATTCAGTAGAAGACTTAACCATTTCATCTACCCAACTAATAGTCTTTTTCAAGTTTACTAGTATTCTCTTATAGTTAGGATTAAAAGAAGCTGCTTTATTATTTAAACCAGAAAATATTAAAGGGACTTTATTATCATTTAATAATACATCTAATCCAACAATACTATCCTCTGTAATACCTTTACTATTTATTTCCTCAATAACATTTCTAAGTTCTATTAACTGTGTCTTTTCCATCAACCAAATACTCCTCTAAAACTTTATCCCCTATTTCCATAGCATCATCACCAATATATCTAATATGCCATGGCTCATAACTATATCCTGTAATATTCTCTTTTCCTTTAGGATATCTAAGTATAAAACCAAAATATTTTAAACAATTATGTATCTTATTAAATATCTCTTCTTCTTTTAATAAATCATCATTAGATTCAATCCATTTACCATCTTTACAAATTACTATATCTATAGCTTGACCAGTATGATGTTCAGAAGTACCAGGCATAGCACAATACTCTTCAGCATAATCCATACCATACTTGTTCATAAACTTCAAAAAGATACTCTCTTGTGCTTCTAAACTTCTATAACCATCACTAATATCTATATTAATACCATCTACTCTTAAATGAGCTTTTAACATTTCAAAATGTTTAAAAGTATCTCTTTCTACATAAATAGTATCTTCTTTATAATTTTCATATTCTACCATTTCAAAATCTTTTAACATCTCTTCATTAAAAAAATGTTTTTTATTAATTAATAAAATCATAAATTGTCACCTTTTTGCCATAGTATAGCATATTTTTTTAGTTATTTTTGAAAATTTTTGTTGCATTTTTAAATAATACTTGCTATACTTAACTAGTCAGCGAGAAAAGAAAGAAAAACTTGCATAAATGACAGAAGTACGATACAATACTTAAGACCAAAAAGAAATGGGCTTGTAGCTCAGCTGGTTAGAGCGCACGCCTGATAAGCGTGAGGTCGGAGGTTCAAGTCCCCCCAGGCCCACCATTTATTTTGGCCCGTTGGTGAAGCGGTTAACACATATGCCTTTCACGCATACATTCATGGGTTCAAATCCCGTACGGGTCACCATTTAAAAAATAACTACTCATTGAGTAGTTTTTTTGTTGCAATAAAAAAGGTTTAGGACTAACCTAAACCTGCTACACTTATTAAATAGCCTATATCATAACTAGTATATCTAACTACAACTACTAAGATAATACCAAGTACAACACCCAATATTAACATATTAACTAAATTATATTTTACTAGACTATCAACATCTTTAAAATTCAAAGTATTAAGTACTCCTACTAAGAATATTAAATAACCATATAAGAATCCAATAAAGAATAATATTAAACCAAAATATGATGAGAATAATGCCCCTATTGGTAATAAAACTAATAGACCAACTGTGGTAGGAACACCTCCTAAAGTAGCAAGCATTAAATATGTTCCAAACGAAATACCTTTACTATTCATAAATGAACAAGCATAATAAACCAATGCTACTAACAATACAAATATTCCTGATACTATAATAGTTGCTACTAACCACCACGTATAGTTATCTAACATAAACATTCTACCCATATCAAAGTTGATAACATATCTTCCTGTAGCTAAACTAACTGTTTTAACAAAACAACCTAAAACTAGACGGCTTGCTATACATAACAGCAAAGAAAGAACTACCATCCATAAATATACACTAAATGCTTTCTTAGTAATTCTATATTTCTTTGTATTTTCAACAATTGTTTTAGCTGGTTTAAATAATAAACCAATACACATACCTATATTTACAAAAAAACCTGTTTTAGCTTTTTCAGCATCAGAATTATCAACTACTACATCTACTGCAACTGGATTAACAGGGATAGGATTATTAGCATTATTTAGTGGATCTAGTTTAACTTCCAATTCTTCAAGAGGTTCCTCTATTATTTCTTCTTTTGGTTCCTCTTTTACCTCTTGAGATTCCATACTAATATTTGCCATATTATTAATAGCTTCCATATTAACTTGTTCTTCAATTGGAACTTCAGGTTGCTCTTGCATAACCGGTTGTTCAACCATAGGTTGTTCCTGCATAACCGGTTGATTAACCATAGGTTGTACAGGTTGATTAACCATTGGTTGTTGCATATTTACCATATTATCTTGAGCAACATTACTAGGCATTTCAACCATATTAGATCCTTGAAATTGATTATTAGGATATTGATTATTCATATAACTATTCTGATCATATCCATTATTAAACTGTCCTTGATTATACATACCTTGTTCCATATATTGATTATTTTGTGGCATTTGGCCATTATCAATTGGAACATTTTGTTGCTCATTTTTATTCTTACGTAAGCTAATGAATTTCATACTATCAAGCCCCTATTCTATTAAATTATATCATAATTTTTTCAAGTAAAATAAAAAATGATGAAAATTCATCATTTTTATTGATTCTTAATATCTTTCTTTTTAAATATCCTAATAGATAAGAAAATCATTAAGGCTAATAATATAATATCTACAAATAAAGATTTACCTAATGTAACATATTGATTATCAGCTAGTCCTCCAAATAAGAATTGATTCAATTCCCAACAATTAGTTGGAAAGAATGCACTAACTTTTGCAAGACTCTTTGGTATTAACTCAGTTATTAAAGAACCAAATGTATCAAATACTAATGGTACTATAATACCTACAACAGAATTCTCAGCTAATACACTTATTAAGAATCCTAATGTAAATAGTATTATATAATGAGGTAAAATACTTAATAAATTAATTAAAATATATACAAATGTATTTATTTCCATAACTTTACCAGTATTAAAATTATATTCAACAACTGGTATAAATAAATCTTTAAATCCAAATGATATTCCATCTATAACAGAATATACAAGTACTGAACCTAATACAAATAATAAGAATACAATTAAACAACTAATATACTTACTAACCAATATTTTAGTTCTAGTATAAGGTTTTAATAATAATTGCTTTATTGTTCCTTTATTAAATTCATCTGCTGTAACAGTAGCACCTAATACAACAACTAAAATAATCATAAATGTACTTGCATAAGTAAAACTATTTATAACATATTCTTGTGATGTAGTTGAACCATTAGTTTTAGGTAAAACATTATTCTCAACTTTATATTTAGTTTCATAATAATTTTTTTCTATATTTTTCTTTTCAACTAAACTTGCATGTTTTGTAATCGTGTTATCATCATGTTGAACATGATCCCACATATCAGAATATGATTGATAATCATATAAAATAGTTGATTTAACAGAATAATCAAAAGGAATGCCATATTCTAGTCTATACTCATCAGCTTTAATTCTTGCTTCTATACTAGATAAAGAAATAATTTCTTCCTCTTCATCCTCTTCTTCTGTTTCTTCTTCTGATTGAACAATATTTAAGCCTTCTTCTTCACTTATTTCATCAATTTCGTTTTCTTGAACAACAGGATTAAGTAAAAATTCTTTTTGAGCTTTAGCTTCTTCTAAATCAGCCTTAACAAAATGCTCCCAATCATCATTTTTTATATATTCCATATTTTTATCAAATTCGGCTTTACACTTATCATATTCTTCAGTGTTTTTATCAATATACTTACTATTATTCATACAAGCAATATTTTCATTTATTACACCATTCAATATTATTTCAGCTTGCCATGAATTATTTCCATACTTGTTTTCTTTTAATATTACCAAACCATCATATTGATTTTTATCAGATACCAAATACTGCAAAGTATCTTTAGACATTGTTGATATATCACTATCTTCTAATTCTTTTACAGATGGTTCATATATCCATAGTAAATCAATATTAGCAGTAGCGTTTATTATAACGTTTGTAGCGATTCTAAGACCAATTATTAATATAGCCATTACATATATAAATTTTTTATGAAATATCTTATATAATTCATTTTTTATTAAATTAATCAATTTTATTACCTCCTGCTATATTCAAGAAAGCATCTTCTAATGAAATCATCATTTGAGAAACACCATATATTTTATAATTTTTTTCTACCAATAATTTAACAATATCTGGTAATTCTTCTCTATCAACTTGAATAATAATAGAATCATCTTGAACTTTATAATCAATTTTTAATACTTTATCTAGCTTTTCTACTTTATCCAAAGTAATAATATAAGAAGGTTTAACTCCATTAGCTTTAACTTCCTTTATAGAAGCCGTTTTAATTACTTCACCATTCTTAATAAAACATACATCTGTTATAAAGCTTTCTAGTTCAGCTAAGTTATGAGAAGAAATCAATATTGCCATTTTTTCTTCTTTAGCTAACTTTTTAATTAAATCTCTTAATTCTTTAATTCCTTCTGGATCTAATCCATTAGTAGGTTCATCTAAAATTAATACATTAGGTTTATGAAGTAAAGACATAGCAATACCAAGTCTTTGTCTCATACCTAAACTATATTTAGATACCTTATCTTTAATTCTATTTTCTAATCCTACTAATTTTACTACTTCCATTATTCTATCATCAGTAATATCTTCATAAAGATTAGCTGCTAACTTTAAATTAGCTAATCCAGATAAATACATATATGCATCTGGATTTTCAACAATTGCTCCTACTTTTTCAATTGCTTTTTCAAAATCTTTTTGAACATCAAATCCATTAATATAAACATTTCCACTATCAATAGATTGTAATCCTAATACTAGTTTAATAGTCGTAGTTTTACCAGCTCCATTAGGTCCTACAAAGCCTAATATTTCGCCTTCTCTAACTTCAAGTGAAACATTCTTTAAAACTTGTTTGCTTCCAAAAGATTTACATAAATTTTCAACTTTTATCAAACTTTCCATTAATTCACCCTCTACTTATATTATTAACACAACATCATTGATTTCCTTTATTTTTTTATCAATAACTATAAATATTATAGAATATTTATAAAAAAAGTTAAATAAAAAGAGCAATAATTGACATATTGCTCTTAATTATAAACTTACACTTTCTGTAACTTCATCATATTCTTCAACAAGTGTTGATTGAATACCTGATAAAATAACTGCCCAACCAGAATAGCCTTCAACCAATCCTTTTTCGTCTAATGTATTACCAAAATCACTAACACAATTCTTCCATCCAGCCTCAGTATAACTTACAACTTTGTTATTATCGAAATCAGCTATCTTCTTATCAAAAGAATAATTAAAGTTTAGATTTATATTTAAATATTCACCATTATTTTTTACAGACATATCTAAATTATAACTATGATCTCCTCGTAACAACAAGAAATCGCCTTTATATATTTCATCTTCCATATATAATTCATAGTAAAATTCTATCTTCTCTTTAGAATATTTTTTTACTTCAAGTATCATTAATTTTTCTTTATTATAATTAACAGTTACTTCAGTAATATCAGATTTACTATTATATTCTCCTTTTATATCAAAAATATCTTGAGATTGAATAGCACAATCTTCTTTCTCAGTACATTTATCTTCATCTTCTGTTAAATTAAGATGTACTTCAAAATCTTTATCATTAATATACAAATAGAAATCAGTAAAACCATTTTCTTCTACATCTAAACCAACTACTTTGGTACCTTTAATAGTATATATATTTATAACTAATTTATAATCATCATCATATTCGGTAAACTCATATTCATCTTTTAATTCATCTACAGTTGTTCCATAAAGATCTGCTAAGAAAGATAACAATTTCTCATCTTCCATATATTTTTTATCAAATTCTCTTTCAAAATCTTCTATAGCTTCCTTATCAAAAGATAAAGTGTTTTTAGTAACTTTTAAAGTCTCTCCGTTTACTTCAATAGTATCTTTACTAGATTTAACCATGTTTTTATCTATTAAACTCTTAATAATTTCTCTGTTTTTATCTATAAAATACTTAGTATTAGCTGTATCATCAGAATTAGCTAAATTAGTTAATATATCCTTGTATATTTCTAATAATCTATTACTATTCTCTTCAACATAATCAGTTACATCATATATTTCATTACTATTAGAAAATGTATTATATGATTTACCATCTTTTAAATAATAATATCTTCCGTATTTAACTCCATCATCTTTTATATACATGAATTCTTCAAATGTATCCTTTTTAGTGTCCATACCTAAAGAATAACCATATCTATTATTAGAAAAGAAATCTAAATCTTCTATATTTGTATTAATTTGAAAATCTAAATCACCATATATAATCCCAGTATCATTTTTTTCACTATCTATTTGTTCAATCAAAAAGTCACTAACACCATCAATAGTATTATAAAATACATTAATTGGTTTACTATTAACAAATAAATCATAAGCAGGTTTTAATAAGAAGAAAAATAATGCTATACCTATTCCAATTAGTAGTAATAAAACCAAAAGAACTTTAAAGACTTTTTTTAATCTAAACTTCTTCTTAATAGGTTGTAAAGAGGCAGTTAAATAAATATCTTCTTTAGGTTCATCTACTTTAGGTTCTTCTATTACTCTAGGTTCTTCTACTACATGAGCCTCATTTGTAACTTCATTCATCTTTTTTAATTCATCTATAGATATTGGAGCAGTCTTTTCAAATTCCTCCGGATCAATAGTTTTAGTATCATATAATTCTTTATTTTTTAAAGATCTAGTATTAGAAAGTTCTTCTTCCTTTTTATCATATTCATCCAAAACATTTGCATATTTTTGTGCTCTTCCCATATACTTCACCACTTTACTATTATCATTTTAACATAGAATAAAAAAAATAGATATAACTATCTATTTTTCATTAACTCTTTTTTGTAACTCATCATATTCTTTAAATAAGTCATCTATAGTATAAATTGATTCACCAACCATAATATGAGAATTAAAGAAATCATCTTCTTTTCTAGCTTTTTCAACTAACTCTCTAAAGCTATCTAATACTACAACATTATAATCTAACTTACCATATGCTTCAAATTGTTTTTCACCATGTTTTAAAACTGAATAACAAGTTAATAAATATAATTGAATAGGTTCAAAACAAGCAATAAATTTATCTACATTAATTGCTTTATCAAATAAATCCAATACAGCATTATATCCAGTTAATAATCTGGTATATTTCTTTTTACATAATGATACAAATTCCTCGAAATCTACATCATATCCACAAGAAACAAATTCCTTTTTTATAGAGTCATAATATTTAGATTCTGTACCATTTTTATCTACATCTCTATATACATCTTTTCTTTCTCTTAAAGCTTTCTTTATTTCTTGATATACTTCATCTCCAGAGCTTTCAACAATCTCATCTGCATTAGCAATAACATTTCTTAAAAATGCTCTTTTAGAGAAATATAAAGATCTTCCACTTTCTCCTAAACGAGAACAAATAGCATATTTAAAGCTTCTAGCTAATTCTTCATCCTTAAAAATAACATTTAATGGAGTATAATAATATCTTTCTAAATACTCATTAAAAAGATTCTTACCATTTTTATCTTTTAAAGATATTTCTTCTAATCTAGGTAATAATTCCCATTCTCCATAATACATAATTAATGGTTTATAAACCAATTTTAAATTAGTAATAATTTCTTCATTCATCACACTAACCACCTATTCTTCTTAATTATACAATATTTTTATCAGATTGAAAAGAAAAAAAACTAAGTATCACTTAGTCTTTATCATATCTACTTTTCCAGATCCCTTTCCTGTAGCTAAATTGTTAAGTTCTAACTGTCTTTTAGTTTCTCTAGCAACTCCATTAGAACCATCTAATAAAGGAACATTTTTAAAATACTTAGATATTAAATCTTTAATATAAGGATAATGAGTACATCCTAAAACAATAGCATCAATATTAGCATCCTGATACTTTTCATATATTGAAGCAATAATTTCTTCCTCATCTTCTGTACCTTCAGTTTCAATAGCATGAGCTAACCCATAACAAGCTTCCAAAAATACATTTTCATATTCTTTTTTGTTATTTAGAACTAATAAATTAGTTCTTTCACTTTTAATAGTTCCTGGAGTAGCCATTACTAATATATTATTATAATCATTATCACAAGCTAACTTTATAGCTGGTTCTGTTCCAATAAATATTAAATCTTTATACTTTTCTCTTAAATACTTAATACATCTTGTAGTAGCTGTATTACAAGCAATAACAATTATTCTACAATCATTATCTTTCAAATAATCAACAATATTAGAAGTAATACTATATAATTCTTCATCACTTTTTTCACCATATGGATTATTTTTAGAATCAGCATAAAATATATAATCTTCATTAGGAATAGTCTTAATTAACTCATCAAGAACTGTTAATCCACCTATTCCTGAATCAAAAACACCTATCTTGCTCATAAAATCACCTAAAAGTTATTATATCACTTTTTCTCTTCTTCATTTTCTTTTATTACATTTAATGAGTCTTTAAATTCACCAAACATATTATCACAAACATTTTGAGGCGTATCTTTTCCGATAAAATGATTAATTAAGAATATAGTCTCTTTATTTTTTATACTCAAATAATTATATTTACCATTATCAGTACTATAATCAAATTTAGCATATACAATTCCATTAATTTCTTCAGTTTCTATCTTACCAGAAGCTTTATTCAAACTCTTAATTGCTTGTAATAATGCATTTGAATTATTAAAATTACTTACTTTTCTTATACTAACAGTACAATAATTATACTCTCCTTCTCCTGAAGTATATTTATAAACATTATCTTCTTTTTTATAATCGTCTGCTATTTTAAAAGTAAAATACTCATCTATATTAACTTTATCATCATACTCTATATTAATTACTTCAGAGTTAGTATAATTAGTATATAATTTCTCAATATATTTATAACCTATTCCAATTGGACCACTAAACTTATAATGATTAACTAAAAACATATATGTAGTAAAACCAATTGTAACTAAAAATACTAATAAAGCTAATCCACTATATGACTTATTCTTTCTCTTAACATATAATTCTAATTGCTCTTCAACAAACTTAGGATGTGTTCTTCTAATTATTTTAATTTTATTATTAGCAATAAATAATATTAAAGGATTACTTACAAATGCTAATACTAACGCTAAAACAGCATAATATATAACAGCATTATGCCATGGTATAAAACATAAAATATATGCTTGTACAGCAAATACACCAAGACCTATTAGTATTAATCTATTAGCTATTAGATATAAACCACCAAATATTAAAGCAGAAATAGAAAATACTCCCATTGAAATAGAATCATAAGAACTACCTAAATAATATCTTAATAAAGTACCATTTTTTTTCTTTTCTAACTCTTTACCAGGTTTAACTTTCTTTTCAAATAATGGTTTAGCAAAATTTTCAGGTTTTAATCTATTGTCTTCACCAACTCTATCAGTATCAGAAGAAGCATTAAAATATTTACTATTATCATCATGAACTTCTACTTCTTTTTTTATCTCATTTTGAGATACTCCTAATGATTGAGCACTCAATGGTTGATTTAACATCCATGGTTCAATATTTTCCTCTTTACTTTGAGTTTGATTATTATTACCACCTTTATTAAAAAGATTAGCTAAAAATCCCTTTTTAGGTGCATTATTATTATATAATCCAGCAAAGACATCATTTTTAGAACTAATATTAGTATTATTATTTACTTTATTATTAACATTTACTGGTTGTTGTACTTGTTGAGGTGCCTGTTGAGGCATTTGTTGAGGTTTTGGCTGAACTTGTTGAACTTGTTGAGGCATTTGTTGAACTTGTTGTGTTCTTTGTTGAACTTGTGGACTAGGTTGTTGTACTGGAATACTATTAGCTTTAGCATCCATTTTATTTTGCAACTCCATCTTTCTAAGTTCAGATGAGCTCAAATTAGTATGAGCATCTCCTCTCACTTTATTAAAAAGATCTGTTCCCTTATTTTTTAAACTAGTAAAAACATTCTCTTTCTTAGGTTCTTCAACACGATCTACGGCTATATTATTCATCTTATTCATTTCAGAATTCATCATAGCCATATTACGTTCTTTAGCTATATCTTCTTTAGTATATTCATCATCTAAAGATTCGTAACCACCACTGATATTCTTACTTCTAATGATATTATTATTTCCATTATTATTTTGGTTATCCATACTAGTCACCCTCTATTATAACTTTATCACATCCAGCAAAACATGTAAATTATTTAAAAAAAGATACCTCAAAGTTGACTTAATTTAACTTAAAAAAACAACTCTATGAGTTGCTTTTCTTTGTTTTAAATCTTAATTCTAACTTACGAACAGCTTCTTTACTTTCTTCTGTTCCAGCTTCTCCAATAATACTTTTTACTCTGCCTTCCCAATCTCCAGCATGATACAACCTTCTAGCTTTATCACTTTTCATAAGTTGTTGTTTATTCTTTTTACTCATTTCATCAAAGTCTAAAGCATCTATTGAATATATAGCTTCCTCTCTGGCTGGAGTACATCTAATATAATCCTCAAATAACTTATCCATAATTATTTTACCATTAGGATATATATAACATATATAACCATTAAATTCGTTCCAACCAAATATCTTTAATACATATCCAGAATTTTCATATAAATCAACTTTCTGATTATATAGTCCCATTCTTTTCATAATTCTTCTATCTTTTTCTTCCTTAGACAAAGCATTTCTTTCTTTACCAATTACCGTAGTTTGACCTAATGAAGTAGAAAAAATTGGAGAATCAGGAATAATATACCAATTTACCATATTACCATAATACTTATTTAGATGATTAATAACATGTTTAATATGATAACCTTCAAATTTACTTCTATCTTCATCAATTGGTTTTAAATCTTTATAAGCACCTAATAATTTTTTAAAATCATTTAATAATTTTCTATATGAAATTTTCTTACCATTATATACTTTAATAGAAATATCATAATTCTTACTTTCTCTAAAATATGTCATTAAATAATATACACAATTTTGAATAGTTTGAAAATTTTTAGCTTCCTTAGCTGTTTCTAAGTATCTATAAGCAACATAGAATTCAAACTTTTCTTTATCTAATCCCGTAAATTTAGATAAATCTAAAGGAGTTCTATTACAATACCCTTCCACAAATTGTCGCCTTAAAATGAAACTACGATACATTTCTGTTTGTTTTTTTATGAAAGCATTTAATCTTGTATCAAATCCAAATGAGTTATACATATGCCATTGATAATTCATATGATTACTATAAGCTGGATTAGCTCCAATTTTTTGCATTTGATCATATGTGATTCTAGATGTTAAATAGTCTTTATATATTAATGGAAACTCATTTTGTAACTCAGAAGGAGTTCTCATTGTTTTTAAAATATCAAGTCTATCAAACAATTGCTTTCTCAACTCTAAGTCATCAAAATCTAAAGATTCATTATCTACTCCTAATATATTCTTTAATCTAGTTAAAAAAGATAATGGAGAAATATGTAATGTTGATTCAGCAGTCTTATAACTAGTAAGTATTCTTAAATCTCTAAAGAAATAACCTCTATACTTATCAAATCCCATAGTTTTTATCATTTCTTGTTCAAATGAAGATTTAATATCTTGTATCTCTGTAATTAATTTAGCTCTATCACTAGCACATTCTCTAATCATAATACCAGTATCTAACTCTACTTTCACATAATTAGGAACACCCTTATTGATAGTAGCAAACATTTCATCTCTATTCACACAAATCCCCCCTAAAATCGCTATTATTATATATATAAATTAAAAATAAAGCAAATTAAAATAGGTCATCGACCTATTTAAATAATTTCTTAACATTTTTATTAGGAATTAAAAATTTCATTTGTTCTTGTAAAGATATATCATAATAATTAGAATTCAAAGGACATTTTTCTCCATCAATACCCCAAACTGCTCTTTCTTCATCAACAAACTCTATTTTAATATCTTTACCTAATAATTTAATAATATGTTTATTAGAAAAACCTAATTTAAATAATATAAAGTTCCAAGCAAAACTAACTATATTACGAGAATTTAGTAGTAATACTTCCATAACTCCATCATTTAAAGTTACTTTTTTATAAAAATTACTCATTCCAGCAATATGATTTGAATTAGATACTAGTATTAATGAATACTCTCCTTTAAACTTACGACCATCTATTTCAATTTCTGATCTATATAGTTTAATAGGATGAAAAGCTTCTTTAATACCATATTTAATATAAGCTAAATAGCCTAATCTTTTTTTATCTTTCTTAGGAGTATCATAAGATATATTTAAAAACATTCCAATACCAGCAACATATATAAACTGTTTACTATTTATAGTACCTATATCTAATGTTTTTACAGTACCTTCCAAAGCCATTCTTAAATTCTTAATTAGATTTTTACCATAACCCATCATAGTAGCAAAATCATTACAAGTTCCACCAGGTAATGGGCAAAGAATTAAAGACTTCTTCCTCATAGCATTACCATTAACAACCTCATTAATTGTACCATCTCCACCTATAGCAAAGACAATATCATAACCTTCAGCAGAAGCCACTATCTTAGTAGCATCTCCTGTCCCTTGTGTTGCAATTGGTGTTACATCATAAGAATATTCATGCATTATCTCAAGATATTTATTTACCATATCCTCAGAAAAACCACGACCACTAGTAGGATTATAAATCATAATACACTTTTTTTTCACTATATCACCTTCGAGTTCTTTTATTACTCAAAACAACAATAAAATTATACCTTAAATATTTAGTAATGTACAATTAAAAAATATTAAAAAGCTATTTATTATCATAATTATCTAAAAATGAATGATTTTCACCATTTTCATGCCAACCTAATATACATTCCATATTAACATTCTCCATAGCTTTATATATATTATGATCAACATCTTTATTAATCTTACGCATTTCATTAATTAGTTTTTTCATTTCTTTTCTTTTACTGAAAGATTCATCTTTAGCTGACATTTCAGTAAACTTACATGCACAATTTAAGAAAGTTAATTCATTATAATTTTTCCATGAAATAATATCACTTTCTTTAATTAAACACATTGGTCTAATTAGTTCTACTCCTTCAAAATTATCAGAATGTAACTTTGGCATCATAGTCTTAATTTCAGCACCATAGAACAAAGAAAGTAAAGTAGTCTCTATAAAATCATCAAAATGATGACCTAAAGCTATTTTATTACAATCTAATTCTTGGGCTTTATTATATAGATGTCCTCTTCTCATTCTTGCACACATATAACATGGATTCTCTGGATTCAATTTATTAGAAACTTCAAATATATCAGTATCAAATATTTCAATAGGAATATTCATTAATTTAGCATTTTCTTTTATTAATTTAAGATTCTTATCCGCATATCCTGGATTCATAACCACGTATTTAGCTTCAAAATGAACTTTACCATGTCTAAGTATTTCTTGAATACACTTAGCTAGTAAAAAAGAATCCTTACCACCACTAATACATACCATAATTTTATCATTTTCATTTATTAATTCATAATCTTTAACAGCTTTAATAAATTTAGACCATATTTCTTTACGATATGTCTTAATAATACTTCTTTCTATTTCTTTATATTTTTCCATAAGAATCTCTCCAAAATCCATTAAAATACTATCATAAATTACTATATTATGCAATTTTCTAGCATAAAAAAAGTTGAACTACGTTCAACTAATTAACTTAATGGTGCGGGTGAAGGGACTTGAACCCCCACCCCGTGAAGGACTAGATCCTAAGTCTAGCGCGTCTACCAATTTCGCCACACCCGCATTAAGTGGTGGACCTCGTAGGACTCGAACCTACGACCGCCCGGTTATGAGCCGGATGCTCTAACCAACTGAGCTAGAGGTCCATGACTTCTTAATAATAGCACAACTAATAACTAGTTTCAAGTAAAAATAACTAAAAACAGTAAAAATTGGCATCATTAAAAAGGAGTTATTTAAGTAAAATTAAGAAAAAAACAATTAATAAGACAAATACAACATCAATAAAGACAAAATATCCGTGTTTATCTAATTCCTTACCTGATAACTGAGTAACAAACTTAAATATTGCATAGAATAAGTTTAAAATAACAAAACCTACACAAAAAGCAATTAAACATACTATTTTATAATTCAAAGATGTAACATTGCTAAACGCTTGCAAACTAAAACTAATTCCACTTACCATACCAATAGTAATAGCAATAAATATAGCAATAATAGTAATAATATCAATTATATTTCTATCATATCTACTCTTTAATTCTTTAACACTACTATCTAATTTTTGAAAATCAGCATTACTTGAATCAAATACTGTCTTAAGTAATCTTATTTTAAAGCCATCACTAATCATACTCTTAGTACTATTATTAGCTTTTTCTATTCTATCAATAGCATCATAATAATTATACATACTAACAAGTTCATCTCTTCTAACTTCCATTTCAATAGATTTAAGCATGTTTTCATATACTTTATCTTCTATTAAAATAGATTCACAATAATTACAAATCCTTTTAAAATTTGAAGTGAACATCCCATTATCATTTTTATAATACTCGTGAATGAATCTTTCTCTATTATCATTATCTTTTAAGAAATATAAAAAATCGAATGCCACAATAAAACAAACCATATTTGTTCCATTACCGCCATTCTCTAGTCTTTTTATTTTTTCTAAAATATCTTCAAGATTCATGTTAACCACTCCCCTTTTAAGTATATCAAAAAAAAGCACTAAATTATAGTGCTTTTATAACAAATCTCCTAAATCTTCTTTAATATAAGTTATATAACTAAATAATAAATCATAATAATCGTCTTCTAACATTTTATCTTTATTTTTATATTTCTTTATATTAAATTTAGTATAATCTATTTTTTTCTTTTTACTAACTATCTCTAATACTTTAGTTATTTCTTCTAACTGAGATACTAGAACTTCTCTTTTATCATTAATAGGTAATCTCTTATATTCTTCTATTATTTTGTCCATTATATCACCTACTTAATTCCATATCTTTCATAAACAGAACGCCATTTACTATTTGCATTATATTTATTAAGACTATCAATAAATATTTCATTATTTTTCTTTAGTTTATTGCTTGTATTAATAAATAAACATTTCTCATTTAAATAAGTAAAACAAATATCTTTTAATCTATTGTTTCTTTGTTCTACAGTTAAATCTCCAAATTTTAAATAATCTAAAATATTATTAGCAATAAATTCTTGTAAATATTTTAATAACTCTTCTTTAGTATACTCTTCTTCTTTAACATTTTTATCTAAGAAAGTTAAACTACTAAAATCAAATGAATTAATTCTATACTTCATTTTTTCATAAGCAGATACCAGTTCATCAGATGTTAAATCTTTAGCCATAACATTTAAATCATAATTTCTAGTATCATAGTTACCTGATGCATTCATATTTTTAAGTTCTGTAATACAATGTTCATATAAGAAGTCTTTTTTCTTTTCAGATAGTTTAACATTAATGACTTCTTTAGTTGGTATTGGGCCATGATAATCTCTAGAAACTTTTAAATCATTTAAAATAGTTTGATATTCTTTTATAAATTCAGAATCAAATTTATTAACTTTTAATTCAAAATCTTTACGAACTTTTTCATATCTAGGTAACAAATCAAAAGGATTATATAAATAATACAATTTATTTAACAAAGCACTATTTACATCAGAATATCTTCCCAAATCTTTAGAATGACTAGAATCAAATACTAATTTTTCAAATAACTGATCATCCAATTCAGAAGCTAATGCATATAAATTAATAGCTCTTTCAGCATAATCACGTGGTGTTTTTAATACACTAAATTTATTTATATATCTTTCATCAAAATATGCATTAATTAGCATAGCTTTAAATCTACTTAAATCACTATTATCATAAACTGAAATAGGTTCAAAACTATCTGCATCAAATAATTTTTTTAGATTATTCTTTTCTTTAGTATAATCTTCTACTAAAGACTTATAACTATCATATGATATATCATTACCTACTAGAAAACTTGTAACAAAATCTTTATTAACCATAGCATCATTATATGATGTATCAAAATATTCTAATAATAATTTATCAAACTCTTCTATAGTATAATTAAGTTTCTTTCTATAAACTATTAAAAACTTCTCATCAATTTCTTCTCTTAGAGATGACTCTTTAACTTTTTTTAATAGTCGAGAATATATATGATTGTTAGCATTTATCTTTTCTTTAATATTATCAAAATAGTTAACATGACTTATGTTAGATGGTCTAAAATCTAGTAAAAGATCATCTATACACTTAAATTCTTTTTTATATCTATAAGAATCATCACTATTCTTTATCAACTCTAGTAGAAACATTATCTTAGTTTTACCTAAAGCTTCTTCTTTTATTTGTTTCTTTTCTAAACTACTATATTTAGGTATAACAAAATTACTATTTTCTAATTCTTCACTAGACTTGTCATCTAATCTATAATCATCATAAAATGAACAAGATATAACAAAAGGCATATCTTTTACTTCATTATTAGAAAAATTAGTTTTAGCTTTATACAACAAATAAAAGAATTCATATATATTTTCATTAATTTCATATATTTCATTTAATTGCATTTTAATTCTTTTATTAGCTCTATCTAAGACAAGCATATAATTATCTATATTATATTTAGATGTTTTTCTTACTCTTAAAACCTCATCTTTAATAATATCTAAATTACGAGAAACTCCTCCAACATTAAAATCTCTTTTATAGATAAATTCATCATAAAAGAGTTTAAAAGCAGAAAATTTATTTATTTTTTTTGCCATAATATCACCTACAAACAATTAATTAGATAAATCAATTAACTCTTCATATAATTTTGGAGTTTCATTTAAATTTTTAATTATTCTATCTATTAAATCAATTTTCTTGTCGATAATATCTTGTTTATTTATTAACTTTTCTGCGTTTTCTTTTTCACCATCAGTAAATAAAGAATTTATTTCTCTTTCTAATTTGTCATAATCTTTTTCTAAAGATGAACGCATTGTAGATAGTTCTTTAATACTAATATTCACACTAATCACCCCATTATTTCTTATTTATTTTTAACGTATTTATAAATTCTTCATAAATACTAGAACATTCACCATTATTTTCTGTATTAGCAAATACAACTGTATAGTAGTTTCCATCTTCTACAATACTAATATATCTATATTTAGTAATAGTAGAAAATCCTCCTGTAGATGCTGGATTAGAAACCATTTCTAAAACAGATAATGCCTCCCAAGTATATCCGTTTAATTTATATTGATCAGATCTTGTAAGATGATTATTATCTTTAGAATACTCTTCTCTAATTTGATCAAAATAATTATCAACGAATCCATCAACATCTGCTGTTTGACCATAGCTTACTTTAATAGCACAAGAATCTCCTTTAGAATAATACTTATTATATTTATCATCTTGCGTTAAAGTCATTTTACTACTCATAACATATGATAACTTACCAAGGGTAACATTTTTTTCATCATTCTTAGGTTTAACAAATCTAAAATAACCGAATATTATTAAACCTAAACAAAGTACCACACTTAAAATATTAAAAATTAAATTAAAGTTTATTTTATCATTATTATCTGTACTAACATATTTAGTCTTAGTTTTCTTTTCTTTAACAACTTTTGGTTGTACCGGTGTTGGAGGTGGAGCAACAGGAGCAGCTTCAATAGGTTTGCTTATTGCTTTCTCTACTTCCTTTTCTTTTCTATCTTTTTCAAAAACTTCAACTATTGTTTGATCTAATTCATTACTTTTTCTTTTTCCTCCAAGAGGAGCACTAGATATTGGCGAATTACCAAAAACACCTGATGCAGAACTATTATTAGAAAAGAATACTCCTTTTTGTTCTTTTCCAAACATATCTTTACCTTTTGCACTTAAATCTTTACCGTTGTTAAAAACATTATCTTGACCTTTAGTAGTTTGAGCTCCAATCTTCATATCAAAATTCTCTGCAAAACTACCAGAAGATTTTGTTAACTCTGTACCACACATATAACATTTCTTCTTAGAATCATCAAGAATCGTTCCACACTTAGGACATTTTTTCATAATTCACCTCCTTTATCTACTTATTAACTATTATTCAACAAATTCTAATGACTTAACAAAATTATCAAGTCCGGCATTACATACATTACTATTAGTATTATTAGTTAATACAATATTGTAAGAATACCCTTTATTAATTGCTACTAAATACTTATATTTTAAAATATTAAAATCAGATTCTGAATCTTTACGATAGAAAATATTTAAATAATACCATTTAGTACCATTTATTGTAATTGAATTTTCTTGTGGAGAATAAATCTTTGTTGGATCAACTACATTACCTTCTTTATCAATTTCTGGATCAAGATTTGCTTTTTGAAGAGCAAAAAATTCTTCAACATAATCTTCGCTATTATTTGCACCAGTTGTAATTGCGATAGAACAATCACTACCTTTATCACCAGATAATGTAAATAACGCACCATCTCTGCTACTAGCAGATGTATTATCAAAATTTTCATCTACTTCAAAATACAAATCATTAATAAGTGGTACTAATGGTTTTGGTTTAGTTTTAGATTGATAATACTTATATCCAGCAAATATTAATATCAAAGCCAATATAATTAATAAGACAATACGGAATACAGTTTTATGTTCCCCATATATATCAAAAATATCTTTTTCATTAGCTTTTGCTAAAGCTTTATTATTTTGTTGCCAACTAGGAACATTATTATTCATACTAGTTGGAGGAGTAGGATTTGCATATTGATTACCTGAACCAAAATCTTTGTTTTGACTAGCAAAAGAGTTACTATCTGGTACATATGTTTTAATATTAACCCCACACATAAAACATACATCTTTACCAGGGTCTAAAAAAGCACCGCACTTAGGACATCTCATAACATCACCTTACATTTCCAAAGCCTTTTTATTCTGCTTATATTCAATAATTCTACGAACATCTTCTAATTGTTCAACCGAACTAGGATTATTTATAATATTTTGAATAAAATCACTTACTTGACCATAATAAACATCAAATACTTCTCTTTTATCTACTTTAGCTAAATTAACCAAATAACGAATTATTAGATTTTCTCTAAAATTAACATCATTTTTCAATTTTACCAATCCTTTCTAAACCAAATTCTCTTAAAACTAAATTAATTAACTCTAATAATAAATCACAAGCAATATTACTACTGCTTACTTTAACAACTTGTTTATTAACTATACAATAAACAAGTTTATTTAAAAATATATAGGGATCATCCTCTAATAAGACAGAAAGATGAAATTCAATAGGATCAATATCCAATAATCTACTTTTAATTAATGTCTTATTAGACACTTCAAAACTAGATTCAACAATATCAATATTTTCCTTTAAACGCTTTAATAATTCCTTTATAAACTCTTCTTTGAACCTCATTTTCATATCCCCTATCATTTTAAATTATATCATATTACACATAATTAATCATCATTATTAATCTCATTTTTTTTATCAAAATACTTAATTATTACATAAGCAACTAAAGACAACACTGTAACAATAAATGCTACATTATTATTAAACAACTCACTCATCCAAAAACCAAAGCAAGAAACTAATAAACCATAAACTATTCTTTCAGTATATGCCAAAAATTTACCAAATGTACCTTTTTCTTTTACACTATCCAAATGATTGTCAAACTTTGTTTTAGTAACAACGTGTTTTAAAAGATAATGACATAGTTGAATAAATGGTAAAAATACTAAACATAGTCCAACAATTACTAAAAAACCTTCCATATTAGCCTCCCATTACAGAATTAACATAATCGCATCCCTCATATACATAACCAATTTTTTCATATTGAGGAATTGTAAAATTAACTTTAGAATAATCATATTTTAAAGAAAAAACATAATAAGCTATCTCTTTACTATCATTATCATCTTCACAAAATAAATTCTTTAGATTAGAATCAGCCGGAGCAATTAAAACTAAAAAATTTCTAGATGATTTATCATAAGTAATATAAAAATTATCACTCTCTGTTAATTTATAACCATTAACATCTATAGGGAAATAATTATAAATGTTATATATACTACCTGTATCACCATATGCATTAAAATCATAATGATATGATTTACCTATTTTATTTGTTTCTACAACTGTTATGATTTTTCCAAAAGGATATATGTCTGGCATTTCATCTACATCATAATAAGCAGAAGATTCATATAAAGTTTTTCTAGTTTTATGACTTATTAATTTAAAAGAAAATTCACCATCTTCTTTAGCATAAAAATTAAACATAAATGATGATGCTCCGTCTACATAGAATTTTTCAAAATTATAATAATTATCTTCTATTTCACTCTGTTTAACTAAAAATTTATAACCACTAATATCTAATTTATTAGTATTATTAATAAAACTATTACCTAATACTACTGAGTTAATCTCATTCTTTTTATTATACCTATTACCTTCATATTCAAAGTACAATATTCTATTCTCTGTATCTTCTTTAAATTCCAAATCATCAGTTTTACCAGAACCTACAAAATAAGTTCCAATACATGATTCTTTATATATTTTAAACTCATCATTTATAACTAATATTTCATAATCAATATTAGAAACAATACATCCATTATAAATATTATAAGATTTTCCTAAATCTTCTGAATATACATAAAAGCCATTATAATTATCAAACGTTGACTTTGTAGTCTCATTTTTAAAAATATTAGATAAAGGATTAGTTTTACCTGTTATACGATAATACAAGAAAAACACAATTGTACAAACAACTGCTAAAGCTATAATAAAAATAATACTTTTTAAGACCCTATTATTCTTCATAAGCTACTCTCCTATACTAAAAATATTATAACATAATAATCATTATTTTAAACAAAAAAGAGTAATTAAAAGTCAATAAAAAAAAGCTATTCAGCTTTTATTTTATCTCCTTCTTCTAACATAGTAATAATACTTATACCATAACCTTTTCTAACATCATCAACTAAAACCCTAGTAACTGCTCCTATTATTTTATTATTCTGTATAATTGGAGAACCACTCATTCCCTGAACTATTCCTCCACTCATTTCCAATAAATCATAATCGACTATTTCAAAATAAAAATTTTTGTCTTTATGCCTACTATCTATATCTAATATTTTAATTTTATACTTTTCAACTTCATTATTTTTATTAGAAGTTAATATAAAAGCATCTCCTAATTTAACTTCATCTACAGAAGCTATTTCCATTCTTTCCCTATTTAAATGTTTATTAGTATTGCCAAATATACCATAAGAACTATTATATGTTAAATTACCAAATATATTATTCTTCTTAATTTCAGCATTTTTACTTCCCGGTAAACCATTTGTACTCTTAGTAAATCCCTTTATATATGCTTCATAAGTATTACCTTTATATATATCTATAATATCATTACTATAACTATAATTTAATGAATGACCTAATATTCCATATATGTTACTCTCTGGATCTATATATGTTAATGTTCCTATTCCGAGTAAGTCACCTTTAATATAAAGTCCTGTTTTGTATTCATCATTGTCTTTATATAATTCTAATTTATCTACATATTCTTTATTATCTCTAATATAAGTTATATTAACACTATTATTATTAATATTTTTTTCTATTATTTCTATCATTGATTTTGTATCAACAATATTATTATTTTCTACCTTAATAATACGATCTCCCAATTGTAAATAATTATTAATATATCTACCATCTACTTTATAAAAACCTACAACTACTACTCCATCACCCTTAATTTCAATACCGACCGTATCTCCTCCAGGAATAATAGAATTACTATATGCAAAGACATAACATGGTAATAAAAATAATATAATCATATATAGTATTTTTTTCATATAATCACCTATTTTTATTATGAATACATTTTAAAGTAGTATTAAACCAATTCCTACCAAAAAAAGACATCCTAAGATGTCTCTATTACATATAAACTATTTTTAGTAACAATAATATTATTATTAACTCTTATATTATCTTCTTTTAATTCATTTACTACTTTATCATTAGAAATGATTGTCAATACATTATTTTTATCAGATAAGCATCCAAAATAGTCTTTATTCTTAATAATTGTTTTACCATAATTCAATTCTAATTCTTTACCACTATAATCATAATACTTTAAAGTACTAACTCCATCCTCATAATCATATAATATTTCTATAATATGATCATTTATTTGTTTAATAGAATGAATTCTACTAGCGTTTATTTTAAATTTACCTAATTCATTTAAAGAACTATCATAAATAGTTACATTATAATCTTTATCATAAACATAAATATCATTATCTACTAAAACACCATACTCTTCTTTAGTGGTAAAATTACCATCTTTATAAACATATAAACTATGTTTACTATACTCTGTTTTATTTGCATCCTCCAAATAATTGTTTATTATCAAAATATTATCATTATTCTTGATTAACTTAATACTATTATCAGTTCTTAGATTATAATCTATTAAAGAATCGTAATCCATTTTAAACCCTGTTAAATTATTGAATTCATAATCAAATAAAGCCATTTTATTATTTTTATCAACTATTAAATAATAGCCATCAGAATAATAAACTACTTTATATTTAAAAGGTAATTTTGTTTCACTTGTAGTTATTACTCCATAATTGCCTTTTTTATCTTGCGCAATAAATAAATTATTTCCTATACCTTTAATATTTTTATAATTACAAGAAATAACTTCATTACCATACAAATCTAAAACACCATATAAATCATTTTTCTTTACAACAATAAAATCATCATTATTTGTAAAATAATAATCTTTTTCGGTTACACGATCAGCAACAAAAGAATAACCTTCAATACTTCTAACTTCTTTTAAAGTTACATCATATAAATCAAATCCATTATCCTTAATTTCAACAAAAGATAATAACTCATAATTGCCATTTAATAAAGGTTTACCATAATTAATATCTGAAATTACATCATATAATTCTATATTCTCACCATTAAATAAATATGCTGTAATAACATCCTCTTCTGCATCATATATAAGACTATTTCCATCTTTTAAATCAAAATAATCAGTAAAACTAATTTCATTCTTTGTTCTATGAATTTCTTTCCCTTCATTATCTATTACAACATTTATCTTACCATCATATAAACCTAGATAATAATTATCATTTAATATTCTTAAATCATAATCAGAAGAATAAATTTGTTTAAACTTTATACTATTATCTACTGTTTTATTATTTAATGTTATAAAAAAAATAAAACCAATTACAACAAACAATAAAGCAATAATAACAGTTATTAATATAATTTGATTTTTTCTTGTATCATCCATGCAAATCACTTCATAAAGATAATACCATATTTTCCATAAAAAAAGAAGATTTACTCTCCTTTTTCTACAAAGATATATATTGGTTTATCTTCATTTTCTGAAATATAATAATAACCATCTTTTACTTCTTTAAAGTCCGAATAATCAAAATTAACTAAATCAAATGATTTATCTATTCCATCAACTTTAATAGTCAATTTATTATTCTTATAATTAATAGTTAAATCATCTATTTCTTTATTAAATTCTAATTCATCATCTACTATTTCTCCAGTTTCATAATCAACGTATACAACATTTTTATCTGAAGAAGCTACTATAGTATTTTCATTAATTAAATATAAATCATAAATATTAAAATCATATTTTTCAAAAAACAATTCATATTTTTCAGTTAAATTATCATTATATATAACAAATTTATTATCATCTACTTCAGCATATATTAAGTTATTTTCAACATTAAATTCTTTTTCTACTAAAGTATCATATTTACCATCTGAATTAATAAAATATGCTTCATGTTTATCATACTCAAAAAATCCATAATCACGATTATTAGTAATTAGTACATACTTATCTCCTATTTTATAAGCTACAAATGTTGGAGCATCAGCACAACAATAATAATACTCATATTCGAATTCAGAATCTTTACTTCCACTTTGTGCTTCAAATACAAAATCCGTTACTAAATTATACTTATCATCCATAATAGCTAATTTATTACCTTTGCCAACTACAAAGAATCCATCATTAACATCTATAAAATCATATTTATAATCTAATAATATTTTTCTATTTACATCAATTATAGCTGCTTTATTATTCTTTTGAACTACATATCTATTTCCGTCTATTTCTTTTATGATTTCATATGTAGGTTCAATAACTTCTTTACCTTCTTTTAAATCATAAAGTCCATAAATGTTTTTTTCATTTACTTCTTTAACAGTAATAACATATCTATCACTACCAGTATATATTTCATCAGAAACTCCTAATTTAATAGAATTACCAAATAAATCTATATTTTCTACTTCGTAATTTGAACCATTAATTAAATTAATATATTCAGTATCAACATCATCACCATAATCATCTTGTGTATAATAATGACCAGCAAATCCCATTAAACGTTCTCCGTCTTTAGATTCATATAATATTGGTGCATAATAAACACCTAATTTAGAAATTGAAAATGCTTCTTTAAATTCTTCATCATCTAACTTATAAATAGTTATTGTATTTTCATTTTCTCCAAATTCATCTAATACTAAATATAATAATCCATCAACACCTAAATAAAAATTATTACATTCTTGTTTTCCTTCAAAAAGTATTTCAGTCTTTAAATCCATTACTTTAGTTACATAATTATCTTCACGTTCTATTAAATAATTACCTAGTACTGATAAATCAGAGTGTTTAACACTAGAAGAATATGAATAAATATTTCCATCTTTTGTTGTTATAGCTGGAGTATCTTTTCTATCTCCACCATCATAAATATGAGTATACCAATACCAAGTACCTCCACCAATAACACCAATAATTATTATTATAAATAATAAAGACTTAAGTTCACTTAATACTTTTTTTAACTTACTATCTTGTTTTACTTCCTCTACTGAAGTTTTTTCTGTTACCTTAACATCTTCTTCTACTGGAGGATTATCTACAACCTTAACTTCTTCTACTTCAGGAGTAATTTCCTCTTTTTTAGTTCTTGCCATAACAACACCTCTTTATTATCCTAATTATAACATTTAAACTAAAAAAAAAGAAGAATTATTCTTCTATTTCAAAATTTTCTAGAGAACCATCTTCTTTTAATATTTGATTAACTTTTTCCGTAGCATTATTTAACTTTTCACTACAACTTTTTGCTAATTTCATAGCTGTACTATATTTTTCAATAGCTTTATCTAGATCTACATCACCAGATTCTAATTCCTTTACAATACTTTCTAATTCATTTAAACTTTCTTCAAAAGTTTTCTCTTCTTCTTTCTTTGCCATATTATTTAATCTCCTTTACTACTGCATTAACATTGCCTTCATGCATTTTTATATTTATTTCATCATTTATTTTTAAATCTTTACTACTTTTAACTACAACACCATCAATAGTTACTAAACTATAACCTTTACTTAATACATTTAATGGATTTAACAAATTTAATTTCTCTAAACATAGATTATATTCGTTATTTATATTTTTTAAAATATTATTAATTTCTTTATTTAATAATGTTTTTAAATTAGACAACTTTTCTATTTTAGATTCATATGCTCCTAATGGATTTTTAAGGACATATGCATTTTTTATATTATCTAATCTTATACAACAATTTCTTAAATAAGAAATAATATAATTATTAGTTCTATCTATTAAATTATCAAGTTTTTGTTCCTTAACTTCATATAAACTTAATGGGTTTTTAAGAACATAACTATTCTTAATATTATCAATTCTCTTTTGATTAAAAATTATTATATTCTTAATGTTTTCATTTAATCTTATTCTATATTGATTAATTAGAGTTTCCAAATCATATAAATTAGGAACTGCCATTTCTGCTGCTCCAGTTGGTGTTGGTGCTCTTAAATCAGCTACAAAATCTGCAATTGTAAAATCTATTTCATGACCAACAGCTGATATAACTGGTATTTTAGAAGCATATATTGCTCTAGCAACAATTTCTTCATTAAATGCCCATAAATCTTCTATTGATCCTCCACCACGACCACATATAATAACATCTAAGTCAAAATCTTGAGCTCTAGTTAACTGTTCTACAATGCTTTCTTTGGCTCCTACGCCTTGAACTAAAGCTGGAAATAAAATTGTTTCACAAATAGGATACCTTCTTTTAATAGTACTCAAAATATCTCTAATTGCTGCCCCAGTTGGTGCAGTTATTATACCTATTCTTCTAGGATACTTAGGTATTGACCTTTTATGAGATGAATCAAATAATCCTTCTGCTTCTAACTTTTTCTTTAATTTCTCAAATTCTAAATATAGATTTCCTATACCATCTATTGCCATTTCATCAACATATATTTGATAACCACCAGTAGCTTCATAAACAGTAACTCTACCACTTACTAATACTTTCATACCATCTTCAGGTTCAAAGTTTATTTTAGAAGCAGCAGAAGCAAACATAACAGCTGCTATTCTGCTATTTTCATCCTTCAAAGTAAAATAAAAATGACCTCTACTATGATGCTTAAAATTACTTATTTCTCCCTTGATATAAACTCTTTGTAACTCTGGTTTACTATCAAACATATTTTTAATAGCTCTATTTAAAGCTGTAATACTATAATACTTTATATCCATACTACCACCATTGTTTATTATTATACCAAACGTTCGTTTACTTTAAAACAAAAAGATAACAATTACTTGTTATCTTCTAAATCACTTTGTTTAACTTTATATAAAAATAATTGATTCCCATGTGTAATATAGAATTCACATTTATTATGCTTAGATATTTCATAAAACATTATAGGTTCTAAAATAGTATCATAAGCGTCTTTTAACTCGTCAAAACTATTAACTCTGACAATTCTTAAAGACTTATCAGGTGGAGTTGTTGTATCCACAATTATCTTATCGTATCTTCTTAAAATCTTATTAACTAATCTATCATAAGCATTTCTCTTATATCTTAATAAGCCAAGTTGTTTAAATAACATATCAATAAAAACTGCTGATAATGAGAAGAATACTAAACTTAAAACCATATATACTGGTCTATTAACAATTTCACCTTCATTTATTATTCTACTCTTTTCATCTCTATCATTAGTTCTAATATTGATATCAATAACTTTTTCTGATAAAGGAATCATAACATACATATTATTTTTGTTATAAAAATAATATGAATTACTTTCTGATGAATCTTCTGTTATATCCATATATACTTTTAAATAACTATCTCCATCTACACCATACTTAGATTTAAATCCTTTAACCATATTATTATAATAATCATAATCAATACTTATTTCTTTATTAATTAATAACTCTTTAGAATCATTAATAACACCATCAACATCTTCTAACAAAACATATTCTTTATTAAACAAATTTTTATCTGTCTTAGAATCATATATTACCAAATCAGCTTTAATAGAATATATATAATTAATATCACTATTTTTATCAACATTAAAATCGTAATTAAAATTAATTAAAATATTCTTAATTAAATTTGAAACATATATGTTACCTTTTCCTAAATACTCATCATCATAAGAATCATTATTCTTTAAATATACTCTGTAATCAATATCACTTTTTTCTGAATAATTAATAACTTCATCTTTAGTAATAGAAAAAGAAAGAGCTAAAAACCAAATAAATAAAATGCCAAATAATATACTAAAGAAAATATTGATACCTAATCTAAATTCATAACTAAAATAGATTTTCTTATTACCATTTTTCATCATCATCAATTCCTTCTATTTATTTAGTAGTAACAACTGTGTCTCCAGCAGTTAAACTCTGTAGTGTAACATACTTATATCCTCTACCATAATCTCTACCCATATATTGTGTAGAAGTAGAATAACCAATACCATCAAAAACATAATATCTTTCATTATCCCTATCCCAAACTAAGTATGTTCCGCCTTCTTTACCATTAATATATTCATTATCTTTAGTCCAATTCCAACCAAATATACCACCATATCTAGTTAATATAGATTCTCCTTGTTGAACTACTATAACAGCTGCTTCATCTAAATCAAAATTAGAATTTTGTGCTTCAGTTAAAGATACTGTTTGAGACATATCAATATCAACTACATGATATACTTGGCTAGCATTATAAGAACTACCACCTCTACTAATAACAGTTGGGGCTTGGTTTGGATTGTCATATACTATAGAAGTATTAAAAGCTGCATTTCCAGTATATGCTCCATTAGGTCCATTTAAGATATTTTTAACAACCATATCTCCAGTATTTCCACCAAATAGTACAAACCCCATTCTTGCTTCTGCATAACCTGATCCTAATAATGGATCTCCTAATTTATCGGTATCATTTAACCATGTTTGAGCTGTACCTAAATCTGAAGCTGCTACTCCTCTATATACTTTAGCATTATCGTCAAGAGAATAAGAAAAATACGATCTTCCTAAATAATCTGTTCCTAAATAATACATTTGCTCTGTTTGTGGAGCAGAACTACTTGAACCAATTAAGCCAAGAGACATCATAGTTGCCATTGAAATAGCAAGTCTTCCGCCATTTACTCCATCTATCCAGTCGTTTAAGAACTCATCATTACCTTCAAAATAAGCACTTTCAAAATCCTCTAAAGTATCATAGCATCTAATAGTCTCAAATCTATCATAAAAACTATGACCTTCATGAGAATTACTAAATACTCCAGCATCTTCAAATTCTTGATAATGTTCTCCAGTAGGATCATAATATATCAAATCCCAAGTACAAGTTACTGGTCCAACCATAAAATAACCATATTCAATAATTCTTTCATATCCAGCATTAGTAACCTTACCATCAGATCCTATATAATCATCAATATTATCGCCTGTTTCATTACATAATGCACGCAAGAAATCAGCTGGATTATCATAATATTGAAGACCTTTTCTACCAGATTCATCACGGTCATCACCATTAGCAACTTCCGCAATATATATTCTTCCATTTGTTCTCTCAGAAATATTTTCAAGTTGAGTACTATATTCATCCGTTGCTCTCTGCTGTTCATCAGTTAAGCCAGTGTCTCCTTCTCCAGGAACAACAACACTTACAACATCAAATTGATTAATCACTACAGGTTCAACTACAACATCTTCTACATCTGGTTGTTCTACAGGTGGTTCAATAGCATCACTTGGAAGTGTATATGTAGGTGTAGCAACTAATTCTAGTTCTCCTTCATCATCAAATTTCAAATTACTTATTTTAGTTAAAGTATCACTAATTGCTGAATAATATGCTTGTAATTGAGTATTCAAATTAGTACAAGTTTCTTCGGATGTATATTCATGAGTTTGAGCAAACTCAGGTGTAGATATTATTTCTCTGGCCCATTTGAAATTACTATCATTATCAGACATATAAACATTTGAATATTTATCTTCTACACTCCCAATAAAGTTTAAACAACTTTGACACTTTTCTTTCAAATCTTTTAATAATTCATCAAGTTTACTTAAACTTCCTCCAGTAGCAATACTATTATTTAACTTTGTCATAATACCTTGATTTAACTCTTCTTTATAATCAGAGAAAAATTGGGAAATATCATCACTCCACGAATCAAAAGTTATACCATTTAAATCAGAACTAGCATTTTGAACATTACTTCTGTATGCTGATTTAACTAAGGAAAAGCTTTCAGCTGAATTATCAATAATTTCTATATATTCTTTTAATTTACTCTTATTAAAATCCATCCTACTCACCCTCTTCTTTCTTCTTTTTATCTTTATGTTTCTTTATAGCAAATCCACATATTGAAACAAATAACAAACCTAAGAAAATGAATAACAACATATGATTACTTTTACCAATTTCTTCAACTGTATAATTCGTTTTATTCTTATAAGTTTCCGTTGTCTCTTTAATAGTGCTGATACTATTATCAGCAGCATCTTTACCTATTTTTCCATATATTCTTCTAAAAATATCTAAAATCATCTTACGAAGTTCTTCTAATTGTTCTGGTGTTAATTTACCAATTAAAGAATTAAACAATTTCGCTAAATAGAAAATAATCTTCTTAATATCTTCAGGATCTAATTTTGTAATTAAGAATTTAATTATATCCAAAATACGTTTATATAATTTTTCTAAATCTTCAGGAGATAACTTATCTATATAATTAACAAATAAATCATATAGTTTTCTAAAGATATCCATTATTTCTTCAGCAGACATCTTATCAATCATATTTACCAAATTATTTATGAAAGAACATATTAAATCAGTTATTTGTTCAGAAGATAATTTGTTTATAATTTTCTCTATTAAATCTAAAATATTATTTGTTATATGAGAAAGTTGTTCAGATGTTAACTTATCAACTATCTTTTGTAATATATCTATAAATTGAACTGTTAAATCGTGAAGTTGTTTACCATCTAATTTATCTATTATTTTAGCAAAAGTTTTTTGAACCCTCATTAATAATTGATATATTTGATCAGGATCAAGCTTATCAATAACCTTAGTTAATATATCAACAAAATTTAAAATTAAATCAGCTATTTGTTCAGCAGTTAATTTTTCAATTAACTTAACCACATTATCCATAAATTTACGAATCAATTGTTCTAATTGATCTGCTGATAATTTATCTATTATAGTATCCATAATATCAGCAAATTTATTTAATAATTTACTCAATTGATCAGCACTTAATTTATCTATAAGATTACTAATAGTATTCAAATACTTATTCAATAATCCGCTTATTTGATCAGCATCTAACTTTTCAATTAAACTATTAGCAAGATCTAACATCTTATTAATAATACTATTTAATTGATCCCCTGATAATTTATCTACAGCTCTTTTCAATATATCCAAATACTTATTCAATAAGTCTGACAATTGATCACCAGATAGCTTATCAACAACACTACTTAAAATATCCAATAAATTATTTAAAATTCCATTTATTTGATCAGCATTTAATTTATCTACTACTGAGCTTAATAAATCTAATAATCCATTAACTATTTCACTTAATTCATCAGCAGATAAACTATCAACAACATTTCCAAGTTTATCTAATAAACTATTTATTAAATCTGTTAGTTCATTAGCAGATAAAGAATCAATATTATTCTTTAATTGATTTAAAAAATTGTTAATTAAATCTGTTAGTTCAGCTGCTGACAATCCATCAACTATGTTTTTAAGATATTCTAACCAATCTTTAGCTTTTTGATATATACTAACTTCTACATCATCAAAAGGATTATTAATTGTTACTATTCCTTCTATAATTGGAGGTTCAACAGGAGCTTCATAATCATCTACTCTTGTTACTGTTGGTGTAGCTTCAGTTACTTCAGAAGGTGGTACTATTTGAGCAGCAGTAGGATCAAGTTCAGTAACAGTAGGAGTCGGTAAAACGGGATCTTCCATTGTTACCGTTTGAGTAATATCCTCAGTAGTAATAACAATTGGTGTTCCACCTGTTGGTGTTGGTGTTACTGTTGGCGTAATTATCTCAACAGTAACATCGCCTATATCAGTAGGAGTTGGTGTTGGTGTTACTGTAGGAGTCGGAGTTGGCGTTACTGTTGGAGTAACAATTTCCACTTGATCTATAACTGTTGGAGTCGGTGTCGGAGTTGGCGTTGGCGTTACCGTAGGTGTTGGGTCAATGCCACCCTCTCCTGATAATTCACTAGTATCTGGACCAACAAAAGACAATTCCCCATAATCATACGTAGCTATATAACTATTTTCACTATCAGCTTTAATATCATTTATATAAGCTTTCATATATTTCAAATATTTACTATTTCTTGCATGTATACCAGAATTACTACTATTACCTAAAGCATCATCAACACTTTTAAAATACTTAATATCTAATTTAGAAATTAAATCAGAAATTCCACTTAAACTTGTCGTATTATTATCATTTTTAAACGGATTATTAAAAGCATCCTTAATATTACTCAATTTGTTCAAATTTGCTTCAGCAGAAGAATATTTTATATTAATTTTTTTACCCATAAAAAATCCTCCTATGCCTTATCAACATAAGTAGCAACAGTATCATTTATTTCACTAACTACTTTATTATATTCACTATTAACAGTACCCAAAAAAACATCATAATCGTTTAAAGCATCTTTAATAGTTTTTATCTTTGACTTTAAATCATCTAATTTAATGCCTAAATTCTTACCTTCAGTACAATCCCATAAAGTACCCATATCAATCTCATTTATATTATCTAAAGCCGTAGCAATATTAGAAAAATAACCACTTAATAATACTTTCTTATTAGAAGAAGTAGCACTAGTATATAACAACTCATTACTCATCAGAATTCAACCCCTCTATACAAGTATTTAAAGATGATACATAATCATTTGAAACTGACTGCATAAAAGACCCTATTTTGCTCAATTCACCAGAGAACTTACTTAATTCTTTTAAAAAGTCATTTAAATTTGTAATATAAGCATTACTATCAGGCCCCAACCAAGTATCCCAATTCTTAGCTATGAGATCATTAATACTAGTAATGTTTTCATTAATAGTCTTTACATTATTAATAATTGTTTCACCATCTTCATTAAGTTTTTCATAGTCGACATATAATTCAGTATCATTCATATTGCATACCACCTTATTATAAAAACATTATATCAAACAATTAATTATATATAAATAAAAAAAATAGATATTACTATCTATTTTTCTCCATCATCTTGCTTAGCATATGTTTCAACAGTTGAAACAATTGTAGAAACTGTAGATTCCCATGATTGATCTACTGCAAAAATATTCTCTTCCATGCTTTCTAAGCTTTCTTTAATGTTTACTAATTCATTTGAATAATTTGCAGATACTGCATCAATTTGAGCATCTAAACCAGTTATTTTCATATATTCTTTAACGTTTTCCCAAGCACTAACAGCTTTATTATATTCTTTTTCTGCTTCAATAGTGTTACTAACTATTGAGTCATAAATAGCTTTGGCATTAGCGCCTTCATATCCAATAGTATTATTATTCATTAGTTAGTTCCTCCTGACTCTCCGCCAAATTTTCCTGCTAATCCAGAACCTGTATCAACAACTGCTTGTTCAAGTTTACCAGCTAATTCTTTTAATTTGTTTAATTCTACTTCTGCTGCTTTCATGCTCTTAAGATATCCATCAAAAGTATCTTTAATTTTTGCATATTCAGCACTTTTCCAAACATTATTAGCAACAGCTTTTTCAATTTCAGATAAATAAGAAGAATATTTATTAGATGCTTCTGGTATTTTAGCTAATTCAACACTTAAATTATCAGGATCAATTTGTACACTTACATCACTAAATGTTTTTGCTCCATCATTCATTATAAAATCAATTCCTTTCCTATCATATATATCAATTATACAATATATTTTTTTTGTTTGTCCATAAACTTATCAAATAAATGTAAATAAAAAAGAGCTATCTTCCTCTAGCTCTTTCTTCAATTTCTACAAAATCAGTATCTGGAGTATAGAAATCTTCTTCACCAGATAAATACCTTGGTCCTTCAGTAGCAACCCTACTTCTAATATTAGCTCTATCAACACTACCTTTATTCATAGAAGCATAACAAACCGTTTCAAATAAATTTAACAAACTAATTGGATCAAATCTCTTATTACCCAAATATCTTCTCATTGTAGATACTACTGCTATTTTAGCATTTTTAGACATCTCTACACTTTCATATATTTCATTAATATTCTCTGCATAATTTGCTAAAAACTCATCAAAAGTTACCATAAAAGCCACCTCACTACAATTAAATTATAACACTAAATATTCATTTTTCCAAACTAATAAATTAAATATAAATAAAAAATATACAATCATAAATAAACTAAATAAAAAAGGAAATAATAATTTCCTTTTATTTTAATAATTCTTCTAATCTTTTCTTCTCTTCTGCTAACTTCTGTCTATCCATCTCAACAATATTTGCAGGAGCTTTATTAACATAGTTTTCATTTGCCAATAATTTTTCTCTTCTGTTAATAGAATCTGTTAACATCTTTATTTGAGCTTCTTTAGCTAGTTTATCAGCTTCAGATTCAATCTTTTCAAAGAAAATTTGAGCTTTAACTCTCTTAGAGAATACTTTATATGTTTTAATACCTAAAGGTTTAGTAACAATATTTTCTTTAATCTTTAACATGTTAATAATTAAATCATTATCATCTTCACTATCAAACATTACCTTCATATCTTTAGTAATATTATTTTCTGCTTTAATGTTTCTGAAATTTTTGATAAATTCAATTTGATCATCAACAGCTTTTTCTTCAGCTTCAAATATATATTTCTTATTATATTTAGGATATTCAGAAACCATAATATCTTCTGCATCTTTAATTGGTAATTTAGAATATATCTCATCAGTTACATAAGGCATAAATGGTTGTAATAATTTTAAAATACCAGTTAATACATAACATAATGTAGATTTAGTACTTTCTGTATCAATTGAATACTTAGCCATTTCAATATAATTATCACAGAATGAACTCCAAGTAAATTCATATATAGCTGCACCAGCATTATTAAATTGATACTTATCCATAAACTTTTTAGTTTCATGAACACATTTTTCAAATTTAGTTAATATCCATTTATCTTCTGGTTTTAATCCAATTAATTTAATTTCTTTCAATCCATCAATATTACTTAATACAAACCTAGATGCATTCCATATTTTATTAATATAGTTCCATGTAGATTTAATTTTCTCTTCATCAAATCTCATATCAGTACCAGGGGCAACATCAGTAGCTAAATAATAACGTAAAGCATCTGCTCCATATAAATCAACCATATCAAATGGATCAATACCATTACCTAAACTCTTACTAAATTTTCTGCCTTGTTTATCACGAATTAAACCATGTATTAAACAATCTTCAAAAGGTCTAGCACCTAATAGTTTTTCTCCTTGGAAAGTCATTCTATTTACCCAGAATGGAATAATATCATAACCAGTTACTAAACAGCTATTAGGATAGTATCTTTCAAGTAACTTAGTATTATCTGGCCATCCTAAAGTAGCAAAAGGCCATAACGCACTACTAAACCAAGTATCAAGTACATCATTATCTTGTACCCATCCTTCTCCTTCTGGAGCATCCATTCCTACATATATTTCATCACCTTTATACCAAGCAGGAATTCTATGTCCCCACCATAATTGTCTTGAAATACACCAATCATATGTAATTTCCATCCAGTGATTCATTGTCTTTTCATATCTAGAAGGTACAAAATTAACTTTTTCATTTTTCTTCTTTTGTGTTTCCAAAACATGATCTGCTAAAGGTCTCATCTTAACAAACCATTGTTTCTTAATCATTGGTTCAACCATAACACCAGTACGTTCAGAATGTCCAACTTCATGAACTAATGGTTCAATTTCAAGAAGTAATCCTTCATTCTTTAAATCTTCTAAACAAGCTTCTCTACATTCTTCTCTAGTCATTCCTTGATACTTCTTAGGAACATTCTCATTCATAGTTGCATCGTCATTCATAATAACGATTCTCTCTAGATTATGTCTATTTCCTACTTCAAAATCGTTAGGATCGTGTGCAGGAGTTATCTTAACACAACCTGTTCCCTTTTCCATATCAGCATGTTCATCAGTAATGATAGGAATAGGTTTATTAACAAGTGGTAATATTACATTCTTACCAACGAACTTTTTATATCTTTCATCTTTTTCATTAACTGCAACTGCTGTATCACCAAATAAAGTTTCAGGTCTAGTAGTTGCAACATCTAAGAATTCTTCACTATCTTCTAATTTGTATTTTAAATGATAGAAAGCACTCTTTTCTTCACCATAAATAACTTCTTCATTAGATAAAGCTGTTTGAGCAGCAGGATCCCAGTTAATTATTTTTTCTCCACGATATATTAAACCTTCATTATAAAAATCAACAAATACTTTTCTAACAGCTTTAGATAAGCCTTCATCTAAAGTAAATCTCTCTTTACTATAATCTAAACTAACTCCTAAAGTAGCCCATTGTTGTCTAATAATATCTCCATGTTCATGAGTCCAATCCCAACAAGCTTCTAAGAATTTTTCACGACCATATTCATATTTATCAATTCCTTGGTCTTTTAATCTTTTAACAACTTTAGCTTCTGTTGCAATAGCAGCATGATCCATTCCTGGTAACCAGAAAGTATCATAGCCTTCCATCTTCTTATAACGAATAATAATATCTTGTAATGTAACATCCCATGCATGTCCTAAATGTAATACACCTGTAACATTAGGAGGTGGAAGTACAATTGCATATGGTTTCTTTTTACTATCAGGATCACATTTAAAATAATCCTTCTCTAACCATTTATTATATTTATCTTTTTCAACTTCTTCATGATTATATTTTTTTTCTAATTCTTCCATTTTCTCTCATCCTTTCTTTTATTATCAAAATCATAGACTCGAAAAGTTATCCATATTTTCATAATACCCCTTCTTTCAATAAAAAAACATTTCATCCAAAGGACGAAATGTTCGTGATACCACCTTAATTTGTAATTATAAAATTACCTCAAAGTCTTAATGCGACTAACATCAAATCTTACTAATTTCAGACTTGCTACTCCCAAGCTACCTTCATTTTCTTTCCTTATCCTTTTTCACCAACCAAGGACTCTCTACTAATTCTAAGAAAACTACTCCTCTTGCTCAACGTATTTATGGATGTATTATAAATCAACTAAGAAAAAGTGTCAATTCCAAAAGAATATATTTCTATTGAGTTAAAACAAAAATTAAGCTATAATTATATAAGAGAATAAGATGGGAGCGGTAAATATGGCACTACATGAATTCGATTATGATAAAGAACCTACAGTTGCTATTGTAAAAAAAATATTAAGCGATTCAATAAAACTAAAAGCAACTGATATTCATTTCGATCCAAGAGGAGATCACTTATCTGTTAAATTTAGATTAAATGGTGATTTACAAGAATATACAACTGCTCCAGAAAACGTAAAAGTTAATATAATTACAAGAATTAAGATTCTAGCAGGAATGAATATTACTGAAACAACTAATCCTCAAATTGGTTCTATCCATTTTGAATCAGAAAACGTAAGTCAGAATATGCGTGTTTCCACTCTACCAATTGTTGAAGGTGAAAAAGTTGTTGTTCACTTATCAAATTATGCTATGAATATTAAAAATATAGATAAACTAGGAATAAATAAAGACAATCTAAAAAAATTAAAAGATTTAATAAAAGAAAATAGTGGCTTACTACTTATTACTGGAACTACAGGTTCTGGTAAAACTACAACACTTTACTCAATACTAAAAGAATTAAATAATAAATCTTCTAATATCATTTCTATAGAAGAACCTATAAAAATGAAACTAGAGGGTATTAATCAAGTAGAACTAAATCCTGACAAAGGTATTACTCTAAAAAATGTTCTACATAACATTCTTTTACAAGATCCAAATATAATAAGCATTAGTGAATTATATGATGATGAAACTGCAAGAAGTGCTATAAGAACAGCTATAACTGGAAAATTAGTAATATCAACAATGCAAACAAAAAGTGTTTATCAAACTATAGATACTTTATTAAATATGGATGTAGAAAACTATCTATTAGGTTCATATTTAAATGGTATTATATCTCAAAGAATAATTAAGAAATTATGTCCTTCATGTCGTGATAAAAGACCAGCAACTAAATATGAAAAAACAATAATCAAAAAGATACTACACAAAGATGTTGATGAATTATATTATGCAGAAGGTTGTGAGGACTGTCGTAATGGTTATATAAGACAAATTCCTATAACAGAAATTGTTATTCTAGATGATGAACTTAGAAATGCCATTTCCAATAACAAAGACCACTCTCTTATTAGAAAAGCTATCTATGAATCTAACAAATCAATTATTCAAGATGGATTAGAAAAAGCCATTGCTGGTGATACCTCATTTGATGAAATAATGAGAGTTCTTGATATAAAAGTTGATTTAACAGATGAAGATGAAGAACTAAAACAAATTATTTTAGGTAATGTAAATGATGAAGAATTAGATAAAATTAATAATAATGAAGGAACTAAATCAGAAGAACCTAAAGAAGAAAAAGATGTTGTACCTGTTGAAGAAACTCCAACAGAAGAAACAACTACTGAAGAAACTAAGGAAGAAACTCCAACAGAAGAACCGGTTAAAGAAGAAGAGCCTAAAGAAGAGAAAAATGTTGCTCCTGTTTCAGAAGAACCTAAAGAAGAAAAAGCAACTGATGTAGTTGAAGAACCTAAAGTAGATAATCCTCCTGAAGAGCAAAAAATAGAACCAACTGTAACAGAAGAACCAAAAGAAGAACCTGCACCGGAACAAACAGATAATAAAGAAATTACTCCTCCTGTAGAAGAAACTCCTGCTGAGGAAACAAAGGAAGAAGAAATAACACCAATTAAAATAGATATTGGAATTGCGGAAGATAATCCTCCTGAAGAAGAACCAAAAGAAGAACAACAAGTTGAAGAAACAAAAGAAGAACCTACTCCTTCAGAAGATACAAAAGCAGAAGATGTTCCTGCTGAAGAAACAAATGAAGACTCTCCTGTAACAATTAATATTGATGTACCTGTGGAAACAGAGGAAGAACCTAAAACAAATGATCCTGTACCATTTGAAGAAGCTGCTCCTACTCCAACTGGTAATCAACCAGCTCCTAAACCTGAAGATGACGATGATGACGATGATGAAGATGATGACGATGACTTCAATTATGGAGATGGATATTCATTACAAATGTAAAAAGGACTATAAAGTCCTTTTTTATTTGAAAATGATTGATAAAAAATTTCTAATCGGTTCCATAAACACAAACACAATACATAAGCCAGTTATTAAATATGGTCCAAAAGGTATCTCCTTATCATTCCCTTTTAAAGAGTAAAATAAAGCCACTGGAAAAGCTAAGAATGATCCAATAATCAAAGATACTATTGCCAATCTAATACCAAATACAAAACCAAAAACAGCTGCTAATTTAATATCACCATCACCAAGTGATTCCCTTTTAAAAAGAAAATTACCTAGTAACTTAACTAAATACATAAATACAAATATAATTACACCACTTAAAACAGATATTAAAAAAGTTCTATATCCAAAAAAGATAAATTTAAGAGCTAGTATTAAACATCCAAAAAATAATAATGGTAAATTAGAAATAATATAATATTTAAAATCACTAACATAAATGATAGTTGTTAAACAAACAAGAATAATAAACAAAATCATTTCATAACTAAATCCATAAAATATATATGATAGTGAAAATAAAATGCCATTCAACAACTCTAATAAAGCATAATAAATACTCATCTTTCTCCCACAGTACTTACAATTACCTCTCATTGAGATATAAGAATACATAGGAATTAATTCATACCATTTATACTTAGCATCGCAATCACAATAATTTAAATGTTTTCTATGAATACTTCCTTTTAAACCAATTAATATGTTTATTAAACCAACAAATAATCCTGCTATAAATAACAAGATAATAACATAAATATCAAAGGCCATATCAATTCCCCTATCCTTTTAAATTATATCATAATTAATAATTAAATAAATATATAAACCAATCATATAATATATTGGTGATAATATGAATAATGAACTTTCACTAACTAAAATCATAACTGGTTTTTCTAAATCTTTAAATATTGCTAACCAATTAATTCCCTTATATAAACAAGTAAAACCTATAATTCAAAATGGTAATAAAATACTCTCAAAAATAAACGATTTAAATATAAAAACAAATAATAAAACTAATATTGAAAACAAAACAAACGATATCAAAACGGTAAAAAATAATAACAAACCATCTCCACATAATAAACCATTCTTAGTATATAAAAGTTTAGTAGCTTTAGAAGAATCACTAGGTTTAAAAGTAATAACACCTTTTTTTATCTTATATTTACCAGTTTCTAAGTCATCATTATTAGCTTCATCAGAATCACTATATGTATATTTACCAAAACTTCCCAAGTTATATAAACTAATATTAGTTTTAGCTATCTCTTGTTGAGTTGATAATACCCCATCTAACTTCTTAAGTTGTTCAATATAATCACCAATATAATCATGAGAATTAAATGTTACAACATATGCACTATGTAAATCATTAACATCTCCACCTATTTGTTGCGCATAATCATCTTTTGTATATTCTGTTCTATTTCTAATGTTTTCGAAATCATCAATTGTATCTTCAATCTTTTTCTTTTGAGTATCAGTAATATCATCTTTATAAAGAACAACTATAGTAGCAGTATCTTCATAATTACACCAATATCCTTCATACTTACCACATCCAGTAAGTAATAAACTTAATACCATCACTAAACCAATCATTAAATATTTCTTCATATTAATCCCTTCTTTGAAAACTTATCTCTTTATTCTTATCTTTTAAATCAATTAATTTTAAATCAATATCATTAACTAATTCAATCTTATAGTAAGCTTCATACTTACCATCTTCTTTACTAGACATATATATTATATCATCTTTTATATAATAATATCTACGAGAAAGATCACTATATACAGGTTTTTTAAATCCATCATATAATTGATTCTTAGCCGAATATATTAAACAATATTCATCATTATTACCTAATAAATATAAAGCATAAAAATCCATCTTAGTTAAATCTTTATCTAAAAAACTATAACTTTCCCATATACCAGCTAATTTAAAATAATTATATTTATTATAATATTCTTTAGCTTTATTATTAGTCCAAGCATGATTTAACATATCAATAGCACTATTATATTTATTCTCATCATATAATTTCATTGCTTTATCTATGTATTCTAACTCTTCCTCTTCAGTAGTTTTCTTTATATTAGTATCATATCTACTTTTATAAATATTCTCATACATCGAAGAAAAATCACTATAATAACCACTATTTACTATATTACCATTTTCAAATACTCCATAGAATTGTCCTTCATAGTTAGTATAGCCTAAATCATATATTAAATATGAAGCTGTATCTATAGTAGAATGCTTATAATCAATATAATATATATTAATATCTGCTCTATCTGCAGCATAATTTAAATCTTTTAAAAAATCACTACTATTATCAAAATCAGTATTATAAATAGCAAATACAAAATTACCAGCATTATTATTTATAGCACTTACTAAATCATAAGAAGTAACTTCAATAGCTTGATATTCTTTCTTACCACAAGAACAAATAAATAATAATAAAATTATCAATAAAATACTTATTTTTTTCATATAAATCCCTCTTAAATTATATCATTTTAAATAGTATTATGAAATACTTTGTTAATAATTCATATAATTAACTAGGTGATTAAATGTTACTAAATATAATAAACTTAATAAAAAATTTATTCTTTATAACAGGCAGTTACTCCAATACTATATTTGAAGATCCTTTATCTGAAGAAGAAGAAAACAAATATATAGAATTATTACAAAAACATGATCCAGAAGCTAGAAATAAACTAATAGAACATAACCTAAGATTAGTAGCTCATATAGTTAAAAAATTTGATACTTTAGAAGCTTCCCAAGACGATTTAATATCTATAGGAACAATTGGTCTAATTAAAGGAATAGATAGCTACAATCCTTCTAAAAACATAAAAATAACAACATATGTAGCTAAATGTATAGAAAATGAAATACTAATGTACTTTAGAAGTAATAAAAAGAACCAGAATACTATAAGTTTAAATGATACTATTGGTATAGATAAAGATGGTGATGAAATCTCCCTAATAGATATAATTCCTTCTAACGAAGAAGACACTTTTACTAAAGTCTTTAAAGAAATGAATATAGAATCATTACATAAATACTTAAACATATTAAATAAAAGAGAAAAAGAAATAATTATTGAAAGATATGGCTTATTTAATAATAAAGAATTAACTCAAAAAGAAATAGCCAGTAAATTAGATATATCTCGTAGTTATGTATCAAGAATAGAAAAAAGAGCCTTAACTAAATTATATAAAGAATTTTATAGAAATTAAAAAAGAGGATTAACCTCTTATATCATCCATAGATATATTATCTACATCTCCAACCATACTAAGTTGTTCTTCAACAACTTGTCTAATTCGAGCTTTATATATTTTTAAACTTCTTCTAAGATTATCTGCTTCCATTTCTGTTTTTTCTGCTTTAATCAAAGCATCATTAACAATATGAGAAGCATTCTTTTTAGCTTCATCAATAATAAGTTGTGCCTCTTCTTGAGCCACTCTTTTCATTTGATTAGATGAGTCTTCAGCAATAGCCATTGCTTTATTTAATGTTGATTCAATATCTTCATAATGTTTAAGTTTAGCACGTAAAGAAATAATTTCTTGATCTCTACTTTTTAACTTATTTAACATACTTTCATATTCCGTAGTAACATGACTAACAAAGCCATTAACTTCATTAATGTTATATCCATTACTACCAACATTAAATTTTTCCATAAACTCACCTCACTTTTCTTAGAAAAGGATAAGTCTTACCACTCTACTTCTTCTTCAGACTTGTCTTGATCTTTACCATTGTCTTCAGTTATTTTTCCTTGAACATTAACATTCTTTGGAGTACATAAATAAATACCTACACCAACTTTTTGCATATTACCACCAATTGCGTAAATACATCCACTTAAAAAATCTATAATTCTTTTAGCTTGATCAGCAGTAACTCTTTTTAAATTAACAACCACACTATTTCTATTCTTTAAGTGATCAGCAATTTGTTGGCTTTCAGAATAAGCTCTTGGTTCCAATAAGATCATTTTATTAGTACTATTATCTACTTTTTCATCTGCTTCTTTAGAGTAGAATTCATCCTCAGTACCAGTTAATATATCTTCTTCTTCATCATTTTTAAATAAATCTCCAATTTTCCATGCCATATAAAAAGCCTCCTATTACTCTACTTCATTATTATATCTAATAATTATTTATTTTTCAATAAGTTATTAAGCACAAAAAAAGAATTATCTCTCAGGATAATCTTTTCTTTCTTTAACTAAACGATAACCATTATCAGGTGCCGTTAAATTAAAATGTAATACAGCATAAATTGAATCATCTATAATAGATTGAATTACTGGATCACCTAAAACATCTTTTCTTTCTTTACATGATTCTTTAATGGCAAGTAAATCTTTTTTATCTAAACCTGGTTTAAAATTAGAAAATACATTATATACTAACTTTTTATTACCAACTCTAGTATATAAAATATGATGTGTAGGACCAACCATTGATTTTAATTCACCAGATATAGTTTCTTCGCCATTACAATCACTAGCTATTAAACTAAGTAAATTACTTACTTCATTATAATTTTGAGAATCTAGAAAATGAATTGAAGACAATAGTAAAGGAAAACAATTTGAATCAACCATATAACTAAGACTTAAATCATTATTAGGTTCTTTATTCATATGAGCCATAGATATTTTTAAATTATTCAATCTATAACCTAATACATCATAATCATATTGATTAAAAGCGGGATAAGATAAACTAATATATCTAGCCATTGATATAACATCATTTATTCTTCTTAAAAGAAAAGTTTTATGAGTACTTTCTTCCATTCCTTTATACATTACATAAGCTTTTTTAACTACGCTTAACTCATCTGTAGATAATACCTTTTCTAAAATTTCTCTATCATCAGATCTTTTCAACATTTTAAACCACCCTTCTTTCTTTGAACATGTCGTCTATTCTACCATAATATTATTTTATAACCAAATGAAAAGACGAATTAAATCCGTCTTTGACTCATATTTGACACTAAAATTCAATTTTTTCTTTGATATACTTAGCTACTTCATCAATAGGTAACTTAATTTGTTCCATAGTATCTCTATCTCTAATAGTAACAGTATTATCACTTAATGTCTCATCATCTACAGTAATACTAAATGGAGTACCAACAGCATCATTTCTTCTATATCTTTTACCAATACTACCAGATTCATCATATGTAACATTAAATTCTTTACATAATGAAGCATATAATTCCATAGCTTTTTCACCATGTACTTTCTTAATTAATGGCAATATAGTTGCTTTAACTGGTGCAAGTGCAGGATGAATCTTTAATACTTCTCTAACATCTCCACCTTCTAATTCTTCCTTTTCATAAGCATTACATAAGAATGCTAATATAGCTCTATCTAATCCTAATGATGGCTCAATTACATAAGGAGTATATTTCTCATTAGTTTCTGGATCTAAGTATCTTAAATCAGCCTTAGAATGTTCCATATGAACAGTTAAATCATAATCAGTTCTATCAGCAATACCCCATAATTCTCCCCATCCCATTGGGAATAAGAACTCAATATCAGTAGTAGCTTTACTATAGAAAGCTAATTCTTCTTTAGCATGATCTCTATATCTTAATCTATCACTTTTAATACCTAATGATTTTAAGAAATCAATACAATAATTTTTCCAATAACCAAACCATTCTAAGTCAGTATCTGGTTTACAGAAAAACTCTAATTCCATTTGTTCAAATTCTCTAGTTCTAAAAGTAAAATTACCTGGTGTAATTTCATTTCTAAACGCTTTACCAGTTTGACCAATACCAAATGGTACTTTAGCTCTCATACTTCTTTGAACATTTAAGAAATTAACAAATATACCTTGAGCAGTTTCTCCACGTAAATAAACTTTAGATTTAGTATCTTCAGTAACACCTTGATGAGTTTCAAATAATAAATTAAATTTACGAATCGGAGTAAAATCTGTACTACCACATTTAGGACATTCTATCTTATTATCAGCAATGAATTTTTCAATCTTTTCATTCTCCCAGCCATCACCAGTTTCTTCACCATGAGTAAATTCTTCAATTAATTTATCTGCTCTATGACGAGATTTACATTTCTTACAATCGATTAAAGGATCATTAAAATTAGTAACATGTCCTGATGCAACCCATACTTCTGGATTCATAAGAATTGCTGCATCTAAACCATAGTTATATGGATTCTCTTGAATAAATTTCTTCCACCAAGCTCTTCTTACATTTTCCTTTAATTCTCTACCTAAAGGTCCGTAATCCCAAGTATTAGATAGTCCTCCATATATTTCACTTCCTTGGAAAATAAAACCATATTGCTTGCAATAATTAACAATATCTTCCATTTTAATTTCTTCCATAAACAACACCTTCCTATTTGATGACTAAATAAAAAAACTTCTAGAAAATGTAGGAACGAGATTTACCCGCGGTTCCATCCTACTTATTTCTAGAAGAAATCAACTTAATTTATATAGCTCGTGGTTGCCAAGCCAGTCATCACTTGTATGAACTAATTATATCAAAAAAATTAGGATAGTCAATTACTATTTTATTTTAACTCTACCTAATCTTTTACCTTCTAAATCATATGATAAATCTGTACTAATACCTTCTAAATATTTAAAACTAACCTTATCATAAAAATGTCTTAGTTTTCTATTAGATTCTTTTTCTTTAAAAGGATATATAACAGTACCTACTTCACTTTCATCTTCATATGTTTGATAAGTACCAGGTATGATAATATGTCTACATAGTTTCATATCATTTTTATCTTCAAGTAATCCTTGATAAACATATATTTCAGGTAATTTATAATCTAAAAAAGCTTTTCTTAAATCAATCTGAATACTTTTATAATACTCATTACTTAAACCTTGTAATTTTATTAAATCTTGTCTTAGAGATTCATATATTTCAACATTTGGTTCTGTTTTTAATAATATTACATTTTGTAATCTAGTATTTTTAAGTACCATATCATCAGTTTCATATTCTAAAATATCTAAATTACGAGCATACATAGCTACTGGTTTATAAAAAGTTAACTTAGACATAGTACTTTTAATTCTTAGAATTAAAGATTCACTTTCTAAAAATCTTTCTCTCTTTTCAGGTATTCCTAAACTAGTAACAACATTTCTTAATGTTTCCATACAATACCTCCTCGGTACATAATATTATACAAATATTTAAAATAAAAACAAGTTAATTCATTAACTTGTTAATTTTCTTAAGAAATGCCTTACTTTTTAAATATAAACCAGTATATCTTTCATAATACTTATCAATAAAGTAATTAATCTCTCGAGCAACTGTTTCATTTATATTTATTTTACTAATAGTTTTAATATCTATTAAATAATACATTCTTATTAATTTTAAAGCTTTAGGATCTAATATTTTCTCTCCTCTATAACAATCTTGACAAATAAATCCCCCTTCATCAGGATCTAAAGTAACAATTTTAGTCTTATTACCACATTTAATACAAGAATCTAAATTTAATCCTACTCCTAAATAATCTAAATACTTTAATTCTACTATATTCATTAATATTAATGGATCTTGTTTTTCATTCAATTTAAGAACTGTATTTATATAAATATCATATATACTCAAATCATTGTTTTGTTTTAATACTTGATAAGTTAAATCTGTTATATAAGACATATAACTAATTAATTCAATATCTTCTCTAATATTTTTTAAATTATCTATAATATCTACATCTATAAGTTTAGATAGTTTTTTTTCATTATAATTTATATGGAAATAACCGTAAGTAAATTTAAGTGTTTTAGTACGTAGTGGATTCTTTAAACTCTTAACATTATTACACATAACCCCTACAATACCTTTATCTTTAGTTAAAATATTAACTACTTTAGAATTCTCCCCATAAGGAGTTTCTGTTAATATAACACCTTCTAATTTACAAATCATACTACCATCTACTTACATTTTTTATATTTTAAATAATATTCAATCTTACCAGTTTCTTTAAACAAATTCCAATACTTATCTTTATTCATTAAAAGAACCCATCCTTTCTAATATTATAATGGGTTCTTTTATATTATTTTATTCATTAACCTAAAATATCTTTCTCATTAAATCCTAATTCACTAAGATATCTTTCTTTATCTCTCCAATTTTTTATAGTCTTAACATATAACTCTAAATATACTTTTCTACCAAGTAGAGCTTCAATATCTTTACGAGCTTCTATACCAACTTGTTTTAATAAAGAACCTTGTTTACCAATAATAATTTTCTTAATGCTATCTCTATCTACTATTACATCTACTGTAATATTAACAATATTCTTCTTTTCTTCAAATAAAGAAGTAATACATGTAACACTATGAGGTATTTCTTCTTCAGTTAATCTAAATATCTTTTCTCTAACAAATTCGCTTACTAAGAAATTTAGTGTACTAGTTGTAATAGTATCTTCATCAAAATACCTCATATCATCTTCTAAATATGTTTTGATAACTTTAACTAATTCTTTAACATTTTCTGTACCTAATGCTGAAATAGGAACAATATCAGCAAAATCATATAAATCTTTATATTCATTAATAATATCTATTAATTTATCTTTACTTACTTTATCTATCTTATTAATTACTAATATTACAGGAGAATTAGTCCCTTTTAATGAATCAATAATTCGTTTATCACCAGTTCCAATTCCTTCATACGCATCTACAAGTAATAATATAGCATCTACATCTTTAGTTAAGCTTTCAGCTTCTTTATTTAAAAACTTACCTAATTTATTTAAAGGTTTATGAATACCAGGTGTATCTACAAATACTATTTGATAACCATCTTCATTATATATACCTTGAATAATATTACGAGTAGTTTGAGGTTTATTACTAGTAATAGCAATCTTTTGATTAATTAAAGTATTAAGTAAAGTACTTTTACCTACATTAGGTCTTCCAATAATACTTACAAATCCACTTCTCATAAAACACCTACACTTCTTAAAAATTCCAAACCATATGGAATATATACAACAAGTCCAATTACAAGTGCCATCATAGCAAGAACAAATGTAGCTGCACTAGTACAATCTTTAGCTATTTTAGCTAAAGGATGTTCTTTTAATGTAATTAAGTCTACTACTGCTTCTACGGCAGTATTAATTAGTTCTGCTGCTAAAACCATTCCAATACATACTAATGTAATTAACCACTCAAAAGCAGTTACATGAAAAAATATATTGGCAGCAAAAACACATATAGTTGCAAAAACATGAATCATCATACTTTGTTCATACTTATATGCATATACTAAACCATCTATAGAATATTTAAAACTTTTTAAGAATCTTCCAAAACCACGCTTTTTAATTTCATCTCTTGATATTTGCGCCATCTAAAATCAACTCCTGCAAGCCAAACATTACTTCTTCATCTTCTTTAACCATATGATCATATCCTAGTAAATGCAATAATCCATGTACAGCTAAGAAAGATAATTCTCTCTTTTCACTATGACCATATTCAATAGCTTGTCTTTTCATTTGCGGAATACAAATATATATATCCCCTAACATACGTATATCTCCATAACTAATATCATCATTATCTTCTAAAGCAAATGAAATAACATCAGTTACTCTATCTACATTACGATAATTCTTATTCATCTCATGAATCTCATCATCTAAAACAAATATAATATTAAAAATAGCATGATTAACATTTTCATGTTTTAAAGTAGCATCTAAAACTTCATATAAATAATCATAATCAGAGTATAATCCATTATCTATAATTTCATATTCGTTTTCCATTAAACAGTCCCCCACATTCTACCTAATACAAATGCAATAACACCTAATACAATAAAAGCAAGTATATTATAAAATATCTCATTCTTTAAGAAATTAGGCATAATATCTTTTGATTTTTGAACTAATCTATATACAAAGAAACCTATTATAGCTCCTAAAACATTTAACATAATATCATCCACATCAAAAGTACGGCCTATTTTAAACTGAATTAATTCTGCTGTCAAACTTATAACAAACGAAGCTATAAATATATGACTAATTTTATGAGCTTTTAAATAATCAGATACAAAATATCCAAATGGCATAAATAATACAATATTTCCTAGTACATTATATATAAATCCTCTACTCATAAATGGGAATCTAAATATTTCTTTAAATGGAATAAAATTACTTCCGTAAGAGACACTTTCCATACTGATTAATAAATAATATAAAAATAGTATATATAAAATAAATAATAATGTATAAAAATCTTTATAAAAAACCAGTTTTTCTTCATTGATAATCAATTTAGTAATTCTTAAAACTATTAATATAACAATGAACAACACCAACATAGGCCATGTACCTTTTAATACTGAATAAAAAGTATCATAAAACGGATCTAAGTTTGGCATAACATCACATCCTTAAGAAATAATACCTATCTCTTCCTCTAATACCAAAAAAATCTCTATATTAATTGTACTATTATTATCTTCTTTTTTCAAAACATTTTGATTTAATATGACATACTTACCATCAACCATATTTTTCAACTTATCATTTATTAGTTTATTCATCATACCAAGTATCTCATCATCATTATAATTATAAATTTTATTTTCTTTATAATATTCTTTAATTACATACAACTTACCTAAATAAAAGTTTAACAATAATTTCTTTTCCTTAATTACATCATTATTATTACTATTCCAGATGTATTTATCATCTACCATATAGCTATTACTTATATGTTTTAACTTTTTTACATATTTATTAGTTTTAGGAATACTAATATTAACTGTATACCATGTTTTACCATATACACTTCCACTAGCACATACTTTCTTATTTAAATTATTATAAATAACATCTCCACTTATTAAAATATCACCTTTTTTAACATAATCATTAACTTGAACTATTTCTTCTCCAGAAGAACTATTAATACGAGATATAACACTATCTTTAGTAGATATAACATTACAATAATCTTTATTATTAATTTTTTCTTTATCTTTTTTTAAAATAATATTAATACTATAACTCATACCATTTCTATCTATATTTAACCATTCAATAGTATCTTTATTATTACTTAATAAATATTCCTTAATATTATTTAATTTATTATTACTTGATCTTAAAGAATAAGGCTTTATATTAATTCTATCTAAATCATTATATATTTTATCTCTAATATCATTATTACTAACTAATATATCTATTCTTACAACAAAAAAAGAATATATTATAACTAAACTTAATATTAATAAAAAAGTAATTATATTAAAAATACTATGTTTAATACTCATCCAAAAACCACCTATTGAATAATCCTTAATAACAATATAATTACAAAGATTAGCAATAATTTTTAAATCATTTTTATCTATTAACAAATAAATATTACTATTACTATATTTAATAGAATATATATTAATATTCATCATTTTTAAATATCTTAAAACAACCGAAGAAGATAATTCATTAATAAGTATTAAACATTTATTCATTAAATAATATCTCCTTAATTTTACCAGTAATTAATAATTCATTATCTAACATCTTAACAATTTTAAAATTATTTCCTTTAATATTTAATATAAAATCTTTAAACTTAACAATAATAATATCGTCATTAATCTCAATAACTCTATCATAATTTAAAAAATATATACATTCATTGCTTATATTAATATTATAACTATCATTTCTAAGATAAGTTTTAAAGTTAAACATAGTATCACCATAAAATTATATGAAAAAAGAAGACATTCTAGTCTTCTTCATCAATACTTTTTGTATATTCATCTACATGTTTTCTAAAATTAGTAGAAGAATATTTACCACTACGATAAGTATATCTAACATCACAATACTCTCTTAGTTTTTCAAATCTTTCGTCGCCTTCCCAATCACTACCCATAGCAACAATAGAAACATTATACTTCTTAATATCATCAGGTTTTTGATCCCAATGTTCTTCAGGAATAACTTTGTCTACATATCTTATTGATTCTACTACAAATTTTCTCTCTTCATATGTTAAATATGATGATTTATGTTTAATAGCATTAAACTCATCAGTAGAAACACCAACAATCAAATAATCACCCATTGCTTTTGCATCTCTAAAATGTTCAACATGTCCAGCTGTAAGTAAATCATATGTTCCATAAGTTAATACTACTACTGGTTCTTTTTTACTTTTTGCCATATTACTTATCTCCTTTTTTAAAAACATCTTTAAAAATAACTTTAATAACTCGAAGACTTGCATTACCATCATCTAAGTAATTAAATTTATCATTAAATTTTTTGTATTTTTCTTTATATTTTTTACTTACTTTATCTATATTACTAATAACATCTTCAACCTCATCTTGAGTTTTACAAATAGGACCAGGTAATTCATCTAAAGAAATATAAAAATCTCTTAAATTATTCTTATAATCATCATAATCATACATATAGAATACCATAGGTTTTCCTAAATTTGCATAATCAAAGAAAATGCTTGAATAATCTGTCATTATTATATCAGCAATTAAATATAATTCATTAATCTCATCATACTTAGCTACATTAAATACAAATCCTTTATATTTATTTAAATCAATACTATTAGTAACAAAATAATGACTACTAAATAATATTACATAATCCTTACTAAATTTCTTCTTTAAACGATCGAAATCTATTGCTAACTTATAAGTATATCCGACACCAGAAGTATGTTGATTATCACGGAATGTAGGCATATAGAATAATACTTTTTTATCTAATGGTACACCTAATTTCTTCTTAATATCATCAATATCTTTTTTAGTTTTATTAAATAGAAAATCATTTCTAGGATAACCCTTCTCAATGATAATATCCTCTAAGCCAAGATTCTTTAAATTAAATGCTGATGTAAATTTCTCAGTACAATATTTAGAAGGAGATATAAAGTAATCAAATCTCTTAGCATCAATATCATTTCTTTTTCTAATCTCTTTAGCCGTATTTAAAGATGCACCATTTACTTCTATATCACATCTTAATTTCTTTAATGGAGTACCATGCCAACATTGAACATATATTTGACCTTTTTTCTTCTTTACTCCTTCTTCCATTAAAGAATTAATAATCCAGTATTTAGCCATACTACAATATTTATAATAATCTTTACTTTTAGACTTAACTACTTCTAAATTTTTAAAAGGAGCTACTTCATGCTTTTCTGGATCTATAAATGCCCATACCATTTTATAATCTTGAAATTCTTTCATCGTAATCATTTTTTCATACATAGCTTTGGGACTACAAGTATAATTACGACCATTAAATGCTTCAAATAGAATTACTTTATCATCTAATTTATATTTATAATAATAATTACTGTATTTTAAACCTTCGTAAATATATAAACATTTTCTAGCAATCATTCTAATAAATTTACTTTTTTTACATAAATCAGAAATAAATGCTCTAATTTTTTTCATGCAAACACCTCATTTTTAGTTATAGAATTATTATAACAATCTAACCTATCATTTTCAATAAACCAGACATTTATTTACAAGATTATCTAATAACTTATAAATAAATTTAAGTATAAAGAATAAAACAAGACAAATAACAATATTTATAATTATCATCCATAACAATTTAAATGGCCACCATAAATGAACATGGGGAACAATAAAATATAATATAGAAGAACTAACACCTTGTGCTAAGTATACTATAAAAGAATTTTGTCCTAAATAAGATATAAAACGATTATGAATATCAAAGTTAGAATATAAATACCATACAATTATTATACTAACAAAAGAATAAGCTAAATAAGATAATTCATAATTAAATTTAGCAGACTGCATATTATGAAAGCCATATGGTCCATTAAATTGAAATACTAAATTTACAAGTAATAAAAACAATAAGGAAATAATTAAATTACGAAAAGAAAGTTTCTTTCCATAAACAAAATATCCAAATAAATATATAAAAGAATACAAAAATATCATTGGCAATATTTTAAATGAAAAATAATATTTTGATAAGCCATATAAAACAATAACAAATATAAGATGGTAAAACTTTATAGATCTTTTTTCCAAAAAGGAACTACATAAAAGAGATGTAATAATATACATAGGCATAAACCATAATGAATAACCTATAACAACTAATGGTAATTTTGAATTAACATTAAAGAAAAATAATGGAATTAAATCTTTAAAATGAACAGAACTTCTATAAAATATTAAACAATATGCAACAAATATAACCATAAATATAGCATAATGCAAATAAAGTTTAACAATACTTTTAATAGTCTTCTCGAAACTATTAGAATAATGATGAGCTATTCCTGATAAAAACATAAATAAAGGAACATCAATTATTAAAGATAAATGTCTTATATAATCAGGTGCATAAGACCTACCACTATTAAAACAAGCATGAATAACAAGAATCCATAAAATTGCAAAGCCTCTATAAAAATCTAAATTATGATCCCTTTTCATAAACTACCTCACATAATAAGTAAATGCAAATTTCATAATAAAATATAATTCTCGAATATTAAATATAGTTAATACAATTATAAAAATAACCATAATAATCTTTAATAATTTAGTATTCTTTACTAATTTACCTAACAATAAATAAATCAAAATATAAAATGCCCATGAGAAATATAAACTATATAAAATCAAACCATTTTCTTGAGTTCCCCATCCAATTAAACATAAAATTATAAAAGAAAATAAAATCCAGAATCCTGATAATAAAGCCATTTTATTCTTTCTATTTAAAATTAAACTAATAAATGACAATGAAAGAATAAATAAACCAATAATACTAACTTTACTAGGCATTATTAATTGATAAGAATAATGAATTGGTTGATCAAAAAATGATCCATAATAAATAAAACCATCTGGAGCAACAAATAAAGCTCTAACAAAATACAAATATTGATAAATTCTATTAATAAATGATACTTTATCACCTGTAAATCTAAGTAAGAAAGTCAATCGTTCTTTAAGTGTAAAGAATTGCGCAAATTGTCCTGTAATAATCAATAATATTAAAAAGATAATTGCTAGTTTAAAGGTATTAACAAACCATTTTTTAAAATCCTTAGTTTTATATGTCATCCAGCATAAAACACCTGAAGTTAACAAAGTTCCAACAGAACCAAGATAAGCGTAATTAATTTTTTCTTCTTTTTTAAAATATAAATATATACATAGAATTAGATAAAATAAGCCAATAACATATTGTTCTAAAACTAATCCAAATATTAAATAAGGGAAACTCAAACTGAATAAAGCATAAAAGTATTTTTTCATATCTTCATCTTTTACAACTAATCTAGATAACATAATTGTTACAAATCCTAATAATTGAAATTGAATAAGCATCATAGCAAATTCATAACGAGCAGATTGAGGTAAAAAGAATAAAAATTCAGAAGCAAAATGCCCAAGTATTCCAAAAGGTAATGAGAATAATCCAAATAAAGGCTGTCTTACATCATTTTCAGCATTATTAATATTAATCCAAACATCACTTCTAACCAAACTACTACTATCACTAGTATAAATGACATCATAATTTTCATTGTTACGACCAAAGGCTGTAGTATGAGTAGAAACAATAATTGATAGAATAAAAGATATAATAAAAATAATAGTTAAATATTTTCTTTCATTTTTAGACAGTTTTTTTAAGAAATCTTTTACTTTTGGAATTATGTATATATAAAATAATGTTACAAAATAAAATAAACTAAAGAATACTGCCACAGAAAATAACAAAAAAATTGTATTCCAAGAAAATTTAATATGAATATATTTAACTAATAAATTTATTATTTTATTAATTTTATAATTATAAAAACTCATCAAAAGTTTTTCTATATAACATGAAGATAAAAAAGATAACAATAATACTTTAGAACTAATTTTATCTATTTTAATTTTCCTCACAAGAAAAATCATTATAAAAAAAGCAAGCAATGCAGTAAATAACCTAAAAGTTAAACTAAATCTAAAAGACAAAAATAATACTAAAAAAGGTACAGAGAAAACAGCAAGTATTTTCACAAAAATAGACATTTTATTTGTTATCTTAATCATAAAATCCTCCTATAAAATATACAATAATAAAAACATAATAATTATATATATAAATATTAAACATAATAATATTTTATCATTAAACAAAACTTCAACAGGATCTGCATCACTAATTCCTTCTATATTCATACTATATTTCATTGCTATAAGTATAATAATAGGAACAGTCCATACTAAATAATTATTGTTTCTTAAAACTACATTAGAATCTACAGTCCATAAAGAATAAAAAACAATAGAACAAGATAATAACATATACATATTCTTATCTAAAAAATCCTTGTTATAATACTTTAAAACACTACGTGTATTTTTACCAAGTTCATTTCTTCTTTTACCAAGTCCCATATAAAATGAAATAGTAATAACAGTCAACAATAACCAATTAGATAAAGGAATATTAATTAATTGAGATCCAAATACTAATCTAATAACAAAACCAGATACAAGAATAATAATATCTAAAAATGGTATATTTTTAAATTTTAAACTATAAGCAACATTTAAAATAAAATAAAAATATAAAAGAAATGCAGCAATCATCGGCATTTTAAAACATACTATAAGAATATTAGCTATTAAAAATAAAACAATACAATAAATTGATGCATTTTTAATTGATATAGCACCAGAAGCAATTGGTCTATTCTTTTTAGTTGGATGCTTTTTATCATTTTCACAATCCCTAATATCATTAATAATATAAATACAACTAGCTATTAGAGAAAAACAAATAAAACCATATATAACGCGTAATAATAATGACATATTAAAAAATAAGCCACTAAAAACCAATGGTAAAAATATAATAATATTTTTAAAAGTATGTTTTAATCTAATAAGTTTAATATAATCAACCATACATACCACCTATCTATAAAATTATAACATAAAAAAGTAAGAACATAATAACATTCTTACTTTAAACAATTCTTAATTAAATTAATTAATTCATCAGTACTATTAATCTTTTCTGAAATAGTATACATTTCCTTAAATTTCTTATATTCTTTCTCATTATATTTATCATTATTAATAACATTCATTAAATCTTTAGCATTTTTATAACTTAAATGTTTAAATAATCCAAAGAAATCTAAATTAACTCCATTATTTTTACTATATTCATCATAATCATATAAATACATCAATACTTTTTTATTAGCAAAAGCAGCATCAACAAGTAATGCAGAATAATCAGATATAACATAATCACATACAGTAAGTACATCAAATACACTAAATTCACTACTAGGAATAGTAACTACCCTATCATCATTATATACATCTTCTACTTTAGAATGATACGTAATTATTAGATTAACTTTATCAAAATCAGTATTATTAATTAAATCCTCATAACTAAAATGTTTATTATTCCTAAATGTAGGAGAATACAAAACATTTATTTTATTTTTTAACTTAGGATATTTTTTAAGGATACTTTTCTTTATAGAAGAATGATCTTCTCTTAAATAATCAACTGTTGGAGTACCTATATTTAATACTTTATCAATTGGAACATTAAAAGCTTCCGCAAAATATGGTGCCATACCTTCACTGCCAGAAATTACATAGTCATAACCAGCATGCATTTTTAATATTCTAGCTACATTCAAAGACACACCATCTACTTTCCCAATAGATTGATATCCAAATTTTTTAATAGCACCTAAAGCATGCCATAATTGAATAATTTTAGTTCCATTTTTATGTTTTAATAAAGAAACTGGTAAATTATACCCATCTACTATAATAACCTTAGATTGAGCTATATTTATCATTTGAGACCATAACGAAATATAATAACTAAATGCACTACCTAACTTTTTAAAAGTTTTCTTTAAAAAACCAGATGTATTTGAATAATTACCTTGAGTACGAACACTATCATTAATACTAGAATCAACTTTTTTACATTCTACTTTATAATCTATTTTATCTTTTTTAAGTCTATTGATAATCATTTGGTAATTTAAAGAAGGTTTATCATATTGTCTACTTAATAAATATACCCTATTCTTTTGCCTAGTAAACAATTTAATAAAGAAATAAATAATTATAAAATGAATTTTAATTAAATATAAAATTACTTTCATAAACACCAACTCTCTATTGGTTTTTCATAAACTCCTCGTATTCTTCAACAATCTCTTTAGGTTCCCCTATTTTAATAACTTTTCCATCGTTTAACCATAAAACTTGATCACATAACTCTACTACAGTATTTAAATTATGTGAAACAATTATAACAGTTCTTTTATCATCGGATATTAACTCTTTCATTTTGTTATAACTCTTCTCTTTAAATTTAGCATCTCCAACAGATAACACTTCATCAATAAGCATTATATCAGTTTCCAAAATAGCTGTAATAGCAAAAGCTAATTTAGAATACATACCAGATGAATAAGTTTTAACAGGTTTCTTTATAAAATCACCTATATCTGCAAACTCAATTATTTCCTTTTCTTTAGCTGCTATTTCTTCTTCAGAAAATCCTAAAAGCATTCCAGATAAATAAATGTTCTCTCTTCCAGTTAATTTCTTATTAAAACCTACACCAATAGATAACAATGATATAGAATGACCATGTAAATCAATACTTCCTTTATCTGGAGAAAAAATTCCTGCTATAGCTCTTAACATAGTAGATTTACCACTACCATTTTTACCAATAATTCCAAGAATTTTTCCCTCTTCTATATCAAATGAAACACCTTTTAGAGCATGAAACAATTCAACCTTATCACCCAAATGTTTCCAAGAAGCTCTAATACTAGTTTTCTTAAGACCTCTATATGTTATATGCAAATTTTTAACAGAAACAGCAATATTTTTCTTATCAGCCATATTAAATCACCTTCGCATAACTATTTTCATATTTATGGATTTTATTAATACCATAAATACATAAAACAATTCCAATTAAAAGCCAAAACAATAATCCTTTATAACTAAACATTTGACCATAAACACATACTTTTCTAGCCTCATTCATAATAAAAGCTATTGGATTAACTCTTAATAAAACAAATCCTAATCTACCTTTTAATCTCTGTCTAATATTATAGAAAATACCAGATAAGTAGAATACCATTCTTAAAACGATATTAGTTAAATTAGCTAGATCATTAAATGTTACACCATGATGCATTAAAATAGTACCAATACCGAAAGAAACAACATATAAAACAACTAATATTGGGATTAATAAAACAATATGCCATGTAATAGGAACCCCTTGAAATATCATAAGTCCAAATGCTAAGGCTAAAGAAATCATCATTTTAAATAAATAAGTTAGTGACTTAGAATATAGTAAAATATACTTTGGTATATAAACTTTAGTAACTAAATCTCTATTATTAATAATAAGTTTAACACTACCATTAATCATTCTATTAAAGAAATCCCAACAAGCTTGTCCAACCATTACAAAAGAAGCAAAATATTTCATATTAGAAGCAAAAATTACACCAAATACAAATGTATATATAATCATAAAAGCAAAAGGTTCAATAATCCACCAAAGCCAATTCAAATACGAATCAGCAACCTCACTTTTTAATTCAGCTTTTGCAGATCTAATAGCATATTTATTATATTTAACCATGTTATTAAAAAACTTTTTCAAAATTACACCATCTTCCTATATAATTCTATCATTTTTTAAAACCTTATAAAAGAATAATTATATCTTCTTAATATCTTCATAAACTCTTTTACAATTATTATTATCATGATATTTATAAAACTTATCAATTCTTTTTTTATACTTATCAGTTAATTTAAAACCATTATCAAAAAGATTATTAAATTCTTTAACTAAATCCTCATAGTTTGTAACAACAGGTCCAAAACCATCTCTAGTTTCATTAAAATATCCTTCAGAATAAATATGAGACGCAAAAAATTCTTCCTTATCAAAAGGACAATAAATTACAGGTTTATAAAGATAAGCAAAATCAAACATTACACTAGAATAATCAGAGATTAAAAGAGATGCTTCTTTAAATATTTGCTGGTAATCAGCAAAACCATGTACAACTTTGAAAACATCGTTTTCTTTAAAATCTTTATAATTTTCAACATGAGAAGGATGAATAACAAAAATACCAGTATATCCTTCATCTCTCATTCTTTTTAATACTCTATCATCATTTATAAAATCATTAAAGAATTTAAAATATTCAGAATTTTTAAAATCAGGATTATATTCTCTACCACCATTAATGCCAGTAGACATCCCAGCCAACGCTTGTCTCCATGTAGGCATAACAGCAATCATTTTTTTAGAATCATTTTTTAAATTATCGTATCTAGGAAAACCAGTTAAACGAATAACAGATTCATCATATCCATAATCTAACTCTAAAAATGAATCATATTCCGGTTGTGTTGCAGTAACCATCATTTTAATATTTTTATTGTAAACATTTAACCAAGCAGTTTGATCATTTTTAGTAATACCATGTTGTAAGAATACAAAATCAAAACGATATAAATCACGATAGAATCTTTCACTAGAACCAAATGCGTTCATTACCCATGAATCACCTTGACTAGAAATAATCTTATTTGCAAGTAAAAAGAAAATTTTATATTTAAATGAATTATAAGGTAAAACTTTACCATATTTTTTCATTTCTAAGTAATCGCTAGAATCCTTATTTACAGTAAAATAAACATTAATATCTTTATCATTTACTTTAGACAAATACTTAAACAGATGCATACCATTATCATTTGCAACAGAAGTACGATCAGAAACTATCCATATATCTTTCCTAAAGAAAGGTCGCAATAATATAGAAGTATACCTATAAATAATTTGTTTAAAACGCAAATTCTTTAATAATTGGGCAAAGAACAATACTTCTCTAGAAAAAGAAGGAATAAACTTTTTCTTTGTAATAATTAAAGTATTCTTTTTGCGATAAGCCATACGGTTCTTATAAATATAATGAAGATTATATGTTTTATGAAGTCTACCATGCAAAGTATAACTAGGAATTATAGGATATTCAACTTTATTATACTCAAAAATAAAAGTTATAGAATTTACTTTATCATAATCAATTTCATCACTAAAATGAAAAGTCTTATTAGTTATAGACTCACCAGTAAGATAACATCTTAAATATCTCTTTGAATCATTCAAATTAATTCTTTTCTTTTTACCATTAATAACATAATATAATTTATACTCATTATCTAAGCAACAATTTAATTGTCCAAAAAAATCAACACAATTGTCTTTCAAATTCATGACATTTATAGCAAGCATATTATTATTTGTAAAATCTAATAATTTATTATCTTTAAAATACAAACCATTATCTTTAATCAAAATATTTGAAGAAAACTTATTGCCATATTTTAATTTGAAAGTATAAGTTTTGTATTCAAAATTCAAAAAATGTTGCATAAGAATAATATCGTCATCAATATCTCTTAACAAATCAACAATAGAATCAATATATTCTTTTTCTTCTTTTTTAGTTAAAATTCCTTTTGTTACAGGGATTTTTAAACGCCATTCTAAATCATACATAATCAAATTTTGAATATAAGGAATAACTTCCCCAAATTTCTTTACAGATAAATCAAATAAATAACGATAAACCTCTTTAGGAGTAACAAAATACCAATCCTTATTAGTTTGTGCTGTTTGAATAGCAGAATTACCAGCTAATCTTTTTCTATAGAAATAAACAGGTTTTTTACAAATCATCATCTTATGTACATCAAGCAATATTTCATTTATAAATCTTGTATCTTCAGAAAACTTAATATTAGAATTATAAGAATAATTCTTTATAACATCAGTTTTAATAAATGTAGAACTAGAACTTAGTTGTGGGTAATCAACATCTTTAGTAATATCAATAATTCTATCTTTTTTATATTTATAATTTAATTGATGACCACCTTTTCTAGCATCAAAGAAATCCATACGACAACTAAAAATATTTATATCTGGATTCTTTAAATATAATTTATATATAGTTTTAAAAGCATCTTCAGACCATAAATCGTCACTATCTAACATTGTACACAATTCTCCAGTAGCAAGTTTAATACCAGCATTTCTTGCAAAAGAAACACCACTATTTTTTTGTTTTACATATACAATGTTATCAGGATACATTTTTTTATATTTTAGACATATTTCTTCTGAATTATCAGGAGACCCATCATTTATTAAAATAATTTGAATATTATCTTCGAATCCAACACTTTGTTTTATAACACTCATAATTGTTTCATCTAAATAATCTTCAACATTATAAATTGGTATAACAACGGAAAATTTAAATTCTTTCATAACTCTCTCCTCTTCAATCATAGTACTTTACTTAGTATAACAATAATAAATAACAAATTCAATAAATCAAGTTTTAAAAAACAATTTAAAAACTTTATTTCTTAAAATATCAATAATAGTGCAAACAATAAAAACACAAATAACTGAAATTAACATTGCACTACCTTTAATAAAAAAACTTTTAGTAGCAAAATAAGGAATTCTTAATACCCTTTCATATAAAACATTACGAAATAAATTATTATCATGAATTAAATAAACACCAAAAGTAGATTTTGAAACTAAGCCAATAAAAGATGGAAAATAATTTTTTATCTTAATATTTTAAAAAAATAAAAATAATGAAAATGCTGAAATAAATACAGGAAAACTATTATAAGAATAGAACAAACTGCCTTGACCATTAAAAATTTCAAATGAATAAAGATATTTCATAATAAATAATCTACTAAAATATAAGAAAAAACAAGAAATAACATATAAAAATAATAATAACTTATTGTCTAGTTTTATTGAATCATATAATCTAATATAAGCAGCAAACAAATATAAATATATAAACCATAATATTCCAAAGCCATAAGTTCGATCAAACAAATGAGTACCTGGAATAAACTCATTAGCCAAAAAGAATAATATTCCTCCTATAATAAGTAGTCTTTTAAATTCTTCTTTATTAAGGGCATTAATCATCTTATTAATATAAGGTGAAATTAGATATAAAATAGTATAAATACTAAAAAACCAATACGCTTTAGAAGTAAACGGAAATATACAATTCAAATAAGTTTTAACAGAAGAAAATCTAGCATCTTTTAAAACGAAAAAAATAAAACCAATAATAATAGAATAAAAAAATACTTGTACCCAAAGTTCAATTATTTTTTTAAATTTAAATTCAGATTTACACAAAAAATAACCACTAATCAACACAAAAATATCTACTGAACAATAACAAAAAGAATATATTATCCATAAAGCAGGTGTATTATAACCAATAGAATTAGCATCAGTTAAATGATATCCATGAAAACAATAATGCAATATAACAATCATAATCATAGATAAAATACGTAAAACATCTAAATTATAATATCTTTTATTATCTATATGAGTTTTCATTAAATCACCTCAACCCTTTAAATATTCTATCATAAAAAAAGATGATTTTCATCATCTTAGCGTAAATATAATGTAATAATTACACTATTTAAAATTATGCACAATCTTTATATATAAAAGCATTAATAGATATGAACATCTATACGGCCTATAGAATTTTGTTTTAAATCCATTTACTTTATGAATATAATGTTTAAAATTCTTCTTAAAAAAATCTAAGAATTTTCTAACAAATCTTTTTTGTAAATCCATATCATCGTAATATTTAAATTCTCTTGTTCTTCTAACATAAAAACCAGCACATGCTATAGTTAATTCTTTTTCAAATTTTATATAATCACTTTTACTTTTATAAAAATCAACAACTTCTTGTAAAACGTCTATTATTTTTATTATATTCTCATCATAATTATTAGTAATAGAACCTTCACTATCAGTTAAATAATAGTAATATGGTTCAGGTATTATACGCATTTGATTTGCATAATATCGATAAAGAGCTTGAAAATAAAAATCTTCACCATATTTATATAAACCTGGAAATTTAATCTTATTATCTTTAATTATTTTAGATTTAAATAATTTATCAGTAATATAATTTGATGTTACAGATAATTTATAAGCTTCAGTTTCATTTGCATTATGTATTACAGGACTCATACCACTTTTAGTTACATTAAATCTACCACAGCATACTAAATCTACATCATCTGACATATATTTAACCATTTCTTCATACATTCTAGGATTAATATAATCATCACTATCTACAAAACCAATATAAGTACCAGTTGCTTTATCTAGTCCTTTATTACGAGATGCAGCTGGTCCTAAATTCTTTTTATTATTAATAAGTACAATCTTATTTTTATATTTATTTATCTTTTCTAAAGTATCATCAGTACTATTATCATTAATAACAATAACTTCTACATTACCTATAGTTTGACTTAATACACTATCTAAACATTTATCAATTGTTTTAGATGCATTATAAGCTGGAATAATAACAGATACAATTGGTTTCATAATAATCCTCCCAACAATGATAACTATATAAATACTACCATAATAAGCCACCTTAATCAATTGAACTAGACATTATTTAACTAAAAAAAGACACTTAGTGTCTTTTAATTTCTAGATAAATCTGATATGTTTGCTCTGAATATTTCAAATTCATTACTCTTATCATGAGATTTATATACTTTCAATCTAACAAATGTGTCATCGAACTCTGTAATAGATACTGCAGGATGAACTACATCATCATGAATCATTAAAGAGAAATTAAGTTGAATTGAATGTCTAACTTCTTTTCCATAATCCATAAATTTAAGCATATTATCACTTGAATCTACATACATAATACATTTTTTAAATGGGAATATACCAGTAATACCTTCAGCATTTAAAAATGGTGTATTATCTTCTTTAAATGCTTTAAATACGATTTGTTCAGTACCACTAATATTTCTAGATACACCTGTAATATAGTAATATGTTAAATTACTGTTTCTCCAAACATCATATACAGGATCGTTAATGTTTTCAGATATAATCTTATCTTTATCAAAGTCTTTAATTTGCCATACTCCATCTTTACATAATATGTATAATTTTGTATCTAAATCATAAGTAATAGAATCATATTCAAATGGAACAACTTCTTCAATAGTACCATTTTCTTTTACTTTAACTACACCCCATTTACTATTATCCATAGACTTAACTATATAATTATGATTATATCCATCAGCTCTAGACTTATAATCATCATAAGTACTCTCTTTAATATCAGAATATTTAGCTAATATCTTAGGATCCTTAGGATTTATTTCAAATAAATATATTATTCTTTCATAAGTAGGATCACCATACTTAGGAGTTTGTTGGAAAGAATCATCAACCCATGCATATTTATCATACATAGTATCTAAATAATAATGTTCTCTTTCAATAATAAATGGATTGTTACCTTCAGTATTATATGTATCCCACCCTGTTTTAGCTTTATCACAAGTAGAATTACCATTAATACACTTATAAGTTCCAATCAATTCATGATTACTATCATAAAAATATAAAAGGCCTCTAAACTTATCCTGTCTATAGTTATTTTCTGGAACATTATAACCTTTTTCAGGAACAGGTAAATCAGGAGCTGCTTCTGGATTCTCCATCATTTTCCAAAAAGGAACCATTTCATCTCTAGTAACAGATATACGACGATAATATCTTATATTATAAAATAATCCAATATAATTATCAGTATAACCATCATCATATTCTTTATGACTATGTATCATTAAAATAGGAGCTTTAGTATCACAATATCTTTTATAATTAATTAGTAATATAATTCCCCAAAAAATTAAAAAAATTAAAACACATATTTCAATTAATTTAGCTAAACTCTTTTTCTTAGGCTCTTCATACATAATTAACACCTCTATCATTATAATTTTAACATAAAAAAAGAAAGATAAGAATACCTATCTTTCAGAAACTATAAAACTTTGTAAATAGTAATATTTATCTTCTTCTTTTACAAATTCATGACGATATAAAACTCCATTATTAATAATTACATCATCTTCTACTATTACTTCATCACTAGCTTTTTTATTAGCACAATACTCACTATTTAAATATAAATTACATAATTCATTATTATTTAAATCTATATATAAATAATATTCATAAACTATTAATTTATTATCTTCTTCATAAGCATTTTTAATTAAAGATAAATTCTTATCATAATTAGTATACCCAGACATTAAACAATAATACTTCTTACTATCACTTTTACAAAAATAGCCATGGTAAGTAAATGTATCTTTAGTAAGAGTATAATCAACATTAAAATCATTTTTAATTAAATTAGTAAAATAATCTTTATTAATAATTCTAATATTACAATTATCTGTAGAAGTAAATAACACTTTACCAGTTACTTCACATAAAGATTTCTTATGTTTAATAGTCTTAGAAGAATAATTATCTTTAGTAATATTATCAATACCATACGATATAACAATATCATCATTTAAAGAATTATTAGTAAAACCAGCACTTCTAAAGATACTACTACTATATATTTTATTCATAAGTAATTGTACAGTAGGATCACTTGGTGAAATATCTAAAACACTTTCTTCAGATTCATTATCAGAATTATAGTATATTTTAATTCCAATAAATAAACCCAAAATAACAATTCCTATTAATATAATTGTCTTAATTATAGTTTTCACCAAATCATCCCCAAACTACTTATCTGTATCTATTATTATAGTTGCTGGACCATCATTAAGTATAGTAACTTTCATATCTGCTCCAAAAATACCTCTTTCTGTATGAACAACTTCATTTAACATATCACAAAATTGATCATATAAAGGACTTGCTTTATCTCCAGATAAAGCTTTTATATAAGAAGGTCTATTACCTTTAGTAGTATCTCCATATAAAGTAAATTGAGATATACAAAGAATTTCTCCTCCTACATCTAATACACTTAGATTCATAACATCATTACTATCTTCAAATATACGAAGATTAGTAATTTTTTTAACACAATATTTCAAATCTTCAATTGTATCAGTATCGGTAAAACCAACAAGAACATTTAAACCTCTATCTATTTTACCTACAATTTTCTTATCGACTTCAACAGTAGAATAATTAACCTTTTGTATAACACATCTCATTATCTATGCACCCTCGTAACATCTATCAAGAAAGATAAAGATTTTAAATCATTAATAAATAACTCTAATCTATCAGCATCACTAGTCTTAACAGTTAAATAATAAATAGTATCAGTTTCTTCTTCTACAGTTTTAACTGACTCAATATAAATATCTTTTTGACTAGCTTTAGTAATAATATCTAATAATCTATTATTACCTTTACCTACTTTAATAGCTAAATCAGTTAAATAAGAACTATCTGAATTCATATTCCATTCAACGTCTATTAATCTATGACTATTCTTAACATTAGGACAATCTGCTTTATGGACGCAAATACCTTCGCCTTTTGTAATATATCCAATTATCTTATCACCTTTAACAGGTTTACAACAATTAGCTAACGTTACTAAAATATCATCTACTCCAGCAACAATAATTTCACCTTTAGCATTCTTATTAGACAAATTAGATCTACTACTTACTTTCTCTAAGTAAATATCCATTACATCTTTTTTATCTTGATATACTAAATCAATGATATAACTAGCAGTATATCTTAAAGAACCAACTAATAAATATAACTCTTCTAAATCAACAGCATGTATTTCATGTAATACCTTATCTAAATTTTCTTGAGTAAATACTTCATTATAAGAAAGTTTTCTTTTTCTAACTTCCTTTTCTAACATTTCTTTACCAGAATTTACATAATTAATCTTATCTTGTTTACTAAAGAATGACTTAATCTTATTCTTAGCTTGTGGCGTCTTAACAAACTTTAACCAATCTTTATTTGGAGTAGAATCTTTAGCAGTATTGATTTTAACAATATCACCATCTTGTAACTCATAATCAAGAGGAACAATTTGTTCATTAACAATAGCACCTATTGTTCTATCTCCTACACCACTATGAATACGATAAGCAAAATCTATTGGAGTTGCTCCTTTAGGTAATTCAAGTACATCTCCTTTAGGAGTATAACAATATATTAAATCACTTAATAATTCACTATTTAAATTAGAAGCAAATTCTGCATCAGTGGCAACATTACTATTAGAATCAATTATATTACGGAACATCTCCAATTTCTGTTCCATCATACTTTGAATCTTAACGGAACCTTTTTCTTTATAAGACCAATGTGATGCAATACCTTTTTCAGCTATCTCATCCATTTCATAAGTTCTAACTTGAACTTCAAATAAATGTCCATCTATACCAAAGACAGTCGTATGTAAACTTTGATACATATTCTCTTTAGGATTAGCAATATAATCCTTAAAACGTTTTGGCATAGGTCTAAATTTACTATGAATTAAACCAATAGTTAAATAACAATCTTGAACCGTATCTACAAAGACACGTAATGCTAAAATATCATAAATATCATTCCATCTTTTACCATTATCCATCTTGTTATATAAACTATGTACTGATTTAACACGACCTTTAATTTTAAAATTAACACCATTAGCAGTTAATATTTCAGAAATACTTAATTTCATTTCTTCAAGTAATTCATTTAACTCTTCTCTAGAAGCATCAAGCTTTTCTAAAATATCATTATATATATCTGGTTTAGTATATCTTAAACATAAATCTTCTAATTCACTTTTTATACTATTAATACCTAATCTATGAGCTATCGGTATTAAAACTGTAATAGTTTCATTAGCTTTTTGTTTTTGCTCTTCAGGATCTAAAGCATATAAAGTTCTCATATTATGAAGTCTATCAGCTAACTTAATAAATAAAACTCTTACATCTTCAGATAAACCAACTAATATTTTTCTTAAATATTGAGCTGAAGAATCTTTATCATCATTTAATTCTAATCTATTAATTTTACTTAAACTAACTACAATATTAGTTATTTCATCACCAAACTCTTCTTTTAATTCGTCAACTGTAGCATCAGTATGATTAAGAGTTTCATGAATTAAAGCACAAGAAATAGTAATATAATCAACATTTAAATCACATAATATATTAGCTACTTCTAAAGGATGGGAAATATAAGGATCTCCATTCCTTCTTTTTTTATCTCCATGTTTTGCTAAAGCAAATCCATAAGCTTTATTAATAGTATCTAATTCATTCTCTTTTTTAATAAATTTCTTTATCTTTTCATATAATTCATCATAAGTAATAGGTTTATCTTTTATTTCTTGATCCATAAAAGGTCCTCCTTAATTATTATTTTAATTTTGGTAAATCCATCTTTAAACTAGCATTAACTTTTCTAACTCTTAAGCAATAATAAGAAATATCTATGTTAGAAGTATTTAAAATATCATCTACCATATCACATAATTCTAAGCCATGTGAAGATGACCATTTAACATCACGCATATAGTTCCATATCTCAGAGACATCTATCGATTTAAAGCCATCTTTAGACAACATTTTTTTCTTACTTCTTAAAGCAGGAAGGACTCTTTTATAAAGTTCTTCTTCTGAAGAAAAAACTATATCTTCCATAAAATCACCTCACTGCTTCCCCACTACGTCCATTATATAACAAAAAGCCAAACTATTAAAGGAGATTAAATGAAAATTAATAATTTTTTAAAATCTACTCTTATCTTAATAATAGGTGGATGTATAACTAAGATTTTAGGTTTAATAATAAAAATATACTATACAAGATTACTACATGACGAAGGTATATCTTTATATACTTTAATAATGCCTACATATTCCTTATTACTATCCATATCTAACTTTAATATAATGATGTCAGTTTCTAAAAGAATTAGTGAAACTAAACATGCTAAAAAAACTATAATAAATGCCTTATATTTAATGTTTACACTCAATTTAATATTAGTAATCATAATGATATTATTATCTAAAATAATAGCTATAAACTTGCTTAAAAATAAAGAGACTTATCTCCCTTTAATAGCAGCTACTTTAACTATACCATTTATATCAATAGGATATATTGTTAAAGGATACTTTTATGGTAAACAAAATGTATTACCTCATATGATAAGTAATATAATTGAACAATTATTTAGATTACTAATAATTATTATTCTATTACCTCGTGTATTTAAATATGGCAAAGTTATCTCCGTTACCATACTTATTCTTATAACTATTCTAAATGAATCTATCTCAATGTTAGTATTCTTTATATTTTTACCAAATAAAAATAATATTAAAAAAGAAGATCTAAGATTCGATAATAATGAAACTAAAGAATTAATAAAAATATCATTGCCTTCTGTTACATCAAGAATAATAGCTAATATAGGATTCTTTTTAGAACCAATTATTATAACTAACATATTACTTAATCAAGGAATATCTAGTAACTATATAACATTAGAATATGGAGCATATAATGCTTATGCTATAAGTACACTACTCTTTCCATCCTTTTTTATAACAGCTATATCCAATACTTTATTACCAGAAATATCTAAGTTAAATTCTGAAAGAAATATAAAAGAAATAAAAAAAAGGATAAAAGAATCTCTTCTTTTATCCATAATAATAGGTATACTATGCACAACATTTATTTACATTTTTAAAGAAACAATATTACTAAAACTATATAATACTCAAAAAGGAATAAACTATATAAAAATATTAGCTCCATTCTTTATTCTCTACTACATAGAAAGTCCATTATCAACTATTCTAATATCACTAAATAAAATAAAACAATGCTCTTTAATAAGTATATTAAGTATAATAATTAAATTATTAGTACTAACAATTCTATTACTTAATAAGTTCAATATGTTAGCTCTTGTAATATCAGAAATAATTAATATCTTATTTATAACAATATCAGAACTAGTATTACTAAACAAAACTATTTCCTAATAATATAAATATGTTTCTTTTCATATATTGCATAAAAAATATCATTTAATTCTAAATTATTCTTACCTAATACATAATATATCCAATTAATATTCTTATTTATATACTTTAAACTCTCCTTCTGTATTTTACCTTCAATTATAATTGGTAAAGGTAAATTACTTTTTAACTTAAAAGGTTTATATTTAAATATAGATAACTCTCCATTAGGTTCTAAAAAAGCATATTCAACATCTTCAAGTGAATATATACCTTTTTTTCTTAACTCTAATAATAAATCATCCAAACTATATCTTTGACTAACTAAGTTCTTATATATTAATTTACCTGAATTAATTAATATAGTTGGCTTACCACCAAACACTTTATTAAAAACTCTAGACTTCATACTTAAATAAGCCATTATTATTTCAAGAATTACAAGTATGACAATAGGAATTATTGCTAAAAATATACTATCTTTATAATTTTCAATACTTATAGCCACTATCTGAGAAATTAACATTGATACAATAAAATCAATAATACCCAATTGACCTATTTCTCTCTTACCCATTATTCGATAAGAAATAGTTATAAAATAATAAAAAAATATAGTTCTAAAACATGTTTCAAACATCAATATCACCATTACTATTATGGGTAATATATAACAGTTTTAAACATATAATTCATTAGGTGATAATATGAAAATATTAAATAAATTCTCTTATTTTATAAAACTACTAATATATATAATCATAATGGCCATAATATTAGCAATTATAAATTTATTTCTTAACATAAATCAAATAGTTAATAAAATAATAATATTAGTATCAATAAATATATACATACTTATTCAAAATATAAAACTAGGTAAAAGAATTACTAATAAAGCTTATATCAAAGGATTAAAACAAGGTATATTAACAGTAGCGTTTCTATATATACTTAGTTTAATAACATTTACTTTTAAATTTACTATGAATAGAATTATATATTACATAATAACAATAGTAATATGTATACTAGGTCATATAATTGGCATAAATAAAAAGGATTTAAATAATTAAATCCTTTTAGTTTTTTAATAAATCTTCTAACTTAGTTAGATCTTCATTATTAGTAATATTAACTGATTTAAAGTCTTCTCTAGCTTCTTTATATCCTTTTTCTCTTAATGCCTTTGTTAAATTACTATTCTTAACTTTAATTTGTTTTGGAGTACCTTCACTGAGCATAGTTCTTACAAAATAATAAACTTTATATTTACCATCAGTAACTACAATTACATACTCTCTCTTATCATCAGAAACAGTTTTTAATAAACCAATATAACCTTTAGCATTAATACTATTAGCTACTACTCCTTCATTATAACTTAAAACATATGATTTGTTTTTTTCAAATACAACTAATACAGTATTATCTGAAATATAATCATCTAAAACAGTAACTGAATACTCACCATTAGCATGTTCTTTTAAATAATCTAAGTATTCATCATAATAATTAGATTCTTTAATTTCTTCACCTACATCATATACTTTATCAGTATGTTTATAGTAGTATTCAACCATTTCTTCATAACCATCCATATCATCTACATCTACAGTAGTATAATGAACATCTAACGGTTTTAAAGTAATATCCTTTTTCTTAACTCTTTCCATAAATGTATCATAATCATAACCATAAACTATATCTTTATCATCATAGTTAATTGTGTCATAAACATAGATCAATCTATAAAGACCATCATCTTTCTTTTCTATAACAGCAAGATGTTCTTCTCCATCTTCATCTACTGCAAGATATAATCCACTATTTGCATCTTCATTATAGTAGAAATGATTTTCAATCTTTTTCTCATAAAGCCAGAATATTCTATACATATCATCATATTTAGCAATTATAACCGGAGTATCAACATCTTCTATATCAAGTACTGCCATTTCTACTTCTCCAGTAAATACTCTACTAAAATCATTTTCAGATAATTTATCATACCATTTTGGTTCAAAGAATCTTCTATATCTTTCATCCCAAGTAATATTCATATCTCCAGTTTCTATACGATAAACTAAGTCACCAAATCTTTCAACTAAAACATGTCCTAAATCATATTTATCTACTTCTTTATCAATACTATTCGCAAAATGATTTACATCTTTAGCCAAATCAGACCATGTATCTTTATCAATTCTAGTTAATCCAAATATTCCACCAGATAAACATAAAACAGCAAATATACAAGGTAAAACCATTCCTAATATTGGTTTATAAGGATGTTTACTAAATCCTTTTTCATTAGTATGTTTAACTTCCCATTTAATTCTCTTAATAGGAACCCATAAACCATAAATACCTAATGTAATAATCGTAAAGAAAGTCCATTTAATATAATTACCTAGTAATTGGAATCCTTTACCATCAAATTCCATATCAATAGTATCATATGTAGTATGATTTATTCTCCATGAATATAATAATGTCTCTGTAAATGGACTTAATAATCCTAAACTAAATAAATTTAAGAAGAATGTTAATATAGATAATCCTATTAAATCCCAAGTAGTACCATCAAATAAAGAATAATTAACTACAGGTTTCTTATTACCTTCATAATGAGTATGTTTAACTACCCATTTATTCCAAGCAACAGGTAAAAAGATTAAATATATACCTAATGTAATAATTGAAAAGAAAGTCCATTTAATATAATTACCAAGTAATTGGAATCCATTACCATCAAAACATAATCTTCTACCATTAATCTTAGTATGCTTATATTGCCAATTTAAAATAAAGCATTTAGCAAAAGGAGCACCAAGTCCTAAAGTAACACAAGATACAAGTAAACCAAGTAAATACCATCCAATTAGTTGAAGTAATTTACCATCAAATTCAGACTTTAATGTACTTCTATCTACTGTAATAGTTTGAGTAACACCAGTAGATGGTTCTTCTTTAACAGGAGGAGTCTCTACAACTGGTTCAGTTACAACAGGTACAACTGCTGGAACGGGTTCTGGAACCTCTTTAGGTTCTTCAACTACAGGAACAACTTCCTTAACTGGTTCTACTGCTACTTCTTCTTTTATTTCATCTTTATAAATAGGCTTACCTGTCTTAATATCAAATTTAACTGGTTTTTCACCATCTGGATCATCATAAACAGGAACACCAGTTTGAGAATTATAACCAACTACTTTAGCTTTCTTCTTTTCTTCCTTAACTTCTACTACTTCATCCTTTTTCTTAGTAGATTTTTTAACTTTTGTTTTTTCTTCACTAACAGGAGTTTCTTCTTTTTTCTTAGTAGAAACTTTCTTCTTAGGTGTTTTCTTTTCTTCAACAACAACTAAAGCATTAGATTCTTTTACTTCAGCATCTTTAACCGCTTTTTTAGTAGTTTTCTTTTTTTCTACTTTATCAGCTTTAACTTCTTCTGTTGTTTTCTTTTTTGTTGTCTTTTTCTTTTCTTCAGCCATATTATCACTCCAATACTAAATAAATTATATCATATAAAACAATAAAAAAGAGATTATTCCGTAATCTCTTTAATATTTTCTTTATATGGTAACCCTTTATCACCATAATAATCTTTTATAAATTGTTCTCTATACTCAAGTAATCTATCTTCTTTAATAGCACTTCTTAATTCTTCTGTTAAATGAATTAAGTATCTAATATTATGAATTGATAATAAACGAGCACCTAAAGTTTCTTGAGCCGTAATTAAATGTCTAATATAAGCTTTTGAATAACCACTACGACATGTATAACAATCACACTCAGTTGATAAAGGAGTAAAATCTTCTTTATACTTAGCATTTTTAATATTCATCTTTCCATACTTAGTTAAGTAATGACCATGTCTTGCTAAACGAGTTGGTGATACACAATCAAATATATCTATTCCTCTACATACATTTTCAACTATATCAATAGGATCTCCAACACCCATTAAATATCTAACTTTATCTTCAGGTAAATACTTAGTACCATACTTAACCATCTTATACATTGTTGGTTTATCTTCACCTACTGAAGTACCACCAATAGAATAACCATCAAAATCCATTTTTACAAGTTCTTCTACGCAATGTTTACGTAAGTCTTCATATTCTCCACCTTGAACTATTCCAAATAAAGATTGTCTTTCATTATTAAATACATCTTTACCTCTTTTAGCCCATCTTAAAGTTCTTTCAACACTTTGCTTACAATAATCATATGTAGCTGGCCATCCAATACATTCATCAAAACTCATAGCTATATCACTATCTAGTTTATTTTGTATTTCAATAGATTTTTCAGGAGTAAGTAATAAATTATCACCATTTAAATGATTCTTAAATTTAACACCCTCTTCAGTAATATCTTTAGGTCTAGCTAAACTAAATACTTGAAATCCTCCACTATCAGTTAAAATTGGTCCATTCCATTTCATAAATTCGTGTAATCCACCAGCTTTATCTACTACGTCTTCACCAGGTCTTAACCACAAATGATAGGTATTAGATAAAATAATACCAGCATGAACATCTTTTAATTCTTCTACACTTAATGTTTTAACAGTAGCTTCAGTACCAACTGGCATAAACATAGGTGTTTCAAAAGTACCATAATTAGTTTCAATAGTACCTAATCTAGCACTTGTATTAACTTCTTTATGTAATAAATTATACTTAATTTTCACATTATCACCCCAAAACTCAATTAATTATACCATATATATATGAAAAATTTGCAAAAATCCTAAAAATGAGTATAATACTCATGTCTCAGGAGGGGTTTAAAATGGCTTATGATTTTTTTAATTTAGATACAGTTAGAAGACAATTACATTCAAGATCAGTATCTTTTAATAATTTCAATGAAATTACAGAAAAAGATATAGAAAGAATAAAAAGGAAAATAGAAAGTTTAAAAGCTTTTAGTGCTCCAAAATATAGTTATGTAAGTGAAGCATCAAATAATTATGTAAGTACTTTAAAATACCTAACAAATCCTCAAATAAGTGCTGAATATAAAACATTTGATGAAAAAATATTACATTTAATTCTTGCAACTGATCCAGATTTTATAACATTTAAAACGTTCTTGGCATCTAATATCACACCTATTGCAGATATAAATGATGAACAAGATGAAAAAAGAAGAAGACAATTACAAGATCAAAGAAGATTAGAAATTGAAACTTTTGAAAACGAAGTAAGAAAACAAATTGGATTTTATGATGGTAATTTAATTAAATACGAAAGAATCCTTACAATGACATTATTTAAAACAGAAGGCTTTATTTCAGATGTTAAAACTCCATCACTTAATCCATTATTAAAAAGAGCTGAATTGGTAAAAAATATAAATGTTATAACAGAATTAAATTTAAAAAGATTAAAACTAGTAGCTGAAAGATGGACTACAATGGCTAAAGATCCTCAAGATCTTAACTCCCTAGCCTATAATCTTTTAAATAAATATAAAGATATGCATATTCATACAATCGAAGAACAAATAATTCTTTTCATATTAATTGCAGACCCTGAATTAGACTTACTTAGAATATTCGAAGAAGAATCAACATATCAAAAGATGCAAGAAAGAGCCCAAGAAGAAAAAGGTTTCTACAATAAAGGTTTAGTAAATGTTGAAAGACTATATCATGATAAATTTGAACCAGAAAAAGTTATAAGCGCCTGGACAAAATAAAAGAAGCATTATTGCTTCTTTTTTTTAACTTATTTTACATTCCATTCCATTATCAAAACCGAGTGATACATCATTTTCAGCAGCATTAAAAGAAAAATCGGTATTCGGATCAAACGCCTTACTTAAATTATCTTTAGTTAATGTAGCTTTTAAAACATAAGATGTTGAAGATTTTCTTTCTTTAGAAAACGAAATACCATGATGACTTTCACTTAATTTTTTTTGACTATTTACCGTAGCATCTATATCAACATTTTTAGGTGAACTTGAAAAATCTAGTGTATAAATAAAATCAACAGAATTTAGATAATTTTTTTCATAATGTTGATAGATTTCTGCAGTCAATTTATATTTACCGTCTGTTTTCACATTCATAGTACAATGAATAGTTTTAGGTCTATTAAATTCTTCAACTTCTTCCTTAATCTCACTTAAAGATTTACCTGATGTATAAGATTCTTCTTTTATTATCTTTTTAATATCACTAGTTGCATCTGCAGGATCAACATCATAGTAATTAACTTTAGCATCAAATGATGGATATCTTTCTTGAGCGTACTTTTCTTTCATAAACGATACTAGAAAATCAAATTTACCTTTTTTCATACAATCATTAACATCATAATACATAAAGTCTTTATCTTCTGTAACAATAAACCACATTGTCTTTTCATTTTCAGGATCATAAGCTAATTCTAAATAACCATATTTATTAATTTCAAGTGTATCTATTTCGTTATCTTCATTTAATGAATCTATTTCTATTATTCTATCTTCATTTTTGTTTTCATAAACAATCATTTCTTTTATATCATCATTATTAAAATCAACAAAAGCTAAACTTACATAATCATCAAAGTTTTTCTTTAAATAACTTGAATAATAAGATGCTACACTCCTCTCAGATTCCTCAGTTTGTTTATTTTCTGATTTACCACAACCAGTAATTAATAATAATGTAATAATTAATAAAACAAATATCCATTTTTTATTTTTCATATAAAATAACACCTCACTACTAATAATTTAACTTGCAAGTATAGTCGCTATCTTTAAAACTTTGAATAATAGCATCTATATTATCATAAGTTAAATCATCTTCTTCATCATCAAATATTAAGTTCATATATTCAGATTCATCAAGGTATGTATAAAAGTTATATATTTTTCCAGAATGTTCAACTTGGAACTCTGAACCATCATTTTCTTCACTAAGACCTTTAAGTATTTCTTTTTCTCTTTCTTTAGATATTTCTTCTTTAAATTCAGCCATAATTCCATCTTCTATTGAAACGATCTTATTATTATCAAATAGAATAATATTATAAAAAATTTCTACATCACTTTCTTCATAACTACATGTCAAACTATGTTCTTCATAATCTTCATCTTTATCTACTTTAGCATCTTCATGTTTGTTATTAGTTCCATAACATAATTCACCATTATTTATGTCTTTCAATCCTCTTAATACATCATCAATATCAATTTCAAAGTATTTAAAATAAACTTCTAAATTATAATATCTTCTTTGGGCACTTTTATAAGAACTAAAAGTTTTACCATTACAAGACAGTTTTCCGTTTTTCATACCATCAGCGATATTTTTAAAACAATATTCGCCATCTTCCTCAGTAACTTTAAACCATTTTTCGGTATCATCATTTAAATCAACATAAAGACTTAAATCATCTTCAAAGTTAAAGTGTAAAACTTCGCCATCTGAATCAATAAAAAACAAACCATTATAATATTTATCGTCACCTTTTAAAACTAATTCAGGTACATTATCATTGTTAAAATCTACTAATGCAGCATCTACATTATTTTCATAATTTTCTTCAATAAAATCTCTAAATATTTTTAAATATTCAACATCAAATTTATTCTTAGAAGAAGTCTTTTCTTCACTAGAACTACTACTACCATTATTAGAATCACCACAACCAGTAATTAATAAGCCAACCAATATCAAGCATAATACAATTAAAAATTTTTTATTTTTCACAAGAACACCACATTCCGATTATATTATAACATTGCGTCAATAAAATAGATATAAAAAAAGAAGCATAAGCTTCTTTTTATTCAACAGTACAAGATCTTCCGTTACCCATTATTTGATCTTTAACATCATTCAAATATTCAAACGTAAATTGTTCTTTTGTATAATCTTCAGAGAATAAATCAGCAGATTCAGTTTTATTTAATGATAAAGTAATATCAAAATTAGTACCATTCTTTGTAACAGTTGGGGCTTCAGAAAGTTCAAATGAAGTTTTAAGGTTATTAAGCATTGTATTCAACTCATCATCTGAAAGAGCTACTGAAGATACATAATGATAAATAATATCTACACTTTCAACTTCATTATTATTAAAATGGAATTTAAAATCAAATGTAATATTATCATCACGTGTAGTCATACCACCGCAAGTCATTACATGTTTTCCATTAATAAATTTTTCTTTTTCTTCAATATCTTTTTTTACTTCACTAGCAGTTTTTTCTGTAGTATAGTTTTTGTCTTTTTTAGCCATAGATTTAGCAGTTTTATTAGCACTTGATGAATCTACACTTTCATATTTAACTTCAGCTTCTAAAGAAACATATTCTTTTTCTAATTCTTTTTCAGAAGTATATGTTTCAGGAGAAACTAAAGATTCATCCTTTAAACTTTGTTCAATATCATATACTTCATAACCAGAATAATAATCTTTAACTAAGAACCATTTTTCTTTTTCATCTTTAACTACATATAGTAAATCAATTTCTAAACTTTTATCTACTTCTATTGATTCTACTTTATTCTTACTATTAATAGTAGCTATTTCTTTGATATATAAACCATCTTTAACAATCATTTCAGGAATATCATCATTATTAAAATCAATAAATGAAATATCTACATCTTCATAATTCTTCTTTAAATAAGAGCCATAAATTTCTCCATAAGATTTTTCCTCTTCTTCATTGTTGTTTGAACTAGCTCCATCTATAAATGTAGGCTTAATCCATAAGAAGAAAGCAGCTAAAAAACCTCCTATTAAAACTACTAATAAAACAACTAACCCAATAATTAAACCAACATGGCTTTTCTTTGCTGGTTGTACTGGTGCTGGTTGAACTCCTCCAGCATTAACATTATTATCCATAACACACTTCCTATTCTGGATTAATTATACAACAAAATGTCATTAAAAAAAAGTACAATTAGTACTTTTTTATATTATTTGTAATAAACATAGCATCTCCGAAACTAAAGAACCTATATTTTTCTTTTATTGCTTCTTTATAAGCATTTAGTATATATTCCCTAGTAGATAAAGCTGATACTAACATAACTAATGTACTTTTTGGTAAATGAAAATTAGTTATTAAACAATCTATACCTTTAAACTCATAACCTGGATATATAAATATATCTGTATTACCACTACAAGCAACAAATCTACCATTATTATTTGTAGCTATTGTTTCTAATGTTCTTGTACTAGTAGTACCAACAGCTATAATTCTTCTCCCCTCATCTTTAGCTTTATTTAGTATATCAGCTGTTTCACTATCCATTACATAATATTCAGAATGCATATGATGTTTTAATATATCATCTTCTTCTACAGGTCTAAAAGTACCTAAACCAACATGTAATGTAACAAAACATACAATAATACCTTTATTTCTTATTTCATCTAATAATTCATTAGTAAAATGTAATCCAGCAGTTGGAGCTGCTGCTGAACCAGTATATTTAGCATATACAGTTTGATATCTACTTTGATCTTCTAACTTCTCATGAATATAAGGTGGTAATGGCATAGTACCTAATTTATCTAATATTTCCATTAAAATACCATCATATAATAATTTAACATGAGTAATACCTTCATCAAATTTTTCAGTTACTTCAGCTTTTAATAAGCCATCACCAAATGATACTACACTACCTACTTTTAATCTTTTAGCTGGTTTAGATAAACATTCCCATTCATCCTCTCCTAAATCTTTTAAAAGTAATAATTCAATAACAGCACCTGTTTCTTCTTTTATACCAATTAAACGAGCTGGAATTACTTTAGTATTATTAAGTACTAAAACATCTCCTTTTTGTAAATAATCAATTATATTATGAAAAGATTCATGTTTTAGTTCTCCACTACTTTTATCCATAATAAGTAATCTAGATGAATCCCTTACCTTTAAAGGAGTTTGTGCTATTAATTCTTTAGGTAAATCATAATCAAATAAATTAATATCCATGTTATCACCTCAAAACAAAAACAATTATATAAAATAATACTTAAAAAGTCTATTATTTTAAATATTTACTTACTATCTTAACTAATTCATCATGTGAGATACCATTGCTAATAATGGCTCCTTTAATATCTTCATCATATCTTTGTTCATTACCATATATATCTGTAACTTTACCACCAGCTTCTTTAACGATTAAACAAGAAGCAGCTATATCACAATTACCATGTTCAGTTCCAGGAAATAAATCAGCAGAAAAATATCCGCTAGCAATCGCCATACAACTACGTGCAACACTACCTATAGAAGATATTTTTACTCTAGAAATATTATCATGAGCAATTTGCATAGTATCAGCTATGGCATTATTCCACATTTCAAAATTTAATCTATAACCTTTATCACCAAATTTTAATGAATTAACACTAATTCTTTCACCATTGCAATAAGCCCCTTCTCCTTCTATAGCAGTATACATTTTATCTAAAAAAGGGTCATATACAACACCTACTCTTGGAATACCATCTACAACTAATGCTAAACTAAAAACAGAAACAGGTAATTGATTAACATACATGCCTGTACCATCTAATGGATCACAAACCCAAACAAAAGAAGACTCCTGAATAAATTTTTCTTCTTCACCAATTACAGAGTGAGAAGGATATTTTTCTTTAACTTGCTCTATTAAATAATGATTTATATCTTTATCAATTTTAGTAACAACAGTATTATCAGCTTTAAAAGAAATAGATTTATCATTATTAAAAAATTCTAGCATTTCTTTACCAGCATATTTAGCAATACTAATTGCAAAATCTAAATACTCTTTCATAACATCACCTTTAAAATTATATCATAAAAAAAGATACTAAAAAGTATCTTAATCAAATTTAACTCTAAACTTATTAAAGAATGGAGAAATAATTCCAAGTACTAAAACTACTACATACATTAATATAGGTAAATTAACGATATTAATAAAAATAGCACTTAATATTCCAACACATATACCATAAAGTATTCTACCACTTCTAACTATTGGAGTTGCATTTGAAAAACTAGCAACATAAATAGATACAAATAAGAATCCACTAGTAAATGTATTAATTAATAGTTCACTAAACTTAAATCCCCCTACTAAATACATTACTAAACATATTAAAGCATATGAGATAACTGAGCTAATTGAAATATCAGATTTATAATACTTATTAAATAATAAAATAACAAAACCTAATATAGATGCTAAAGCACATGTAACACCAATCTCTCCAATTCCTCTACCAAAGAAATAATCTGATAAATCAAATGATAAACTAGTAGCTCTTTCATATAAATTAGCATTATTATACATACCTAATATTGATAAGAAACCAAATAATAATATTTTAAATAATGCTACTTGATTTATATAATATTTACTATCTAAAAATTTTAATACAATATCTAATACTATAATAATAGGAATAGTAATATATAACTTATCCATTGGTCCACATACTAAATAACATAAAGTATTAGCAAATGGTACTATCGTATTAAATACATTATCTAGATTTTCTTCCTTTTTATAAACAACATAATAATAAATTTCAAATACATAACTTAATACAAGTATAACAATAGGAATAACAATATACTGAGTAGACTTAAAAAAGCTCATATACTCATGTTTATACATTAAATAGCCATTCTTCCAATAAGCAAATAAAATAACTGGTAATAAGCTTAAAACATATAATAAATTAATATTAAATATTTTGTTTTTCTTAAAAAACTCTTTCATACTTATTTCTCCTTATCTTTACTTATTAGATTAATATTAGCAGGACATACATAATTACATAAACCACATCTAATACAAGCACTATCTAACTTCTTAGCCCTTGGATTAATCTTAACAGGACATATATCTACACATTTACCACACTTAATACATTTATTAACTACTCTATCATCATATTCCATAACAAATATAGTTTTAATATTATCATTAACAATTAAAGAAGAAATATTAGGACATTTAACTTTTCTCATAAAATTATTTAAATAAACATCCTTACCAACAGTAATATCACCAATAGTTTCTTTTATTAATTCCCCAGTATTAACCCCATACTTAGTCTTAATAACATAAGCCATATCCTTTTCAGGAAGACATACTGTAACATATCTGAAATTAACAGGTAATTGATCTTTTAATCCAACATATATCTTATATAGAGCAAATGAATCTAAGAACATAATATCTTCATATTTTAAATCATTAAAGAATTTCTTAGCAATCAATTGATTAGTATTAAAAGGATATACATCATTAATTACTTTAAAATTAATTAAAGGATATTTACCTATTAAACCTTTAACAGTTCTGACATTATTATCATCATATTTATTTAATAATAAATAAGCATCAATATTAAATTTTTTAGATATTAAATCAATAGTAAGTAATAATTCATTAACATATTCTTCAAATAAATAATTATTATTAAATTGATAAGGTTCAATATCCATAGCATTAACAACTAATATCTTACTATTACCTTTTAATTTATCTACTATTAATTTATTTTCATACTCAATACCTAGTTCTTCTAAGGCATTAATCATATCTTCTTTTTTAATCTCATCTAAATTTTCTTTAGCATTACTAGATACAAAAGCAGATTCAGTACCATCATTTGTAATAGTAACTACATCATTCTCAATAGTTACATTACCAGAAACAGTAGCATATGACTTAATTCCATTACTAGATTCTTTAATAAGTTGATTAATATATACAAAGTCACCATCATTTACATATATAGTATCACCTTCACGAGCATATACCTCTATATGATCTGGATTTAAATATTCTTTTCTTTCAATATTCATTATCTTTTCATCATTATTAAACTTATAAGTTAATTTCATATAATCACTACTTTTCCTATTTTATTCTATCATCTCTAGTATACAATATTTATTAAACATAAACAAGAAAAAAAGAGAAAATTATATTTCTCCTTCTTCATCTTTTATATTATATTTTTCATCTAAATATTTCTTTAATTCTAAAGCAACATTATTAGGTATTACCTCTTCTAGTTCTTCAATTGATGCATTAAGCATATTCTTAACACTACCAAACTTCTTAATAAGTTCTTTTTTTCTCTTATTACCAATACCTTCAATATCATCTAATATACTACTTATACTACCTTTACTACGTAAAGTACGATGATAATTAATAGTAAATCTATGTACTTCATCTTGCATTCTAGTTAAATAATGAAAAACATTACTAGTTCTATCAAGTGGTATAGTACTTAAATCACTATCTATTAAATCATTAGTTCTATGCTTATCATTCTTTTTTAAACCAACAACTCTTATATTAGCTTTTATAGAACTTAATACATCTTGAGCTGCTCTAATTTGGTTTTCACCACCATCTACAATAATTAAATCAGGTAGTACTTGTTCTTCGGCTATAGCTCTACTATATCTTCTATATATAATCTCTTTCATAGTATTATAATCATCATTAACATCTACTGATACTTTATATTTACGATATTCATTCTTAGCAGGTTTACCATCTATAAATACAACCATACCAGATACTGCAAACGAACCAAATAAATTAGAGTTATCAAATACATCTATTCTATATATAGAATCCATATTTAAAATATCAGCTAATTCTTCATTTGACTTAGTAGTTCTCTTTTCATCATTTTGTAACTCTTCTATCTTATTTTCAAGATTTAACTTGGCATTACCATAAGCCATATTAATTAAATCTTTCTTAACTCCTTTTTGAGGAATAACGATATTTGTATCGACTACATTTCTTATGTTTTCTATATTTAATTCTTCAGGAATTAATATTTCTCTAGGTATTTCATTTCTAGAATAAAAATCAGCTATATAGTATTCTACATCATCTTCAGGATCTCCTGTTAATGGGAATATACTATTCTTATGATTTAATAATTTACCATTTCTAATAAATAATATTTCAATAGATAAATAACCATCATTAATATAATAAGAAATAACATCTCTATTAACAAAGTCATGTAACTCAACCTTTTGCTTAGATAAAACAATATCTATATATTCCAATTCTTTTTTTAATTCTAAAGCCATTTCAAAGTTTAAACTATTACTATATTGTTCTATCTTATCCATTATCTTATTACGAAGTATTTCATCATTACCTCTTAAAAAAGATAATATTTCTTCTTCCATTTCTTTTACTTTATCTTTATCAATATCCTTTTTACAATAACCTAAACATTCACCAATATGATAATACAAACATAGATCTTTAGGCATACCTTCACATTTTTTTAAAGGATACAATCTATTAATAAGAGTAACAATTCTCCTAGCAGCATAAGCATTAGGATATGGTCCAAATAATTTCTTACCATCCCTTTTTCTAATATTTAAGTATCTAGATACTTTAAGTCTAGGATATGGACTAGAAATATACTCAATATAAGGATAACTCTTATCATCCATTAACATTATGTTGTATTTAGGTTTTAACTTCTTAATAAGATTTATTTCAATAATAAATGCTTCTAATTCTGAAGAAGCAACTACATACTGAAAATCATCTATTAACGAAACCATCTTAGCTGTTTTACCAGTATGTTCTCTATTAAAATAAGAAGAAACTCTTTTATTTAAATCTTTAGCTTTTCCAACATAAATAATAGTACCATTTTTATCTTTCATTTGATAACTACCAGGTTTATGAGGAACTAAAGATAATTTCTCTTTAAACTTATTCTCCATCTTTAACCTCCATACTTAATAAATAATTATATAATCCTATACAACCATCATTAATTAAAGAGAACACTTTTTCAAAATTACCTGTATACCAAGGATCTTCTATATCACCAGGATGATTAGTAAAATCTAACATAAGTTTTATCTTATTATCTTTATCTTCTCCTACTATTCTTAAAACATCCCTTTTATTTCTCTCTTCCATAACAATTATATAATCATATAATTCATAATCTTCTTTAGTAATTTGTTTAGCACTATGTTTCTCAACATTAATATTATTTTTGTTTAATATTTCTTTAGCATCAGGGTATATATCATTACCTATTTCTTCCATACTAGTTGCACGTGATACACAACTCATTAAATATCTTTTATTATTTTTAAATATTAAATCTTTAAAAATCATTTCAGCCATAGGGCTACGACATATATTACCATAACAAACAAAAACAATATTAAACATAGAAATCACCTACCAAATTATAACATAATTTTTACTTAATCAATTTTTTTATATCATTAGATCTTCCACCACTACCATATGATCGAGTTTGCTTATATCTTGCTTCTAACATACTATTACCTAAAATATATAAACCATACTCATTAAATTGTAATCTACCATCAGTAGAAACTAATTCTTGTAATACTTCATCAGTACAATTTTCTATCTCTCCCATAAATGGTAATAAGAATCTTTTGTTCTTAACTATATTATAACCATAAACACCTTTAGCAAAATCTACAACAAAAGTAGATTCATCACTAAATTTAACAATATTATAAGCGTGTTCCTGATCATGAACATATAAAGTATCCATTCCAAAGAAACTCATAATATTTTGACCAGTAGCACCTAATTCAGTACATCTAGCCATAGAACTACCTTTAAATAATCTATTACTTCTTTTTTCAGATGGTGGAAAATACCTTCCATACTGATCGCAAATAAGTTTAAAATATCTTTCTCTTAAATTTTCATTCAATAAAGAAAGATTAAAATACTTCCTCATAAAATCAAAAACATATCCAACAAATTCAGACTCATCATAAACATCTTGATCTTTAATATACTTAACAAATTCAAATATATAATCATAATCATTCATATAATAATAATATCCATTATGACATATATCTGGTGTTTCAATTCCAAAAACTATCTTAACGTTAGGAGGAATAAACTGATTCCAAAACACATTAATATCATATTGATAATAAAGTTCATTAGGATTTAAAGTTATACCATAATTAGGATTAATATCTAACATTTCCCCAATTACTTCACAACCATCATTTTTATCTATTCCTTCATCAACACACTCAACAAGTCTTTTTCTAATTAAATTATATAATTGACGATTATTTTTACATTTTTTTATTTTATCTAATATTTCCATAGTCATCACCAATTAAATTTTATTATACATAATAAATTTAAAATAACAAATAATTTTGTTATAATAATTTTGTGATGTATATGAAATTAATAAATGAATCATTAATTGAAATAAAAAAATCAAAATTTATTGGTATGTATTATGAAGTTAATAGTATTGAAGAAGTCAATACAATACTTGATGATTTAAAGAAAGAACACAAAAAAGCAAGACATATACCATATGCCTATAAAATTGGACCAATTGCTAAAAAAACAGATGATAAAGAACCTAGCAATACTGCAGGATTACCTATATATAATATAATAGAAAGAAAACAATTAGATAACTGCTTAATACTAGTTATTAGATACTTCGGTGGAACAAAATTAGGTGCAGGTCCATTACTTAGAGCCTATTCTGAAGCAGCAAATTTGGCCACAAATAAAGAGATGTAAAACATCTCTTTTTATTTACTTCCTATAGTAGCACCATTTGTCATATCTTTTTTAGGTTCAGGATTTATAACAAAAGACACCTTATCTTTACCAACCACTTTTTTAAATACAATACCAGCAGCCAATAATTGATCTTCTAATACCATAACAGGAGTTATATTAATAACTCTATGAAATAAACCAAATCTTTGAGTATATGCTTTCTTAATAATTAAAGCTATAACCTTATTAATTTCATTATTACAAGCTAATATATCTTTTTCAAATTTCGCTCTAACCATACCAATATCATCACGGGAATGAGATAAATAATCTTTAACAATTAAAACATATTCTTTAAACAACTTTCTTACTTTCATAGAATCAGATTGTGAAGCATTATATTCTTCCATTAAATAATTCAACATTTTTTCATAAGCTTCAAAATCTATATTTGGAAATATATAATGTAATTCTGATAAATCCTTATTAGCACATTTATTAGAAACATAAACCTCATCAATATGTTCAGGTCTAATTCTCTCAAAAACAAACCTCTCCTCAGAATATCCTCCTTTTACATAAGGTAATCCTTTAGGAAGAGCAATTTCTGAATCATGTGGCCCATAATTAGAACGATAATATTCCACATCTGGTTTTGTTTTAATAACTACACCATTTTCTAAGAAATTAGTATTAATCTTACTTCCTTCAGTAATTAACTCAACAGGAACAACAGAAATCCATCTTTGAGAATTTCCTCCTTCAAAATTTCTATGAGTACTTACCTTTTTCTTTTCTTGTTCTGCTTTTGAAAGTAAACCATATTTTAAAATAAAAGGAATTCTAGAAAAAACAAATCCTGCACTATGGCAAACTGCTCCAGTCATTTTTTCTAATTCTGAAAAATCTATATCTTTATATGCATCATAATATTTATAAGCATCATTTACTTCTCTAGCTAAATCAACTAACATCTTACTAAATTCATGATGTAAATATTCAGGTTTTAAATAAGCAGGAGATGCCTTGCTAAATCTAAGTCTATCTAAAGCATCAGCATCCATTAAAGCATGAGCTAACATCGCAAAATCTTCAAAAGGAACTTTAGCTAAATCAAGTTCATATGATTCATACATTAATTGAAGTCCCATATCTTGTCTACCTCTTTTAGTAGAATGATTATCTATAATAGCTTTTAACAAATTTTTTCTTCGTTCATCTTTATAAAAAGGATCTTCTCCTACTACTCTATCAATATTAACAGCTGAAGCTAGGCCATGTAATTCATCTTCCATTTCATTTCGTCTCATAAAGTCATGATATATAGCTCCATCACATAATATCTTTAAATATTCATCACTAAGTCCTAATTCAATACCAAGTACAAAAGCAAATAAACATACTTTTTCACTATGATAACGCCCATGAATTAAACTCGGGTATAATTGATCAATTTTTATATTAGAAATTATATCAATAAATTTCTTTTGATCTTCATCAGACATAGTTGTAAAGAACAATTCAAAATAAGGAAATGATTCTGCATCTTCAAGGATCTTAAATATGTAACTGTCTTTGTTCATCTTTAACACCCTCCATCTTATTAGCTTCATATAAACTTAAATCTAAATATGAAGATGCTTCAGCAAAACCCATAAAATAATATTGAGATCTGTTCTTTGGATCATATGAAGGATCAAAATAATAATATTTACCATCAATAAATACACGAATAATTGAATGATTAGTCGTAGCAAAATAATTACTTCTCTTATCATTACATTGAACATTTTCTGATTCAATACCTAAAATACCCAACATAAATCTAATCAAATTAACCATACCTTCACAATTAGCTTTCTTTCTTTTAAAAGTAGCATAACTACTATGAAGATAACCTAAGTATCTATCCGCCCACTTAGGTGTTTCACCATCAGCATTTCTCATATTATTTATAAATTTTTTTCTTTCATCTAATTCATCAGTTGCAAATGATACATTACGTTTAATATATTCCATAACATAAACTACCTTATCATAATCAGGTAAATTATCTAATTTTCTTTGTTTAAATAATGATTTAAATCTTTCATACAATTCACACACTTGTTCTAATTCTAATCTAGTAGAACCAACAATTCCATTCTTTTCAGCAAACTGTACTTTAATTAAGCCACGTAATTTTAATTCATTTAATGTTTTAATATCTTGAATACTTTTAACGCCAGATAAAAACATGCTTATATCCAACAAATTTTCATCAGAATCAACAGTATGTAATAAATAACTTATTAGTTCATCGTTCTTATTTATATTAGTACCAATAATATTAACTTTTTTTAGTTTTCTTAATAAAGATAAACCTGATATTTGTTTTAATTCAGGACATCCATCAACAATTAATTCTTTTAAATTAGGTAAACCACTAACATCTAAAACATTAATATTTATATCATTGATAATTTCAAGTTTCTCAAGTCCAACCATAGAATGCAAATATCTATTTAATTCAAAACTACTTATGTGATTAAAACTACTTGAATCATATGTATAATCAGAAGAAACTCTATTATAATCAGCACTAACCAATTTTAAAGATTTTAAATTAGGTAAATATTTTAATATATTTAAAGAATCGAAACCTGTAAGAGTAATTTCAGTAATTGATGCTAGTTCGTTTAAACTAAATTTTTTATATTCATCATTAAAATAGCTAAATCTTTTGTTTAAAACTTGATTAATTAAAACAGCTGAATAACTATCTAATTCAACATAGTTATTTTCATTACTCATTTAGATCCCTCCTTTATACATAAAAGATACTACTTTCGTAGTATACTTAATCAACTAATACTTCACTACCAGGAATTTCTAGTTTTTTCGAATCAATTAATTTCTTAGCGTTTTCTTTAGTGATTACATCATACTTAAGTAATACTTCTAAAGCTTGATAATTAAATTCATCTTTATCTTGTACATCCTTAAAATCTTTAGATATTACCCCAATATCATTTAGAGCATTTAACGAACCACCAAAAGTATCTTTAAGTACAGGTATTTCTACAATAGTATCAACTAAAGATTCCTTCATACCAAATCCAAAATAATTACATACAAATATAAATATAAAAGAAATAAAATATAAAGCAATTAAAGATTCAACAAATCCAACAACAGCACCTAATATTTTATTTGGTACTCCTAAGAAAGCAACAACAGAGAATAATTTATTTACTAATCCTGTAGCTTCACATATAATCTTTAATACTATTAATATTGCCAAAAAAACAACAATAAAAGCAATAAACTCATAAATCAAAATATTCAATACAGATACACCTTTAAATGCACCACTAAATTTAAAGAATGGTAAATGAGTATATAAGAATACTGAAACAGGATTTTTAAACATATATGCTCCTACTAAAGCTATAATTGTACCAACAAATTTAATTGTGCCTTCTAAGAAACCTTTTTTATATCCATCATATAAGCCAGAAAGTAAAACTAGTATTATAACAACATTAACAACTGCTACTCTCCAATCTGAAAAATTAAGTCCTTTTAATTCAAATAATATCATACTATCACCTATAATAATTATAATATAAAGTTAATGAAATTTAAAGCAAAATATGGTAAGATACATATGAGGTGTGACTATGGCAAAAAACGCGTTTAAACCTGTAACAATTGTCTTTAAAGTAAGTGATAATGTTAAAGATCAAATGATAAAATACTATGAAGATAGAAAGTGTGATAAAACTCCACCATATGCTATTTTTCAAGTAAAAGACTTCGATTGTGTAACAACACTATATGAATCTGGAAAAGTAATGTTCCAAGGAATAGGTGCCGATATTGAAGCTTCATTTTGGACAGAACAAGAAAGAGTTCTAAATAATCGTGTTATTGACACAGAAGGAAAAGAAAAAAAAGATAACAAAGATAATAAAGACGATAAAAAAGAACAAACATTTATAAATGTATCATCAGTAGGATCTGATGAAGTTGGTACAGGAGATTATTTTGGACCACTTATTGTAACAGCATCTTATGTTTCAAAAGACAATATTGCATACATGCAAAATTTAGGAGTAAGAGACTCTAAAAAATTAACAGATGAAAAGATAATCCAAATAGCACCAGAATTAATAAAAAATATACCTCATACAACAATAATACTATCAAATAAAGAATATAATGATTATCATAGTACTGATGTTAATATGAATAAAATAAAAGCTATACTACATAATAAATGTTTATTATCAGTAATAAAAAAAGATAATATCAATTATTCTAAAATAGTAATAGATCAATTTGAGCCACCTAAGAGTTACTACTCTCACCTATCACAAATACCAGAAAAAGTAACAAATATCACTTTTATAACCCAAGCAGAAGATAAATGTATGAGCGTTGCCGCTTCATCAATTATAAGTAGATACATTTTCTTAAAAGAAATGAAAAAATTAAACGAAAGATTTAATATGATTATTCCACTTGGAGCTGGTACTCAAGTAGATGAAGTTGGTGTTAAATTAGTAAAACAATATGGACAAGATATTCTAAAAGATATTGCTAAACTAAATTTTAAAAATACCGAAAAGATAATAGAATTAACAAAAGCGAGTTAACCTCGCTTTTTTTATTTACAAAAATCTAATAAAAATAACTGTAATCCTAACTTATTTGATACTTTTCCTCTTTTAATCTTATAATCTAATTCACATAATTCAATTAATTTATTTTCCAAAAAGACATCTGAGAAATTATAACTATTATTTAAATATTTATCATATTGAAAATCAAATTTTATACCCAGACTTTTCATTATTTCCGCTTTACTATTTTTATTAGATAAGTTTTTAACTAATAATGTCATTCTTAAATCTTTTGCAATCATTGAAAGTAACATAATAGGTTCTACCTTTTGAATCATTAAATCATCATATATTTTAAATGCTTCTTTAATGTTTCTACTCATAACAGCATCTATAAATTTAAAGTTATTATCTTCCATAACTTTGCTAACAATGTTAGACACATCATCTAACTTCAAAACACAGCCTTTTTTATAATATAAATCTATCTTTTGAACTTCGTTATAAGCAAGATCATAATTATTTAAACTATTATTAATAATATAATAAATAATATTCTTATCAGCTTTATATCCTTTATCTTTTAGTAAACCATCAACCTTATCATAAATATCTCTTAATTTTAAATTTCCAACTTCAATATAATGATATTGGTCTTTAATCATTTTTACTATTTTTTTATTGCTATTGGCTTTACCATTTAAAGTAAAAATAAGAATATTGTTATAATTTGGTGATTCTAAGTATTTCAATAATATTTCATCTTTTTTAGATACAGTATCTTCTTCCTCTTCTTTCTTTTTAGGAGAAGTAAAAATAATAGCATTTTTAACTACAATATATTTTTTTTCATCAAACAAAGAAAAATAGTTTGCTTCCTCCAAAACATCTTCAATAGAGCAATTATTAAGATCAAATACTTCGTATTTATTCTCTCCTACTATTTTCTTTATTTCATCATCAATTAGCCTAATACTATCAGAACAAATTAGATAAACTGAATCCATAAAACCACCTGCTTATTATTTATAATCTTTTTCCTTTTTCTTCCATTTCTTTAATTAATTCCTTATTTTTTTGTAAGAAATTTAATATTAAACTATTATCAACCACATCACCAGTGTATGTTTCTCCTTCACGAGTAAATGTTTGTTTAGCACTTAAGTGTTCAGCTAAACGTGGCCTTCTTTGAATTGTATCGTTTTCAACTGCTGTATAAAAATCTCCTAACATACCATCATCACTTAAATTAGTAACAACAGAATCTCTTACTACCCAATTACCTGATAATTGTAATATTCTCTTAGCACCATTTAATTCAACAATAATTCTAGTATAATCTCCAAGTTCATCTACTAATGCTTCAACATGTTTTTTCTTACCATCTTTTAACATTTCATCATAAAACATTAATCTCCAAGCTTCAGGAGCATCTTCATACCATTCTCTTGATCTATGTCCAACATAATCTCCCATATTAATCATAGTATATAATTTAGTGCCTTCATCAGCATAAATTTTCTTTCCTTTTTCATCTCTAATTAATTCCATATTCATTACCTCTAAAATAATTATAACATTTTTATTAAACTAATTCATATTTTCTTGCAATTATTCTATCATCGGAACAATATTTTATAACATATTCATTATTTTGTTTACAAATTATAATACCTACTGTATTGTTCTCTTCAATTGTTTTTATATTTTTATCAATATAATTCATGTAAGTCATAATTTGGCCTGTATGCTCTTTTTTTAATTCAGTTACTTTTAATTCAACTACTACATAACATTTATATTTAATATTATATAAAAGTAAATCTATATAATTATATGTATTACCTAATTTTAGTTTATATTCGTTTCCAACATATGTGAAACCAAAACCTAATTGAGTTAAAAAATTATCCAAATTATTTAATATTAATTGTTTTAGTGCATACTCTGTTAAGTCCTCCTTTAATGAATTTGTTTTTATAAATATAGGATTAAGTATTAAATCATTCACTTTCAATTGTTCTTTATTAATTAATTTGTTTTTTACTTCAATACTAAGTCTATTATATGTTTTTTGTTTTATTAATTCATGCAACTGTCTTTGAGTTAAATTTTTGCTTTCACACTCATTTAAATAATATTTAATTTCATCAATGTCTTTAAGCGATAAAATTTCACGATAATGACTCCAAGTTAATTTTGACCACATTGTGGTCAATTTTCCACTATTAAATAATTCATAGAATTTTCTCATTCTATATAAAGTTCTATAATTATATTTTTTACCAACTTCAATCATAAGTTTTTCAGAATAATTATTGATTATATTTTTACCATATTCTCTCCCGGCTTTACTTAATAGTTCTCCCATTTCAAAATATGCACTAACTTTATTTTTATCTTTTGCATAATCTCTAGCTCTATCATATATTTCAACCTTTAAAGCTTTTTCTTTCAATTCAACATAATATTTATCTTCCATATCTACTCCTTTCTATGGACTACAAGTCTCTATTTTCAATTTATTATTTTTAATCTGAAACATAATACTACCATCTTTATCCGTTCTATATATTTTTGAATTTTCTAAATTTTCTAATACTTCTTTATTCGGATGACCATATCTATTATTCTTACCAACACTAATTATGGAATACTTAGGATTAATTTCATTTATAAAATCAATACTTGAACTTGTCTTACTACCATGATGACCTACTTTTAAAATATCAACAGATATATTATATTTGTTGATTATATCTTTTTCTCTTATACTTCCCGCATCACCCATAAACAAGAAATTATAACCATTTAATTCTGTAATTATTACATTACTATTATCATTTTCATTATCTAATTCCTTTGTTTGTAAAAAATATAATTTATTATTTTCAAATTTCAATTCTTTAATACATGAATAATAATTGATACCTTTTAAATCTAACAATTTAATTAAATCAATTTCTAAATCATTATATTCTCCACAATTAAATATTACTTTTTTAACATTAATATTATTTATTATATTAGTAGTTTCACCCATATGATCATAATCTCCATGTGTAAGTATTAAATTAATATCATTAATACCTAAACTATATAAAAAAGTTATTACATTATCACTAACCTTATACTCACTACCTGCAATACCTCCAGTATCAATCATAATTACTTCTTTTCTATATGGTAATACAATTAAACTAGAATCTCCCTGACCCACATCAAAGAAATATACATAAGCATTTTTATCAAAATATGGTATTAATAAATCAATTAATACAACTAATAAAGTTCCTAAAAGAAAAATATTCTTTTTAAAGTAAATACTAATAATTAAAAATATATAATAAATAATAATTTCTAAAATATTAAAAGACAAATGTATTTCAAATATTCTAATACTAGCTAAATAATTAGTAATACTAATCAAAATATTTAAAAATATTCTTAGTACATTATATAAACCAGGAACAAAAAAAGTAATTAAAGATAAAGGATATACTATTAAACTTACAAATGGTATGTAAAACAAATTATATATTATACTTAGTACATTAATAGAATAAAAACTATACAAAGATAATGGTAAAGTAAATAAAAAAGTTACAATACTTAATTTAATATAACTATATTTACCATTAATAAAATCGTGGCAAAATAATATGCCAAAAACACTACCAAAAGAATACCAAAACCCAATATCATAAACATACATAATATTAATTAATAGAATAATAAATGCAGTCAGATATAGTATCCTAATATTACTTAATTCCAATTTAAATATTTTATTAATACTACTTAAAATAAAAAAGATAATACATCTTAAAATAGAAGCAGGATATAAAACTAAGAAGCCATAAATAATTAAAATAATACTACATATAATATATTTTATCTTATCATCTATTCTTTTTAATAATTTTAGTATTATACCAGTCAATAATGAAATATGCATACCAGATAATGCTAGTAGATGACTTGTACCAATCCTTTGAAAGCATTTATATACATCTTTATCTAAATAACTCTTATCACCTAAAATAAAAGCCATCATAAATCCCGTATCATCTATCTTAATAATTCTTTCATATATATAATTCTTTATTCTATATATAATATTAATATTTTCATCTATAATTTCAACATTATTAATCTTAATACCATAATTAATACCTTTATTTAGTAAATAAACATTATAATCAAAAGTGTTGGGAATTGTATTATGAGAATACTTATACAATTCCCCTTTTACTTTTACACTCATACCATATTTAATTTTACTTGCAAATTCTTTATTATAATAAGTTCCTACTAAGTCTTCTTTACCTTTAAAAGACAAAGAAATCTTATCATCTTTAATATAGAAATCATTTACAACAAGATCAAATTCAGTATCACCAGATAAATAATATTCATTATTATCTCTAGTAAAAAATAATGCAATACAAATTATTAGTAATATAAAATATATAATATTAGACTGTAATATTGTCTTTAATCTTTTGATAAGCCGCTTCCCCTATACCAGATACATTTTTAATATCTTCTATGGTATTAAATTTACCATTCTTTTCTCTATATTCAATAATAGCTTTAGCTTTAGCTTCTCCTACTCCACTTAACTTCATTAGTTCTTCTAAAGATGCAGTATTAATATTAATTATACTATTTTGTTCACTACTAGAAGTAGTTGGTATTTCACTAGTAATAATACTAGATCCTTCACATGACGTAATTACTACATCATCACACTTACACTCTTGAGGAGCAGATTCATACTTTTTTAATTCATTACTTGTATAAATATATATAACCATTTCATCTTTAACTCTCTTAGATAAATTAATATTCTTAGTAGTAGCTCCACTTTTTAATCCTCCAGCTAGAGATATAACATCATTAACTATAGTACCTTCCTCAACTTCGTATACACCAGGTTTCTTAACATAACCTTTTATATCAACTTTATATTTAGGTATTTCTATTGTTCCAAGTACAACTTCTTCATGTTTTTCTTCTATAACAGGTTCTTCTATTACACTAACATTCTCTTCATCTAGCTTTTTATTATTATTAATAATAAGAATAAAACCAATCAACCAAATAAATACACCTATTCCTACAAATAAACCATATTTTCTAATCCATTCCAAATTATCACCTCCTACTTATATTATTGTCAGTCAATGCCCGATTTCCTTTTTTATTTCATAAAAAAAATCACTAAACAGTGATTTTTTATAATTTTTCTATCTTCTTAAGGGCTTTATTGTTCTTATTTTCAATATTAACTCTCTCTACAATAAATAATGAAACAATAACTGATATATCATAAGAACCACCATAACTTAAGAAAGGTAATGGAACACCTGTTAATGGTATTAAACCTAATACACCTAATATATTAATTAAAATATGAGCAAGCAAATAAGCAAATACCCCATAAGCCAAAATACTATCTCTTAAATTAGATGCTTCTTTAGCAATATTTAAAATTATGTATAACATAATAAAATATCCAATTAATATAACAATACCAACTATTAATCCTAATTCTTCACATATTATAGGGAATATAAAATCGGTATGAGCTTCTGGAAGATATAAATACTTTTGCGTTGAATTACCTAATCCTACACCAGTTAGTCCACCATTTTTAATAGCAATGTAACCATTACATACTTGATAACCTGTATCTTCTGAATATCTTTGACATGGATTAGTAAAATTAACAATTCTACTTACCTGATAACTATAAAATATACTTTTTCCAAATAACAGCATTACAACAAGTAAAAATAAAACAGTACCTATACCATATTTAAAAATAGTTTTTTTATGTTTCTTACCCATAGGTAATGATAAGAAAATTAAACCAGTAATAATAAAAACAATAAATGCTCCACCAAAATCTGGTTGCATAGCTATTAATAAACAAATTATAACAGCATATATAATAGGTTTAATCATATCAAAAAAGTTAATACTTTTCTTAGTTGATATTCTATTATAGTATACAGCCATATAAACAATTAAAGCTATTTTTGCAAACTCAGTTGGTTGAAAACCAACTGTACCCATTTTAATCCAACTTAATGCTCCACCTGCAACAGAACCATATACATATATTAAAACAAGTAATCCAATCATTCCATATATACCAAACTTAGAAACAAATCTATATTTCCCAGTTGGAATAAACAAAACACCGATACCAAGACCAAATCCTACTATAGTCCATAAAAGTTGTCTTCCTAAGAAATAATTAATAGGAACCTTATATCTTAATACAGCTGCAACTGAGGATGCTGAAAATATCATAAGTAATCCAAAGGCAGAGTAAATAATCATTAAAATAATAAGTCCATAATTTAACTTACTAAAAATACCTTTCACATCCTCATCTCCTATTATAATAATACCATAATTAAATATCATTAAAAAGAAACTTCCATTTTTTAATGTCAAAATTATACATTAATTAATAAAATATAATAGATACATAAAGGAGGTACAATATGTATTATTATGGAAACAATGGTTACTATGGTAACTACAATGCAGCTCCATCATGCGGTTATGTTGGTTATACAACTGGAGGTGGCATAGGAGCTGCTATTTGGATTGTCCTATTCATTCTTCTAGTAATTATAATTGGTGCTGGATGGAACTGGGGCAATAATTAAAAGGACAAAATGTCCTTTTTATTTGTCAAAATCGTATTTTTTTGGTAAAATGTATCCGTTGGTGATGACTATGACAAAACTACCTAAAGAATTACCTAAAATCGTAATTCTAGATGAAAAAGATAAAAGACTTCATAATAAAAGTAAAGAAGTAGAATTTCCTCTACCAGAAGAAGATGTTAAAAGAATACAAGATATGATGGATTATCTTGAAATGTCTCAAATAGAACCTATTAGAGAAAAATATGATTTAAGAGCTGGTATGGGTTTAGCATATATTCAAGTTGGAATACCTAAGAGAATATTTGTTATTGTATACGAAGTTGAAGAAGGAAAATTTGATAGATATGTAGTAATAAATCCTAAGATTAAAAGTGAATCAGAAGAAATGGTTTATATCGAAGAAGGAGAAGGATGCTTAAGTATTAATCGTCCTACATGTGGTATAGTACCTCGTCATGCTCGTATTCGTATTGAAGCTTATAATGAAAAAGGCGAAAAATATGAATTACGTGTTAGAGAAGAACTTGCTGTTGCTTTCCAACATGAAATAGATCACTTAAACGGCATATTATTTACAGATAAAATAGATCCTAAAAATCCATATAAAGGTAAAGATATTTATAGAGCAATATAATTGCTCTTTTTTATTGCATAAAAAAAGATTAATTTTCTAAATTAACCTTATCAAGTACAGCATTAATAATCTTTCTAACATTATCATCGCTATATTTCTTAGCAAGTTCAACTGCTTCATTAATAGCTACAATATTAGGAGTATCTTCTTCATATAATATTTCATATAAACCTATTCTTAAAATAGCAGCTCCTGTTTTATCAATTCTACTAATAGTCCAATTCTTCATATGAGAATTAGCTGCTTCATCTATAGTGTCCAAATGAGTAATAACACCATATACTAAATTTCTAACAAATTCATTATCAACTTCTAAATTTTCTGTAATAATTGATTCTACATCATACTCTACTTTATTGCTTTTTAAAATGTCTATTTGATATAAAATAACCATAGCTGTTTCTCTTAATTCACTTCTTGTTTTACCCATATGTATCACCTCACGAGAAAAATTATATCATAATTCAATAAAAAAAAGAAGAATTATATCCTTATATCAATTCTATTCTTTTCAAGACTTTCTAATTGTTTTTTCTTCTCTGCTAAAATAGCTTTTTTAAGTAATAAAGCTTTTCTTCTTTCTTCATTTTGTTTCTCTCTATCTTTATGTGTATCAAAATGAGCTTTCATTACTGGTTGTACTTTCATACTCATAATAAATCCTCCGTGAAAGATATATTATCACAAAAGTAAAAAAAGTAAACAATTACTTTTCAATTTGAGAAAATAATTCGTTTACTTTATTCATTTTAGTAAATTTAACTAATCCTTTTGTAATATCATAGAACTTATTTAGTTTATCTAATTCTTCTTTATTACTTGCATATTTAGATAAATCTTCTTTAGTAATCTTCTTTTTTAAAAAGAATGGTTTTAGTAATTTATCATTAGGATCATATCCATCTATTTTTACTCTATACCAAGAACCTAATCCTTCAATGTTCTCATAGACCATACCAGGTATTTCATAATCACAATAATATCTATCTAATGTTTTTAAATAAACTAAGTCATATGTCATTAAATCAGATTCTTTATCTAATCTAGTATCTTTTAATATAGTATCAACAAAATTATTAGTTTCAATAACTACTACTTCATTATCTTTTTTAAATACTTTAATTATTACTCTTTCCTCTTTAATGATATGATCTTTAAGTAAAGAAGCATATACATTAAAATGTAAGATATCACTTAATCCATAAAACTCATTATCTCTTATCATGTTCTCTTAATTCCTTAATTTCATATAATAAATTAATAGCATCCATAGGAGTAACTTTTAAAGGATCTATTTCATCTAATCTATCTAGTGCTTTAGATTCTACAACTTCAGGTTCATCAAAATTAAATGCTACTTGAGTATTTTTAAGTACTGGAGTTTCTTTTTCGTTAGCTTCGTATACTTTTAATACTTCATTAGCTCTATCAAGTAACTCTTTTGGCATTCCAGCAAGTTTGGCTACATGAATACCATAGCTCTTATCTATAGAACCATTTTTAACTTTATGTAAGAAAGTAATATTACCATCTTGCTCAAAAGCTTCAACATGAACATTTTTAATACCACTCATCTTATCTAATGAAGTTAATTCATGATAGTGAGTACTAAATAAAGTCTTACATTTTATTTTATCATTAACATATTCCAGTATTGACTGAGCAAGACTCATACCATCATATGTAGCAGTTCCTCTACCTAATTCATCAAATAGAATTAAAGAATCTTTAGTAGCATTACATATAGCATTACGAGCTTCTTTCATTTCTACCATAAATGTAGATTCTCCTGATACTAAATCATCACTGGCTCCAATTCTTGTAAATATCTTATCAAATATAGGCAATTTAGCGCTCTTAGCAGGTACAAAAGAACCAATCTGAGCAAGTATAATAATAATTGCTAATTGTCTCATATAAGTTGATTTACCACTCATATTAGGCCCTGTAATTAAAAGTGTTGTAGTATCTTCATCCATCATACAATCATTAGAAACATATACTTCCTTAGATACTCTTTCAACAACAGGATGTCTTCCGTCTACTATCTCTATTCTTCTCTCATCAAGTATTTCTGGTCTTACAAAAGCATACTCATCAGCAATAGTTGCTAAAGATATTATTGCATCTAACTCAGATAAGTCTCTAGCAATAGCTTTTAAAATAAAGATATTCTTTTTTATTTCTTCTTTTATTTCCATAAATAAATTATATTCAAGCTCTATTATCTTTTCTTCAGCATTTAATACTAAAGCTTCTTTTTCTTTAAGTAATGGAGAAATAAATCTTTCACAATTAACTAAAGTTTGTCTTCTTTCATATCCAAATTCAGGTTTAACTTGATTAATTTGACCTTTACTTATTTCAATATAGTAACCAAATACTTTTGTATAACCTACTTTTAAATTCTTTATACCAGTTTTTTCTCTTTCTTGTTCTTCTAAAGATGCAATAAAATCTTTACCACCACTACGTATCTTCTTGAGTTCATCTAATTCTTCATTATAACCATCTTTAATTAAGAATCCTTCTTTTAAACCAATTGGTGGTGTTTCATATATTCCTCTATCCAATAACTCATATAATTCATGTAAATCAGGAAATTCATAATTAAAACCTAATTCTTTTATCTTACTTAATATATCTGGTAATACTGCTAAACTTCTTTTAATTTGTAAAACATCTCTAGCATTTAAATTACCACATATAGTCTTACCACATAGTCTTTCTAAGTCATAAACTTCATCTAAATCATGTATTAATTCCTCTTTAATAATAAATTCAGATCTTAGTTTATCAATCATATCATATCTATTAATAATCTCTTTTTTATCTTTTAATGGACTAGCTAACCAATTCTTTAACTTTCTACTACCCATAGCAGTCTTAGTTTTATCAATTAGCCATATAAGACTATAAGTTCTTTCCTTTAATCTTAATGTTTCAAATAATTCTAAATTACGTACTGTATGAACATCCATTTCTAAATATTCATCTGGTCTAACAATAGATACATCATTTAAATGATCTAAATCCTTTAATTGTTTAACATTTAAATAATATAATAAATGTTTAATACCCAAGATATATCTCATCTCAGATATATTCTCATATAAATATGAATATTTATCTTCTAAGTATTCTCCACTTATACTTACCTCAATACCATATGTATTTCTAAGTATATTGATTAATTCTGCATCTCCATTATCTAAGAATATTACTTCTTTTAAATTAAGATTTAATATTGCATTAATAAGTTTTTCTTTATCATTACTAACATCCATAATAGATAATGATCCAGTAGAAATATCAGAATAAGTAATAGTATATAAATTAGTAAAGAAAAGTACACTGCCTATATAGTTATTATCATATTCTTTTAACATAGAATAATCTACAACAGTACCTTTACTAATTACTTGAACTACTCCTCTTTTAACCATACCCTTAGCATCTTTAGGATCTTCAAGTTGCTCACATATAGCTACTTTATAACCTTTTTCAATTAATTTCTCTATATATGGTTCAACACTATGAAATGGTACACCACACATAGGAATTCTCTCTTCTAATCCACCATTTTTACCAGTTAATGTTAATTCACATTCCCTAGATACAAGTATTCCATCTTCAAAAAATAATTCATAAAAATCCCCTAAACGATAAAATAATAACTCATCAGGATATTGATCTTTTATTTCCATGTATTGTTTCATACCTGGACTTAATTTATTTCTATCTACATCTAATCTATTCATATTTCATCACGCTAGTTATTATACCAAATTAAAGTGAATTAAAAAAGAAGAATTATTCTTCTTCTAATCTAAATGGTTCAGATTTAGTACCTTCACCTAATAACTCATCATATTTAATATTTATAACTGGTCTTAAACTTAATTTAGTTTTCGAATCAATAACACTTATTTTACCATCTTTATAATACCAAACATCATATAATCCAGACCCATTAGCTAAATACATTCCATTACCATTATCTAAATATGTTTTATCAAGTCCATCACTAATTATAGCTGCTTCCCTAACACTTAATAAACCTACATAATTAACCATATAACCTTCAAAATTAATTAAGTTATATGTATCATATGTTACATAATTAGTAACATCATAATCTTCTTCTACTAAATAAGAAGCATCTCCAAAATTAATAGTCCTCCAATTATCTAATAATTTTTTAGCATTACTCTTTTCATATTCAACACTATTAAAACTACTATCTAATACATCACTATCTAATATAACTCTAATAGTACAATTACCATTATAACGAACTATTCTAAACATTAAATTATTAAGTAATATGTAATTATTTTCACTATCACCTTTATAGTAATATGAAGTTCCCGTATTATCATTAATCTCTAATAATGATTCGCCTTCAATATCCTTCATAGCTCCTAATACTTGAACATTATCTAAAGGAGTATTCTCATCTATATTAGCCAATTGAGCTGAAAAAACATAACCTATTAAAGCCAGTATACTACAAGCAATAACCATAATAGGAATCATATAATTATTTACTCTTTCCATACCATATCACCCTATCATAATTAAATTATATAATAAATAATAATAAAAGACAAACAAAAAACCGATATAATCGGTTATGCACTTAAAGTGATTAGAATAGCTAGTACAACTAAAAATAGTATTAAAATGTATCTAGGTTTTGCTTCTATTTGCATGTACTCATTTCCTCTCTCTAAATCTATTCTATATTATTTAATTTTTTTATTCAACAAAAGTACTTAAAAAACATTTTACTTTACGTTAATAAACATTTTTTTAAATTCTTTTTTGACTTTCTTTCCAACTTTAGCAGCTACAAATGTTATACTTGGTAATTCCTTACAACTATTTATTTTATCTACAGCTGTTATAATATAACCTTCAAAATACTTAGGAGGAATTATATTAAGTGGAAACATATGTCTTTCTATACAATTAGTAATTCTTTTATCTTCTAACTCTGGAAAATACTTAATATAGTTTTTAGCAGCAGATGCTGCATGAGTAAAACCATGATTCTTAAAAAATGGTTTTTTAATATCTAAATTCTTAGCGTATTTTCCATCATCTAATTCTCTAATTTCTGGTGTATCTAGCCATGCTTGTTCATAGAAATCATGTAATAATCCTGCTATAGCACATACTCTTTTATCAGCATTAAAATAACTAGCTGCAATAAAAGAGTTAAAACTAACTAAAATAGAATGGTCCCACACAGATAAATTATGATGATGCATAAATAATTTTCTTTTTTGAAATTCATCATTCATTAATATATCTTCAACAATCATAAACCACTCTTCAAAGAATGGATTCATAACAATATATGGATCTATATCTAAAGCTACTTCTTTATTGTAATAATTCATCATGCGCCCTCCAAGTATTCAATTGCATCTTTTAATGTTTCTACAGAGACGATTTCTATATCGTATCCTTTTTCTTCTTTTGTTTTAAGAGCATCTTCATAATTATCTCCAGCAGGTACTAAGAATACATCTGCTTTGTTTTTTACTGCTCCCATTAATTTATATTTAACTCCACCTATTTCTCCAACTGTACCATCTAAAGAAATAGTTCCTGTTCCAACGATCTTCTTACCATTTGTTAAATCTTTACCAGTAATAGCATTATATGTCATTAAAGCCATCATTAATCCACCACTTGGTCCAGATTCTGAAGATTTACTAGTTATTTTAACATCTAATTCTGATTCAATATCAAAATTAGTAATTACAAATATACCAATATAGTGTTTATCTTCATCTTCATAGACTTCAGCTTTTACATCTACTTCTTTTTTATCTCTTATTACTTTAAATGTTAAAGTATCTCCTACATCAGTATTACTAATAATATCAGTTAATTCATTTATATCAAATAAAGTTTTACCTTCTACTTCTAAGATATAGTCACCTACTTTAAAATCACTTTTAGAATCTTCACTGACCATAGCTACATAATTAACTTTATTCTTTATTTCATACTTAATACCAGCAGTTTCTAAAGCTGCTACTATAGCATAGTTCTTACTTTGATCTAAATATAATTTATCTCTCTTATTAGCTTCTTCTACTGTTTCATTATCCATTTTAACATCTGATGATTTAACTAAATCCCAATCAGGAATAATAAAAGATAATAAAGAATATGGAATACTACCTTGTACCACACTTACATAAGCCATATTAAATGAGCCTTCTATATCATCTACTTCTTCTCCATTTATAGTAACTCTATTATTAAGATCTATTATTCCACCAGGCATTTCTACCTGATAAGGTATTTTAATCAAAAATATTGCTAAAATGATACCAAAAGTTAATAAGTAAGACCAATTATTTTTCATAAAGTCTTTTATATTTTCATATAACTTATTAAACATCATATCACCTATTAAATTATATCATTATAAGGAAAGTAATATGAAAAATATCCTTAAAAATACACTTATCTTTACAATTATTTTATGCTTTTTTATCTATATTCTTAATTATAATCAAGAAATATCTAATAAAGTAATAGCATCATATAATATATGGTTAACTAAAATATTACCAATACTATTTCCTACATTTATTATTTCAGATATTATTACTAATAGTAATATTCCCTATTATTTAGAAAAAATAACTAAAATAAATTATATTTATTTAATAAGCCCTATATTTGGTTCTCCAACTAATGCTTATATACTTAATAACTATAATATAGATATAACTAAATACTTAGCAGTTACTAATTATCCATCTCTATTATTTACATATACTTTTATAAAACTATTATTAGGTTCTAAAAGAGCCATTCTAATAATAATATCCAATATACTATCAAATATCTTAATTACTATAAAAATAAGGCCTACTGGCCTTAAAAACACGTTAAATCATAATAATATAAATATAATAAATTCAATTACTAAAAGTATGAATACTAATATAAATATCCTAGGTACAATTATATTTTTCAATATATTACCAACAGAATTAATAACAAATAAATACATAAAGTTAATAATTATAAGTTTACTTGAAATAACCAATTCATATACATATTTATTAAAATCTAATTTATCTATATTTATAAAAACTATATTTATCATAATATCTACATCTACAACTGGTCTATGTATTCAAACTCAAGTATTAAACATTACCAATAAAATAAATCAAAAAAAATACTTAGTATATAAAATAGTTCATCTATTTATACATCTAAGTATTTATCATATTCTATTTTTCCTTTTTAAATAATCTATACTCAAAATTTAAATCTTTTTCAGTAACATTAACATCTGTATCTAACTTATACCAATATTTAATTAAATGTATCTTAGTATAACCAGGTTTTAATGTATTAGAAGTAACTAAATAACCTCCATTACTTCTCTCTAAAGATGTTAAATCTTCTACATATAAATCATCTACACTAATTTTAATTTGATTTAATACTTCATCATCATGAATATTAGGTATTAATACTACTTCATATACAACATCATAATCATTATTATTAGTAACTGTATATGATATACCACTAGTATCTAATCCTTCTCCATCACTATGAGGCTTAATACCTTTAAAATTAGAATCATCTAATACCATTACCATATTATCTACACTTGATATCTTATCATTACCACCCTTAGTAATAGCAAATATAGAATATATTATTACAGCTATCAAGAATATTAAAGCAAGTATTTCAAGAATAATTTGTTTTTTTAGTGCTTTACTTACTTTCATAAGACACCTCATAAGGACTATTATAAGTTCCATCTCCAGATTCTAAAATAAAACTACCTTCTATTTCTTCAACGAATCTATTATATAAAAATTTAGTATAATACATAGTTCCTAAACCATTAACTTTATCAGCATAATAAATATAATAATCACTTTCTTTATCTTTTAACCAATAATCATGATCATCTACTAACCAACTAGTTTTACCTCTAGCTTCTTCAATTGTTAAATTATGTTCCTCTAAAGAACCTAAATAATCTTTAACAGTAACATAATTAGAATCACTATCTTGGAATCTAACTAAATCTTTTTCATCACCAACAACTAATAACTTATTATTAACAACACCTATTATTCTATATAATGTTCCATCATACTTAAAATAATTGTTTACTTCCTTACCAAAATATCTATAATTACCATCACTATCTTTATAAACATTCTTATCATTCATAATATGATTTATAAATAAATTTGGTTTATATTCTTCAAATACTAACTTAAACTCTAAATCGGGATTATCAATATTAAATATTAAATGTAATCCAACTCTATCTCCATCTTTACCATAAGGATTTAAAGTAATACTAGTAACAAAGGTATTCTCTACTTTCTTTTCTTCTTCATCTAATATATAAGATACATCATAATCTTTATTACCATTAATCTCATTTATATAAACATTATATGTAACATTTCTATTACTCTTATTAACTATATTATAATAATGATCATTGTTCTCTGAAGTTATATATTTCCCATTACCATAAATAACTCTTAAATCTTCTACAGTACTCTCTACACGAGCAAACTTATTATTAGTACCAGACTCCTTAGAAAAAGAAAAACCTAGTAATAATAAAGATACTAACATTATAGCAGCTATCTCAAAATAGAATCTCTTACTCATGATCATCACCACCTTACACTATTACTAAATATATCTTATCACAAAAAAAGAAACATTTAAAGTTTCTTTAACATATTTTATATTAGGTGATACTATGAAAAGCAATAACTCCTTCGTTCTATTCATATCCATAATAGGATTATGTATTTTAATATCTTATCAAATCTTAATTACTTTAGTCCTTCCTCTAAGATTTCATATCATATTATTACTTATTGAATTCTTAATTCTTTTTTACCTACTTTTTAGACTTCTATGGCCATTTTAGTAACTATCTCATATGATTTATTCAAATATATAATATTCTTTCTAATCTCCTTACAAAGGTCTATTTCATTAGTATTAAAAGATATATCAAAAGGTATTGTAATTAAAGAACAAAATAATAATTTCTCACTTTCATTCCATGAATATTTTTCTAAATATATATCCATATTATCAACTATATTACCATCTAAATATGTATTCTTATAAAATTCATATATATCTAATACTGGAGTATCAATCTTATACTTATCCCAACTAATTAAATAATCATTATCATTCTTTATATAATGATCTAATCTTAAATTATTATGTATTAAACATACTCTCTCTTTATTATTAGATTTAACTATATCAAACCACTTATCAAGATATTTCTTACTTTCAATTATTGAAAAATAAAATAACGAATAATACCTTAAAAATAAATATTTACTAGGTATTAAAATTCTATTATTAATATCATTATCAAAAAAATATTTAAACTTATTATTTAAATACTCTAAGTTACTATTTATATTATCATATATATTATTATAAATAATACTAGTTACGTCCTTAAAGTAACTAGTTTTATTATGTAAGATAGAAACAGCATTAAAAATATCTTTTATCTTTTGATTATTATCTATTTCTAAATCTTTTTCATATTTAAATAAATAGCAATCATTCCTTGTACTATCACATAACTCTGGATAAGAATTATAACCTCTACTCTTTAAATATGAATATAATTTCTTATAATCACATTTAGACTTTTTTAAAACGTAATCTCCATCCATTGTATATAAAATATATACACTATTTATTCTTTCTACTTTTAATGGTTTTAATAACTTAATATATAAATCTAAATTATTCATGATAAGGAATAATTAATTTATCTCCTACACTTAATTTACTAACATCATTATATTCTTTCAAATCATCTAAACAGATATCATATTTCTTAATAATACTTTCTAATGTTTCTTCTTTTTCTACAATATGAATATGATACATTACATAATCATCATCTACTTCTTTAGGTAATTCTTCCTCTTTAGACAATTCTTCTCTTTCTTCTTTAACATCACTAAGTACTTCATCTAATTCTGTATCTTCTAATACTTCAATTTCTTCTCTTTCTACTCCATCAACAATATATTCAATATATACTTTTAATACATCTTTATCAAAGATATCATAAGTAAAATCATTTATCTTAATACTAACAGTATCTGGTTCTATATTATCTGGAATAATAGTAGTATATGGTAATTTATATTTAAATGTTTCTACTTCTGTAGTATCATTATGTACTTTATAATCACCATAAATAATAAATTCTCCATTTATTTCTCCATTACTAACCTTTTCTTCATGATCAAGTGAAATACTTGTTATATTAGCCACATCACTTTTAAAGACTATACTCTTTTCAAATGGTATTATTTGTTTCATAAAATTCCTCCTAATTAAAGATATGAAAAAAGAAATATTTAATTACTGAAAACAGCATTAAATATTTCTTCATAATTCTTAACTAGAACAAAGTCTATTTCATCCTTAATTACTTTAGGAATTTCTTCTAAATCACAACTATTAGTATAAGGAATAAATATTTTAGTAATACCATCATTATAGGCCCCAATTATTTTTTCTCTTATACCTCCAACTTTTAATATATCTCCATTTAAAGATATCTCACCAGTCATTCCTATATTTCTATCAACTTCCTTATTAGTTAATAAACTAATTAAAGAAGTTATAATAGCAACTCCTGCAGATGGGCCATCTTTCTTTTGAGCACCATCTAAGAAATGAACATGTAAATCTTTATCTTTAAATATTTTAGAATCAATACCAAATAAATCTTTATTACTCTTTAGATAACTAATAGCAACTTCAATACTTTCTTCCATAGATTGACCAACCATACCAGTAATTATAATATCACCTTTACCATTATATAAAGCTGTTTCAACTGGCATTACAAGTCCACCCATTGGAGTATAAGCAAGTCCATTAACTGTTCCTAAATGATTAGTAACAGCTTCATTTTTAATATCATATTTATATTCACCAAGTAATTTCTTTAAATCACTTTTCTTAACTGTAACTTTAATATTACTATTAGATTCTCTAACACTTTTTGTAACTATCTTTCTAACAATAGTACTTAAGTTTCTTTGTAAATCACGAACACCAGCTTCTTTAGTATATCTATTAATTATTTCCATAATAATATCATTATTAAATTTAATCTCTTTACTACATACTAAATGTTCTTTATATATATTAGGTATTAAATATTGTTTAGCTATATCTAGTTTTTCAAATTCTGTATAACTAGATAATTCTATTATTTCTAATCTATCATATAAAGCAGATGGAATATCTTCTTCATAATTAGCTGTTAAGATAAACATAACTTCTGATAAATCAAATGGTTCTTCAATATAATTATCTACAAAATTTTTATTTTGTTCCGTATCTAATATATCTAAAAGTACTGATGCAGGATCTCCTTTATAATCCTTAACCATTTTATCTACTTCATCTATTAATATTAAAGGATTACTTGTACCACATTTCTTTAAAGCTTGAATTATCTTACCAGAAGATGCTCCAATATAAGTTCTTCTATGACCATTTAATTCAGCACTATCATTTAATCCCCCAACACTAATTTTATAGAATTCTTTTTTTAGGGCTTTAGCTATTGCTTGAGCCAGTGAAGTCTTACCAACACCAGGAGGTCCTACTAAACATATAATTGGACTTCTTAAATCTTTATTTCTTGATTTAACAGCAATATATTCAATTACTCTATCTTTTACCTTATCTAAACCAAAATGAGTAGAATCTAAAGTACTCTTAATCTTATCTAAATTAGATTCATCCTTAGATAAAATACCAAATGGTAAATCTAATACCAAATCTAAATAATTTCTTATATTACTTACTTCTGGAGAAGCTTCATTAGTATAATCTAATTTTTTAACTTCATTAACTAACTTATTCTTTAATCTTCCATCACATTTAAGATTATTAATTCTTTCTAAGTAATCTCCAATAACTTCATCTTTTAAATCTGTTTCTCCAAGTTCCTTTTTTATTTCATCTATTTTTTCTCTTAATAAGAACTCTTTTTGATTACGTTCAAAATCTTCTCTTAAAGCATCATCTAATTTTACATCTAATTGAGCAACTTGTAATTCAATAGATAAATCATACACTAATGCATTAGCTCTATGTAATGGATTAATTTCTTGCATATATAATAGTTTCTTTTCAATTGTAAATGGCATAAATGTAACTATTAAATCCGTTAATCTATCTATATCATTAACATCTTTAATACTAGATAGAATACTATTACTAGAATTAGATACTTCAATATATTCATTTAATAACTCTAACATCTTTCTTCTTAGAGTTGTTTCTTCTACTTCATTAAATCTTGGAAGATTAATATCCATTATATAAGCTTTTAAGATATCTCCATCTTCTATTTCATTAACATAAGATACAATCTTTACTCTTCTTTGACCACTAACAACAATTCTTAAATTACCATTAGGTAGTTCAATCTTATTCTTAATCTTTCCAATAATACCTACTGAAGGTAAATCAGATACATCAGGAGATTCTTCATAAGGATCGGTTGGACATACAATCAATATCTCACCATTATTTTTACTAATAGCTAAATCTATTACTCTACTACTAATATCATTATTTAAATCAAGTCTAACATCTTGAAGGGGTAATAAGACAATCCTCTTAAGAAGCATTACTGGTAAGTTATTTTTCATGTCTCGCCTCCTCAAGAAATTCATTAAATGTTATTATAATTACTAAGCAATTCTTTGTCTATCATTTTGACATGTTTTTTACAACAAAAAATAAAGAATTTTATAAAATATATTCTATTTTTCTCCAATAACCTCATTTTATAGCTTATATAAAGAGGGATTATATCTTTTTTTACATTTTAAACATAAAAAATTAGAATATCTCTTTCTTTACACATATACCTTTACACAAAAAAAGTAATTAATTACTTAATTACTTTTCTACGCCAGTTATTAATTTAATAGCTTTACTCATCTTAACATCATATTTGATATTATCCATACCATAATGAGTTAAAATTTCATCTTTTTCAACACCATAAACTGATGCTAAATCTTCAGCTCTCTTAGTAGCTTCTTCATCAGTAGCTTCAATTTTTTCTTTTTCAGCTACTTCCTCAAGTAGATAACGTTCTTTAACACGTTTTTCTGCTTCTGGCTCTAATTGTTTTTCAAAATCTTCTTTAGTACCTCCAGTTAATTGAAGATATTGTTCTAACTTAACTCCTTGAGTAGATAATCTTTGATCAAATTCATTCATCATACGATGTACTTCATCATGAATAATTTCTGGATTAATTTCTACTTTAATATTATTAGCAGCAGCTTCTAATACTTCATTAACATATTTTTCATCAGCTTCTGATTCTTTACGAGCCTTTATAGCTTTTTCTACCTCTTTTTTGAATTCTTCTTCAGACTTAATATCAGGATATCCTAAATCAGCATAGAAATCTTCATTTAACTCTGGAAGAACTCTTTCTTTAATTTCTTTAACTGTAACAGTAAATTTAACATCTTTACCAGCTAATTCTTTAGTATATTCTTTTGGGAAAGTTAATTCTAAATCTTTAGTATCTCCAACTTTCATACCAACAAGACCATCTTCGAATCCTGGAATAAATGTTCCTGATCCAATTTCAAGTGGATAGTCTTTTCCATTTCCACCTTCTAATGGTTTACCATCAACATAACCATCGAAATCAATAACAGCAGTATTACCTTCAACAACTTTACCATTTTCTTTAACTACTATTTCAGCAAATCTTGAAAGCATTCTAGCTACTTCTTCTTCGATTTCTTTCTTAGTTACTTTAACTGTTTCTTTCTTAACATCTAATTTTTTATATTCACCTAATTTAACTTCAGGTCTAGTAATAATAGTAAAGGCAAATTTAACATGATCTTTAGAAATATCTTTAACATCCATTTTTGGTTCACAAACTGGAACTAATTTATTATCAGTTAATGCTTTTAAATAAGCTTCTTGAACTGCTACATCAATAGCATCCATATATAATGATTCAATTCCAAATTTTTGTAAATAAACATTCTTAGGACATTTACCTTTTCTAAATCCATCAATTCTAACTTCTTTTACTCTTTTTTGAAAAGTATCGTCTAGAATTTTTTCCCATTCTTTACCTTTAATTTCTATTTCTATTTCATGTACATTTTTCATAGCACTTCTCCCTTTCAACTCCACTATTATATCTAAAAAACTACATAATTACAACAAAAAAGACATAAATAAATATGTCTATTTATTAAGCTATTTTAATAACTTTTACGTCATATGAACCATTAGGTCCATCAACAGATATTACATCTCCAACCTTTTTACCCATTAAGGCAATTCCAATAGGAGATTCATTACTAATTTTATTAGAAAAGACATCAGCTTCTAAAGAACCAACAATACTATATGTTTCTTCTTCATCATCGTCTACATAAAGAATAGTAACATCACATCCAACGTTAACTTTATCTTTAGCTTTATGTTCAATAATTGTAGCATGTTCAAGTTTATATTCTAATTCTTGAATTCTTGCTTCAATTTTAGCTTGTTCATCTCTTGCGGCATCATATTCAGAATTTTCTGATAAATCACCATGACTTCTAGCTTCTTTTATGGCTTGAACATTTTCTGCTCTCTTATTTACTCTTAAATCATTTAATTCTTCTTCCAACTCTGCATATCCAGCAGCAGTTAATAAGATTTCTTCATTTTTAGCCATTTCGCTTCTTCCCTTCAAAATATACCATATAAGAATACTACATAAACTGTGAAATGTCAAACACTTTTATTCGCATCATATCATAAGGATTTAAAGGCAAATCTACTTTAAATTTAACAGTCATTTGCGGATGATTTGCAGCTTCTATTTTTTCATCCTTATCATTATATATTTCCTCAGGAATTATAAATGTTTGAGGCTCTAAATTAGGTCCAAAAAACTCTACTTCATCTCCAGGTTTAAAATAATTTCTTTGTTCTAAAATAAGCATTTTACTTTCTTTATCATACTCTTTAACAAATCCCAAGAAATCCTTATTACTTACTTCATCTCTACCTAAGAAATATTGTTCATTCTTTCCTGGTAAACCATGAAAGAATTGTTCTGTAGAATCTCTATTTGCACATCTATTTAGTATACTTAAGTAATACTTAGTATATGCATCATTTATAGTATTATTCATTACTTTATCTATTAAATTACGATATACATTCATAACAGTAGCTACATAATAAATACTTCTCATTCTTCCTTCAACTTTAAAAGAATTAACTCCAATATCAATCATTTCCTTAATATTAGATACCATATTTAAATCTTTAGGTGTCATACTAAATACTTTATCAGTATTATCAGCATCAAATATAAATCTACATACTTGAGCACAACCACCTCTATTAGAATCTCTATTAGTAGCATAATTAGATAGAACACATCTACCACTAAAACTAGTACACATAGCTCCATGTACAAAACATTCTATATCTATACCAGTTTCTTCTTTTATCTTAATAATATTTTCTTTACTAGATTCACGAGCCATTACTACTCTTTTAGCCCCTAGACTTTGATAAAACTTAACGGTTTCATAATTAAGTGTTGATGCTTGAGTACTAACATGTAATTCACATTTTAAACCTAATTCCTTCATCATTTGCATTATTACAACATCTGAAACAATTAAAGCATCTACACCTATTTCATCTAGTTTTTTAATATATTCTTTTACTCCTGATAAATCTTTATCATGGAATACTATATTAACAGTTACATGAACTCTTTTACCTAGTTTATGAGCAAACTCAGTTGCTTCTTTAATATCATCTAAACTAAAGTTTAAAGCATTTGCTCTTAAACTATAATCTTGTCCTCCAAAATATATAGCATCTGCACCATATAGACAAGCTATTTTTAATCTTTCTAAATCTCCAGAAGGAGCTAGTAATTCTACTTTACTCATTATTTAGCCCTCTCTTTCAATTTATATATAGTCTCCTTATGCAAGAAACCATCATCTTCTAAATCTCCACTATGGTTAGTATTAGTAATAAAATCCATAACCATATCATGATCAATAAAAATTGGATTTATATAATAATATTTAACATGTTCTAAACCTAGTAACTCTTTGCCATTAAAAATGTTTCCTGAATACATTACTGTACCATATTCATTTTCCATAGCTCTAAATTTAACCTTAGTCGCTTTATCTACAATTATATTAGTATTATTATATGGAATATCAAATTCTTCACTCCAATTTGAAAGTAATAATCTTCTTGAATACATTACTTGATTATAACCATATAAATGAAGACATACATCTTTTTTAACACCAGATAAAATACCCTTAATTTCATCTATAGTAATTTCATTACTAATAAACATTGAATCTACTCTATCTAACCAAAAATTAACTTCTGGTAATGATGTACCAAAATGATTTTGGAAGAAGATTAACTCAACATCTAATCCTAATTCCTTACATATCATATAAACAGCTATATCTTCATAAACTATACCTGTTATACCTTTTAAATCTTTTAATACTTCTTTTAAACTATCTACTTCAAAAGAATCTAATAATCTATTAATTAGTATATATTTGTTTGAAACATCTATTTTTTTAATATCTTCTAAAGAATATGTATTATATCCTACAGAATAACCATCTAATGCAAAAAGAAAAGCATTTATACCTGCTTTTCTATAATCATCAATATATTTTGCATTATCCACACTAATTAGTATCTTGGACATCATTTTTTCTTATGCTTACAGATAAGCCGTCTCCTACATCATAAAACTTTGTTTCAAACTCATCATTATCTTTTAAGAAGTCAATATAGTTTTCTATTTTACCAACTAATTGTTTTAAATTCCTACTAGCAATCTTACTTCTATTACCAACATGACCATGGAATTTTAAATTATCAGAAATAATAACACCACCAGGTTTTAAGAAATATTTAAACTTTTCAAAAAACTTAGTATATTGTCCTTTAGCAGCATCAATAAATATTAAATCATAACTTACTCCAGATAAATTCATTTCTAAAGCATCTTGATATACAACATTTATTCTATCTTCTAATTCACATTTCTTAACATTCTTTAAACATTCCATATATCTTGTTTCATCACGTTCAATAGTTGTAATTTTAACATCATCTTTAACAGATGCCATTAATATAGCAGAATATCCAATAGCACTTCCTATTTCTAAAATTTCTTTAACATCATTAGCTTTAATAAACTTCATTATAAAAGCTATAGAATCTCTTTCTATAATAGGAACATTATACTCTTTAGCATATTCTTCCATTTCCAATATTTTGTCTTTCACAGACTTTCACCTCATTTAATATTCAAACCAAAGCCCATTACGTTTTAATTCAGCAATCTTACTATCATGTTCAGCTTGAGACTTAGTAAAATATGTTTTACCATTCTTATCAGCTACAAAATAATAATAATCATGCTCTTTTGGTTCAATTGTAGCTACAATAGCGTCAATTCCAGGATTACAAATAGGTCCAACCGGTAATTTACCAGCCATTTGAACAACTCTTGTATTATAAGCATTTATTTCATTGATTTCATCTATAGTTAAATCTCTTTCAGCCATATCAACTCTAGCACCATAATATGTAGTTACATCACTACCTAAACTCCATCCAGAATTTAATCTATTATAGAATACTCCAGCAACTCCCTGTCTATCATCAGCATTTCCACCTTCTAGTTCAACTATACTAGCTAGTGTTAAAAACTCATGAACAGTAAAGTCACTCTTCTCAATTGCATCTTTATGTTTATTTAATTCAAATCCCGTAGTATCTAATAATTTTTCTATTATCTCTTCAATAGAAGCATCTTTATTAAAATAATATGTATTTGGACTTAAATAGCCTTCAAGTGCATAATATAATTTATCATTTAGTATTTCATCAGTCAAGAACCAATATTTATCAATTAGTTTATTCAAATACTCTTTATTTTGAATAACAGCATATATTTCATCTTCACTATATCCAAAATTCTTACTTATTTGACTTACAAAATATGTCATTCGCTTACCTTCAACAAATGTTACAGAAATACTATCATCTCGTGCATCACCACTACTGATTTTCTCTAACATTTCTTTTAAATCCATACCAGTATCTAAATCATAAACACCAGCTTTTAAAACATAATTGTTATGAATTTTAATATAAGCATATCCAACATATTTATTTTTAATTAATCCTACATCATATAAAGAATCGATTACATCTTTTGTAGTCATTCCTTGTTCTACAACAAAAACTACGTCTTGAATATCTTTACCATTATCCACTGCTTTTAAATTATTTTTATATACAAAAAATAGAGCTAAAGCGCCTATTACAAAAAAAGAAAATATAGCAATAGCTATAACTACTAATTTCTTTTTCATTATTATTCTTTATTTCCAGCAGCTTCGTCTATTTTTTCTTGAACAGTAGATAGGATATTTTCAATTACTAACCATTCTTTTTCTGTTTCTATTTTCATTAAAGCAGGATTTTGTCCAGTTGGATCATAAACAGAAGCATATACTTTAGTACTTCCATCTTCATCAACTGTATTATCAGTATAAACTATATAACTTTTCTTAGTTTCATCAGAATCAAAAGTAAATAGTATCTCACATTCTACTTCTTTTCCTTCTTCATTTACTATTGTAAATACACCTTTTTTATCCATATTATTCACCTTTCATTTTTAGATAAGTATCCAAGATAATACTTGCAGCTACTTCATCTACTACTTTTTTTCTCTTTTCTCTACTCATATCTGCTTCTAATAAATAATTAGTAGCTTCTACAGTAGATAATCTTTCATCAATTAATGTTACTTCTATATTATATCTTTCTTCTAAAGCTTCTTTGAATTTCATACTTCTTTCAGCTGCAAAGCCTAAAGAATTATTCATATTCTTAGGTAATCCTAAAGCTAAATCAGAAATATTATTATCTTTAATAATTGAATCTAAATCTTTAAATAGTAAGTTGTAATCTTCTCCGTCCCAGCGTAAAACTTTATACGGACTAGCAATCATATTTAGCTTATCTGAGATGGCTACACCTAAGGTTTTTGTTCCTAAATCTAGGCCTAAGCATCTCATTTATCTAAATAATCCTCCAAAATAACAGCTAATAATTCTGCTCTATCAAATTGTTCTATTTTATTACGAGAGTCTTTATAACTAGAAATATAACCCGGATCTCCTGAAATTAAATATCCAACAACTTGGTTAATAGAATTATAACCTCTTTCTTTCAATGCATCACATACTTCTTCTAATGTTTCTTGAATTAGTTTTTTCTTAACTAATGTAACATCAAAAGAACTTGTTTTATCATCCATACAACTTCACCTACCTAATTACACATATATTCTAACATTTTTTAATAGCTTTGAAAAGGCTTATACAAAAAAAGAACTCTATTTTTTAGAATTCTTTTCATATTCATAACCTAAATGTTTATAAGCTTTCTCTGTTGCTATTCTACCTCTTGGAGTTCTTTTAACAAATCCCTCTTGTAATAAATATGGTTCAACAACATCTTCTATAGTCGTAACTTCTTCACCTATACTAGTAGCAACTGTTTGAGCACCAACTGGACCACCATTAAATTTAGTAATCAAAGCTTCTAAATATTGAATATCTACTTGATCAAGTCCAAATTCATCTACTTTTAATCTTTTTAATGATGTCTTAGTTATTTCTTCATCAATCATATCTTGTTCAAATACTAAAGCAAAATCTCTTACTCTTTTAAATAATCTGTTGGCAATACGTGGAGTCTTACGACTGCGTTTGGCAAGTTCCCAAGCAGCATCTTCTTCAATAGGCATATTCAATACTTTACTAGTTCTATTAATAATTTGAAATAATTCATCATCAGTATAATAATTCAATTTAGATGTAATACCAAATCTGTCTCTTAATGGAGCTGATATATCACCAGCACGAGTAGTAGCTCCTACTAAAGTAAATGGTGGTAAATCTATTTTTAATGATCTAGAAGTACCATCTCCATTAGTAATTACTATATCTAAAACAAAATCTTCCATCGCTGGATATAAAATTTCTTCAATATATCTAGGTATTCTATGTATTTCATCAATAAATAATACATCACCAGGTTCTAATTGTGAAAGTATTGCTGCTAAATCTCCACTTTTTTCAATAGATGGACCAGATGCAGTTCTTATGTTAGAGCCCATTTCATTAGCAATAATATGAGCAAGAGTTGTTTTACCTAATCCTGGAGGACCATAAAGTAATACATGGTCTAAAGCTTCATCTCTCATCTTACAAGCTTTAATAAATACCCTAAGATTATCTTTTATATCAGATTGTCCTACATATTCATCTAAACTTTGAGGTCTAATAGATTGATCAAAATTATCTAAATCATCTCTTTTATCTCCATCTACAATTCTACCCATTACCTCACCTCATTTACATAATCGTATATTTCTTTCCAACTTTCTACTCTTTTTACTTCTTTTTCATCTTTATTATATTCATCAGTCATTAATAATGAATCTACACCATTACTAATAGCATCATAAACATTTTTATAATCATTATCAATAAATAAATCTATATCATTATTAACACAAGCTTCTCCTTTTTCTTTACAACCAAGTATTAATTTATGATACTTAAACCCATTCTTTTTTAACCATTTTTTAGTAGATAACTTAGTTTTAAAACTATTTTGTCTTCTAGTAATAAATATAATTTTATGACCTTCATCATATAATTTACTTATATATTCATTAGCTGAATGCTTAACATCTAAACTTTGAAAGAAGTTACCATTTCTAACATTATTTAAGAAATTATCTACATCCATTACACTCCAATAGAACATATCCATAAAACTATAGGCATTTCTATTTTTAAACCCTTTACCTTTAACATGCTCTTTATCATATTTATATGCTTCTTCAACTAATCTTTCATTAGTATGAGAAACTGTATCATCAATATCAATCCCTATTCTCATAATTACCTCATTAACAATTTTAAAGCATCTTTAATTTGTTGTTCAATAGGTAAAGATGCATCAACTTGTGGAAGTATCTTTTTAACATCTGTTTTTTTATAACCTAAACTATCTAATACAGCCATTAACTCATCTAAACCATCATTAGTAAATAAATCATCATTTT
>FLNX01001625.1_pt1 | contig 167832 bp, 130 predicted proteins | sample 1140341 | NCBI WGS metagenome assembly FLNX01 (sample SAMEA3878208, study PRJEB12797) | bioreactor metagenome | biome: Moose rumen | place: Sweden | collected 2011-10
CCGTAGTGCTGCTGCACGAATCCGCTGTAGAGCGCGGCGTGGGCGGCCTTGCCGAATTGCTTCTTCCGGGCGTAATAGGCGGCGGCACGCTCCAATTCGGGGCTGGTGGAGAGGGTGGGGCGGTCGTCGAAGAAGTCGTCGTCCATCAAGGGCGAGAGGCCGTCGCCACGGTCGCCAAAGAGGGCCTCGGCCTGCAAGAGGGCCATGTCCATACGGCGACGCTCGTTGAAATGTACAGGCATGTGCAACACGCTGTCAATCAGGCGGGCGGTGCTGTCGGGCAAGGTGTCGGCCAACCGCTCGGCACGGCGCACCATCTGCCGCGCCTCGCGCGTGGTGCCGTCGCAGGCGGCGAGGGTTACGATGAGCAGACAAACCGATATGCCATGGCGGAGTTTCATGGGTGCAAAAATACGAAATTGTTTTGAACCCTTCACAAAAAAAGGCGTCCCGTGTAGGAACGCCTTTTGGAGCAGCCGGCAGGAAACTATTCCACCATGAACTTGCTGACGATGGAGGTCGTCTCGCCGCTGACGTTGACGAAATACATGCCGCCGGGCAGGTCGCCGACGTTGATGCGCATGTCGTGCATCCCGCCGCTGACGAAGTGCTTCACCGTGCGTCCGCTCATGTCGATGACCTTCACCTCGACGCGGCCTTCCCACTCGCCGCCGATGCATAGCATCGTGTGGGCTGGGTTGGGGTAGAGCTGCAAACGAGGCCGTTGGGCGTCGGCAACGCTCTCGGTGCCTGGATAGAAGGTCAAGGTCTCGGAAGGCACGGATTCCTGTCCCGCCTGGTCAACGGTGGTCACATAAACGCTCACTTCTTCCTCGTCGTCCACCTCGAAAATCCACTGGGTGCCATACACTTCCACGGGATTGGACGGATCGCCAACGAAATAGAGGTTGAAGTGGTCGAAGTCGTTCATCGCGGGCATGTCCCAAAGGATGGGCGTATAAACGCCAAGGGCGTTCACGTCCTCGTCGATGCGGAGGTTGGTGGGCGGCTCGGGCACGGTGTTTTCAACGTGGTAGTTCATCACGCCGTAGTAGGTCGGGGCGAAGGTCTCGTTGTTCGAGGCGGGCCACTTGCCGTACATGGTGGCCGAGGCTGCGTCGCGCACGAAGAGGTAGAGGCCGCTGCTGCCGTTGCCGGTGTCGAGTTTCCAGTTCTCGTCGTTGCCGAGGGGCAGGGCGAACTCGATGGTCTCGTAGCCTTGGCTCATGTCGCAGGCGATGATTTCCTCAGGCAGGTTGATGGTGGTGCCCACGCCGCCGGTGTTGTAGATGGGGCGGTAGCGCACGGTGCAAGGGGTGCCGTAATACATCCAGTAGTTGCCTTCGCTGTCGTCGCCTTGGGGCGGGTAGGTGCCGTCGTTGTTGTCGTCGATGTAGAAGGCCACGCCGTCGTTGTTGGTCCACTCGGTGTCCAAGCGGTTCTCGGAGCACACATAGAGGAAGCTGTCGTCCATCTTGAGGTGCAGGGTGACGTTGCCCATCGCGGCGGGCAGCAGGTAGTTGGTGACGTCCACATGGAAGGCGTCGTCCCATTCGCCCGCGCTCATGATGCCGTCGATGGTGGGTGCGGTGCCGTCATAAACGTCGATTTCGCCGACGATGTAGGCGGTGGTGGCATAGCCGAGGCAGACGTTGGAATAGGGCGTTTCGAGGGCGGCGTCGAGTTGTGCCGTCACGGTGTAGTAGTATTGTCGCGTCGGGACGACCGTGTGGTCTTCGAAGTAGCCTTCTCCCGTGCCGATGGTGGCGATGGGGGCCTCAAACGGGGCGTTGGGGGCGTTCTTGCGGTAGATGTTGTAGCCCGAGGCGCCGTCATGCTCGCTCCAGGTGAGTTCCACATGGTCGTAGGCGCCTTGCGAGGCATAGAGGTCGGCGATGGGCGTGCCCGCGGCTTCCATGACGATGTTCAGTTCCGTGGTTTCGCCGCCGGCGATGGCGACGTCCTGTAGGGTTTGCGTCAGGTAGCCGGGGATGGAAACGGTGACGTCGTAGGTGCCTTCGGGGACGCAACGGATGGTGAAACGCCCGTCTTCATCGGTGGTCTCGAAATATTGGTCGAGGCCTTCGATGCGAACCACCGCGCCGCTGTCGTCGTCGCTTCCTTCGAGGTCAACGGTGCCGCTCAGCGTGCCCATGGCATCGGTGAGGCATTGTAAGGCGAAGACGCGGCTGCCGCTGCCCATCTCGCGGCAGTGGACGGCCTTGCCCCCGATGAGGCAGAGGGCGCCGTCGGCGGAGATGTCGATATGCTCCATCGAGCCGGGGGTGTTAAGCTCGGCGATGGGCACGTTGCTTTGCTTGCGGAAGAGGAAGAAGTCGGGCTTGGAATGGTCGAGAGGCCCCCATGAGGCGAAGCCTATGATGCTGCCGTCGTCGCTCATGGCGGCTTGGGTCACCTCGTCGCCGCAGCCGGTGAAGGTCCAGATAGGCTCGTCGGAGTAGTTGTTGAAGAGGAAGCAGCTGCCGTTGTAGCCCGAGCTGATGAAGTCGAGGGTGCCGAAGGCGATGAGGCTGCCGTCGTCGGAGATGGCGTTGGCGCAGCCCCAGGTGGAAGTGGCTCCGGGGCCGGCGACGTTGGCCGTCCAAACGCTCTCGTAACGCTCGCCGTTCCAATGGTAGAGGTAGCCCATGCCGCTGAAGTCGGTGTAGGCCAAGTAGTCGCCGTTGGCGCTCAATGCCGGGTCTTGCGAAGGCGAGTTGTCATAATAATAGAGGTCGTCTTGCAGGATGTCGCCCGTCAGCGGGTCGATGACCCAAATCTGCTTGTAGCCTTGCGCGAAGGAAGCCACAAAGCGCTCGTCGTTCTTGGAGAGGCTCATGCCCACCACGCTCACGGTGAGGTCGCCGATGAGCCATTCGGGGTCGCTTTTCTCGGCGCCGAAGGCATAGCAGGCAATGGCATAGTAGTTGGCTTCGTACTGCCCGTACGACACATAGAGCCTCGTGCCGTTGGCGTTGAGCTTCATGTGCGTGACGGGATAGCCAAACGTTTCGTGGAACAGCTCTTGCCCGTCGGCGTTGACCACATAGAGGTCGTAGCTGTCGGAGAAGGCAATGGCGTTGCCGGAGAGCGAAACGTCGGCACGGCCGCCATTGCTCACGGGAATCTCCCATTTCAACGCGCCCGTGGCGTCGAAGAGGGAGAGACGCTTGTTGTTCAGGCCGTAATAGACCAAATAGTCGCCCGTGGCGTCGATGTAGAAGAGGTCGTCGGGCAAGGCGCCGCTCTCGTACTTCTGCCAAAGGATTTCGGGGTCGTCGGCCATGGCTTTCGGCATGGCAACAGGTTCGGCCACAAGGGTTTCCTGACGCATTCCCTTTCTAAGGTCGGTCGTTGTGCGGACTGCCTGATACTGGGCAAAGAGGTCGCCCGTCATCAACGCCGCCAACATCAAAGTAAAGATGAGTTTACGCATAGCAATTAGGTTTAAATGGTTGATAAATAGAAATTTAATAATTGTTTCGCTTAAGTTGTTTGAACCATGCAATAATACAGAATTTTTTTTGTTTTTTGTTTGGATGGAACAAAAAAAAGACTAATTTTGCGCCATATTACATTTTGACCGATGAAAAGAGGATATTTGATGCTTGTTTCGTTGATGGTGGTGTTGTCGCTTGTTTCGTGCAAGAAGACGAAATATTGCCGTTGCACCACGATCCAGAACGAGGAGGTCGTTGAGTTGGGCGACGATTTCTACACCATCGAGGACAATTCGGAATGCTCCGATCGGGCGAGGGAGATCGAAGGCTGGGGGCAGGTGATTTGCACCGAGGTCTCCAAAGCCGAAGCCACGGGCCAGGAAAACAAGTGGTGGGAGAACCTGTTCAACAAGCACTGACGCGAACAACCTTATGTCTAACTATAAAAACGTTGAAAAATGAAGAAAGTTATTTTGGCAATTGCAGTGTTGGCAATGATTGGTCTTGCCTCCTGCTCGAAGGAAAAGGATTGTCATTGCTATTATGACTACACCATTCCGATTATCGGCACCAGTGCCACACAAGACCTTGGTGTGACCCACATCGAGGAAGGCAGTTGCAGCGACTTGGAAAACGAAGGGAGTTTCAACTACAACTTCGGCGACTTGGGAACGGGTAAAATCCGCTGCGAAAAGGTGAGGTGAAAGCCAAAGCTTCCATCGCACTGAAAGTGATTCTCGGAGCGGTCTTCATCGTCTCGGCCATCCTGAAGGTCTCCGACATGGACAGGTTCGAGATCTACATCTACAGCTACCATTTCTTCAGCCTCAACTTCTCGTTTTTGGTGGCACGGGCAGCCATCATCGCCGAGCTTGTGCTTGGCATCGGGTTGGTTTCCAACTGTTTCCACAAGCTGATGTGGTGGGGGAGCATGGCCATGCTGTGTGGCTATACCTTGTTGTTGGGCTATGCCTTGCTTCTGGGCCGAACCGACAATTGCCACTGCTTCGGCGATTTCTTGCAGTTCAATCCGGCGCAAAGCATCGTGAAGAACCTGCTGCTTATGGCCCTTTTTGCCTTGGTTTACAAGGTGAAAGGCTGGCGTTTCAAGGGGCAATGGATGGCGCTTGCCGGTGTCGTCACTGCCGCGTCGGTGGCGGTGTTCGTCGTTTCCCCGCCCGACAATTTCACGCCCGCCTACCATGCCGAGGGGAACCTCCAAAAGGCCTATTTCGATGCCGCCATCGACGAGCCGCCGTTGGACGCGCTCGGCCTGAAGGAAGGCAGGCAGGTGGTCTGTTTCTTCTCCACGGGGTGTGAATACTGCCAGATGTCGGCGCAGAAACTCAGCTTGATGCAACAGTTCTACGGCTTTCCCGCCGACCACGTCACTTACGTCTTCATGGGCAGCGAGGAAGGCGTTGCCGTGTTTTTCGGGAAATCGGCTTCGGCGCCTTACCGCTACGTGTTGTATGACGATGTTTTGGGGCTGCTGAAGATCACCGACGGGAACTTCCCCGTCATCGTCTTTCTGGAGCAGGGCAGGGTGGTGCGCGAATACGGGTTCCGAAACATGAATGAAGGCGAAATCAAGGCGTTTTTCGAGCAAACGGAAAAAGCCCCAACCTGATTTCCAATCCGTTGAGGCTTTTTTCATGTGATCCGGTTGGGATTCGAACCCAAGACCCACAGCTTAGAAGGCTGTTGCTCTATCCAGCTGAGCTACCAGACCGTCTCCGTCTCGACTACGTTGTAGTCTCGCGTTTTCGGCTGCAAAAATAGTGTTTTTTTTCCTTTGTCAAGCCCAATTGACGAAAAAAAGGCGGAAAAAATTCTTCATTGCTCCGCTTCGGGCTGCATCGGAGGCTGAGGCTTGCGGCTGATCCGCACACGTTTCACGGGTTTCTTGACGCTGGCTTGCGGTCGCGACTTCTTGACTTGCAACTCGTTGCCCATGAAGACGGTCTCGTCGGTCTCGACAATGGCTTTGTAGGCCTCGGATTCGTTGGGCATCTCGATGAATCCGTAACACTTCGAAAGCCCCGTCTCGTGATCCATGATGACTTTGCACGAGGTGACTTCACCGTATTGGCTGAACAGCTCATAAAGGTCTTTCTTGGTTGTCCTTTGCGACAGTTTTGCTATAAAAATTTGCATGTTCGAGGTTGGTATTGTTATTTAATGTTATTGCAAAAGTAGTGAATTTTAGGAAGCCGACAACTATTTTTTTCAAAAAATACAACTTTTCTTGCGTTATTGCACAAAAAAAACGAGCCACATCCCCTTGACTCGTCGTTTTTCGTGGGGGAGGGTGGACTCGAACCACCGAACGGATTCCCGGACAGATTTACAGTCTGTTGCAATTGCCACTATGCGACTCCCCCGGTATTTGAAAGAACGGTTTCTTCGTTTGCGGCTGCAAAAGTACATCTTTTTTCCGAAACCTGACCAAAAAACGCGAATTTTTTCGCAATTTTGCAGCATCAAAAACAGTAAAACGATGAGATACGATTTCGACAAGATTATCAATCGCGCTGATACTAACTGCATTAAGTATGATTTGCGGCAACAGGTCTTCGGCAATCCCGACGTGTTGCCCATGTGGGTGGCCGACATGGATTTCGAGACCCCCGACTTCGTCCGCGAGGCCGTCGTGAAACGCGCCGCGCATCCTGTTTATGGCTATCATTTCAAGGATGACGCTTATTACCAGTCGGTTAAGGGATGGCTGCAACGGAGGCACCATTGGGAAGTGGCGACGGAATGGATGTCGTTTGTGCCGGGCGTGGTGTGTGGCTTCAACATGGCGGTGATGGCTTTTACCGAGCCTGGCGATGAGATCATCATCCAAACGCCGGTGTATCCGCCGTTCCATCATGCCGTCACCGGCCATGGACGCAAGTTGGTGGCCAACCCGTTGGTGGCTGGCGAGCATGGCTACGAAATGGATTTCGACTTGTTCGAAAAGCAAGCCGCGACAGCCAAGATGCTGATTCTCTGCAATCCACACAACCCTGTCGGGCGCTGCTGGACGAAAGCGGAGCTGACACGTTTGGGCGAAGTCTGCCTGCGTAACCATTTGATTGTCATTTCCGACGAGATCCATTGCGACTTGGTTTTGCCGGGCTTCAAGCACACGCCTTTCGCTTCCATTGGCGAGGCGTTTGCCCAACACAGCATCACCTTCCATGCGGCATCCAAGACCTTCAACCTTGCAGGATTGGCCACCTCTACGGCCATCATCCCCAACGCGGAACTGCGCCAACGTTTCAATGACTATGTCCATTCGATGGAGGCGGAATTGGGCAACATTTTTGGCAAGGTAGCCACGGAAACGGCCATGAATCAAGGTGACGAATGGCTTGGGCAATTGCTTGACTATGTGCAAGGCAACATCGACTATGTCTCAGGTTTCCTTACGGAAAACCTGCCCAAGGTGAAGTTCAGCAAGCCGCAAGCCACCTATATGATGTGGCTCGACTTCAACGGCTATGGCCTTTCGGAAGAGGAACTTTGGTACAAGATGACGCAGGAGGCGCAGCTCGGCTTCAACCGAGGCAAGGAGTTCGGGCAGGACGGCAGCGGATTCTTCCGCATCAACCTTGCTTGTCCGAGGGCAACGGTGGAAGAGGCGATGCGGCGGCTGAAAGCGGTGTTTGCATAGGATTATCCCATTCAAATACTCGATTTATCTATGGTCAGTTGTGACATCGTATGCTTGGTTTTCAATGATACAATAAACTATGAACGGCATCATGAATGCGAAAAAAACGGATAATGGCTGTGAACCTTTTTCAAAAGCATTCTTTTTGACTCTTCTAAGGTATAGCAATTGTCTTCCAACTCCATGCGACTCATGCGGTTGTCCAACTCTTTGGCCATAATATCCTCTTTTTCAATAATTTCGTAACTCATAATGAGTTCGTTATTATTTTGCAAAAATAACACTTTTTCTGAATATGCAATCAAAACAGCAGCCCGTTTTCTTCGGGTGTGCGCGAAATGCCTATCATTTCCTCGAAATCGGCCTCGGTGATGATGGGGACGCCGATCGACTCGGCTTTCTTGCGCTTCTCGGGACCCATCTTGTCGCCGGCAAGGACGTAGTCGGTCTTGCCTGAGATGCTGCCGGAGTTCTTGCCGCCGTAAGCCTCGATGGTCTCCTTGATGCCGTCGCGACTGTAGTGTTGGAACACGCCACTCACCACAAAGGTCTTGCCTGACAAAACCTGTTCCTTGTCGGAAATGGCTTGCTCTGCCATGGCGAATTGCAAGCCATGTTGCTTCAAGCGGTTGACGATTTCGATGTTGCGCTCGTCGTCGAAGAAGGTGCGTACGGAAAGGGCAATCTTCTCGCCAATCTCGTCGATTTCGGTCATTTCCTCAACGGAGGCTTGGATGATATGGTCGATGTCATGAAGGGCTTTGGCCAACACCTTGGCCACCGACTCGCCCACGAACTTGATGCCCAAGGCAAACAGCACCCGCTCGAAAGGCACCGATTTCGACTTTTCGAGGGCGTCCAAAATGTTTTGGGCGGTCTTTTCCTTGAAGCTGACCTTGCGTGTGGCCACGGGCATGAGGCTGAACTCGTCCTCGATGGTGATGACTTTTTCCAAGCCGTAGAGTTTTTCAAAGGTAAGGTCGTACAAGTCAGCGACATTGCGCACCAAGCCTTCCTCGTAAAGCAGTTCCACCTTGCCTTCGCCGAGGCTCTCGATGTTCATGGCCTTGCGCCCGATGAAATGCTCGATGCGGCCACGGATTTGTGGCGAGCAGCCCGAACTGTTGGGACAATACCAAGCCGCTTCGCCCTCGTTCTGGACGAGTTGGCTGCCGCAAATCGGGCAGGCCTTCACGAACTCCACGGGCTTGGCCCCGACTTGCCGTTTGTCCAAGTTGACGCCGATGATTTTCGGGATGATCTCACCGCCTTTGACGACCGTCACCGTGTCGCCATAATGCAAGTCGAATTGGCGGATGAAGTCTTCGTTGTTCAGGGTGGCGCGTTTCACGGTGGTGCCGGCCAACTGCACGGGAGCAAGGTTGGCAACGGGTGTGATGGTGCCATGCCGTCCCACTTGGAAATCAACGCTTTGCAACTCGGTCTCCACTTCCTCGGCCTTGAACTTGTAGGCAATGGCCCATTTCGGCGACTTGGCCGTGAAGCCCAACGCTTGCTGTTGCTCGTAGCTGTTGACTTTCAGCACGATGCCGTCGATGGCGAAGGGCAACTCGTGGCGTTTCACGTCCCAGTAGTCGATGAACTCAAAGATCTCGTCGATGGACTTGCAGAGTGCCATGAAGTTGGAGACGTTAAAGCCCCACTTCTTCGCGGCTTGCAGGCTTTGGTAATGGGTTTGGTAGCGGTCTTCGAGGCCGTCCATCATCATGTAATAGCAGTAGTTGTCCAAACGGCGGCGGGCCACTTCCTTGCTGTCCTGCAACTTGAGCGTTCCGGCAGCGGCATTTCTTGGGTTGGCAAAGAGGTCGTCGCCTTGCTCCATTCGTTGCTTGTTGAGTCGGTCGAAGCTCTCGAAAGGCATCACGATTTCGCCGCGCATCTCGAAGAAGTCGGGATAGTCGCCGTGGAGCTTGAGTGGAACGGTGCGGATGGTCTTCACGTTGGTGGTCACGTCGTCGCCTTGGGCACCGTCGCCACGGGTCACGGCGCGGACGAGCACGCCTTGTTCATATTGCAGGCTGATGCTGAGTCCGTCAAACTTCAGCTCGCAGCAAAACTCCACTTCCTCGTCGATGGTCTTTTTGATGCGGCTGATGAAGTCGGCAATCTCTTCGCGGCTGTAAGAGTTTGACAACGAGAGCATTGGATAACGGTGCCTGACGCTTTGGAACTCCTTAGTGATGCCGCCGCCGACGCGCTGGGTGGGCGAGGCAGGGGAGAGGTACTCGGGGAACTCCTTCTCCAATCGCGCCAACTCTTCGAGTTTCATGTCAAACTCGTAGTCGCTGATGGTCGGTTTGGCGAGGATATAGTAGTTATAGTTGTGCTGCTCCAATTCGTCGCTCAGGGCGGCGATGCGCAAACGGGCCTCTTCCTTGGTCATAACTGTATGTATTTCAGAGGGTTGACTTGTAATGCCCAAAGCAACAGTCCAACGGCGACGACGGACGCCACGGCACCGGCAAGGGTCAGCAAGGCACCTTTCAAATTGCGTTTCAGGCAGAGAATCAGCAAGATGCTGAAGACGATGAAAACGCTTTCGTACCACACGCAGATGCCTAAGCCGAGCATGATTCCGGCGATGAAGAAGGAGGTGCGGTGGACGTTTTCGTTGAGGTTGTTTTGGCGCAAGACCTCTTGGCGAAGGATGACATTGGCACCGTAGAGCACCAACGGCAGTCCGAGGAAGGCGCTGGCGTTTTCGATGATGCCGAACTCAGGCATGATGATGCTGAAGGTCGGGATGAGGGCCAAGAGCCATGCCGCTTGTTTGCCTGCTGTCAGGTCAATGATGCGGTAAATCATTGATAATGTGAGAAGTGACACCAAGGCGTAGAGCGAACGGCTGAGCAGCATCATGCCTTGTGTCTCACCGATGCCGAACAGCGATTTCATCTTGTCGAGGAAGCCGATGAAAAGGGTAGGGTGTTGCAGCTCGCGGTTGGAGCCGAAGCCCGGAACGAAAATCACCACGGCAATGCGCACCGCGATGGCGACCAGCATCAGCGAAGTGAAGGGATGGTGTTCCTTGAATTGTTTGAGTTTCTGTAGCATGACTTCAATTTTGCGGACAAAAATACAAAAAACTATTTCAATGCGCTCGCCATAAATGCAAAAACATCTTTTCTTCCAACAAACTTGCAAGCGTTTCGGTTTCTTCGTACCTTTGCCGTGCGAAAAACGAAAGGCACTAAACAATCAACAATTCAACAACTCAACGAACCATGTTCTCCTGTCCCATACAAATCCGAATGAGCGACCTCGACCCGTACAACCACGTCAACAACGGGGCGCAATGCAACTATTTCGACATGGGCCGAAGCCGCTACTTCGAGCATGTCTTCCAAGCCAAAATCGACTGGCTCACTTTCAAGTATGTCCTCGTCCATGTGGACTTGGACTTCCGCCATCCCATCCATTTCCATGACCCCATAGTCTGCGAAAGCCGCGTCACCGAGATGGGCAACTCCAGCTTCAAGATGGAACAGCTCCTAAAGGATGCCGAGACGGGCGAGGTCAAGACGCTGTGCCACGCCGTGGTGGTGTATTTTAATCGTGACACAAACAAGTCGGAACGGATTCCCGATGCCGACAGGGAAAAAATGACAGCAACCAATTAACCTCGTGCCGAAGGCACGACACTTCATTTACCCTACACAAGCGCAGCGCAGTGTAGGGACAAACAAACAACAATATGAAAAGGATAACAATAATGCTGGTCATGGGACTCATCCTGACCAATCTCCAAGCCCAAACCGAAGCCGAACTGAACGCTTGGAACGATGTCAAAATCTATGAAATCAACCGCTTGTATCCTCGGACGAATGTCGTCCCGGTAGGAGAGGAGTTTTCAAAACTCCTCAACGGCAATTGGAAATTCCAATGGGTGGACTCGCCCTCGAAAGCACCTGCCGACTTCTTCAAGCCGGATTATGATGCTTCAAACTGGAGCACCATCGCAGTGCCGTCCAACTGGGAACTGAACGGTTACGGAACGCCCATCTATGTCAATGTGGACAATGAGTTCCGTCCCAACGAACCGCCTTTTGCCCCGACGGTGGACAACCCCGTGGGATGTTACATCCATGAGTTCTCGGTTCCCGACACATGGAAGGACAGAAGGGTTTACATCAATTTCGGCGCGGTGAAATCGGCTTATTACCTGTGGGTCAATGGACAGTTTGTAGGCTTCACCGAGGATGCCAAGACCAATGCCGACTTCGACATTACGCCCTTCGTCAAGCTGGGGAAGAACACGTTGGCTGTCAAGGTGTTCCGCTTCTCCAACGGCTCCTATTTCGAGTGCCAGGACTTTTGGCGCATCAGCGGCATCGAGCGCGACGTGGTGCTCTATTCCAAGCCGCAAGTGAACGTTTATGATTACGAGGTTCACGCGGGCTTGGACAAGACCTACAAGAACGGCACGTTTGACATCGAAGTCAGCCTCTACAATGGCTTGCCCGTGATGACATATCGTGGCTATCAACTTGCTGTTTCAGTGTATGATGGTGAGTCTGAGCTACTTGCTTTGAGCAAGAAATTGGATGACCAAGAGGGCAAGGTTCGCCTGAAAGCGGAACAGCCATTGGCCGGAATCAAGCCTTGGTCGGCAGAGCATCCATATCTCTATCGTTTGGAAATCAAGATTTTGGACAAGAAGAACAGGGTGGTGGAGCAACTTGAAAACCACATCGGCTTCCGCACCTCTGAGATTAAGGACGGCAAGCTGCTTGTCAACGGACAATATGTATTAATAAAAGGTGTGAACCGCCACGAGCACGACCCTTACACGGGCCATGTCGTCAGCCGCGAGTCGATGGAACGCGACATTGCCATGATGAAGCAGTTGAATATCAACACGGTACGCACCTGCCACTATCCCGACGACCCGTATTGGTACGAACTCTGCGACCGCTATGGCCTTTACGTTTGGGACGAGGCCAACTGCGAGAGCCACGCGCAAGGCTACGGCGAGCGGAGCCTGGCCAAAGACCCGCAATACCGCGACATGGTTTGGTCGCGCAGCCGCAACATGCTCGAACGCGACAAGAACCATCCCTCGGTCATTCTATGGTCGATGGGCAACGAGTGCGGCAATGGCGTGAATTTTGAATATACCTACGACTGGCTGAAGAATCGTGACAAAACCCGCCCTGTGACCTACGAGCGTGCCGTCTATGACCGCAACACCGATGTCATCGGCTTGATGTATGCCAGCAAGGAATATCTGCAAAGGTTTGTGGACGAGGGACTTGACAAGGAAGGCCGTCCGTTCATCATGGTGGAATACTGCCACGCGATGGGCAACAGCATGGGCGGCTTGCAGGACTATTGGGACGTGATTGAAGCCAACGAACAGTTGCAAGGCGGCTGCATCTGGGACTGGGTGGACCAAAGTTTCATAGTTGATAGTGAGAAGTTTGTAGTTGATAGTTCTGTTGCAGCAATAGCTTCCCCCAACTCTAAACTCTCAACTCTAAACTCTCAACTATTCTACGCCGTCGGCGGCGACTTCGGCCATGCTTACGGAGTAGGCGACGACGACAGTTTCTGCGCCAATGGCGTGGTCAGCAGCGACCGCCGTCCGCACCATCACGCCGCCGAGGTGAAGAAGGTGTATCAGCCTATCAAGTTCAAGGCCAAGGACTTGACTTGGGGCAAGTTCGAAGCGAAGAACTGGCTTTCGTTCACCAACGCTTCGGCTTTCGACTGCGAGTTTGAAATTTTCTCGGCAGAGAAAACTTTGGCAAAAGGCAAAATCGACCTTGATATAGAACCATTTGGTACACAGGAGATTAACATAGATCGACTGCGTATTTACGGCAATCCTGGCGAGGAGTTCTTTGTGCGCTTCTCGGTGAAACTGAAAGAAGACCAGCCGTTTATGCCCGCCGGAACCGAAATCGCCTACGACGAGTTCAAGTTGGAGTGGCCGTCGGCACCGTTGGAACCTTTGGCAAGTGGGAAAGAGGTGCAGTTCGATGCTGCCAACCTCACTGTTTTCAATGACGGTTTCTCGGTGATTTTCGACAAGACCACTGGCCAAATCATTTCTTATCTCTTTAAAAGTGAGGAACTTCTGAATGGTGCTTTAAAAGATAACTTCTGGCGTGCCCCTACCTTGAACGACGAAGTGGACGGCTGGGCTTTGCCGCGCTGGAAAAAGGCCGGATTGCAGCACCTGACCGCCAAAAATGCGGGCTTGCATTTCGAGCGTTTGGGCGATACCTTGGTTTCGGTCAATGCCGTGATGGAGTATTACGACAACACGAACCAACTGCAAATCGTGGTGAACAAGCTGTATCTCATTGACGGTGCGGGAAATATAAGCATTAGTAACCGCATCCAGCCGATGGAAACGGTTACTTCTTTCCCGGAAATCGGGATGCAGTTCCGCATGCCGTTGGAACACAGTAACTTGACCTATTTCGGCAAGGACACCGAGAACTATCCCGACCGCAACGCTTCCGGAAAGATGGGTTTGTACAAGTTGGATGCCTTGGATTTGTTTGAGCAGCACGTCGTGCCGGAAGACAATGGAAACCATGCCGATACGCGCTGGTTGGCCTTGACGAGCGACAAGGGCAAGGTGGGGCTGTTCGTCACGATGCATGAACCTTTCAATTTCAGCGTTTACAATTACGATGACGACAACTTGACCGCGGCTCGTCGCGTCAACCAATTAGAGTCAAGGGATTACTTGACGGTCAATGTGGATTACAGGCAAGCGCCCATCGGCACGGCGACTTGCGGTCCGGGCGTGGACGAAAAGTATGTGCTTGGCAATCAAGTGTATGAATACACGGTGCTGCTCCGAGCTTTCGACAAAAAGCAGGATCCGATAGAACTTACCCGTTTCCAGTTGCCAGAAGTCTCGGAAATCCTGCCTCCGACTCCTGAAATCAAGGCGGAAATGGATGGAAATGAGGACTATACGTTGTTCAACCAGCCTTTGTTGGTGACCTTAAGTTGTGCTGACAAAGACGCTGTAATCCGCTACACCTTGGACGGGAGCGCACCCGACGCAAAGTCCGCCTTGTACAAGAAGCCTTTCCTGTTGGAGCAGTCTTGTGTGCTGAAAACCAAGGCGTTCAAGAAAGGGGAGAGGTGTTCGTTTACGGCGGTCCGCTGCTTCGATTACCACCCAATCAAGGGAACGACCTTCGTCCATCCGCCTGTGGAACGTTATGGCAAGAACGCCGACATCGCCTTGATGGACGGCAAGAAAGGCGTGGCCGGCGACTATTACAACGACTGGCTTGGCTTCCAAGGCGACGACATGGAGGCCACCATAGAACTGACCGCGCCCACGGACATCAGCGTCGTGAAAATCGGCGTTTGCCACGAGCCTAACGATTGGGTCGTGTGGCCCAAAAGCGTGTGGGTGAGTTTCTCTAAAGATGGCAAGGAGTTCACCGATTGGCAGATGGCCGAGTTGCCCGTTTTCGACCGTCCTGACAAGATGCAGGGTTTCGGGCGCATCGAGGCGCGGGCGCGTGTCAATGCAAGGCAAGCCAAATATGTCCGTGTCAAGGTGGAGAACCAAGGCGTGTTGCCGGATTGGCATCCCTACGCGGGGCAGAAGGCTTGGATTATGGTGGATGAGGTGGAAGTGGTGTGGTAATAGTTTAGAGTTTAGAGTTTAGAGTTTAGAGTTTAGAGTTTGGAGTTGCGCCCATGTCATACCGACCGAAGGGAGCGTATCTATGGGTGGCAGGAGTTTTAGAGTTAGGAATTATGAGTTATGAGTTATGAGTTATGAGTTTAGAGTTTAGAGTTGGGAGTTTTTGAAGTATGAGATTTTTTTTGATAATTCTTGGGTTCAAATTGATTTATGATTATCTTTGCAGCGTTGTATGGCCTTTTATGTGAATTAACAATTTATATGATTGATACTCAAATAGTTAAAATAATTTACGGGGGGGGTAAAACTTTTCCCGAAGAATGTTTTTATGCCTAAAAGGATGCGTGGCTTCAAAGGCCGCGCACCCTTTTTTTATTGTCAGTCCGAAAGAATAAACATCTAAAAATTAAGCGAATATGAACGACGAAACCATTTTCGACCCGAATGAGGTCAACGAAGAAAAGCAAGGCAACATGCTTATCGACAACGAAGAAACGATGATGGACGAAAACCAGAATCCGACCGAAAACACCGAGCCCCAAGGCAAGAAGAAACGGGACTTCAAGACGGCTGGCATCGCGGGCGCGGCTGGAGTGGCCGGTGCGGCCATTGGCGTGCTGACCCCTGTCAACGTGTTCCCTGATGGGCCGCAGGGAGGCGACGACATCACTGGCGAAGGCGAACTTGAATCCGAGCCGGCGCCAGCGGCATCGGCCCATCTGCAAGGCCACGACATGCCTGTGGCCACGGGCGTGAACGACGCGATGAGCTTCAACCAAGCCTTTGCCGCAGCAAGGCATGAGGTTGGCCCCGGCGGTATCTTCGTGTGGCACGGACACACCTACGGCACCTACTACGCCAACGAATGGAACGCCATGACACCCGAAGACCGCGACCAGTATTGGGCCGACGTGCATCACACCACTTCGCACATCGAGTATGAACCGGAACCGCAACCGGAACCACACCCCGACCCGGATCCTATTACGGAGCCGGAACCCGAACCACATCCCGAACCGGAGCCTGAGCCGGAACACCTTGTGCTTCACGAGGACGATGTGCTTGGCGCTTTGGATGTGGACGGCGATGGCGAAATTGACGTGGTTGTGGTGGATGCCAATGGCAACGAAACGCCCGACATCATCATGGACACCACAGGCGACGGACAGTTAGACACCTTGGTTCTCGACCCGGAAATGAACGATGAGGGCGAACTCGTGGTGGAAGAAGGCAGTATTCACAACATTGATGGCGTGACCATTGTCCCTAACGAAGAGGTGAACCCCATTGATCCGGTGAATCCGTTGGAGGACAATGTGCTGGTAATCAACGAAAGCGAAGTGTATGACGTGCATGAAAACGAACAAGGCGACATTGACGCGCTGATTGTGGATGCGGATGGCAACGATGAACTCGACCTCGTGCTCGACACCACGGGCGACGGCAACATGGACATGCTAATCCTCAACCCGGGCATTGATGACGAAGGGAACTTGGTCATCGACGAAAGCAACGTTTCGAGCATTGGCGGCGTGGTGATCACACCCGACCAAGACCTTGAAAACGCTGAAACGGAGTTCGTTGCCGAGAATCAGGATGTGGACGAGACGGCCTTCATAATGCACGATCCCGACGTCACCATCGACAACCATGTGGACATGGACGACTTTGTGGGATAAGTGGATTTATGTGAACAATTCCCTGTAAGATGAGCAAGACCATAAAAATCACCGTGGCTTGTCCCCAATGCGGCAGTAGGCTGGCGGTTCCCGTCGCCGAAAACGACCTTGGGGCAAAAAAGCAGGTAGCCTGTCCCAAGTGCCACAAGAAATTCCTCATTGCCGTCCCCATGTCGTTGGCCTCGAAATTCGAGAGCGATCCTACCGACATCGGGGGCAACACAAGCGAGCAAACGCTGTTGCTGGAAACGCTACCCAATGCCATGACTGCCTACCAGAGCTTCGAGTTGACCGCCGACTACTACACCATCGGACGCAAGAACAGCAGCGGCCCGGAACACCGTCCCGACGTGGAGGTGGAGACCTCCGACAAGAAAATGAGCCGCAAGCATGCCGCCATCCGACGGAAAGGCAAGACGGGCTTCATTCTGAAGGACTTGGGCAGCAAGAACGGCGTGTTCCTCAACGGCAGCAGAATGGACGCCGACGAAGAGGTGTATCTGAGCGACGGCGACACCTTCCGCCTCGGCGAGACGCAGTTTCGCGTCAGCATCGCCGAACAATCTGCTGACGACAACGACCTGACCTGCTGACCACCCATGAAAAGGCCACGAGAAACTACGGATGATACGGATTTGACGGAAAAGCAATCCGTATCATCCGTGAAATCCGTAGCCAAACACTTGAATCTTAAATCTTTAAATCTTAAATTTTAAATTTTAAATTTTGAATTTTAAATCTTAAATCCACTCCCATGCAAGGAAAATCCATCAGCGGCTACACCCTCCAGCGTCATCTCGGCACAGGCGGCATGGCGGAGGTGTGGTACGCCGAGAACAAGATAGGGAAGAAGGCGGCGGTGAAGCTGCTGCTGCCCAAGCTGTGCCAAGACGAGAACGTGGTGTCGCGCTTCCTCACCGAGGCCAAGGTGATGGTCGCGCTCGACCACCCGAACATACGCCAAGTGTATGACTACGGCGACATCGACGGACGGCCCGCCATCGTCATGGAATATCTCGAAGGCGACGACCTGAAGGCAAGGCTGAAACGCGGCCAACGCTTCACCGACGAGGAATTGAAACGTTGGTGGAACCAACTCGCCGACGCCTTGAACTACACCCACCAGCAAGGCATCGTCCACCGCGACATCAAGCCGGGCAACATCTTCGTGGACAAAAAGGGCGACATCAAGCTGCTCGACTTCGGCATTGCCAAGGTGCGCGAGAGCATCAGCAGCACCCAGACCGGCCAGAAGCTCGGCACGCTGATGTACATGAGTCCCGAGCAGGTGAAGGACAGCAAGCACATCGACTACCGCACCGACGTGTATTCCTTGGCCGTCACTTTCGTCCACCTGCTGACGGGCAAACGCCCCTACGACAGCGACACCAGCAGCGACTTCGAGATCAGCGAGAACATCGTCTATAAGCCCTTGGACTTGAGCGACTTGCCCGCAAACTGGCAGGGATTCTTGGCTCCGTATTTGGAGAAGGAACCCCAAAAGCGTCCCGCCTTGAAGCATTTCGTGGCGACAGCCCATGCTGCGCCCCAAAAGCCTGTTTCCGACGGGGACGACGAGACCGAATTGGGCGGCCCTTCGACCCCCCAAGCCGGCCCTTCGAAAGGCTCAGGGACCGGCTCAAGGGCATCCGCTTCATCCAAGGGCACACCCTCCAACACAGGCCGTCATAGCGGGCCTGACCCGCTATCTCCGAAGCCAGCAGGCAAGCCCAAGCCCAAACCCAAGACCGGCCTATGGATCGGCCTCGGCGTGGCCGCCGCAGCGGTGGTGGCCTTGGTGGTGCTGCTGGCGAAGCCGAAGGAGCCGTCCTATATACCTATTGAAGTGGTTGAAGAAGCAAATACAGATGATAATATTGGCGACCTCACTGTTACCGCCAACGGCGTTTCCTTCGTGATGAAGCGCGTGGCGGGCGGCACCTTCCAGATGGGCAGCGACGACAGCGAGGCATGGGACGACGAGAAACCCGTTCACAGCGTGACCGTAAGCACGTTCTACATGGGCGAGACGGAGGTGACGCAGGCCTTGTGGAAGGCCGTGATGGGCAGCAACCCCAGCTACTTCAAGGGCGACAACCTGCCCGTGGAAAGTGTGAGTTGGAACGACTGCCAAGAGTTCATCCGCAAGCTGAACCAACTGACGGGAAGGAGTTTCCGCCTGCCCACCGAGGCGGAGTGGGAGTATGCCGCCCGGGGCGGCAGCCGCAGCAACGGGACGAAATACGCCGGCAGCGTCAGCATAGACAGCGTGGCGTGGTACGGCGACAACAGCGGCAGCAAGACGCACCCCGTGAAAGGCAAAAGCCCCAACGAGCTTGGCCTCTACGACATGAGCGGCAACGTGTGGGAGTGGTGCGGTGACTGGTACGGTGACTACGGCAGCGGATCGCAGACCAACCCTAAAGGTCCTTCTGCCGGCTCCGACCGCGTTTTGCGCGGCGGTGGCTGGGGCGACTACGCGGGGCGCTGCCGAGTGTCGCGCCGGAACGACTACACCCCCGACAGCAGGGGCCTCGACAACGGGTTCCGCCTTGTCCTTCCCCAGTAAAACTCGTCGCAGACCAACTTTAAGCTGAAGGGTCTTTGGTGGAACTATACAGGGAAGCGCGTCTGAAAGACGCCACTATCGTAACCGTAGGCCACCGGCCTACGGCAGCCCACCGGTAGGCAGAGTGCGCCTGCGCGACGCAGGCCACGACAAGGCCCAGCCCCGTAGGGGCGACAGCAGGATAGGCAGGCGGTGTGAACCCATGCCGAAAAAAACAGGAAAATAAGAAAAATATTTGAAAATCATCTTAAAGTATGAGAAAATTCGTATTTTTGCGCAAAAATTAAAGACAAGCACCATGAAGGATTATCTCCATAAGTTGCATAAGATGAAGCTGTTTTCGTTGCAGGATGTGACGCAAATCACCCACAACGAAAGCACAGCCAAGTCGTTGCTGTCGGCAGGCATCAAGAACGGGACAATATGTCGCGTCAAGATGAACCTGTACGCCGTCACCGACTTGGCCACCCTGCGTTGCGCAGCCAACAAATACGAAATCGCATCCCACATCTCTGACACGGCTTGCGTGGCCTACCATTCTGCAATGGAATACCACGGCCTCGGGCATCAGGTGTTCAACGAAGTGAACGTCATCACGCCCTTTGCCTTCAAGACTTTTGAGTTTGAAGGCATGGCCTACATCCGTCGTCAGCCCACCATAGCGGAAGGCATCACGACACCGAACATGGATTCCAAGGTCAGGGTGACCGACTTGGAACGCACCATCATCGACTGCATCGACAGGATAAAGTATGCGGGCGGGCTTGAGGAACTGCTGAACAACTTGTCGTCAATCGCTTACGTTGACGAGGACAAGCTGCAACTGTATTTGGCGGACTACGGAAAGGCGCACCTGTACCAAAAAACAGGGTATCTGCTTTCTATGTTCAAGAAGCAGATGCGCCTCTCGTCGGGCTTTTTCCGCCGCTGCAAGGCCCATGTCGGACAAAGCACGCGCTATCTGACCGATTCTGTCAAAAACACAGCCTACGTCGCCGAATGGCAGAAACCGTCGTATTTCCGGCTGGAAAATGATGATGAGCGCGATGAACCCCACGCTGACGAAGGCGCCGAGGATGGAACTCAGCAGCTCCATTTGCAATGCCTTGACCAATTGCCAAATCAGGAAAATGGCGACGATGCCGAGGAAGATGCTGATGGCCGTGGTGCCTTTCAGGATGCGGTAGAACCAATAGAACAATAAGGCCACCAATATGATGTCGATGATGTCGAAGACGCGAACTTGGATAAACAGGTCGATCATGGCTTGAAATCGTTAGATTCTACGAAACAGAATTTGGCGCAAAATTACAAAAAGTATGTACCAATGCCACGGCTTCCCGTGCTTTTTTCACGTCGTGGACGCGCAGGAGGTCGGCCCCGTTGAGCAAGGCGATGGCGTTCAGCACGGTGGTGCCGTTGTCGGCGGCTTGCGGCGATGTGCCCAATACCTTATTTATTAATGACTTCCGCGAGATGCCGATGAGGATGGGCAAGCCGTGGTAGCGGTAGCGATTCAAGTCGTTGAGCAGCCGATAGTTGGCTTCAAGGCTCTTGCCGAAGCCTATGCCCGGGTCGAGGATGACTTGCTGCTGGCCGAAGGCTTCCAAGACCTCGCATTGCCGCCTGAAGAAGTCGAGCACGGTTTGGTGGATGTCGCCGCCGAGGGCGTACTGGTGCATCGTTTCGGGCGTGCCCACGCAGTGCATGAGGATGTAGGGGATGTGGTTTTGCCCGATGTAAGGCAGCATTTCATCGTCAAACAGGCCGCCCGAGATGTCGTTGATGAGGTCGGCGCCTTCGTCGATGCAGGCCTCGGCCACGTTTTTGCGGAACGTGTCGATGGAAAGCAGCGCGTCGGGAAACCGTTTCCGGATGGCTTTCAGTATCGGGATCACCCGTTCCGTTTCTTCCGTTTTGGTGGCGATGGCGTTGTTGGGTCGCGTCGAGCATCCCCCGATGTCGATGAAGTCGGCGCCGTCGGAGAGCATCGTTTCGCAATGGCGCAAGGCACTGTCAATCTGGTTGTAACGCCCCCCGTCGGAGAACGAGTCGGGAGTCAGGTTGAGGATGCCCATGACGGCGGGACGCTCAAAATTATGCGATTTACCGCGTGAAATTAGCTGCCACATTGGAAAAAGTATTATTTTTGCAAAAATACATTTTTTCATGCAAACGAAAGACACTAAAGCCCAATTTCACGCAGTGTTGGCGCAATGCCGCAAGCTGTTTGTCGATAAGATGAAGGACTATGGTCCGGCATGGCGCATCTTGCGTACGCCTTCGATTACTGACCAGATATTTATTAAGGTAAAGAGAATCAGGACTTTGCAAACTGTTAGGGAGCATCTCGTCGATGAAGGCATCGAGCCTGAGTTCGTCGGCATTGTCAACTATGCGGCGATGGGCGTCATCCAGTTGCAGCTCGGCGTGGTTGACCAGCCCGACCTCGGCGCGGAGGAGGCGGCCCGCCTTTACGACCAAGTGACCAACGAGGCTTACGAGCTGATGACCCGCAAGAACCACGACTACGACGAGGCGTGGCGCGACATGCGCGTCAGCTCCATCACCGACTTGATTATGAGCAAGGTGCTGCGCACCAAGAGTATCGAAGACCACAACGGGCAAACCCTTGTCTCTGAAGGACTTGACGCCAATTATTACGATATGATCAACTATGCGGTGTTTGCACTGATTCTGCTGAGCGAAAGCAAGTGAAGCAGCGCGGGGCGACACCATAAAACGCAACGATATGAAACGAAACACAACCCTCGCCTGGGTCAGCATCGCAACGGCCCTCATTACGGCAGTCGGGATTTATTTCATCCCGACCTATCGGTTTTGGTTTCTTGCCGTTTTAATTCTTAACTTGTTGGTTTCCTTGGTTTTCTGTAAGCGATACGACAAGTCCGCCTTGTTGGTCTGTCGCCTGCTGGTGGGCGCGTTGTTCATCTTCAGCAGCTTCACCAAAGGGGTTGACCCGTTGGGGACGAAATACAAAATCCTCGATTATTTGGCGGCCTACGGCATGACGTGGTTCAACGACCTCGCTTTGGTGTTGGCGGTGATGCTGATCTTGGCCGAGTTTTTGGTCGGCATTTGTTTGATTACCAAGGTTTTTCCACGTCTTGCGGTGTTGGGTGCCGCTTTGTTGATGCTGTTTTTCACCACCACGACTTTGTTTGATGCCTTGTATGACGTCGTGCCCGATTGCGGCTGTTTCGGGACGGCCATCAAGATGAGCAACTGGCAGACGTTCTACAAGAACTTGGTTATCGATGCGGTGCTTATCCCGTTGATTATGAACAATAAGCAACTTAAAAACAGGTTGACGTGGCGTGGACAGTTTGTCATCGGGTGCATCTATGCCTTGGCGTTCTTGGGGTTCGAGATCTACAACTATCGCCATTTGCCCGTCGTGGATTTCATGGCATGGAAAGTGGGTAGGCAAATGAACGCCAAATCCGATGAAGGGATGCGTATCTATTTGAAATACAGGAACAAGGCAACGGGAGAGACACGCGAATACCTTTCCCCCGACTATCCTTGGAACGATTCGGTTTGGATGAGTCAGTGGGAGTTTGTCGAACAACGAACCGTTGGTGGAGGCAACTACCTCGGTTTCAGCGCGTTGGATGAGGACGGAAACGATGTCACGGATATGATCCTCAACACGGAGAACCTGCTGATGTTCACCTCGCACGACCTTTCAAAGGTGACGGAAAAAGAGTGGGGGAGCATCGAGGAAATCACAAAGAAGGCTGAACAACAAGGGTTTACGGTGGTCTGGACGGTCGCCGCCGAGCCTGAAGACGTGGAGCATTTGCGCTCAAAGCATGGCTTCGTCGATGAAGTGTATTATGGCGATGAATTGGAAATCAAGACGATAGTGCGCTTCAATCCTGGGCTGATATGGCTCGATAACGGCTTGGTGAAAGACAAGTGGAGCGCCATTGATTTCAAAAAGGTCTTGAAAGTTTTGTGAGCCTATGGGAAGCTACGTCGTCAGGAAATTGCTGTATGGAATCGCGGTGCTGTGGGGTGTCGCGACCTTGGTGTTTTTCCTGTTCAACATCTTGCCGGGCGACCCTGCCCAGATGATGCTCGGCCAACGTGCCGACGAAGCTGCGGTGAACGCCATCCGCGAGGAATTGGGCCTGAACCAAAGTCTTGGGAAACAGTATGTTGATTATTTGAACGACCTCGTTCCCGTTTCGTTTTACGACGTGTCGGAAGGGGAGCAGAAGTTGGCGAAAATCGGTCGTCATGTCCGAATCGGCACCGTTGGCTCGACGGCGGTGGTGTTGAAAGGCCCTTATCTTCGCATTTCGTACCAAAGCAAGCGCAAGGTCTCCGACATCTTGGGCGAAGCCTTCCCCAACACCTTGCTGCTCGCGGCGGTGTCCATCTCCATAGCGATGGTGCTGGGCTTGCTCATCGGCATCGTGTCGGCTGTCATTAATAGCAAGTTTGTCAACAAGCTGACCTTGTTTGTCACCACCATCGGAATGTCGTTGCCCTCGTTTTTCGCCGCCATTCTCATGGCTTGGGTGTTCGGCTTCCTGCTGGAGCGTTATACGGGGCTTGGCATGACAGGCAGTCTCTACACCGTGGATGAGTACGGGAGAGGCGAGTTCTTGAGTTTGCGCAACCTCATCTTGCCTGCGCTGACGTTGGGAATGCGGCCATTGGCCGTAGTGACCGAGTTGACGCGCACCTCGTTGCTCGAAGCCCTTTCGATGGATTATGTGCGCACGGCTCGGGCCAAGGGCTTGAAGCCGTTTCGCGTCATCTGTGTCCATGCCTTGCGCAACGCCTTGAATCCCGTGGTGACCGCCGTTTCGGGCTGGTTTGCCTCGTTGCTGGCCGGCGCGGTCTTCGTGGAGTATGTCTTCGACTGGAAAGGCATCGGCGTGGTGGTGGTGGATGCGCTCGACAAATACGACTTCCCCGTCATCATGGGGGCCGTGTTGCTGATTGCCGTCATGTTGGTCGTCGTGAACATCGTGGTTGACATCGTTTATGGGTTTATTGACCCTAGGGTGAGGATTAGTTAGGAGTTTGGAGTTAGGAGTTAGGAGTTTGGAGGTATTAGTTTTATGGAGAAAGTTGGAAAATATGAGTTTATTGCGGAGCCGTTCCATTGCGATTTTTCGGGACGGATGTTCTTGGTACATCTTGGAAACCAGATGCTTAACGCGGCGGATTTCCATTCCACCGACCGTAACTTCGGGATGAGGTATCTCATGACCATCAATCGCTCTTGGGTGCTGTCGCGACTGGCCATCGAGATGGAGGATATGCCGCAACAGCATGAGCGTTTCGCGGTGGAGACTTGGGTGGAAAACGCCATGAAGTTCTTCACCCAGCGCAATTTCCGCGTCACGGGGAGCGAAGGGCGTGTGTATGGCTACGGTCGCTCCGTGTGGGCCATGATCGACACCGAGACGCGACGGCCTACCGACATCCTGAAGGTGAACGACGGTGCCCTCAGCCAATGGATTGAGGCCGACAAGCCTTGCCCGATTGAGCGGGGCGGACGGGTGAAAATGTTGGAAGACGTCGCGTTTGTGCGTGCCATCGAGGTCTGTTACCACGACGTTGACATCAACGGGCACGTCAATTCTGTGAAATACATCGAGCATGTGCTTGATTTGTGGGATGTCGCTTGGTATCGCGAGCATCGGGTGAAGCGGTTCGAGATTGCCTACGTTGCGGAAGCGCACCAAGGCGATAGGCTCTGCCTGTATCGGGAGCAAACGGCTGAGAATGAGTATTGTGTCCGCATCGCGAAGATGGGCATGGCCTCGCCCGACGAGACGGAAGTATGCCGTTGTAAGGTGAAGTTTTCAAACATTTTGGATGGAACCTGCCAACGCAAGTTAGTTGAATAAAGAAATGGATACCGATGAAGAAAACATTACTGTTTATTCTGTTGATTGTCACATCCTTGCATGTCAATGCTGCCTATCTCCTCATTCCGATGGACAACACCCAGACCAACCACCTGAAGGCCTACGGCGTGGCCTATTGGGTGTTGCAACGCGACGTGGAAATCAGCTGGCTGCTGAACTATAGGGGAGGGAGCTACCTGTTTCCTTACCACGAGATGTTTGAGCGCGAGTGCAAGATGCGCAACGTGTCGTACAACGTCATCGCCGACGCTCAAGCCGACGCCATCCTTGCCGAAATCGCCGACCCGGGCGCCAACATGGACGAGATGAAACTCCAGAAGGTGCCGCGTGTGGCGGTGTATGCGCCCAAGAACAACCTGCCATGGGACGATGCCGTGACCCTCGTGCTGACCTATGCCGAAATCCCTTACGACGTGGTCTATGACGACGAGGTGCTGCAAGGCGTGCTGCCTTCCTACGACTGGCTGCATCTGCACCACGAGGACTTCACGGGGCAATATGGCAAGTTCTGGGCACGCTACCGCAACTACCCTTGGTATCAAGAGGACGTAAGGGCGCAGGAAGCCACGGCGCAACGTTGGGGCTTCTCCAAGGTGTCGCAGCTCAAGTTGGCCGTGGCCAAGAAGATCCGCGAGTTCGTGGCAGGCGGCGGCTACATGTTCGCCATGTGCTCGGCCCCCGACAGCTTCGACGTGGCCCTCTCTGCCGACGGCCTCGACATCTGCGACTACATGTTTGACGGCGACCCCATCCGCAGTGGCGACCCGCAACGCCTTGACTATGAGCAATGTTTCGCCTTCACCGATTTCAAGGTCTCCACCAATCCGCAGGAATACGAGATCTCCGACATCGACGTCACGCAAGGGCGGCTGCAACGGGTGAGGGAAGACAACGATTATTTCCTCCTTTTCGACTTCTCCGCCAAGTGGGACCCCGTGCCGACCATGCTCACGCAATGCCACGAACGCTTGGTGAAAGGTTTCATGGGCCAGACGACGGCCTTCAACAAGGCCTGCGTGAAACCTTCGGTGGTGGTGCTTGGCGACAATGGTGCCTTGAACGAGGACCGCTACATTCACGGCAACTTCGGCAACGGCTTCTGGACCTTCCTTGGCGGCCACGACCCCGAAGACTACCAGCACATCGTAGGCGACCCGCCCACCGAACTCGACATGTACCCCAATTCGCCGGGCTATCGCCTCATCTTGAACAATATTTTGTTTCCGGCGGCAAAGAAAAAGGAACAGAAAACATAATTTTTCTATATTTGCGCCGCCAAAATGGTATGACAACGTAAAACCCTACAACTATGAAAAAAAGCTTACTCATCACACTCGCCCTTTGCATGGGGCTTGTCGCGCTTCAAGCCCGTCCGGTTGACGTGGCCACGGCTCAACGTCTCGGACAACAATTTGTGCAGCACAAGGCACTCTTTGCGAAACACGAAGTCGCTGATTTCAGCTTGGCTTACACCTTCCGTGCCGACGACGGCATGGTCACCGCCTATGTCTTCAACTTTGCTGGCGGTTTCGTTGTGGTTGCCGCCGACGACTGCTCGGCACCCATCCTCGGCTATTCCGATTGCGGCCTTTTCGATGCGGCGACGGCTCCCGACGGCTTGCTCTTCATGCTTGACGAAATCTCTAACGGCGTCGCGAAACTGGCCGCGCTGGACCATGCCGCTTCGAGCGACATCCTTTGCCAATGGGAAAACCTCGAAGCCTTCGGCGTGTTGCATCCCGACCGAGGCACACCTGTCGTCGGGCCATTGGTGCAGCAGCGTTGGAACCAGGACGCTCCCTACAACATGTATGTCCCCTCCGGCTGTCCGACGGGTTGCGTCGCCACGGCAATGGCGCAGCTGATGAAATACTGGGAATGGCCGGTCACGGGAACGGGCGAGCATAGCTACATCGCCGCCGGATATGGTGAGCAATACGCCAATTTCGGGGCCACCACCTACGATTGGGCCAACATGATTGACTATTACGGCTCTAATGCCACCCAAGAGCAAAAGGAGGCCGTGGCCGTTTTGATGAAGCACTGCGGCGTGTCGGTCAACATGATGTATGCCCCCGACGGCAGCGGGGCCTACTCGCAGGACGTCCCCGAGGCCATCAGCACCTATTTCTCCTATTCCGACCATGCCACCCACATCGGCAAAGGCGGCTCTTATTCCGAGTGGATTGCCTTGCTGAAATCGAACATCGACCAAAACATCCCGCTGTATTATTCGGGCCAAAGCAGTCAGGGCGGCCACGCCTTCGTCTGCGACGGCTACGATGCCGACGACCTGTTCCACTTCAACTGGGGCTGGGGCGGCTCGTCGAACGGCTATTTCCTCATCGATGGCGACGGCTTCGAGTATTCGGGCAGTCAGGCCATCATCTATGATTTCATCCCCGACTTCACTTATCAGCAAATGCCGCAAGCTCCTGAAAACCTGAGTGTTGTCATCGACAGCGATGTCTCGCTCACGGGGCATCTCAGCTGGACCAATCCCACCGAAACCATGACGGGCGAGGCTTTGGCTTCCATCGAAAAGGTGGTCGTCAAACGCAACGGGAGCGTGGTCGGCGAGGTGACGGGTGTGGCCCCCGGCCAGTCGGTGTCGTTTGACGACGAAGTGCCTTATTTCGACCAGTTTGAATACTGTGTCCAGGTGGTCAACGGCAACAACATCGGTCGCACCACCTTGGCATCGGCGGTGTTCGGCCCCTATTGCCAATGGACGGTCATCATGACCTCCGCCAGCTTCCAAGGCTGGGACGGCGGCGGCATCACGGTGCAAAACGCCGCAGGTTCCTACATCGACTTCTTGACTACAAATACGGCGACGGCCTCGATGCAGAAATTCCAGATGGCCTTGGGAAACAACAACTTGTATTGGACGGAACCCAATTCCGCCATCTCCAACCTCTCCTTCAAGGTGAAGGATGCCGAAAACCAGTTGGTGTATGAATATAGCGGCCCTTCGTCAGGACTCGAAGCGGGGCTTATAAAGACCTTGAACAACAGCTGTGGCAACGAAAACACTTGCGAGGCGCCTTACAACTTGAAGGCCGTGCTCGACCCCGACGACGACCGCACTGTTGTCCTCACTTGGGACTCCGATCACACGCCCGAATTCGGCTATTGCATCTATCGCGACGGCTTCCTCTTCAACATGGCGCACGACACGCAGTATGTGGATGCCGACACCGAAATCGGGGGACACTGCTACTACATCACCGCGCTGTGCAACGGCGGCGAGACGGTCGCTTCCAACGAATATTGCATCACGGCCGGATCGGGATGCCAACCCGCCACGGACTTGTATTTCGACTACACCACCAACAGCAAGGTGCAACTGAATTGGACGGCATCGGAGAACGAGAACGTCTCGGGCTATGTCATTTATCGCAAGACCCCGGAGACCGCCTTTAAGATCATCAAGCGCGTGACGACGACCAATTTCAAGGACAACGGCGTCAATCCCGAAACCGTCTATCATTATGCGGTGGCGGCGTATTACAGCGAGACGGATTGCTATTCGGGCTATGCCAACGACCTTTTCGACGAGGAGAAGTTCTTCATCGAAGTTGGCTGGTCGCAAAACCCCAGCGACTTGAGGGCCACCGTTGACGAGGCGGAACCCGCCACGGTGGAATTGGCATGGAAGCCTTCCTATACCGCCACCCGATACGACATCGTGCGCGACGGCCAAGTCGTGGCGACGGTAAGCTACCAATCCTCCTATACGGACGAGAACCTCGCTTTGGGACAGACCTATTGCTACAAGGTGATTGCCTATGGCGCCGACTTTGAGTTGGCCACCGACGAAGTTTGCGTGACCTTGGAGGACGAGCCGGTGTTGCCTTGCACGGCACCGTCGGATTTCAGAAGGGAAGAAGCCGTTGGCATGGCGCGAATGGCCTGGGATGCGCCCCAAGACCGTGAGCCCGACAGCTATACCGTGGTGGTCATCGACCATGTGTTGAACGACACGACGGAAATGACAGGACTCAACGAACTGTATTATGAAGAAGCCATCCCAACCGAATTGACTGACAAGTCCTTCAAGGTGAAGGCCGTCTATGCCGAATGCGAGTCGGAGTTTGCCTTGACCGCCGAGGGTCAGGACTTCATAAGAATCACGAATCTCGGCCTGAACGAAAGCGCCCTGCTGTCGGCCAACCTCTATCCGAATCCGACCTCGGGCAAAGTCGTGGTGAAGGCCGAAGGCATGACCTCCGTGAAGGTTTACAATATCGTTGGCCAGTGTGTCATGGAGAAGTCGGGCCTGAACGGAGAAGCCGTCCTCGACATGAAGGGTTGGCAGAACGGCGTTTATTTCGTGGAAGTGGGAGGCACGAGCGGCTCCGTCACCGAAAAAGTGGTGAAAATATGACGGATCCCGCCAATTTTAGTATCTTTGCGGCTCAATAATCAATTTTAATACAAAATCAATCCAACTATGAGAAAAACTTTGTTTTTGACGATGACCTTTGCCCTGTTCGTGGGCAGGCTCGTCGCTTCGCCTGTTGACGTGGAACAAGCGCGTCAGTTGGGCCTGAAGTATGTGCAACACAACGTTGCCAAACAAGTCGCTGACCTCAGCCTCGCCCATACCGAGCTGACCGAGGACGGCACTGCGGCTTTGTATGTCTTCAACTTTGAAGGCGGTTACGTCATTATGGCAGCCGACGATGTGGCACAGCCCGTCCTCGCTTTCGGTGAGGAAGGCTGCTTCGACGCCAATAACATCCCTGACGGACTGGCCTACTACCTGCGCCACTATGCCCGTCAGATTGGTTACGCCGTGGCGAACCACATGGAACCTGATGCCGAAATCGCGGCGCAGTGGCAACAGATGGCCGACGGCACCATGAACGCGACCCGTGGCAGCCGCGACATCAACCCCTTGGTGACGACCAACTGGAACCAAGACAGCCCTTACAATGCCTACTGCCCGACGGGCCAAGGCGGCCCTGGCGGCCACGCCTATGCCGGCTGCGTGGCCACGGCCATGTCGATGGTGCTGAAATACTGGAACTGGCCCGACCATGGACAAGGTTCGCACAGCTATACGCCTTCGGGCTATCCCGAGCAATCCGTCAACTTCGAGGAGACATATTACCAGTGGAACAACATGCCCAACTCGGTGAACAACTCCAACTACCAGGCCGTCGCCCTTTTGATGTATCACTGCGGCGTGTCTGTTGACATGATGTATGGCGGCAGTGCCTCAGGCGCCTATTCCGCCGACGTCCCGATTGCCATCGCCGACTATTTCCGTTACACCGAAAACACCAACCACCTCAACCGCGAACTGTATGAGCTGACGGAATGGGAAGACATGCTCATCCGCAACTTGGAATACGGCTTCCCGCTGTACTACTCGGGCAGCGAGCCTTCTGGCGGCCACGCCTTCGTTTGCGACGGCTATCGCGAGAGCGACCGCAAGTTCCACTTCAACTGGGGCTGGAGCGGCTACGGCAACAACTATTTCGCCATCGACGCGCTGAATGTCATGGGTTCGCACTTCAACGAGAACCAAACCGCCATCTTCGACATGATTCCCGATTACGTCTATGACGGCTTGATTCCCGCTGCCGAAGATTTCGACATCCATACGGCCAACGCCAACTCGATGACGGGTGTCCTGACTTGGACGAATCCGACCACTTCGTTGGGCGGCGAGGCCTTGGAAAACATCGATCAGGTGGTGCTGCTTCGCAACGGCGTCGAGGTTTTCAGCCAAGGGAATGTCGTCCCCGGCGAGGAAATGACTTTTGAGGACAACGTCAGCGACTTCGATTGCTATAGCTACTGTTTGTACTACATCCACAACGGCATCAAAGGCCGTTTCGCCGAGACCTCCTTCCAATATGGCCCGACCTGCACATGGAAAGTCATCGGCCAGACCTCCAACTTCCAAGGATGGAACGGCGGAAAGATTCAGGTGAAGAACGCTTTCGGAACGGTCATCCGCGAAATCACGATGACCAATTCGACGCCTATCAGCCAGCAAGTCGCGATGCCCGAAGGCGAAGTCTCCTTCCAATGGGTGGCTCCTTCGACGGCGGTGACGAGCATGAGCATCAACATCAAGAATTCCTCCAACAGCTCGGTGTATTCCTTTACGGGCAACTCCAACCAATTGCCTTCCACGCTCTATTCGGGCGACAACGATTGCGGCGGCTGCCTGCCTCCCACGGGTTTCGTCGGCGAATACCAATGGCAGGCGGGAAGCTTCGGCACCCTGTTGGCTTGGGACTACGATGGCGAGCCCCAGTCGTTCAAGGTTTACCGCAGCACCGACGGCGTCGAATACCAAGAAATCGGCACGGTCGATAAGACCGAGCACGAATACTTCGATGCTGTGGAAGTCGGCACCTATTATTATAAGGTGACCGCTTTCCGCACCTATTGCGAGTCAACGCCGGCCTGGACCGATGGCGGCGACGACTTCGTCCTTGTCGAGGTGACCTCCGTTGACGAATCCGCGATGCCTAACAAGCTGTTCCCGAATCCCGCCAACGAAAGGCTCTGCGTCGAAGCGGAAGGCCTGCAACAGGTGACGGTCTATAATGTGACGGGACAACTCGTTTACAGCAAGGCCTGCGACGAGGACGGCGTGGTCATCAACACCGCCGGTTTCGCCGAAGGCATCTATACCATCAACGTGAAGACCGCCTCAGGCATCACCACCAAACGCTTCGCCGTGGTGCATTGATCGACGGACGTTTTTTGGCCAAAGAAAAGGAAATGCCTTGTGTGTTTCCTTTTTTTATATATTTGCGGTTTGAAACCAAACCAACAATCCTATGAAAAAGCGAATCTTTACACTCATGGCATGTGTGCTTTTCGGCACCGTCATGCTGCAAGCCCGTCCCGTCAGCCAGGAGACGGCTTCAAGGTTGGCGCGTTCCTTCGTGACGGCCAACTTCGACTTTACCCGCCAAAGCGAAACGTTGCAACTGGTCAGCGTCGGCTATTCCGACAGGGGAGAAGCCTGCTACTATGTCTTCAACGTGGGCACGACGGGCTTCGTCATCCTTGCGGGCGACGATTGCGTGCGCCCTGTCATCGGTTATTCCGATGAAGGCATCTTCGACCCCTTCGACATGGCTCCGGCTTTGGCCGATTTCCTTGAGAGGACCCGACTGGGCATCATGGCCGAAAGCCAAAAAGGACAAGGCAATGCCGAGGTGAAGGCGGATTGGGCCATGCTCGAAAAGACGGGGAGACTCGTCTCACGCCATGGCGGTAGAGCCGACGACTACCTTGTGGAGACCAAGTGGAACCAGAACTATCCTTACAACTATTTCTGCCCCGAAGGCGCCGGCGGTCCGGGCGGCCACTGCTATGCAGGCTGCGTGGCGACGGCAGCTTCCCAGTTGATGAAGTATTGGAACCACCCGATTCAAGGGCAAGGCAGCTATACCTACTATCCCGAAGACCATCCCGAATACGGCCCGCTGACCGTCAACTTCGGCGAAACGACCTACGACTGGGAAAACATGCCGGTCTCCATCTCTTCCGGCTCGCCACAGGCCGAAATCGAAGCCGTGGCCTTGCTGATGTACCATGTCGGCGTATCGGTTGACATGAACTATCGTCCCACCAGCAGCGGCGCCGTCACGGGAAAACTGTGCCAACGGATGCCCGCCTATTTCCTCTACACCAACCAAATGCAAAACCTCTACCGTGAGTATTACACCCACGAGAGTTACATGCAACTCGTCATCAATGCGATTGACATGAGCTGGCCCATGGTACACCGTGGGGGAGGACATGCCTATGTGCTCGACGGTTACAACGACAACGACATGGTTCACTTCAACTGGGGTTGGGGTGGCAGCAGCGACGGCTGGTTCAATATCGACGACCACGGCTATACCGAGGGCGAGAGCGTCATCTACAACTATGTCCCTGCCGACGTGTATGCCGCCACTGCCAGCGCACCGCTCAATCTCGTTGCGACGCCTTTTGACGACAATTCGCTTCGCGCCACCGTGTCGTGGGTCAACCCGAACGTCACGCTGACGGGTGCCGCGTTGGCCTCCATCGACCAAATCGTGGTGGAACGCAACGGCCAAGTGGCCTATGTCGCCGACAACGTCGCCCCGGGCGAGGCGATGAGCTTCGTTGACGAAAGCATCCCGTTCTTCGACAGCTACCAATACGCCGTTTATGCCATCGTTGACGGACAGCGTGGCGCGTCGGCTTTTGACGGGAAAATCATTGTCGGCCCGACTTGCGACTGGAAAATCATCATGCAGTCGTCGGCCTTCCAAGGCTGGAACGGCGGCTATGTGTCGCTCTACAACGCTGCCGGAACGGAAGTGTGCCGCCAAACCATGACCACGTCCTCGCCGGTTTCCTATTACTTCCCCGTCCCCTTGGGCCATGTCAGTTTCGGCTGGACGGCACCCGACGGTACGGTGAGCAACATGTCCTTCGTCATCAAGGACAGCGACGACGTGACGGTGTATTCCTATACGGGCAGCTCGTCGGGGATGGAAGAAGGCATCTTCCTGAGTATGAACAACAACTGCGGAACGGGTCAGGCCATGGAAGCCCCCTACGGCCTGACGGCGCAAACCGACAACGGCGACGTGCTCCTCACTTGGAGCTGCGACGCGGTGCCCACCTATGGCTTCAACGTCTATCGTGACGAGCAGCTCTATGCATTGGTTAGCGAAGGCACTTCCTTCACCGACGAAAGCATCGTGAGCGGCCATTGCTACACCATTACCGCCTTGGGCGATGGCGGCGAGTCGGACGAGTCGAACGAGACCTGCGCCTCTTCCGGCGATTGCATGGCGCCGAGTGAGTTCTATTTCGAGTATGTCGGCAGCAACTACAAGATCAAGCTGACTTGGAACGCCCCTGACCCACACGACGGCTTGTCGGGCTATTATCTTTACAGGAAGCAAGGCGAAGACGGCACCTACGAGAGAGTCAAGCTGCTGAACGCCGCCGCCACCAGCTACACCGACAACACGGCCACCACGGAGGGCGACTATTACTATCGCCTCTATGCCTATTATTCCGAATCGGAGTGCACCTCCTCGCCCGCGCCGGTGAAATACGACCCGAACCTGTTCTACCTCCATGTGTATTATTCGCCGACGGGCGTTGACGAAAACGACGCTTCGACGGTCGGCCTCTTCCCGAACCCGGCCAACCACAGCCTGAGTCTGGAAGCGGAAGGCATGACCCAAGTGAGGGTCTGCAACCTGATGGGACAAGTCGTCTATGAAGCCCAAACAAGCTCCAACACGTTGAATGTGAGCACGTCTGACTGGAGCGAAGGACTCTATATAGTGACGGTTTGCACCAACAGCGGAACGGTTACGCGCCGTTTGTCGATCGTGCATTAATTCAAAAATAGGAGCGGAGGAGGGAAGGAATTTTTCTCTCCTCCCGCTCCGAAACAGACCGAGAATGCGTTTTTTTGTGTACATTTGCGCCCTAAATTGAAATTCTTAAAACCCTAAACAATGAAAAAGTATTTGATGAGTATGCTTGCCTTGGTTTTCGGCATCGGGATGGCACAAGCCAATCCGGTCAGCGTGAGCCAAGCCAAGTACGTCGGACAACAGTTTGTCCAGGCCAATTTTGAAGCGTCGCGCCAAGGCGGAACGTTGACTCTGGTTTATACGGGGACCTCCACCCGTGGCGAGGCTTGCTTCTATGTGTTCAACGTTGGCGAAGAAGGCTTTGTCATGGTCTCTGCCGATGACGTGTATCGCCCAATTGTCGGATTCTCCGACGAAGGCACCTTCGACGCCTCCAACATCAACCCAGAGCTGCGCTACATGCTCGACGAACTGATCTCGGCACGCAGCGGCAAGCTCACTGGCAATGCGGCTCCGGCCGTTGCCGCCGAATGGCAAAGAGTGACTGCCAAAGGCACTCTCGATTCACGCAACGGTGGCCGTGGCGTCCCTTATCTCTGCCAGACCAAGTGGAACCAGGACTATCCTTACAACTACTATTGCCCGGCGGCTAATGGCGGCCCTGGAGGTCGTGTCTATGCGGGTTGCGTGGCTTGCGCCATGAGCCAGGTGATGAAATACTGGAACCATCCTCTGCAAGGCACGGGAAGCCACTCCTATTATTACGGAGGAGGCACATGGTATGCCAACTTTGGCGAGACCACATACGACTGGGATAACATGCCCAACGCCATCAGCGCCAATTCTCCACAAGAGCAGATCGATGCCGTCGCCACCTTGATGTACCACTGCGGCGTTTCCGTCGATATGATGTGGTCGGTGAATGGCAGCGGCGCCTATTCACAAGACGTCCCCGTCGCCATCCGTACCTATTTCAGCTACACCAACCAAGCCCAATACCAATACCGCGACAACTTCACCTACGACAATTGGGCCAACAAGCTGAAGGAATCCTTCGACTTAGGCTGGCCGATCTATTATTCAGGACAAAGCACCGACGGCGGTCATGCCTTCGTTTGCGACGGCTACAATGACGCCGACCTCTACCATTACAACTGGGGCTGGGGCGGCAGCGGCGACGGGTGGTTCGATTTCGACGAGATTGACTACAACACCATGGATGGCGCCATTTTCAACTACGTTCCCGATGTGGTGTACAACAATACTGCCCAAGCGCCCACCAACTTCACGGTGACGCCTGCCCCCAACTATGAATTGGCCGCCACCTTGTCGTGGACCAATCCTTCCAAGACCTTGAACTACACCAACTTGACTACGATTGACCAGATTGTGGTGACCCGCAACGGCGAAGTCATTTATACGGAGGACAACGTGACCCCTGGCGCCACCATGACGATTACCGATAACGACGTTCCCCGCTTCGATGCCTTCAACTATCAAGTCTATGCTTTGTGCAACGACGCCCACGGCAAGATCGCTTATTGCAATCGCGTCAGCTTTGGTCCCACTTGCAGCTGGACGGTGACCATCACCAAGGCCTCGTTCTCCGGCTTCCGTGGTGGCATGATTCATGTTTACAACGCCGCTGGCACCGAGATCGCCCAAGTGACGACAACCAACTCCAGTGTCCAATCCGTCCCTGTTGATGTGGCGCTCGGTCACGTCGCCTTCGGATGGTCGGCACAAACCCAGGGCGAAGCCTTCGAGATGGCCTTCACCATCAAGGATTCACAAGGCATTTTGGTTTATACCTATTCGGGCCTTTCCACTGACTTGGCCGAGGGTGTCTTCTACTCGGGCAACAACGGTTGCGGCAACCAGCCGGGAACGGGAGTGCCGTCAAACCTCCTTGCCTTGGTTGACAGCGAGAACCCCACGAACATCAATGTCTCATGGGACGGCGTCAATGAAACGGGTTACGGCTATACGCTGTATCGCGACGACCTGCTGTATCGTCTCATCACGGAAGGCACTTCCTTCGTTGACGAGAACGCCTCGTTGGGCGGCCACTGCTACTATGTCGGTTTCCTCGGCGATGGCGGCGAAAACGGAGGCTACTCCAACGAGTCGTGCGCGACCTCCGGTGAATGCTATGCGCCGCGTGACCTCGACTTCGAATACACGAACACGTACAAGATCAAGCTGAAATGGGAAAAGCCCGAACCGCTCAGCGACATGCTCTCTGGCTATTTCCTTTACAGGAAGACGGACGACAGCAATTATCAGAGAATCAAGCTGATTGGTGCCAATGCCACCAGCTACACCGACAATTCCGCCAATGCCGACGGCACATGGTATTACTACAAGCTTTACGCTTGCTACAACGATTTGGACGATTGCATGTCGGCTCCGGCCAACTGGATTGGCGACGAAAACCAATTCTATCTGCACGTCCTGTATTCCGTTGACGCCGTGGAAGAGAACGACGGCAGTTCGGTGACCCTTTACCCGAATCCTTCCAAGGATCAGTTTACCATCGAAGGTGAAGGATTGAACCATGTTTCGGTGTATAACACTGTGGGTCAGCGGATTTATGATGCCAACTGCGAAGGCCATGCTGCGGTTGTCAACCTGAGCAATGCCGAGACGGGCATCTACATGGTGCGCATCATGACGGATAATGGCCTTGTCACCAAGCGTGTGACTATCATCAGGTGATTTCCGTTGCCCGCCAAAGGAAACGGCTGCTTCCGGTAAGGAGGCAGCCGTTTTTCGTTGTTTTGTCGGCGCGACGAAGGCTATGCTTCGGAGGCAGCCCTTTCCCACACCTCGAAACGGTAGCTGTAGTCCACTTGCGGGTCGTCGTCGATCACTTCAAGGTCAACAAGTTCCCACTCGTCGAAGTTGATGTAGGGGAAATAGGTGTCGGCCTCAAACTCCTTGTCGAGGCGCGTCAGGTAGAGCCGGTCGGCCTTGGGCAGGAACTGCTCGTAGATGCTTCCGCCGCCCATGATGAAGACCTCGTCCTCGTTTTGCGCCATGTTGATGGCTTGCGGGATGGAGGTGGCGAGTTCGTAGCCTTCGGGAGCCTCGTCCAAGCGGTCGGAGATGATGATGTTGCGGCGGTTGGGCAAGGCCTTTTGTCCGGGCAACGAGAGCCAAGTGTTGTGCCCCATGATGACGCAGTGACCCGAAGTCACCTTCTTGAAGTGCTTCAAGTCGTTGCTGTTGTGCCAGATAAGCTGGTTGTTGATGCCGATGGCGCGGTTTGCGGCCATGGCGACGATGATGGATATTTTCATAGTTGTCAGTTGTTCAGTTGTCAGTTGTCAATTTTCAGTTGTAGGGTTGTCACAATGTGGCAGCCGTACATGTTTTTATACCGATACCTCACCCTTAATCGCTGGCCAAGGGTCGTAGTTCTCCAATGTGAAGTCCTCGTATTGGAAGCCGAAGATGTCTTTCACGTCGGGGTTGAGCCGCATGGTGGGCAGTGGGCGAGGGGTGCGTGCGAGTTGGGTCTTCACCTGCTCGACGAGGTTGTTGTAGATGTGCACGTCGCCGAAGGTGTGGACGAAGTCGCCAGGCTTGAGTCCGCACACCTGCGCCATCATCATGGTGAGGAGGGCGTAGGAGGCGATGTTGAACGGCACGCCGAGAAACACGTCGGCGCTGCGTTGGTAGAGCTGGCACGACAGCCGCCCGTCGGCCACATAGAACTGGAAGAAGGCGTGACAAGGCGGCAAGGCGGCCTTGCCTGCGGCAACGTTGGCGGCGAAGTCCTTCTCGTGCTCGTCGGGCAACACGCTTGGGTTCCAAGCCGTTACGATGTGCCGACGGCTGTTGGGGTTCTCCTTGATGCTCTTCACCACTTGGGCGATCTGGTCGATGCCTTCGTTGTTCCAGTTGCGCCATTGGGCGCCATAAACGGGACCGAGGTCGCCGTTGGGGTCGGCCCATTCGTCCCAAATCGAGACCTTGTGGTCGTGCAGGTATTGGATGTTGGTGTCGCCACGCAGCAGCCACAGCAGTTCGTAGATGATGCTTTTCAGATGCACCTTCTTCGTCGTCACCAACGGGAAACCCTCCGCGAGGTCGAAGCGCATCTGGTAGCCGAACACGCTGATGGTGCCGGTGCCCGTGCGGTCGCCCTTCTGCGTGCCGTGGTCGAGGATATGTTGTAGCAGGTCTAAGTATTGCTTCATTAAATTAATAAGTAACTATTCAAAATTAAACCGTATATTCTTTATGACACGGGACGCGGGACTTCGGGACACGGGACAAGTCCAAAGTCTCGCGTCACGCAGTCTCGTGTCTCGCGTCTTTTATGTAAACTAATTCTGCTCATCTACAGTAGGTGTTTTTATGTTGCAAAAATAGTGTTTTTAAGGTTTATAATTGGGAATTATTGTATTTTTGCCGTGAAATACCTACTGACGATGGATTTTCCGCAATTGACATCGAACATTTTGGTTACCCATAACGCATTGCAGAACAATGCCATGAGGGCCATCAACCAAAACATCACCGCCCGCAATTGGTTGGTGGGGTATTGGATTGTGGAGTTTGAGCAGAATGGTGAAGACAGGGCGAAATATGGGGATCAATTGTTGGTTTCATTAGCTAAAGCCATTCAAATTAAAGGAATGGGGAAATCCATGCTGAATTCATGTAGGCTGTTTTATAAGGTTTACCCCGAATTAGAGCGGGAAATTGGGAAATATTTGTTGTCCATCAATAGTGATACAATTTTCCAGACACTGTCTGAAAAATTACAACGTATTGATTATCATGAAAATATAATTTTCCAATCACTGTCTGGAAAATCTAAAGATGTAAAACTCATATCTGAATATCCAACTTTACCAAGAGTAAGTGCCGAAAAGATTTTTAATTCTCTTTCATTTTCTCATATCGTTGAACTATTGCCTATTGATAATCCCTTAAAACGTTCATTCTACGAAATCGAAGCCATCAAGGGTTGTTGGAGTGTGCGAGAATTGAGGAGACAAATCGATACGCTATGCTACGAGCGGGCCGGTTTTAGCAAAAGCCCTGAGAAACTGATGGCCCTTGTCAACGAGAACACTGATGTTGCCTTGCCCGCGACCATAATGAAATCGCCATACGTCTTTGACTTCTTGGGATTGAGGAGTGCCGATGTGGTTGAGGAAAGCGACCTTGAAACCATGTTGATTAGCCACATTCAAGAGTTTATCTTGGAATTGGGTGAAGGCTTTTGTTTTGAAGGTCGCCAGAAGCGAATCCTGATTGACGATGAGTATTTCTTCGTTGATTTGGTGTTTTATCATCGAATATTGAAATGCCATGTGTTGGTTGAACTGAAAACCAGGAAGTTCAACTATGCCGACATGGCGCAACTGAATATGTATGTGGCCTATTATCGTGAGAACATGATGGCGACGGGCGACAATGCCCCGATAGGCATTCTGTTGTGCACCGATGCCACAACCGAAATGGTGAAATATGCCACGGCAGGCATGGACGAGAACCTGTTTGTTTCGAAGTACTTGCTCCAACTGCCGCCCAAAGAGAGATTTGTTGAATTCTTAAATAACGAACTAAAGCAATTATAGAAAGAATATTTAACTAACATACTATAAACCAAAGCATTAGCTATTATTCGCGTTCAAGAAAAAAGCCTGAGAAACTGATTTCAAGAAAGTCGAAACGTAGCAAGTGAATTTTGCACTTGAATAAAGCCTGAAGAATCATGTCACAGAAGATGATTTGGAAAATACAATACATCAACCTTTGCATCAATGAGTTTGCGCGGAAGCATCGCCTGACGCCTCAGATGTCGTATGCTTACCTTAATGCCTATAAGGGGCTCGCGTTCCTTGACGAGTGTTATGAGGCGGAACATACTGATTCCCTGTCGAATACGCTTGATGCACTGAAGATGATTTGTCAACGCAACGGAGGATCGTTATGATACTCTATCATGGCTCAAATATGGATTTTGAAACGATAGACCTTTCGAAATGCCAGCCTCATAAGGATTTCGGAAGAGGTTTCTATTTGACATCGATAAGAAAGGATGCATTAGGCCGTGCAAAAGACAAATGCAGGAAAGAGGGTGGAGGTGTGCCAACGGTATTGTCTTTTCAATGGGATGAAAATATTACGGGATTGAATGTCAAGAGGTTTGAGAAGATGGATGAGGAATGGGCTGATTTCATCGTAAGCAATCGTAGTCGTCAAAGTAAACAAAAGCATAGCTTTGATATAGTCATAGGCCCAGTTGCCGATGATGGTGTTATTCTTTCTATTCAACTATTTGAAGCACAGGTGATTAATATGGCTACTTTGTTGGAGAGGCTAAACTATGTGCGGCCTACCATTCAGTATTGTTTTTGTACACAGAGGGCGATTGAAACACTGAAACGGGTATGAAAAAGAAAGAGTTTGACTATATTGTCCAGTTCGTTACCGACAGTTTGGTTGGCTATTTGATGGAAGACTATCAACTGTCCATGTTGGAGGCTTTTGACAAGGTGTATCAATCCGAGACTTTGCGCAAACTGCAAGACAAATCGACGGGCTTGTACCTTCGCAGTGCAGCCTATACATACGAATATTTGAAGAAAGAGTTGCAACTCAACTAATTGGCAACCCGCCAATATTGTTTACGCAACATTTGTTTTAATACGCAAACCCGAACATCCAAATCGGGATGGAATGGCCGACGGCATACTCGATGTTGTCTTTCACCAAATTGCACCCAAAAAAGTGCAAAAACAACAAAAATTGCACTCTGCAAAGTGCAAGTTTATGGAAAAACCTCACTTTGCAAAGTGCAATTCTGAATCACATAAGCTGTTTTACTGCTTCTCCGGCTCGTGTTTGTACTTGAACAACACCGCGAACAGCATGCCCACAACCAAGGCAAACGCCGCAAACACATACCATGCCGACGACCAGCCCGTCATCAGCTCGGCGAAGTTGGTCTTGCCGAGGGTGAAGTGGTTCACAACAGCTTGGGCGCAAAACGATCCGACGGTGGCACCGAGGCCGTTGGTCATCATCATGAACACGCCTTGCGCACTGCTGCGGATCTTCTCGTCGGTGTTTTGGTCAACGAAGAGCGAGCCGCTGATGTTGAAGAAGTCGAAGGCCACGCCATAGACGATCATCGAGAGGATGAACAGCACGAGGCCGAAGCCCGTGGGGTTGCCCGCGCCAAGGAAGAAGAAGCGCAACACCCAAGCGCCGAAGGAGATGAGCATCACCTTTTTGATGCCGAACTTCTTCAGGAAGAAGGGAATCAAGAGGATGCACAGCGTTTCGGACACTTGCGAGATCGACGACAGGAACACGCTGTTTTTCACCGCGAAGGCGTTGGCGTATTCCGGCGACTGCCCGAAGGCCTCCAAGTAAGGCGTGGCGAAGCCGTTGGTCACTTGCAGGCACATGCCCAAGAGGAACGAGAAGATGAAGAAAACGGCCATCTTCGAGTCCTTGAAGAGGGCGAAGGCCCGCAGTCCGAAGGTATCGACAAACGACTTGCTCTCCGCGTTCTTGTTGACGGGGCAGTTAGGCAGGGTGAAGGCATAGACGGCCAAGACGAGTCCCCAAGCCGCCGAGACGAACAGTTGCTCGTAGCCGTTCTTGTAGCCCGTGAAGTTGACGATCCACATCGAGACGATGAAGCCGATGGTGCCGAACACGCGGATGGGAGGGAAGTCCTTCACCGTGTCTAAGCCGGCCTTGGTCAAGGCGTTGTACGACACCGAGTTGCCCAAGGCGATGGTCGGCATGAAGAAGGCCACGCTGAGCGCGTAGAACGGGAACAGTTGCCCGAAGCTGACCGCGCTGCCGTATTTCATTCCCATGTAACCCGCCAAGGCCATGAAGACGGCGGCGATGAAATGGCAGATACCGAGTAGCTTCTGCGCCGGAATCCAGCGGTCGGCCACGATGCCCATCAAGGCGGGCATGAAGAGCGAGACGATGCCTTGGATTGCGAAGAATTTGCCGATGTTGGCACCCATGCCGACGCTGCCGAGATAGATGCCCAATGAACACAGATAAGCTCCCCACACGGCAAAGATGAGGAAGTTCATCACGATCAAGCGTAGTTTGATTGCTTTCATATTCGTTGATTTAATGATTTAAGATTCAAAGATTCAAAGATTTAAAATTCAAAGATTTAAAATTCCTCATTCCGCATTCTCACCTCCTACTTCCTACTTCCTATTTCCTACCTCATACTTCCTACTTCCTACCTCTCAACTCTAAACTCTAAACTCTCAACTCTCAACTCCTCCCATTGATTTCATCCCGAATCTGCGCCGCCTTCGCGTAGTCCTCGTTGTCGATGGCCATTTGCAGCAGGTCTTCCAACTCGTCGAGAGTGAGCAGGTCGAGGTCGTTTTGCTCCTTATTAATAGTATTGTCTCCCAAGCCGATGTCGTCGGGGTCTTCCAAATCGTCCATGATGATGGCGGCTTCCTCCATGACGGTTTCGTAGGCGTAGATCTCGCAGCCACAGCGCACGGCGATGGCAATGGCATCCGACGGACGTGCGTCAACCATCGTGAGGTCGATGCCTTGCTGACACACCAACATGGCGTAATACACGCCGTCGCGGAAGCGGTTGATGACCACCTCCTTGACTTCCACGCCAAACTCATGTGCAAACCGAAGCAGCAGGTCGTGGGTGAGGGGGCGGCTGTTTTTTTGCCGTTCAATTCCCAAGGCAATGGCTTGAGCCTCAGCGTTGCCGATGACGATGGGCAGGCGACGTTGCGAGTTCTTGTCGCCCAGAATCAAGACGTAGGCTCCCGTCGAGGATTCGCTGTACGTCATGCCGATGATTTCCAATCTGACCTTGTTCATTGCTGTCCGTTTTTTCGAAGGATTGACAATCGAAATTCGCTAAAAAACTGATTCATAGGACTCTATTTCGAAACAAAACCTTCTTCCTTCAATCGTCAAAAGTAGGGACTTTTTCTGAAATCGCCAAAAAAAGTTGCTTTCGGGAAAAAATCTGCACAAAAAGATTTTTTATTGGTTGAAATTGTTCTTATTTTTGTCCCGTCAAAACGACTGTTTCGGATTCAAAACAAGTTAAACCAAATAATTAATCCTATGAGTAACAGTATTGTTTACATCGTGTTATGCGCCTCCATCCTGGCGCTGACATTCGCTTTCATCTTCTACAAGCAGATGATGAAGGAAGACGAAGGCACAGACCTGATGAAGAAAATCGCTGCGCACGTCCGCAAGGGAGCCATGGCTTACCTGAAGCAGCAGTACAAAGTGGTGATCATCGTGTTCGCCATCCTTGCGGTTATCTTCTTCGTGATGAGCCTGTTCGACTTGCAGAACGGCTGGGTGTGGTTCGCGTTCCTCACGGGCGGTTTCTTCTCGGGCTTGGCGGGCTTTTTCGGCATGAAGACGGCCACCTACGCCTCGGCGCGTACGGCTAATGCCGCCCGCAAGTCGCTTAACAGCGGCCTGAAAGTGGCCTTCCGCTCGGGTGCCGTCATGGGTCTCGTCGTGGTGGGCCTCGCCTTGCTCGACGTGTCCGTGTGGTTCCTCGTCCTCGACCACTTCGTGGGCGCCGAAGACCACCTCATCGTCATCACCACCACCATGCTGACTTTCGGCATGGGTGCCTCCACGCAGGCCTTGTTTGCCCGTGTGGGCGGCGGCATCTACACCAAGGCCGCCGACGTGGGTGCCGACCTCGTGGGAAAGACTGAGTACAACATCCCTGAGGACGACCCGCGCAATCCCGCCACCATCGCCGACAACGTGGGCGACAACGTGGGTGACGTGGCCGGCATGGGTGCCGACCTTTACGAGTCTTACGCCGGCTCCATCCTCGCTACGATGGCTTTGGGTGCCTCGGCCTTCGCCACCTCCGCTGTGGAAGGTATGCAATACAAGGCCGTGTTCGCCCCCATGCTGATTGCCGCCGTGGGCGTGTTGCTGAGCATCATCGGCATCTTCCTTGTCAAGACGAAGGAAGGCGCAGGCATGAAGGAACTATTAGGCGCGTTGAGTCGCGGCACCAACACCGCCGCCGTGCTGATTGCCGTGGCGACCTTCGGCATCATGTATTTCCTCTTTGGAAAAGAGACGGGCGAATATGCCAACATGTGGTGGCAGACCTCACTCTCCGTGGTGGTCGGCCTGCTGGCTGGCGTGATCATCGGCAAGGCCACGGAATACTACACCTCGCAGAGCTACAAACCTACCCAGAAAGTGGCCGAAAGTTCGAAGACGGGTCCCGCCACGGTGATTATTTCCGGCTTGGGTCTCGGTATGCTTTCGACGGCCATCCCGGTCGTGACCGTGGGCGTGGCCATTATCTTGGCTTATCTCTGCGCCAATGGCTTCAACATTGAGTTTACCGCCGCCAACCTTTCGCGCGGTCTTTATGGCATCGGCATCGCCGCCGTGGGTATGCTCTCTACTTTGGGCATCACCTTGGCGACCGACGCTTATGGGCCCATCGCCGACAATGCCGGTGGCAACGCCGAGATGAGCGGACTCGACCCCGAAGTGCGTCAGCGCACGGATGCGCTCGATGCGCTTGGCAACACCACCGCCGCCACGGGCAAGGGCTTCGCCATCGGTTCAGCCGCCCTGACCGCCCTTGCGCTGTTGGCTTCCTACGTCGAAGAGATCAAGTTGGCCCTCATCCGTGTGGGTCAGGCATTGCCGAACGGCGTTGAGGCTGCCAAGGCCACTTTGGTCGATTTCATGCAGGCCTACAACGTCAACCTGATGAACCCCATCGTCCTCGTCGGCGTGTTCATCGGTGCCATGATGGCCTTCGTGTTCTGCGGCATGACGATGAACGCCGTGGGGCGCGCCGCGCAGAAGATGGTGGAGGAAGTCCGCCGCCAGTTCAGCACCATCAAGGGCATCCTTGAAGGCAAGGCCGAGCCCGACTACGAGCGTTGCGTGGCCATCTCTACGAAGGGTGCCCAGCACGAGATGCTTGTGCCTTCCATCCTTGCCATCCTCGTCCCGATTCTGACGGGTGTCATCCTTGGCGTTCCCGGCGTGATGGGCCTGCTCATCGGCGGCCTCAGCACGGGCTTCGTCTTGGCTGTGTTCATGGCCAACTCGGGCGGCGCATGGGACAATGCCAAGAAGTATGTCGAAGAAGGTCATTTCGGCGGCAAAGGCTCTGAGAACCACAAGGCTACCGTCGTCGGCGACACCGTTGGCGACCCGTTCAAGGACACCAGCGGCCCGTCGCTCAACATCCTCATCAAGCTGATGAGCATGGTGAGCATCGTGATGGCCGGCCTTACGGTCACTTGCCATCTGCTGTAAGAGGCGTTTCAATAACACAATCCTGAGTTTCCCCGAAGAACCAACCGGTTTTTCGGGGAAATCGTTTTTTGTAAGGATGTTAGCTTATTCGCTCGGGTTCAGGCGACAGGCGTGCTTCCGATTCTGAAATTGTCGGAGAGGGCCGCCCCGTGGCGGGCGTTGGAAAACTATGGAACAATGGTCGATTGCCCGAAAAAGCCTTCGGCACTTGGGTTGACTGGCGCATCGCTTTCGATGTTGATTCTGGCCATTTCCAACCCATACGCTACGGTTTCCTTTCCCGAAACGCCTAACGCATGGGCATGGATGACGCCGGAGAAGAAGGCATCGCCCGACCCCGCTACGTTCACGACGGGCCCGGTGAGGGCGGGATAATGCCTGCTTTCGGTTTCAGAACGATAGATGACCCCGTTTTCGCCCATGGTGAGGTAAACTTCGGCTATTCCCATGGCACATAAGGCTTTAGCGGCACTCTCGGCATCCGTTTCCTTACTGAGGGCGGTGGCTTCGGCGAGGTTGCATTTCAGCGCGAACGCCGCATGTTTTTCCGACGACTTCAAGGCCTCGGCAAGGCGTAGGGCACATCCGGGCGAGACACTGTCGATGAAAAGCGGTACCTTGACGCGGTCGAGGAGGCAGGCGAGGGCATCGACGCTCAACAGCGTGTCGGCCACGATGATGTCGGACGAATTGATTTCGCCCATGCGTCGTTCCACCCAAGCCAAATCCATGTGACGGTTAAGCCCGATGTCGGAAACGGCAGATTGTATGTTGCCGATTTCATCGTTGAAACTGAGGAAGATAGGACTTTTCTCTTTTTCGAAAACGGTTGACAGCGACAAGTCCATGCCAATGGCTTTGCAGTCGGCGATGAGTCCGCTTGCGAAACCGTCGCCGCCAAAGACTGTCATCAGGCGCACTTCGTGACCCAAAAGGCTGAGGTTGTGGGCAATGTTGCGAGCCACGCCACCATGGTGGAAGGCGATTCTCCCTGGTGTGCAGCCTGCCGAGAGGCCATTGGCCTCGCGCACAACGGCAATGTCGATGTTGGTCTCTCCAATGACGGTAATTCTCATGGGCGTTCAAAAAATTGACCCAAAAATAAGAAACTTTCGCTATTGTTTTGAACTTTCGGAATAATTTTGTTATTTCGTAGCTTCAAATCAACGGGTTATGGCACAAAACAGGAAAAAGAAAAGGCGCAACTACAAGTATCACGCAATCACGTTCAAGTTGTCGGCGGGGCAGTACCGTTCTTTGCGAAACTATTGCAAGGCACGAAAGACTACGCCCATCAAGTTGATTAAGAAGAACATAGAACGATTCATCTCTTCCTACGAATACGAAGTGCCTCAGGAATTGTACCTCACGGAGAATCAGTTGGAGCTGTTTTCGTGAGGTCGTGAGCGGTTGTGGAGGCCGTCATTGGTTGAAGGGGACCCGGTTCTGTATCGAACGTCCCAAGGTGATTTCATCGACGAATTCGAGTGCGTCGCCGACGGCGATGCCTTTTGAAATCACCGAAATCTTCCCTTTGAAATCGCTCAGCTGTCGGAAGATATAGAAATTGGTCGTGTCGCCCTCGATGGTGGCGGGCAGTGCCAAGATGATTTCCTTAATGTCTTCATGCTGAGTGCGTTGCACGAGTTGCGCGATTTTCAGGTCGTGGGGCGAGATGCCTTCAATCGGGCTGATGACGCCGCCGAGCACATGGTAAAGCCCGTTGAACGAAGCCGTGCGCTCGATGGCGAGGACGTCGCGCATGTCGGCCACCACACAGAGCGTGTTTTCGTCGCGTCGGGGATTGCTGCAAATGGAGCACACTTGGGTGTCGCTAATGTTGTGGCACCGTTCACAAAGCCTGATGTTGTGCTTCATTTTGAGAAGAGAATCAGCAAGTTGCTCCGTCTCCATCTGGTCTTCGTTGAGAAGATGCAAGGCCAAGCGCAAGGCGGTCTTTTTCCCGATGCCGGGCAATTTGGAAAGCGCGTCAACGGCGTTTTCCAACAATATGGATGAAAACTCTGCCATAATAATGGGTGCAAAATTACGTTATTTCTCTAAATTTGCAGCCTAAAACCAGCAATCATGAAGAGATTTTTTCTTGTCTTAGTGGCCATTTGGCTTGTGTTGGGCGCACAGGCCCAAGACTATAACCAGACTGACGCCAAAGGCCGTCGTCAGGGCATTTGGATGGATTTCCATTCCAACGGGCAAAAACGCTATGAAGGCCAGTTCAAGAACGACCGCTGTCAAGGCGAGTTCCGTTATTATGACGAGCAAGGCAACCTTTTGGCCGTCAATGCCTTCGACAAGTCGGGCGAGAGGGCGTTGAACAAGACCTATGCGCCCAACGGCCGCATGATTGCCACGGGGTTTTACCTGCACCAGAAGAAGGATGGCGAGTGGCGTTATTTCGACAAGGATTCGGGGCAACTGCTTCTCGTTGAGGACAATACGGAAGGCCGGGTGAACGGCTGGTCGCGGCTCTATAATCCAAGCACTGGCAAGCTGGCCGAGGAGACGCAGTATGTGAACGGCGTGCCCGACGGCCAATGCCGCAAGTATTCCGACACGGGTGTCCTGCTGATGGAATGCCACTATCGGAACGGCTTTTTGGAAGGCCCCTCGAAGACCTATTACCCCAACACCATGCTCAAGGAAGAGGGGCAATACGAAAAAGGGGAGAAGACGGGGCAATGGAAGACCTACAACGAGGACGGCGACCTTATCTCCGTTGACAGCTTTGGCGGCTAAGGGCAGCGTTTGAGGTAATCCTCAAGGTTGGGCCGGCCGTGTTTTTGGGCTAACTTGTAGTTTGCGCAGGCGTTGTCGTCGTCGTTGAGGATGACGTAAACCCTTCCGAGGTTGAAATAAGCGTCGGCATAGTCGGGCTTCAGGGCGATGGCCTGATTGAAGTCGAGGATGGCCTCTTCATATTTCCTTGCGTTGGTCCTCGCGCAGCCTCGGTAATAATAAGCCTCGAAGTTGTTCTTGTCGTATTGTATGGCTTTGCTGAAGGAGCGCTCGGCTTCGTCAAAGTCGCTGTAGCTCATCATCAGTTTGCAGCCTTCGTCCATGTAGTAGCGCGACTTGGCCGGGTCTTGGCAGCTTGCGAGGCCTAAGCCGAGAGCCATCAAAAGAAGGAATGTGTATTTCTTCATCGGAAAGGAGATTTAGCGTCGTTGAATCGTAGATTTGGCGCAAAAGTACAAAAAAAGTCCGAAAGCGCAATGCTTTCGGACTTTCCTTTCCCTTTCGGGAACACTTATCTGACAAATACCTTGACGGACACCGAGTGCTTGTTGTTCTGCAAGCTGACGACATAGAGTCCGTTGGGCAGGTGGTGGCCGATGTGCCGCGTGCTGCCCGCGTTGATCTGTTCGTACATCAGCGGTTGGCCGAGGAGGTTGTAAACGGTCATGGCGTAATTCTCGTTGTCGCCGTTTTCGACGACAAGCTCATGGTAGGCGCTCCAGACCTTCACATTGGCGTTAAACGCTTCTTCAACGCCGTCGTAGGTCAGGTCGATGAAGATAGGCTCGTCCAAGCCGTTGGTCGGGTTGACGGTGTTGGCTTCGGGATACCATTGGCCGTTTTCGCTGTAGTACTCATGGACAATGTAGCTCTCCATGTCGAGAATCCAGATGAGGTTGACGCCGTCGTCGTTTGCGTTGGGCAGGATGCCGCCAAACCAACCGTCCTTGCCGGCCACTTCCTCCTTGTAGAAGTTGGCGTACTGGTTGATGCTGCCGTAATCCACGCCAACGGTCTCGATGCAGGTGGAGTAGATGGGGCGCCAATCGTCGTCGGTGGCGAACATCATGGCGAAGTTCATCGGGGCCTCGTCGCTCTTGGCATAGAAGGCCGTGCCTTGGGTCTCGTCGTTGCCGGTGCCGAAGTTGAGCACGGTGGCGTAGTCGTCGGTGGTGAAGATGTTGGCGACCGTGGTGCCGTCGTGACCGTCGTTGATGCGGATGCGGAGATAGACGTGGTTGCCGGGCGTGAATCGGGCGTTGGCCGTCGGCTCGTTGACGAACCAGACGAAAGCCTCGCCATAGCCGTCGGTGGTGAACTCGCCGTAGCCGCCTTCCGTCGAGAGGCTCGGGCTGGTGCTGCGGTAGAATCCGTCGGGGTTGGCATAGATCACGTTGCCCGCGCCAGCCGTCTCGGGACCGTCGTTGTCGTCAACGAACTGGTTGGTGTAGCGGTAGGTCGTGTTCGGCTCAAGGTTGACGAAATAGGCTCCCGTGGCCACGGGCACGCGGTTGTTGTTCGAGCCGTTGTTGCCTTGGATGTAGAGCGGCATGAAGGCTTCCATCATCGGCTCGTCCTCGCTGTGGACGGTACCACTCAGGCTGACTACTGCGGAAGCTCCGCCGCCGATGTGGGTGACGGTGCCTTCGTAAGCGCCGATTTCGAGGCCTTCCGTCAAACGCACATAGATGGTGACGGGCTGGTCAACGAGTTGTCCGTTGGCATAGGCGATTTCAAGTTCCATGCCATAGTCCATGTCGTCCAACGAAATCTCAAAGCCTTCGTCAACCGTAACCATGACGCTGCCTGATCCTTCGAGGTTGGCGCCGGTCAAGGTGTAACTCTGCGAAGCAGACGGGCCTTGGCCTTCGAGGTAGTCGAGGCCGCTGATGGAATTAGGCGTGGCCGTCAAATTGGAACTGCTGCCGCTGCCCGAAACGAGCATGATGTCATCGACTTCCCAACCGGCGGCTTCATCGTCGGTGCTGGTGTACTTGAAGCCGATGTAGCAGTTGGAGCCGCTGAAACCGTCAAGGCTGATTTCGCCCGATTCGGTCCAAGTCCAGCTGCCCGTCGAAAGTTCACATTCAAGCTCTTGCCAAGTGGCCGCAGTCGGGTCTTGGCCGTCGTAGTCGTTGGAGAAATACACCTCGATGTCGGGGCCGTTGTAGTTCTTGGCGGTGACGAAGGTCAGCACCACGTCGCTATAGCTGTCCAAGTCGAAGGCGGGCGAGATGAGCCAGTCAACGGTGGCGTCGTGGTTGTAGCCGTTGGCGTAGGCGTAATGGTTGCCTTGGTAGGAGGCGATGCGCCAGAGCGAGTCGCCCACTACGCATCTTTCCGTCCAGCCGTGCCAGTCTTCTTCCCAGTCTTGGTTGAAGATGACGGTGATGTCGTCTTGGATGACGTATGCCGCGCTCACCACGGGGCTGTCGTTGTAGTCGTCCTTAACGGCATAGGCCCAGATGGTCATGCTCTCGTCAACCGTGATGGCTTCCTCATATTCTTCCCACGGGCCGGTCTCGGAGTCGAGGCTGTAGTAGATGGTGGCACCTTCGGTGGCGCAGTTCAGGGTCACGTCTTGGGTCTCATAGTAGGTGCCGCCTTCGGGTGTGAAGGTCGGGGCGGCCACGGTAGGCGTGCCGCCTTCGCCTTGCATGAAGATGTCGAGGAAGAAGTTGTACTCGCCACTGTTCATGTTGCTGGTGGCATACACTTTCACGACGCTTTCCGTTTCGGTGACGCGCAGGGCGAAAGCACGGTTGTTGGTGACCGCATTGATGATGTTGAAACCGAAGTAGTTGGGCACCAATGCGCCGTCTTCTGAAGTGCCGGTGTCGATGTTCCAATGGGTCTTCTCACCGCCCATCACGAAGTTGGTTCCGCTGCTGCCGTAGCCGATCACGTCGCCGTTGGCGTTGGTGAAGGTGTAGCCTTCGGAGGTGACGTTCAGCGTCCAATAGTAGTCGTCTTCGTCGGCCATGATGTTAGCGGGGATGGTCTCATCCGCGCCGTTCATCGTGCTGGTGAACTCGGTGGTGGTCAGCTTGCCGCTCGTCAACGTGTTTGACAAGGCGAGATAGGCGTTTGTCGTCTCGTTGTAGCGTGCCGCAAGGATGACGCGGTTGCCGTCCATGAGTTCGCCGATGCCCGCGATGCGGATGTAGTCGCCACCGGGGACGGGTTGCTCCGTGACGGATCCGATGCAGGTGACTTCCACGTCGTTGGCTCCCGTCGAGGTGATTTCGATGTCGTCCTCATAGTCGCCGACGCTCAGGCCGGCTATCATGCGGACGTAAACCGTGGTTTCCTCGACCGTGCCGTTGGTGGGTGTCAGCGTGATGGTGCTTTGTGCGTTGAAGTCGCTGCCCGAAGCGGTGGAAATCTCGAAGTAGGCGGCTTCGGTCAGGATGAGGTCACCGCTCAGGTTCATTCCGCTGACGGTGAAGCTCTGCTCCGCCGACGGGCCGTTGTTCACGAGGTAGCTGAAGCCGCTGAGCGTGAGCGGGCTTACCGTCACGACAGGCGATGAGGTCTGTCCAATGAGCATGATGTCATCGACTTCCCAACCGGCGGCTTCATTGTCGGTGCTGGTGTACTTGAAGCCGATGTAGCAGTTCGTGCCGCTGAAACCGTCAAGGCTGATTTCGCCCGATTCGGTCCAAGTCCAGCTGCCCGTCGAAAGTGCGCAATCGAGTTCCTGCCAAGTGGCCTCGGTCGGGTCTTGGCCGTCGTAGTCGTTGGAGAAATACACCTCGATGTCGGGGCCGTTGTAGTTGCGGGCGGTGCGGAAGGTCAGCACCACGTCGCTGTAGTCGCCCAAGTCGAAGGCGGGCGAGATGAGCCAGTCAACGGTGGCGTCGTGGTTGTATCCGTTGGCGTAGGCGTAATGGTTGCCTTGGTAGGAGGCGATACGCCAGAGCGAGTCGCCCACTACGCATCTTTCCGTCCAGCCGTGCCAATCCTCTTCCCAGTCTTGGTTGAAGATGGTGGCCACGCCCGTTTGAATGGTGTAGGTGGCTGTGGCGATGGCGCTGTCGTCGTAGTCGTCTTTCACGGCGAAGGCCTTGACGGTGGTGGTGGCATTAATTAAAATAGGTGCGCCATACACGGGGCTGGCTTCGGTGGGGTTGGTGCCGTCCAAGGTGTAATGGATGGTGGCTCCCTCGGTGGCGCAGGTGATGCTCACCGTTTGAGGCTCGTAATACGTGCCGCCTTCGGGCGTGAAGGTCGGAGTGGCCACTACAGGCGTTCCGCCACCTTCGCCCTTGACGAAGATGTCTAAGTAGAAGTTGTAGCCGCTGCTGTTAATGTTGTTGGTATGGTAAGGGCCGAAGTTGTGGTTGCTGTTCAGGGCAAAATGTCTCGTTTCGTTGTTCACGTTGGTAATGACAAAGCCCGTGTAGCCAGGCACCATGGCTTCATCTCCGGCGGTGCCAAGCTCGATGCCCCATTCCGTGTTGTCGCCGCCTGTGGCGAAGTTGGTGCTGCTGGTGTAGCCAATCAGCTCGCCGTCGGCGTTGGTGAAGGTGTAGCCGTTGGCGGTCATGCCTACGGTCCAGTAGAAGCTGCTTTCCTCGTCCACGATGGAGGTGGGCAGGATTTCGTCGCTGCCCGAAGTCGTCGAAGTGAACAAAACGCCCGTGGGCTTGCCCGACGATTGGTTGCTCATGGCATAGTAGCTCGTTGCGTTCTCGTCGAAGCGGGCGGCGAAGACCACTTGGCTTCCAACGGCCAATTCGCTCAGGCTGCTGATGCGCACGTAGTCGCCAGAGGCGGGAGGCGGCGTGGGGCCGTCGCCATAGACGGTGCCGGTCACGGTGACGTAAATCGTCTGTGCGCCCTCCGAAACGACACTCAGCTGCTCGGTGTAGGTGCCCGGTTCAAGGCCTGCCATCAAGCGGACGTAGATCTTGATATCGAAGAAATTGCCCGTCGTGGTATAGACAATGGCCGGATTCTCGGGGTGGAACAGGTCGTCGCCGTAGGTCGAGACCTCGAAATGTTCTGACGGATAGACCTTAACGTCGTCGATGAGGTGTTCTCCGCTGAGCAGGAAGTAGTCAATCTCCGAAGGACCCCCCGTCTCGTAATCGTAGTCCAAACCCGAAAGGCTGATGGGCGTGGCGTTGAGTGACGGGCTGTGTATAAACTCCACGTCGTCGGCAGAAGCCACCAACAGTTGCGGGGCGTTGTAGCAGCCGATGACGCCAATGACGGTCACGATGTCGCCTTCTATCAGGCCTTCAACGTAAGGCAGATGGTAGATGTTCAACTCGGCTCGGTCTTGGCTGATGACCGTGATTCCGTTGTAGTTGATGGCGCCAATGATGGCGTTCTCGATCTTCACGCGGGTGGATTGCAGCAGGTTGTCGTCGTTAAAGTCGGCGTTGATTTCAGCGATGGTACGCACTTCGAGCGGCAGTGTGTTGCCGTTGGAAATGATGCTGAACTCGTTGGGATTGTTGCCGTTGATGCCTGTCAGCTCGATCAAGCCGTTATAGACGGTCTTCTTGCCGTAGGCGCGGACGACATCGCCCAAAGCCAATTCAGCAGGAACGGTGTTGTTGTTGAGGTAGAGGTCGATGCCGGCGGTGCCATCCTGCACATACACGTTCCTTCCGTCAATCAGGATCACCGTACCTTCCATGCAAGCGTAGGTGTTGTTGGGCAGGTTGCGGATGTCGCTGATGTTGGCAGGCTCGTAGATGGTGTAGGTGGCCGAGGCGATGCCGCTGTTGCTGTGGTTTTCAGCGGTGGCCATGGCCTTGAGGGTCATTGTGGCGGTCACCTCAATCGGTTCGCTATATACCATGCTGTTCTCGGTCGGGTCGGTGCCATCGGTGGTGTAATGGATGGTGGCGCCCTCGGTGGCGCAGGCGATGCTCACGGTTTGCGGGGTGAGGTAGGTGCCTTCCTCAACCGAGAAGGTCGGGGTGGCCACGACGGGCATTTCGCCAACCGAACCGCTGAGGGCGACGGTCTGGCTCAGGTCGCCGCAGGCGACGGTGAGGATGCCGGAATAGCTCCCCGGGTCGAGCCCGGCGGCCAACCTGACATGGACTGCCGTGGCCGACAAGGTTCCTGAAACGGGTTCCAGCACGAGGCTGCCGCCAAACGAGCCGTCGGCGCTGATGCCAATCTCGAAGCTCTCGGGGGCGGTGACGGTCACGTTTTCGTTGAGCAAGGCTCCCGACACCGTGCAGGCTTGCGCGTCCGAAGGCCCTTCGCCGTAGGCGTAGTCGAGGCCGCCCAATGAGGTCGGGGTGACCGCCAGCGTGGGAGTGGGCTGGGGCGCGTCGCCCGACTTGTAAAGATACACATTCTCCTGGCCCGAGAGATAGCACGAGAACAAGCTGCTGGAGCTGTTGTACCTCAGCTGGTTACGTGTGTTGGAGCCTTGGGCGATGATGGTGGCCACGCCGTCGTTAGCGATTGCAATGGTCCATTGGCCGTTGGCATCGTTGGTTTCCTGTGTCCTCAAATAGTTGGACGAAGAGCTGGCGGCGTACAGATAGCCTTGGTTCACAGCGTCATAGAGGGTCCAATAGCCAATGCTGTCCTGACCCAAAGTGAGTTCAAAGACGGCATCGTTGTCAGTTGCCGAGGCAGGCGTAAGAGAGATGACATAATCGACGGGAACGACTTCCACAGCGTCTCTGTTGTTGTTTTTTTGCTTTCCTAACGCCTTATAAGCGTCGTTCTTCATGCCCACGACGATGTACTTCTCTCCGGCGACGAGTCCGCTGTTGTCAGTGATTAAAGTGTAATCCGTCGCTTGCGGTGGTTCCGTGATGGTATAGGTCGCCGAGGCAACGGCGCTGGCCTCGTAGCCGTCCTTCCATGCCTTGGCCTTGACGGTGGTGGTTGACTCGATGCTCAGCGGCTCGGTGTAAGCCGTGCTGTTCTCGGTCGGGTCGGTGCCGTCAAGGGTGTAGCGGATGGTGGCGCCCTCGGTGGCGCAGGCGATGCTCACGGTCTGCGCCTCGATGTAGGTGCCTTCGTCAGGCGAGAAGGTCGGGGTGGCCGCGACGGGCAGGGCGGTGACGCTGCCGCTGAGGGCGACGGTCTGGCTCAGGTTGCCACAAGTCACCGTAACGTTGCCGCTGTAGTCGCCGACCTCCAGTCCTGCCGCCAAGCGGACGAAGACTTGGGTGGCGGCAAGGGTGCCGTCGGTGGGTGTCAGCTCAAGGTTTCCGAAGAAACCGCCGTCGGCGCTGAGGCCAATCTCGAAGTCCTCAGGCGCGGTGACGGTGACATTCTCCGTGAGATAGGTGCCTGACACCGTAACCGTTTGCCCCTCTGACGGGCCGCTGCCGTAGGTGTAGGTGAACCCTTCGAGGGCGGTCGGGGCGACGGTCAGGACAGGATCGGGTTGGGAAACCAGTACCACATCGGAGGCCAAGGCGACGCGCATCTGCGTTACGTTGTAATATCCAACGACACCCGTCACGTCCACGATGTCGCCTTCGTCGATGCCAGACAGAGTGGGGACTTTGTAGATGTTGACGGTGCTTCCGTTTTGGGTCAGCGGCGTGTTTCCGCCAGTGTTGATAGTGCCGATGGTGGCACCCTCAATCTTCACGCGGGTGCATTGCAAGGCATTGGCGCCGCCTTCCAAAATCTCGGCGATGGTCTTCACAGCCAAGGGCAGTTCGTTGCCGGTCGAGACGATGCTGAACTCGTTGGCGTTGCCGCCGTTGATGCCTGAGAGTTCAAACAATCCGTTGAAGTTAGCGCGTTTGCCGTAGGCACGCACCATGTCGCCAAGGGCCAATTCGGAAGGAACCGTGTTGGAGTTCAGGTAGAGACAGATGCCGCCCGTGGCGTCTTGGACGTAAATGCTGCGTCCGTCAATGAGGGTGACAACGCCCTGAACCAAAGCGTATTGGTTGACATCCAAGGTTTTAGCCTCGGCGATGGTGATAAGGGTCGGAATGGTATAAGTCGCCGAGGCGATGCCGCTGGCCTCGTAGCCGTCCTTCCATGCCTTGGCCTTGACGGTGGTGGTTGACTCGATGCTCAGCGGCTCGGTGTAAGCCGTGCTGTTCTCGGTCGGGTCGGTGCCGTCAAGGGTGTAGCGGATGGTGGCGCCCTCGGTGGCGCAGGCGATGCTCACGGTCTGCGCCTCGATGTAGGTGCCTCCTGCGGGCGAGAAGGTCGGGGTGGCCGCGACGGGCAGGGCGGTGACGTTGCCGCTGAGGGCGACGGTCTGGCTCAGGTTGCCGCAAGTCACTGTAACGTCGCCGCTGTAGTCGCCGACCGACAAGCCTTCAACCATGCGCACGTTGATGGTCGTGGCCGAAAGCGTTCCCGATTCGGGGACGAGGGTCAACATACCGGAATAATTACCGTCGCTAAGGCCAATCTCGAAGCTCTCAGGCGCGGTGACGGTGACATTCTCCGTGAGATAGGTGCCTGACACCGTAACCGTTTGCCCTTCTGACGGGCCGCTGCCGTAGGTGTAGGTGAACCCTTCGAGGGTGGTCGGGGCGACGGTCAGGACAGGATCGGGGATGTTGATGGTATAGGTCGCCGAGGCGATGGCACTGGCCTCATAGCCTTCCTTCCATGCCTTGGCCTTGACGGTGGTGGTTGACTCGATGCTCAGCGGATCGGTGTAAGCCGTGCTGTTCTCGGTCGGGTCGGTGCCGTCTATGGTGTAGCGGATGGTCGCGCCCTCGGTGGCGCAGGTGATGCTCACGGTCTGCGCTTCGGTGTAGGTGCCTCCAGCGGGACTGAAGGTCGGGGTGGCCGCGATGGGCGTGCCTTGGTCGCCCTGCATGAAGATGTCAAGGACAAAGTTGTAAGTCCCGGCGTTGTTGTTGGTCATGTTCGAGTTGGCGTAAGCCCCGAACTTGTGGCTTGAGTTCATGGCAAAGGATCTGGTACTGATGTTTCCGTTGGAAATCATGAATCCGGAATAATCGGGTACCAGTGCGTTGGATGGAGACGTTTCGGGAGATATGGTCCATTCGGTGTTTTCGCCGCCTTGTGTGAAGTCGGTGCTGCTCGAATAGCCAATCAGCTCGCTGTTGGCGTTGGTGAAGGTGTAGCCGTTGGCGGTGACGTTCACCGTCCAATAATAGCTGTTTTCGTTGTTGGCGATTTCCGAGGGGATGGTTTCGATGCCGTCGTTGGTGTCGGAGACGAACGGGATGCCACTGGGCTTTCCTGTGGCGTTGTTTGGCATGGCCATGTAATGGTTCACGGTGTCGTCATACCTGGCCGCAATGATGACCTTGTTCCCTGCGACGAGGTTGCCGACGTTGGTGATGCGGACGTAGTCCTCGACAGGGACGGGGATTTCGATGGTATAGGTCGCCGAGGCAACGGCACTGGCCTCGTAGCCGTTCTTCCAAGCCTTTGCCTTGACGGTGGTCGTCTCGCTGATGCTCAGCGGATCGGTGTAAGCCGTGCTGTTCTCGGTCGGGTCGGTGCCGTCTATGGTGTAGCGGATGGTGGCACCCTCGGTGGCGCAGGTGATGCTCACGGTCTGCGCCTCGGTGTAGGTGCCTCCTTCAGGCGAGAAGGTCGGGGTGGCCGCGACGGGCAGGGCACTGACGCTGCCGCCGAGGGCGACGGTCTGGCTCAGGTTGCCGCAAGTCACTGTAACGTCGCCGCTGTAGTCGCCGACCGACAAGCCTTCAACCATGCGCACGTTGATGGTCGTGGCCGAAAGCGTTCCCGATTCGGGGACGAGGGTCAACGTACCGGAATAATTACCGTCGCTGAGGCTGATTTCGAAGTTCTCGGGAGCGGTGACGGTGACATTCTCTGTGAGATAGGTGCCTGACACCGTAGCCGTTTGCCCTTCTGACGGGCCGCTGCCGTAGGTGTAGGTGAACCATTCGAGGGTGGTCGGGGCGACGGTCAGGACAGGATCGGGGATGTTGATTGTGTAGGTCGCCGAGGCAATGGCGCTGGCCTCGTAGCCGTTCTTCCATGCCTTGGCCTTGACGGTGGTCGTCTCGCTGATGTCCAACGGCGTGCCATAAACGTCGCTGTTCTCGGTCGGGTCGGTGCCGTCTATGGTGTAATGGATGGTGGCACCCTCGGTGGCGCAGGTGATGCTCACGGTCTGCGCCTCGGTGTAGGTGCCTCCTGCGGGCGAGAAGGTCGGAGTGGCCGCGACGGGCAGGGCGGTGACGTTGCCGCTGAGGGTGACGGTCTGGCTCAGGTTGCCGCAAGTCACCGTAACGTTGCCGCTGTAGTCGCCGACCGACAAGCCTTCAACCATGCGCACGTTGATGGTCGTGGCCGAAAGCGTTCCCGATTCGGGGACGAGGGTCAACGTACCGGAATAATTACCGTCGCTAAGGCCAATCTCGAAGTCCTCAGACGCGGTGACGGTGACATTCTCCGTGAGATAGGTGCCTGACACCGTAATCGTTTGCCCTTCTGACGGGCCGCTGCCGTAGGTGTAGGTGAACCCTTCAAGGGCGGTCGGGGCGACGGTCAGGACAGGATCGGGGATGTTGATGGTATAGGTCGCCGAAGCAACGGCGCTGGCCTCATAGCCGTCCTTCCATGCCTTGGCCTTGACGGTGGTCGTCTCGCTGATGCTCAGCGGCTCGGTGTAAGCCGTGCTGTTCTCAGTCGGGTCGGTGCCGTCAAGGGTGTAGCGGATGGTGGCACCTTCGGTGGCGCAGGTGATGCTCACGGTCTGCGGGGTGAGGTAGGTGCCTTCCTCAACCGAGAAGGTCGGGGTGGCCACGACGGGCATTTCGCCAACCGAACCGCTGAGGGCGACGGTCTGGCTCAGGTCGCCGCAGGCGACGGTGAGGATGCCGGAATAGCTCCCCGGGTCGAGCCCGGCGGCCAACCTGACGTGGACTGCCGTGGCCGACAAGGTTCCTGAAACGGGTTCCAGCACGAGGCTGCCGCCAAACGAGCCGTCGGCGCTGATGCCAATCTCGAAGCTCTCGGGGGCGGTGACGGTCACGCTTTCGTTGAGCAAGGTTCCCGACACCGTGCAGACTTGCGCGTCCGAAGGCCCTTCGCCGTAGGCGTAGTCGAGGCCGCCCAATGAGGTCGGGGTGACCGCCAGTGTGGGAGTGGGCTGGGGCGCGTCGCCCATCACAAATAGTTCAATTTGGGTGTCTTGGATGTTGTTGTTGATGGTAATATAAGTGCGCCAATCTTGATTATTGTAAACGCCGAGATAGCGTTCTTGCGCATTGTTTAAAAACCCATGATAGTTCGGCTTTGTATCGTCGGTGACATTGATTGTCCAAATATTAGCTTCGCCTGTGCCGACACGAGCTCCAGTGTTTTCGGCGATGCAATAAAGCCATTCGCTTTCGTTTTCTGTGGGATGGATGATATAACCGCCATCAGCCGTCTCAAAAGTCCATTGCAATTGGGCGTTTCCAGTTGTGACTTGTGTGCTGTCAGCGTTGAAATACACGGGAACGGCAGTTGGTGATCCTGTTGTGCCGTTGGCTGAAGTCAAAGCCCTACCACTGTGCAAATCAACGATGAGATAGGTGCTGCCCGCTACGACAGCATGGTTGCTAACTCTGTTGAAGGCGATACCTTCTTCAATCGTGTAGGTCGCCGAGGCAACGGCGCTGGCCTCGTAGCCGTCCTTCCATGCCTTGGCTTTGACGGTGGTGGTTGACTCGATGCTCAGCGGATTGGTGTAAGCCGTGCTGTTCTCGGTCGGGTCGGTGCCGTCAAGGGTGTAGCGGATGGTCGCGCCCTCGGTGGCGCAGGCGATGGATACTGATTGCGCCTCAAAATAGGTGCCTCCAGCGGGGCTGAAGGTGGGCGTGGCAACAATAGGAGTTGAGGGGTTGCCGTTATCGGAATTGACACCAAAAACCACGAAACGTTTTCCAGTAGTAGCGGTAAAAGTCAAATCCGTGTCTTCGGAAAGGTTGCCTAAGACAATTACCTTATAATAATCGTCCGTGCTTGGGTCTCCAACGAAAGTGAATGGCGAATTGCTCGAAATGCCGTTGTTGCTTGTCAATACTATGTCATCAACAAGGTTAGAAGGGGTTACTGTCAACGTAACATTATCGTTTTTCCAAGCTGCAACATGTAGATGAAGATACTCTGTGCCGGCAGGAACCGTAACTTTCCATGCTCCGGCAATGTTACTCGTACCTGCCTTGATGCCATCATATGGAGTTCCATCAATGATTACTTTACAGGTAGTGGCACTTGTACCTCCTTCGGTACTGAGCGTCACATTGCTTGTGTATGTTGTTGAGTAATTGGTTTGTCCCCATAGGGTCATTCCTGTCAGCAGCATCACAGCTGTCATTAATAAAGATAGTTTTCGTTTCATTTGTGTAGATTTTAATTATTTGATACTTAATTATTTGCTTTAAAAAATATGCAAAAATGCCCATTACGGGAAATGAGGTTTCAAAAGTAGAAATTCCAAACGTATGCGAAAAGGGTTGGCAAGAAGAATTTTTCAACATCTGTTGTTGATAACTTGTCGAATAAAAATCGGGCGATTTCGGTTCGTATGCCGAAATTTTGTAGCTTTGCACCGTTATAACACCCAACGACATGAAAAAAGTAGTTCGAACTGTTTACATTGGTGCCTTGTCGGGACTGGCTTTCTTGGCCGCTTGTTGTTCGCAAAACGGCTTGACGCGCAAGGAACGCAAGCAACTCGTCAAGGAGCGCGACTCCATCCAGGAAATCATCAAGAAACGCGAGATGGCGGCAGTCTATGGCTCGCCCGAAATCATCCAAAACTACGGCCTTGAGACCATGCGCCTCCGTACCCATCTCGATACCATCAACTACCGCCTCGGCGAGGACGTTGACCTCGAGAAAAGCGCACAGCAACTGAAGGAAAAGGAAATGAAAGTCGAGAAAGCAATGAAAATCAGCGAATTGAGGCAAAGGCTCGAAACCCTTCAAAACACCATCCGCGAACGCGAAAGCGCCTGCGTCTATGGCTCGCCCGAAATCATCGAGAATTATGGCCGCGAGACCAACCGACTCCGCCAACAAGCTCAAGAACTCGAAAACGAGCTTGAAGAATTGGGCCAATGAGCAAACGGATCGGCTTCCATAAAAAGGTGATGCTCGAACTCAACCACGCGGTGCTGCAACAGCGCATCGAGGAGCACGAGCTGCACCAACTGTTCTGGGAATGCACCCTGCGCTGCAACCTCAACTGCCGTCATTGCGGCTCCGACTGCCGAATGCTCTCCGAAAAGGACGACATGCCGCTCGAGGATTTCCTGAAAGTGCTTGATGAAATCCGCGACCACATGGACCCCGCCAAGGTGATGGTCATCACCACGGGCGGCGAACCCACCGTGCGCCCCGACTTGGCCCGTTGCGGTGCCGAAATCTCGAAGCGCGGCTTCGTGTGGGGCATGGTGTGCAACGGCATGCTGCTCTCCGCCGAAAAACTCAACGAGTTCATGGCGGCGGGACTCAAGTCGTTGGCAGTCAGCTTCGACGGCTTCGAGGACGACCACAACTGGATGCGCGGCAACCCCAACAGCTACAAGAACGTGCTGCGTGCCGTGGAAGCCATGAAACAACATCCGAGCCTCACTTGGGATGTCATCACCTGTGTCAACCAGCGGACAATCAAGTACTTGCCCGAGTTCCGCGACTTCCTCATCTCGTTGGGCATCCGCCGCTGGAGGCTGTTCACGGTGTTTCCCTTCGGTCGCGCCGCCAACGAGCCTGACTTCAAGCTCACCAACGCGCAGTTCGTCGAGATGATGGAGTTCATCAAACAAACCCGCTTGGAAGGCAAGATCCGTGCCGACTATGGCTGCGACGGCTTCCTCGGCCCTTACGAAGGCGAGGTGCGCAACCACTACTATTCGTGCAGCGCGGGCATCAACATCGCGTCGGTGCTGGCCGACGGCGCCATCTCGGGCTGCCTCAGCATCCGCAGCGACTACCACCAAGGCAACATCTACACCGACAGCTTCTGGGACGTGTGGCAAAACAAGTTCCAAGTCTATCGCGACCGCCGTTGGATGAAGACCGGCCAATGCGCCAATTGCAAGATGTGGCGCTATTGCCAAGGCAACGGATTCCACCTCCGCGACGGCGACGGGAAACTGCATGTGTGCCAATACCAAATGATTAATGAGTTAGGAGTTAGGAGTTAGGAGTTAGGAGTTGGGAGTTGGGAGTTACTCCACACTGAAAACTGAACAACTGAAAACTGAAAACTGAACAACTGAAAACTGGTAACTGAAAACTGATGGACAGGATTTACCTCGTCGGATATATGGGTGCGGGCAAGACCACCGCGGCCAAGCGCATCGCCAACCGTTTGGGTTGGGATGTGGCCGACACCGATGCCATGTTTGAGGAGAAATACCGCATCTCCGTCCACGACTTTTTCGACAAATACGACGAGCCACTGTTTCGGAAATTGGAGTCGCAGGTGCTGAAATCCACCGAAAACATGGAACATACGGTTGTCTCGACAGGCGGGGGCTTGGCGTGCTTCTTCGACAACATGGAATGGATGAACGCGCACGGCCTGACGGTGTTTATGCGCATCAGCCCCGAAGCCGCCGCCGACCGCATCCTGCATTCCAAGCGGAAACGCCCCCTGACCGAGAACAAGACCGAAGCCGAGCTTGCCGACTACATCCGACAGCATTACGCCGAACGCTTGCCCTACTACGAGCAGGCCCGCGTCACCGTGAAAGCGGAAGACCTTGATTTGGAAAACCTGATAAAAACCATTGAAAATGAATAGATTATTGCCATTGTTGGCGACGTTTTTGCTGCTTTCGGCTTGCACGGAAAAGAAACCCGTCGGAGCCGACACCTATATTAATTACGCCGACACCACGTTTTGGTATGCCTTCGGCGGCACCGACCATCCCGCCGACGTGTTCTATGTCTATCCCACCGTGTCAACGATTTCGTATGCCGACAACGACTCGTCTTGGTTCGCCGACATCACGCAAGCCGAGGTGAGGGAAGAGGCCAACGGCAACCAACGGTTCAACAAGATGCTGTATGGCGACTACAACTTCTTCGCGCCCTATTACCGCCAGATGATTTTCGAGTCGTATTCGCAGAGCGACAGCCTCTTGCGACAAAACGCCGCCTTTGCCGCACAAGATGTGAAAGCCGCTTTCCAGTATTACATGGCGCACGGCAACCAAGGCCGCCCGTTTTTCCTTGTCGGGCACAGCCAAGGCTCGCAAATGCTGATTGAGTTGCTGAAAACGGGCATGACGGACGCGCAACGCCAACGGATGGTGGCAGCCTATTGCATTGGCTATCACGTCAGTGCGGAGGAGTTGGCGCAATATCCCGAACAGCTTCAGCCCGCCGCCGACAGCACCGACACGGGCAAGCTCGTCGTCTTCAACTCCGTGACCGACACGGCGGCCATCGGCATGGTGTCGCGTGGCGATGTCGTCGGCGTCAACCCGACCGTTTGGACGGCTTCCACCGACACCGTTCCCGCTGAGTGTCAACTCGGTATGGCCAAATACAACGACAATCGCGACAGCGTCTTGATCGTGCCATGTCCGACACGGACTTATCTCTACAAGCACACCACCGTCTGTCCCGACCTCGACCCCGAAATGGTCTTCATTCCGGCCTACGAAAGCATGTTTCCGCGTGGCAACCTGCATTTCGCCGACTCGTGGCTCTTTGCGGGCAACGTGAAGCAAAACATGAAGTGCAGACTGAAGAATTGGTGTAAATCAAACGATTAGCTTTCCCTCAACTCCAAGAGTGTGATGTTCTCCACATGCTGCGTGTGTGGGAACATATCGACGGGCTGCACGGCCATCACCTTGTAGGCGGAATCCAGCAACTGGAGGTCGCGGGCTTGCGTGGCTGGGTTGCAGCTCACATAGACGATTTTCCTTGCGCGGATTTTCAGCAGTTGCTCGACCACCTTTTCGGCCATGCCAGCGCGTGGCGGGTCGGTGACGATGAGGTCGGGACTGCCGTTGCTTGCGATGAAGTCGTCGGTGAACACCTTGGCCATGTCGCCGGCATGGAACGTGCAGTTGGTGATGCCGTTGATTTCGGCGTTTACCTTGGCGTCCTTGATGGCGGCTTCAACATATTCGATGCCAACGGCTTTCTTCACGAAGCGCGAAAAATACTGCGCGATGGTGCCCGTGCCCGTGTAGAGGTCGTACATCAGCTCGTCGCCTTGCACGTCAGCCAAGTCGAAGGCGGCGCGATAAAGCCTTTCCGCTTGATACACATTGGTTTGGAAGAACGACACCGGCCCGATGCGGAACTGCAAGTCATCGAATCCCGGTCGGGGAGAGGCCATCGTCTCCGTCAGGTAAGGCTCGCCTTTCAAGCACTCAAACGGCAGGTCGTTGATGATGTCGTTCAGCTTCGGGTTGACGACGAGCAGCAGCGACACGATTTGCGGGAAGGCCATTTCCAAGGCGGGAACCAACTCATGGCGAATCACCTCGTTTTCCTCGCTGATGACGAGAATCACCATGAACTCGCCCTTCGCGTTGCAGCGGATGACTAAGTTGCGCATCAGGCCTTCGTGGGCGCGGAAGTTGTAGTACGAAAGCTTGTGCTCCATCGTAAACTTCCTGACAAACAGGCGGATGTCGTTTGACGGGTCGGCTTGCAGGTGGCAACGCTCAATATCGACCACGCGGTCGAAGAGTTGGGGCAGGTGGAAGCCGAGGCCCTTGCAAGCGTCCTCGTCGTGGGTGCCCGTGGGTGCGCCGTCGGTGAGCCACTTGCGGTTGGAGAAGGTGTATTCCAACTTGTTACGGTAGGCAAACTGCCGCTCGCAGCCGAGAATCGGGCGGATTTCGGGGTAGTCGATCTTCCCGATGCGGTCGAAGTTGTCCTTCACCTGTTTCTGCTTGTATTGGATTTGCCATTCGTAGGCCATCTGTTGCCATTTGCAGCCGCCACAAAGTCCAAAGTGCTGGCATACAGGCGTTACGCGCTTGTCGGAATAGTGCTTGAAGTTGAGGATTCGGCCTTCGAGGAAGTTCTTTTTCCGCTTGAACACCTCGATATCGACCACGTCGCCCGGCACGCCAAAAGGGATGAACACCACGCGGCCTTCGGGCTTGGCCACCGACATGCCTTCGCTCCCGGCATCGACAATCTCCACGTTTTCAATGTATTCGGGTTCCCGTTTTATTTTGTTTCTAACCATGATTTGTTTTGCTATCAGCAGTCAGCAGTCAGCAGTCAGCTATCAGCTTGTAGCTACTTGATCTGACGCTGATTGCTGACAGCTGACTGCCGTATTGTTACTTGTTATCATCACAAAAAATCTCCCAAGTTCTTTTCGCCTGTTCTTCAAACATCTGCCATCCGTTATAGACCTTGGCGCCCCAAGTGTGTCCCAACTCCATGAAAGCCGTTTCCTTTGGGTTGTAAATCAAGTCGATAAGGATATGTTTGTTGCTCAGGGCTTGGTAGTGCAGGTCGGGGAAGTCGTCGATGCGCGGCACCATGCCTAAAGGGGTCGCATTGATGATAAGGTGGTTCCGTCTCAGCACCTCGTCGCTCAGCGTGTCGTAGGTGTAGTCGCCTTTCTCGGCCGAGCGGCTGACGGTGGAGCAGGGTATGTTTTTCTGCTTCAGGACATATTGCACCGCTTTGGAGGCGCCGCCCGTTCCCAAAACCAAGGCGTGTTCGACTTGGCGGCCTTTCAACGCCCGTTCCAAGAGCGGTTCAAATCCGTAGATGTCTGTGTTGTAGCCTTTTGTCTTGCCGTTTTCGACCTTCACCGTGTTGACGGCACCCACTTCCTTGGCGATGGGGTCGAGTTCGTCCAGCAGCGGGATGATGGCTTCCTTGTAGGGGAAGGTCACGTTGAACCCGCAGAGTTCGGGATGCTCGGCGATGATGTCGAGGATGCGTTCAACCGAACGGATGTCATAGTTTTGGTAGCGGCAATCCAAGCCTTCGTAAGTGAATTTCTCCGTGAACAGGTCGCGCGAGAGGGAATGTTTCAAAGGATGGCCTACCAATGCGTATAGTTTCATGGCGTTTTATTATATTCAAAATCAATCATTTAATTCCGAACAAAGCCCCGAAGCCCAAGGTGCAGAGCACGCCCACGATGACGCTGGCCAAAACCACGCCACCGATGACGGCGAGGACGCTTTTCTTGAAGTCCATGTCGAGGAAGCTGGCGGCGAGGGTTCCTGTCCATGCGCCGGTGCCAGGCAGCGGAATGCCGACGAAAAGCACCAAGGCCCAATAGAGTCCGCGACCCGCCTTGGCTTGCAGCTTCTCGCCGCCGCGTTCGCCTTTTTCGAGGCACCAAAGGCAGAACCGGCTGAAGAACTTCACCTTCACGTCCTTGCCCCATTCCAGCACCTTGCGGGCGAAGAAGTAGATGAATGGCACGGGAACCATGTTGCCGATGGCGATGACGACGTAGCTCCAAAAGAGGCTGAAGTCGGGGTTGGCGGTGTGGATGCCGTAGGCCACTGGGATTGCGCCGCGCAGCTCGATGAGCGGCACCATGGCGATGAAGAAGATGTAAAGGTAGTTTTTCATCATTGGTCGCTTTGGTCGTGTTGTGATTCTCGGCTTCTCTTGTGTTGCTCGATCAGTTCCAAGACGGCCGTGTTGTTGGCAAGCAGCTCGCGGTCGAAATCAAGGAACTCGGGATAGGCCTCGAAGTCGGCGTCGAGGGCTTGGCTGAGCGTTTCGAGGGCTTGGCTTTGGCAGCCTTTGACGAAATAGGCATAGGCGAGCAGGTAGAGCAGCGCCGAGTCGTTGTCGGTCTGTTGCAGGCCGTACTTCAAGATGTTGATGGCGTCGTTGATTTGGTCCTGTTCGCCGTAGATGTCGGCCATATAGAAATAGGTGTCGGCATCGTTGGGGTTTTCCTGCTGTATTTTTCGCAGGTAGTCCATGGCGAGGTCGGGGCGGTTCAGCTTGCGGTAGTCGGCGGCGATGGAGTAGAGGTAGTCGCTCACCCAAGGCTCCAGTTCGTAGGCTTTCTCGAAAAAGCGGATGGCTTTCCTGCTGTGCCCTCGGTCGCTATAGACATAGCCCAATCCGGCCCATCCGCCACCGCTCATCGGGTTGATTTCGATGGACTTGTGGAAATGGTCTTCGGCGGTTTGAAGGTCTTCGAGGCTGTAGTAGCAGTCGCCGAGCGAGGCATGGATCATCGAGGTCTCCACGCCGTTGCGCAAGGCTTCCTCAAGGGTGTCGGCGGCTTCTCTGTAGCGGCCGAGGTCGTAGTAGATGTCCGACAGGTGCATGTTGGCCCACAGGTCGGTGGGGTTGATGGAGAGGGCGAACTCATACGGGTCGATGGCATCCTCGTAGCGGCCCATCATGCGGTAGCAGTCGCCAACGGCGGCCCAGGCCTTGCAGTTGTGCGGGTTCTCGTCGATGAGACGCTGGAAGAAGTCGATGGCCTCCTGGTCGTTGTGCGCGCTGAGGTAGCAGCAGCGTATGTCGTGGTAGATGGTGTCGTGCTCGTTGGCGTAGGGGAGGGCTTTCTTGTAGAAGTCCAAGGCCAGGTCGAACTTTTCGAGCCGCTGGTATTCGTAGGCGATGGCGTTGTAGAGGTCGAACTTCTCGTCCTCGTCGAAGTAGGGCAGGGCGTTGCAATAGTTCTCGATGGCCTCCTTCGACTTGCCCAACAGGGCGAGGCACGATCCTAAGGTCAGGAAATAGTCTGGCTCGTCGTTGTCGTGGTCGATGTGTTGCAGCAGCTCGAAGGCGCGTTGTGCGTCGTTTTCCAAAAGATACTGGCGAGCCTCCTTGATTTTCAGCAGGCTGCTTTCGGGATGCTGCTCCATGGCGATTTCGACGGCCTGCCGCGACTTCTTCAGCTCGTTTTGTTCGGTATAGTGGTCGATGATGTATTCGAACTCCTCGCTGTCGAAATAGACGGCATCGTGCGCCTTCAGCATGGACTCAAACTTTTCGACGGCGGCCTTTCGGTCTTGTTCTTCCTCAAAATAATCCTCGAAATCTTCGTCTTCAAACATATTTTGTCAGAAATTTTGCGCAAAAGTAATAAAAAGTGCGGTAACGGAGGATATTTTCCATTGGCAATTTTAATAATATTGCTACCTTTGCGGCAAAATCGTAATGTCATGGGAGCTTATATCAACATCGGCAACGCCGGATTCCAGAGCGTAAGGAACGGCGAATACGTTGACAAGTCGGGGCTTGTCTCCATTGTCAACGGCACACTTTTCACGGAGCGTCGCTTCAGTTGCGTTTCGCGCAGCCGTCGCTTCGGCAAGTCGGTGGCGGCCAAGATGCTGTGCGCCTATTACGACCAATCGTGCGACTCGCGCCATCTGTTCGCCGACCTTGAGATAGCCAAAGACCCATCGTTTGAGAAGCACCTCAACAAATACCCCGTCATCTACCTCGACCTGACAAGTTTCATCGCCGACCTGAGCGACGACCACATTGTTGACAAAATGGATGCCGCTTTGCGGGCTGACATAGGCAAGGCCTATCCCGATGTCCCGGAGGAGGCGGGCGACAGGCTGATGGACTACCTGCTTCGCGTGGTTGAGGCCACGGGGCAGTCGTTCATCTTCATCATCGACGAGTGGGATGCCATCTGTCGCGAGTTTGTCCCCGGTTCGGAGGCGATGGACCGTTATGTCGGGTGGTTGCGCCGGATGTTCAAGAGTCAGGACGCAGCCCGTGTGTTTGCCGGCGTTTACATGACAGGCATCCTGCCCATCAAGAAATACAAGACCGAATCGGCACTCAACAATTTCATCGAGTATTCGATGGTCAAACCTGGCGAAATGGCTTCGTTTTTTGGTTTCACCAAGGACGAGGTGAAAGCCTTGGCCGAAAAGCATGGCATGGACTTCGATGAGTTGGAGAAATGGTACGACGGCTACCAAATAGGTAATGAAATGTCCATGTTCAACCCCAACTCGGTGATGCAAGCCGTGCGGGAGCAATGGTGCGAGAGCTATTGGGGCAAGACTGGTGCCTACGATGCCGTGGCCGATTACATCTCGATGAATTACGAAGGCCTGAAGGACGACATCATTCTTATGCTGGCAGGCGGGCGTTGCGAAGTGGACCCCATCGGCTTCACCAACGACCTCTCGCAAATACGCAGCCGCGACGATGTGCTGACTGTCCTAATTCATTTGGGCTACCTCACTTACGACCGCCGCACCAAGGAGTGCCATATTCCGAACCTTGAGGTTTCGGGAGAAATGGAGTCGGCGGTGAAAATGAACAACTGGGCGAATGTGACTGAAGCGTTGAACAAATCAAGACGTCTTCTTCAGGCCACGCTCCGTGGCGACGAGGAGGCCGTGGCCCGTGGGGTTGACGTGGCTCACGACGAGAACACGAGCATCTTGAGCTACAACGACGAGAACTCGTTGGCCTGCGTGCTGAGCATCGCCTATTACTACGCCTCCAACGACTACATCATCCACCGCGAGCTGGCCACGGGCAAGGGCTTCGCCGACCTTGTGCTCATCCCGCGCAAGAACGTCAGCAGCCCCGCCATTGTCATAGAGTTGAAATACGACAAGGCCGTTGACACCGCCATCGCCCAAATCAAGCGCAAAAACTATCCCGCCAAGGTCGCGCAATATGCCGATAAATTGCTTCTTGTCGGTATAACTTATGACCGCGAGAGCAAGGAACACCATTGCCGAATTGATAAGTGTGAGTGAAGGGAAATGCAAGGAGAAATAATGGAAGGTTTTGGTGTTTGTTGAAATATTATTACCTTTGCGGCAAAATCGTAATGTCATGGGAGCGTATATCAACATCGGCAACGCCGGATTCCAGAGGGTCAGGAACAGCGAATATGTTGACAAGTCGGGGCTTGTCTCCATCGTCAACGGCACACTTTTCACGGAGCGCAGTTTCAGTTGCGTTTCGCGCAGCCGTCGCTTCGGCAAGTCGGTGGCGGCCAAGATGCTGTGCGCCTATTACGACCAATCGTGCGACTCGCGCCACCTGTTCGCCGACCTTGAGATAGCCAAAGACCCTTCTTTTGAGAAGCACCTGAACAAATATCCCGTCATCTTTCTCGACCTGACCAATTTCACCACGCGCTTCAAGGACGACAGCATCATGGGGCATGTGCAAAAGGAACTCAAAGAAGACATCCACGAGGCCTACCCTGATATTCCCGTGAAGGACGACGATGACCTGATGGCCTACCTGATTCGCGTTACCGACGCTACCCAACAGCCGTTCATCTTCATCATCGACGAGTGGGACGCCATTTGCCGTGAGTTCAAGACGGGTACCCATGCCATGGATGAGTATGTCAGTTGGTTGCGCCGTATGTTCAAGGGAAGCAACTCGCCTCAGGTGTTTGCCGGTGTGTATATGACAGGCATCCTTCCCATCAAGAAGTACAAGACGGAGTCGGCGCTCAACAATTTCATTGAATATTCCATGGTGGAACCAAGACGCATGGCTTCCTATTTTGGTTTCACCAAAGAAGAGGTTAGGACTTTGGCTGAAAGGCATGGGATGGACTTCGATGAGTTGGAGAAATGGTACGATGGTTATCAGATAGGCGATGAAAAGTCCATCTTCAATCCCAACTCGGTGATGCAGGCTGTCGATGCAGGTCGTTGCCGCAGTTTTTGGGCCAGCACGGGGGCCTATGATGCTGTGGCACATTACATCTCGATGAACTACGAAGGTCTGAAGGACGATGTGGTGAATATGGTGGCTGGAGGTCGTTGCAAGGTCAACCCCACCAAGTTCCAGAACGACTTGTCCGTCATCGGGAACAAAGACGATGTGCTTACGGTGCTTATCCACTTGGGCTACCTCAGCTACGACTGGCGCAAGGACGAATGTTACATCCCGAACAAAGAGGTTGCAGGGGAAATGGTCAATGCCGTGGAAGCCAACCACTGGACCAATGTGGTGAAGGCGGTGGAAGCCTCGGAGCAACTCCTTCAGGCCACGCTCCGTGGCGACGAGGAGGCCGTGGCCCGTGGCGTTGACGTGGCTCATGACGAGAACACAAGCATCTTGAGCTACAACGACGAGAACTCGTTGGCCTGCGTGCTGAGCATCGCCTATTACTACGCCTCCAACGACTATGTCATCCACCGCGAGCTGGCCACAGGCAAGGGCTTCGCCGACCTTGTGCTCATCCCGCGCAAGAACGTTGACAGCCCCGCTATCGTCATCGAACTGAAATACGACAAGGCCGTTGACACCGCCATCGCGCAAATCAAGCGCAAAAACTATCCCGCCAAGGTCGCACAATACGCCGATAATCTGCTTCTCGTGGGGATTACCTATGACCGCGAGAGCAAGGAACACCTTTGCCGCATAGAGAAGCAAGAAGCGTGAGTTTTGCGCGAGCCAAGCGGCTTGTGGGGATTTTTTTTTGCACAAATGCCTTTTTTTGAAACAAAAACGATGTAACTTTGCACCGTCATCCGTCGTTTTGCGCGGCGGCTGGCGGACATAATGGAAACAGCGTTGAATTGACGCTTTATCTGCGGCCATCTTGAATCTCGCAAGTTCAGACACCTGTCGCAAGGTAAGGCAATGATTCGCGTTCATGGGATTCGTATATCCGATGTTGGTGTTGTGTTTGTATGATACCAACAATTTATGTATATATGATCCAGCGTGGGCTGCGAGCATTGCTTATCCTCGACAGGTGGGCAATGCGAGAGCCTAAGATGGCGGGATAGGCAAGGGTTCTTGCTCCCACGCTTTTCTTTTTGTGTTGTCGAAATACACCTTATAGTAATTAATACCAGCTGGCAATGGGAGCCTCTGACGGCAAAATAACGAACCGCGAGGAGCGACAACCTGACTTATGCCTGACACACGCATCTTTACCGAGGACTTGAAAATAGCCCAAGCCATCCTACACAGGGATGAAGCCATAACCAAGCGATACTTGTACCAGCAATGCTATCCGCTTTTCAAGCGATATTTCGACGGCTATTATACCGATTGCGAGAACTGTAAGGAGTTCATTGATGAAATCTATGTGCTCATCATGGCTCCAAGCCGAAAAACGGGACGATGCCGCCTGATGGGTTACCGAGGCGAGAGCACCTTGGCGCAATGGCTGAAGGTGGTCTGCAAGTTCTATTGTTACAGCCAGTTTGAGCTGAAGAACAAAAAGCCCGTGACCGAACCTATATTCATGCCCAACACAGAAAAAAACGAGCCAAGTGATAGAATTTGGCCCAAGGAGCCGTCTATAAAAGAAGACCTCAGTATGTTTCATCGCGAGGATGTCGAGGTGGTGCTTGCGCTGATGCCCAACAAACGCTACAGCCAGCTCATTCGACTGCGCCATGTCGATCAACTGTCGGACAAAGAAACAGCAGAGGCACTTGGAATGACGATGGACAACTATTATAACAAGCACAAACGGGCGAAGGAGATGTTCGAGAAGACGCTCAGGAAGGAGGAAGGCGATGAATAAGCACTTGCCACACATCAGCATAGAGAAATATGCCGCCTACCTCGACGGCAACTTGCCGGATGAGGAGATGCGACAGACGAAGGCTTTCATTGACAATGATTCTGAGATGCAGGCGGTTTTGGAAGAAGACAGTAGTATAGGTGCTGACTTTGATTTGGATATGCTTGATAATGAACCTATTCCGTTTGATTTGGAATTACCATCTATTGAGCTTCCCACGCTTGATTTGTATTCGCCGATTGAGCAACACGGTTTCATTGATGAAATTTTTTCGCCTGTTAGTGATAGGTTTGGGGATGAAATGGGGTCTATAATGGATGAAGGTGTAAACCATCATGAACTTTTGAATGACAATGACGATATGAACGGCAGTTTCGACATAGATAACAATCCTATTGACATGATGACGTATGAAGATGTGTGCGGACTCACTTCAGAAACCACATACGATTGGGGCATTCATGATGGTGATTATGGATATTTGGAGTTGGGATTGCCTCCAATCATTACGCAAGATGATTTGATAAACAATGAATTAACAACATCGTCTTTTGATGACGGATTATAGAAATTAAAGAAGTAGAATATGAATGTACCAATAGCATCACATACCATAAGGTTTCCTGGTTATGGATTGTTCTGGGTTGCTAACTCTATTAGTTCAACGTTACTTGGAATGGCAAACCGAAAATTAAAAGACAAAGCAAGCGAACATAACGAAGCGTATCAAATTGAAATACGTCGTGCACAGGAAATAACCCAAGACAAACAAACACAAGAAGAGTATGCTTTCAAACGCAGGCTTTTAGATTTATCTCGTCAGTATCGCAATGAGCAAACGGCAATTCAGTTCAATAATCAATTACAAGCGATGGAGCTAAGGTTTTTTTTGCAATACAATTGGCCTCTTGACCCACAATTGCCGTATGTATTTCTTAATGAGATTAGAAATGGGAACATCAAACAACATCCAGAACTTAATGTTATTCTTATGCATGCACCATTATTGCCCATGAAAAGATATGGAGGGACAAATGATGCTGATGCAGAACTATATAAGACTATGGAAGATGAGATAGCTATAGATTCTAATGATATAGGCAATATTGAATACAGGGCTTTAGCGGCTTTCAAAGACTATGATAGAGGAATTGCAGATACCTCTGGGGGTAATTCAAACATTATGAATATTCATTTTTTGATGAATCAAATACCTACTCTCGTGATTTCTCCATACTTTACAAATGATGGTCTTATGCATTTCAATGGTGCAGTGTGGGAATCTCAGTCTCCGAGACCATTGATACGTTCTCTATTCAGTTTCAATTATGATATTTACGAGGTGTCAAGAAGCAAAGAGTATCAGGAGTTGATGATGAATAAATTCCATGCAGCGGTTTCTATTATCACAGGTTCTGTCCGTGATTCATACATGATGCTTACACAAGGCAAAGCCCCGACAATGTCACGATGGCTGAATGACAGCAAATACTCTGAAATGAAAAGACTGGCTTTAGAAGATGTTGGAATAAAACGGTTTATTCGCAAGGAGAACGATAACATTATTGCAGCATTAAACGAAAGCAATTCTCCTCGTTTGCTTGAAGCTTATAGCCAAGCTGACATCGATAATATGAAAGATGAAATTAAATCTATTAACCTATAAAAATCCATACTTATGCCAGTAGCAATAGGAACATTGGCCATGCTCGTTGGGAATGTTGGACTTCAAGTATTCAACAATTGGCGTAATAGCAGACAAAGCAGTGAACTGCAACAAAAGCATGAAGAGTTTGAGCAAGCTGTGAGAGAGCGTCAGACAGAACGCATGTGGCAAATTATGCGTGAAGGACAGAAAATGACCCTTGAACTTGAACATATTAGGAATGACCAGCGAGTTAAGGAGTTGGAAACAGAAATGGACCAACTTATCATGAATATTGCATACCAACAAACCATTGAGAATTGGCCATTAAAGGTACTTCCAATCGTGATGAAAAATCAAGCTCTTGGCAATTTTCTTACTCATCAGGAAGAATCAATTGCCTTGCATTGTATATTTACACCATCAAATGATGCTTCGTTCAATAGACACGTGTTCCCTTATATTGAGAAAGCGTTAGAGGATTATTGTAATCAGCATTGGAGTAGTGTCAGTTCTCATCCAATTCTTTTTTACAGCGGCGCATGGAAGAAAAACAACGCCCCAACGCCAACTCAAATTGACTCACTGCGGACAGCTTTGAGTAGTATTCCAACGGTGCTAATCATGCCATTCTTCCGTTCTAACGGAAAACTGGTTTTCAGATTGCGTATGTGGGGAGTTGGAGCAACTAGTGACAATTCTATGTTTGGACAACAAACGGAAATAGAACCCGAAAACTTCCGCCATGAGTACTCTAAAAATAGTGATTACGATAACGAGAAGCTTCTACTTGATAATGCCATTTCGGACATGGTTCCTTATCTTCAATGTCTGATTGGTTATATTGCTGACACATATTTCTGGTCAGCTTCCGGTCTAAAGCCTCACTTCCCAACGCTCATTACTGACGGTTCAATTGGTATGGATAAATCTTATTATCTCCTAAACAATAGTCTTCAGTACTATGGCCGATTATTGGAAATTGGAAAAGATGCTTTGAGGACTCAGCCATTTGCCCAAAGCAATGTCTTAAATCTGTACGAAGGTTATGCTGAGTTAGCAGGTTCACGAGCAAAAGAGCAAGTCTATAATGAATTGAAAGAAGAGTTCCCTTATTTTGATTGGCAAAGGGTTGAAGAAAACCTTACAAACACAACAAAGATTGTCAAAATAAATGAACCCTATATTATTTGTCGTAAATGTGGTGATAGATGCTATTTAGTCAAAGGCAAAGGATACTACAAGTGTAGTAATGACAACTGTGGTTGGGAAGGTGTAAAAGTAATAATCTAAAACTTAAATGCCATGATGAATATTATGATGGTCGGACACCGAGGTGCAGGAAAAACAGCTTTTATGGCTGGTTTATATCATTATTGTGGTGATAAAAGAATCGGATATGGCATATATAGCGCATATTCAGACGAAGCAGAAGAATTGCACAGATTAGCAGACAATCTATCAGAAGGAATATATCCTGAAGCTAGTGATACATCATGGGAAAACTTTGGATTAACATTAATGCACGATGGTGATGATGTTCTTGAATTTACATGGACGGATCATAGAGGTGGTATATTGACCGATTATAGAGGGGATGTCGGTACACAGCAGCAATTCTTAGATGCTGTTGAAGAATCTGATGCTCTCATTGTATTTCTTGATGGGGAAAAAATGACAATGCCACACGATAGAGGACATGTGCATTTAATAACTTGTATTGAGAAGGCGTTAAATGCTAAACATAGCGGTGTATTCCCAATATGCTTTGTGCTAACAAAGTGGGATATGGTTAAACATTATAGGCTTCCTGGAATAGATTATTGGAACAACATCTTTGACGCGATTAAAGGCCGTGACGATGTGAAAGGTATGTTTATAAAGAGTAGCATACCAGAGGATGGTTGCATCGCACCGTATCATTGTATGATTTTTTGTCTTGCTTATGGTATTGATATTTACATCGACCGTAGCAAAGAACGACAGCAAGAAGCATATCAAAGACAACGTTCACATGAATCCGAAGGACCGATATCTTGGTCTTTTATGGCAATTGAAGATGTCGTAGTTAAGGCAATTAGAGGCTTGGGAGGCAATCCTGCCCCTTCCGAATGGGAATTGGCAGGAAAAGAACGTGACAACCAAGCATTTGAAGAGGCCGAACAAATTAGATTGAAAAATTATGGCAAAAAGTTCCGTAAAATGGTAAATTCGTGGAGTGAAGAATTATGAATAGTAAAAACTAAATATACACAAAAATGAAAAAAATAGCAATGATTGGCCTTAGGGGCTCTGGAAAAACATGTTTCACAACAGCTATGACAATGGCTATGAATAGTGGCATTAAGCTAGATGACGGTAGTGTGTTCAACTTATCGTTCGCAGACCTTCAACAGATGGCACCGCTGATGAATGCCTACATGGGAATGACCAACGATAGGAATTGGCCAGCATCTACGGATGCGAAAAACTCATATGATTTTAATAGTAGTCTATCATTAAGGAGGGTCTTGTCTTTTACTTTGTTAGATTATCCTGGTGGATGGCTTACAGATCCAAATCATATGAGTGAGATGTTACAGGAATTCAATGAATGCGCGTCTATCATTGTATTGGTAGGTGCAGACATGTTAAGGCAATTCATACATGGAAATATGGGATTGTACCCATATTTTTCCATGTTGCAACAATTCACTCAAAACGTAATCAGTGAATTTGACAAAGAAGGATCAGTTTTCCCCCCAACAATAATTGCAATTACGAAAAGTGACGAGTTTGCAAATGAAGGAGAAATCAAACAAGCTTATGATTTCTTAAAGCAACGATTCGCTGCAATATTTGCAGTAGGTACAAACATCGTGTCTGGCTTAACTCACATTCAACTTGGGAACAATTTGAAAAACAATGAAGCAAAGATTGAAGGTGATTTAATTCTTAAACCTGAATTTGGAAATTTGTCTATCCCGATTCTTTTCTCACTTTATGCATCAACCTTCACCAATAGAGAAAATGTAATATCTGGAGGCAAAATTGCTGGTTTAAAACTAACAGAAGCCAAGAAAACATTATTGGAATCTCAAAATCAAAACATTATTAAGCGGTTACGTGATAGGATTAGTGGGAGACAGAAAAGAATAGAAGAAACCGTGATAGACATGTCACGCACTGTTGAAGGTGCAAAAGAGCAACTTTCAAATTTAAGCAAGGTGATTCATTCAATTGAACCCACCTTGATTAATGGAACTGAATTGTACTATAATGGAGAGCGCATAAATAATGGAGAGCGCATAAACTAATAGCTTATGAAAAAAATACAATATGTTGTGTATAGTGTAGGATTCGCTGCTGAACATGATTATAGTTTTGTAGTGTCATGCGATTTTCTACCAGAAAATGTTTGGGTAAGATTTAAGGAACAGATTACTGGTACTGTCCGAACGGAAAATATTTCGGATTCCTTTAATAATCCTCGATGGCTTTTTTCACGTTTTAATGGTTATTCTCTTTGGGGAATGGCCACTAACAATTTTCGTGTCGCAAGCGATGAAAAATATGCTAAAGACTATGTAGGACGCGGAGGCCATCAATTACGTGTTTTTATAGGTATTGTCTGTGAAGGGGATTTTCAATTTCTGCCTAGCGATTTGAACTTCTTCAAAAAGGCCTACGAAGAATTAATTGAACCCAATTGGTTATTAAAGGGCGATGACCCAAACTATTATCAAGTGGGTAAAGATGTCTCTGATGCTTTTGGAAATTTCGAAGCTATTTATCCTCAAAAATATGCAGAACTAAACAATGACAATAGCAAAGTGCGTTTTCTTGGGAATCAAATAAGCATATTTGAATATATGGCATCGGCACTGGCTAACGAAGGTGATATTTCTTGTTTGGGAATGATAAAAAACGGGCACAAGAACTTCGCTTCAAGAGAAGAATACCATTTCAATAATGTTGTCGTTGAAGGACAAATTGAAGATGAAGAGATAAAAGCCCAAAAAGAAACACAAAGACAAAAAGAAGCCGATAAAGGCCGTAAAACCGACACCTCTAATAAATCTCAATTTGATCAACAAGATTCTTTTGATGATTTCGGTGCTACTGGCAAAAACCAAAATAAACGACAAACAGGTCCCTCAAAAAAAGTGATGGCCTCAGTGGCCTTGATGGTTCTTCTTTTAGTTCTATTGGTTGTACTCCTATTGAAGAAAAGATAGAATTTGCTGCTGAGGCTTTGGCTAAACGCAATCATTTAGACACTACAAAACCAACGAAATCTAATTCAACAAATGAACCTTATGAAGTAATTAGCACACAAGAGGATGCAAGCGAATTGTTAGGTGATATAGAAAGCACAATACATAGTTTGAGACAACGGTGCGAAAATGGAACCATCACCAATGGAGAATTAGAAACATTGGAAGAGCAATTACTTGGTTTAATTTTTGAGATAACAGATGGCCAAGGAATAATTAAATCAACTCTGACTAGATTGTTAATTGGTTTACAACGAAGGATGTGATTGTTATAAATGAAGCACTAATGTAAAAATACAAAGAATATGGAATTGATAGATTCAAATTTATTGCAAGATCAACTACCAGACAACTGGTTCGGTGATGCCCAAAATCACTTTGGGCTTTCGGAAGAACAAATACTGCAGTCTGTTCAAGGAGCAAGTGAGTTTTTTAACTTGGATGCGCCTCAGGCCATTCACGAAGGTTGGACCACTGGTGTTATGAATGGACTTCCAATGACTGAAACGGATGATATTCTCATTTTCAACCGTGAACAGTTGCTTGACATGGGAATTAACGACAAGATGGGATTTGACCTTGTTATGACACATGAAGGTGCACACCGAGCACTGCAAGGCATGTACACGGGTTTCAGCGACCATCAAGAAGAGCTTTGCTGTGATTACATGGCGGGTGTTCGCGCAGGATTGAACCACATGGATGAAGGCAGAATGAGTGCATCGTTGATAGGGACTGAGGAATGTGACACTCACCCTGGTGGATCTGTTAGAGTTGAAGCTATTGAGGCGGGCGTGGCATTCGCTCATGAATACATGTCTTCACACGATGGCAATCCACCATCGTTTAGTGATTGCTTAGAGCATTTTGAACAAAGTGATATTTGCCAAAATGCGTCTTCACCAATCAACCTTCGTCCTGAATCAGACCCAGGTCTTGACGTTACAGAAAAGAAGATAGAAGATTTGACGGAGAAAGCAAATGGTATAGAACGTGATGGAGACCATGATAAAGTACACGAATACAGGAAGGTATGTCCTACAAGACATGGTTGCCAAGGAGCCACAGACTGCAATTATAGTTATGGTGATTATCCTTTCTAATTATGAACAGTGCAGATTGCTTGGTCGAGGATTGCGATGAAGCCGTTGGGTTGCTAACAACATACCGTTGTAATTTAGATTGCAAGTATTGTTACATTCACACGAAACGCAACAAAGACATGACATTGGAAATGGCTCAGTCAATACTTGAGCCATTTCTTCATAAAAAAGCTGGTCGTCTCGACATTGCGTTTATGGGAGGGGAAACGCTTTTGGCCATAGATGTAATAAAACCACTTGTTGAATGGGTAGAAAAAGGGAATTGGAATAGGCGTTATCGCTTTTTTGGTAGCACTAATGGCACATTATTAAATCCCGACATGAAGCTCTGGCTGAAAGAATATCGCCAGTCACTGACGTTAGGATTGAGCTATGACGGATTGCCGAAGTCACAACTCAACAATCGTGGTGCCGATAGTATTGATTTGGATTTCTTTATTGATACATGGCCAAAACAGCCTATACAAATGACTATAAACACCGACACGGTAAATCAAATGGCCAATGGTGTGATTTACCTGTTAAAAAGAGGAGCCGTAGTTCATCCAAACGTTGCTTTTGAAGATTGTGAATGGTCAAAGGATAAAATCGTTGAATATGGCAAACAGTTGAACAAATTAGTTTATTTTTACGACAGTCATGAAAACTTGCCACCAATAACACAATTCATACATAATCTGAATGAATATGTTGATAGTATCGGAAAGCCTATCAATCAAGTGCGGATATGTGGTGCGGGATATGGTTTTCAAGTATTTGATACCGATGGAAGGTCTTATCCTTGCCATATTCTATCACCGTTGGTTCTTAAGAGCGAGAAATTGCAGCGAATAAAAGAAGGAGTACTATCAGAAACCACCGATTTTTCTGACCCCAATTGCGCAACATGCCCATACACATCTTCCTGTCCAACTTGCATGGCCTGCAATTATTTGTATCGAGATGGATTTCAGCATCGAGATAAAACGCATTGTGAAATCATGAAGACAGAAGTCCGAGCTTTTATAAAAAAAGAAGTTTTGCGCTTATCCAAAAAAGAAGCACTAACCCCTGCGGATGCCACCGAGATAGATTCCATAAAGAAATTGATTGATTTCGAGAAAACTCGCAAAAACTAATAAGAGCCACTAACAACTTTTTCCAAAAATTTGATTCGGGGGTGATAGGTTTATACTATTACTCCTGTCTATATTGTCAGAAAACGACAACAAACCAAATCCGAATCAATTTTGCACTTTTCCCTAATACGAGGGGAAGGCTGCACAGGAATAATACACTCAAAACTAATCAATTAAAACAGTAAAGATTATGAGCAACAAACAAAAAACGGAAACAGGCAATCCCAAAAAAGACGGAGCCTTTAAGCAAGCTGCACGCTGGGTGGCCAAGATGTTCGGCTATAAGGCCGAAAGCAAGTTCGGAAGATTCGTGTGGCGCGTGTTCGCAACAAGTGCGGCGGTTGTCGCCTTGCTGGTCGCCATCGTTCTTGTCATCATTGTCTATAACGGTATAGACCGTGCTTGCAAGAGGCGTGAATACCAACGCATGGTGAACAGCCCGACCTATCTTCACCCTTACGGCCACCACTATGTCAGCCCCTACGTCATTTATCAAGACGACTATCCGGGCTATCTTTACAACACAACCCTCGGACAGCGCACGGCAACGGGAATCCAATGGGTCTGCAAGTCGCCAGACGGCGACAGCCTGAGTTGCTTCTCTTCCTCTGAAGATCGCAAGCGCGGCTACTTCAACCGTTTCACGGGTGAGGTGGCAATTCCGGCACAATACGACAAGGCCTGGGTTTTCTCTGAAGGCTTGGCTTGCGTCTATGAGAAGGGAACGCTTCATTTCATCGACCACAAGGGACGGAAAGCGATAGACAAGGAATTTCCATACACCAATCGCATCGATGACTACTGCTTCCACAACGGATTGTGCCAGATGTTGGGTGACGACGACCGCATTGGCCTTATCGACAAGCAAGGCAATTGGGTGGTCGATCCTGAATACTACCAAATGGCCTACGACACAAAAGGCTTCTGGTTGGTGCAGGACCGCGATTGGAACTACGGCTTACTGGATGCGAAGGGGCAGATGCTGCTGCCTGTCGAGTACGGCGACATCGCCGTCCATCACGAGGACAACTGCATCTTCGTGCGCCGCCTCGACCACCTCAACCAAGTGCTCGACTTTGAGGGCAACATCATCAACTCGTGCAACTTCGTGGAGGTCGAGAAGACGGAATATGCTACTGATGAGCATGATGAATACGGCGATTTGAAGTTGGCCACGGCCAACTGCCTGATGTACAAAACCATCGAAGATTATTACGGTTTGATGGACAGGAATGGCAACATCATCACGCCACCGTCCTATTCGAGCATCACGGCCATCGGCCCTGACCGTTACCATTGTGAAGGCTCCAACGGCTCGGTGATTTTGGACGGCAAGGGAAAAGAATGTGGGGAGAAACTATAAAGATTATGATATTTTGAAGGGCTGCAAGGCTGTGGGGACGGCTTGCAGCCCGATTTTAAGAAGAATTGAATTAAAGACAGAATCGCATGAAAGCAACATTAGTAACGGCTTTGCTGATGCTGGCACTTGCCGCCTCAGCGCAATCCATTGACACCTCCACCGTGCAGCCCTCATCCGACTATTTGGACTTCGACAGGGTGAAAATCGAAGTCGCATTGCATCAATACGACAGCGTCATGTATGGCGATTTGGAAGAGTATCCTTTCGGCATCGTGTTCCAAGACGGCAAGGCGGGCGTTTATGATTTCCGAAATGCTAAGTTGGTGACGGAGGTCAAATACACAAGCATGTCTTACGTCAAGAGGCAGGAAGGCGAGAACGACACCTATCATTTGTTCAGCTTCGAGACCGAGGAGGCGTGCGGCTTGGTTTTAGTCTCGGGGTCGGATGGGAGCATGATGGAAGCCTCTCAGAAAAAAGAAGCGCAAGGACAATAAAGGCGACGGTTTGTCGTATTAGAATCATGGAAAACGATACCAACAACTTCAATCTGGCGCTCTTGTGGCAGAAAACCAAGGACGGCGCGAAACGCTTGGGGCGCGGCACCACGCGCCATGTGCTGCTGATGTACTATGTGCTGAAAAGCAAGGACACGCCACGGGGCGACAAACTAATTGTTTACTCGGCCTTGGCCTACCTCATCCTGCCCGTCAACCTGATCTCCATGAAGCGGCATCCCGTCGTCGGGTGGATGGACGAGGCGGCCTCCATCGCGGCGGCTTTCCAGAAAATCAGGAAGAACATCACACCCGAAATGGAACAGCAAGCCGACCAGACCCTCGACCGATGGTTTGCGGAATATACGCCGTATGAAGTCGTCGAATAAGCAATGCCCAACCCGCCAAAAGGGAATGGAAAAACATCCGCCGTCCAATGACGCACCCTAAGGACTGATTACGAAATTGCCTCCAAAACGCCATTTCATACACCATGACGCCATTTCGTACAATAACCCCGAAAAGCCTTGGACGGTTTCTTCGGGGTTGATTAGTTTTGCTGCCCGAAAACGAGTTATTCACCAAACAAACTAATGCGATGGTCCCAACGGCTCGGTGATTTTGGACGGCAAAGGGAGAGAGACAGGGGAGAAACTGTAAGGATTATGAGGTTATTACCATTATAAAAACAATCTAACAATGAACAAAATGAATGACAATTCCAAGATCAACAAAAAAGCAGAATGCCACAGCTTTGTTGAACAATTTATCGGCTTTGCTTGTCCTCAAATCGCGTCTCACATTGAAGATCCCGAATTTGAGCAAACGCTTAAGGAAGTTGAAGCGGAGGGGCCTTCTTCGTTTGAAGAATCCATTAATCTTGAGAGTTATGGACACTAGTGTCCAAAGAAAATTTTGTTAGTTCTTTGTAATATATTGTTTAATAATTAGTTATAGGCAAAAGTGCTCCGTGTCGATTTGAATTGATGTCGTACCTTTGTGACCGATAAACAATCTCGGTTCACATGAATAGCGGCAAATACATCTTCAGTCAACTCACCGGCTTTTTGCCTAAGCGAATCTTTGATGGCATCGTCCAGAAGTATCAAGGAGACAAGTACGTCAAGTCCTTTACCTGCTGGAACCAGCTTATGGTGATGATGTTCGGTCAACTTTCCAGTTGCGATAGCCTTAGGGAAGTGATTTGTATCATCGACGCCATCAAGACCAAGAGTTACCATCTCGGTTTCGGCACAGGCGATATTAAGCTCAGCAATGTGGCTTACGCCAACGCCAACCGGGACTACAGGATCTTCGAGGAGTTCGCCAACTACATGATCAATCTCGCACAGCGTAAGAGGATTGACAGAGAGTTCGTCCTGAATGGAAAGTTCTATGCGTTCGACTCTACCACTATCGACCTGTGTCTGAGCTTGTTCCAGTGGGCAAACTTTCGGAAGACCAAGGCTGGTATCAAAGTCCACACGCTGTTTGACGTGGTAACCCAGATACCGACTTACGTTCATATCACGGAGGCTAAAGTCCATGATGTGAATGCGATGGATGACATTCCTTACGAGCCGTATGCATTCTACATCTTCGACAAGGGGTATTACGACCTTGCCAAGTTGTATAAGATTAACATCATTGACTCGTTCTTTGTCATCAGACAGAAGTCCCGCCTCAACTACGAGGTTGTTGACGGCGAGGACTTGCTGGATGGCCAGGACAACGTTCTGCTTGACCAGACGATACGCCTTACCGGCTATCAGACCAAGAAGAAGTATCCGGCCGTGCTGCGGAGAATAGTTTACTATGCTCCGGACCTGAAGAGAACGTTCACGTTCCTTACTAACGACTTCACTCTCAAGGCTAAAGACATCGCCTTGCTGTATAAGGAGCGCTGGCAGGTAGAACTTTTCTTCAGGTGGATCAAGCAGCATCTCAAGGTCACGTCCTTTTGGGGAACGACCGAGAATGCTGTCAGAATACAGATTTATGTTGCGATTATTGCTTACTGCCTTGTTGCTATCGTTGAGCACGACGCCAAACTCAACAGGACGACGTTCAATGTCCTGCGAGTAATCAGCAGAGTGCTGACGGACAAGACTCCGCTTAGAGACCTGTTTGCCGGTCCCGAGACTCTGGAGGATGTATGCGAAAACGTCGTTCAACTTGAGTTTGTGTTTAGCTGTTAGTTTTTAAAAATTTTAATTGGACACTAGTGAGTTATGGACTTCCTCTCACCGCTATCAATTTTTTCTACATTTACATCAAAGGCACTTGCATGATGGGTGTTGGGGCTGAGATTAAAGGCGAAACGGTTAAAGCCGAATATAAGTGGTTTGGGGCTTCTATGCTTGACCTGTCTTCTACTTTCACCAAGGACGAAACCCGAGAGGAACTTATCAATGTTCTTAAGGAACAAATTGACATGGCGGAGTTTTGATGGGGAGAAACTGTAAGGATTATGAAGTTTTGCGGGGGCTGCAAGGTCGTGGGGACGGCTTTGCAGCCTTTTTTCGGCTGAAATGTTTATCTTTGCCCCGTCAAAACGGAACGAAAATGGCGAAAAGACCCAACAAGAGAAAGCACAAGAAACAGCAGTTCAGCAATGTGAAGGCGTTGCTCAAGGCCGACAGGGAAAAGGAAATCGAGCGCTATGGCAAGCAGGTCAGCCTGAGGCCATCGAAGGTGCACAAGTCGAAGAAAGACTACGACAGGAAGCGGAACAAAGTGGATGAAAAGGATTTGGAATAGTTTTTTTCTTAACTTTGCCCGCAGAAAACAACAAATCAAAAGCATTTCTATATGACTATCAACGAATTGGAAAGAATCGCCTCTCAAGTGCGCCGCGACATCATCCGCATGGTGCACGGGTGCCAGTCGGGTCACCCGGGCGGCTCGTTGGGTGCGACCGACATCGTCACCGCCCTTTATTTCGACCAAATGCAAATCGACCCCGCCAACTTCCGCATGGACGGCGTGGGCGAGGACATGTTCTTCCTCTCCAACGGCCATATCAGCCCGATGCTCTACAGCGTCTTGGCACGGCGCGGCTACTTCCCCGTGAGCGAGTTGGCCACTTTCCGTCGCCTCGGCACACGCCTGCAAGGGCATCCCACGCCGATGGAAGGGCTGCCGGGCATCCGCATCGCCTCAGGCTCGCTCGGACAAGGCTTCTCGGTGGCCGTCGGCGCGGCACAGGCCAAGAAACTGAACGGCGACAAGCACATCGTTTATGTCCTCATGGGCGACGGCGAGCAGGAAGAAGGCCAGATCTGGGAAGCCGCCATGTATGCCCCGGCCAAGAACGTGGACAACCTCGTGGCCATCATCGACTACAACAAGAAGCAGATCGACGGCTCGACCGACGACGTGCTCAACCTCGGCGACCTTCGCGCCAAGTACGAGGCCTTCGGCTGGAACGTGCTCGAAATGAACGGAAACAACATGCAGGAAGTGGTCGATACCTTGAACCTTGCCCGCAAGAACGCCTTCCAAGGCAAGCCGCAACTCATCCTCGCACAAACCGCAATGGGCTTTGGCGTGGATTTCATGGAGAACAACCACAAGTGGCACGGCACGCCGCCTAACGACGAGCAGGCTGCCAACGCACTCTCGCAACTAACTGAAACTCTTGGAGATTATTAATTTAATGAAAAACAATGACGACAAAGCCTGAACAATATCCCTTCTCTTTCATGGGACACCGTCATGGCGGGCGGAGACCCGCCATCTCCTGCACCTTGGGATGTCCTTTGGCTTAGGAGATAGCGGATCAAGTCCGCTATGACGGTAAACGGTTCTGTTTTTGTCAAAACAACAAATACATTATGGACTTCACAATTCAAAACCAAAAAGATACCAGATCGGGATTCGGTGAGGGCTTGCTCGAAGCGGGCCGCCGCAACCCCAAGGTGGTGGCCTTTTGCGCCGACCTCACCCCTTCGCTCAAGATGGGCGGCTTTGCCAAGGAGTTTCCTGAGCGTTTCTTCCAGACGGGCATCGCCGAAGCCAACATGATCGACATGGCGGCTGGCATGGCCCTGAGCGGCTTTGTGCCGTTTGTGGGCAGTTTCGCGGCCTTCTCCACGGGGCGCGTCTATGACCAGATCCGCATGTGCGTGGCCTATTCCAACAAGAACGTGAAGATTGCCGGTTCGCACGCGGGTGTCACCCTCGGCGAGGACGGCGCGACGCACCAAACCCTCGAAGACATCGGCCTGATGAAGATGCTGCCCAACATGACCGTCATCGTGCCTTGCGACTTCAACCAGACCAAGAACGCCACCATCGCCTCCGCCGAATACGACGGACCGGTGTATCTGCGCTTCGGTCGCCCGGCAGTGCCTAACTTCACGCCTGCCGACGAAAAGTTTGAGATAGGCAAGGCGCAGATGCTGCAAGAAGGCACCGACGTGACCATCTTCGCCTGCGGACACCTCGTGTGGAAGGCCGTCGAAGCCCTGCCGATATTGAAGGAGATGGGCATCAACGCCGAACTCATCAACATCCACACCATCAAGCCGTTGGACGTGGAAGCCGTGCTGAAGTCGGTCAGCAAGACCCGTTGTGTGGTCACGGCAGAGGAGCACCAGCGCAACGGCGGCCTTGGCGACAGTATCGCGCAGGTGTTGGCCTTGAACATGCCTTGCCCGATGGAGATGGTGGCCGTCAACGACGTGTTCGGACAAAGCGGCACGCCCGACGAGCTGCTGAAAGCCTATCACTTGGACACGCCCGACATCGTGGAGGCCGTGAAAAAAGTTATCGCCCGCAAACAATAATTTGCAGAAAACAGTTGTTCTTTGAGAAGGTTCTGACGGATTTGTAATCCGGCAGCAATGAAGACGTGGATTTCAAATCCTCTTCTCGGGGCGAGCGAATTGCAAATTCGCTCGAACCATTAAAACAGTTGTTCTTTGAAAAGGTTCTGACGGATTTGTAATCCGGCAGCAATGAAGACGGGGATTTCAAATCCCCTTCTCGGGACGAGCGAATTGCAAATTCGCTCGAACCATTAAAACAGTTGTTCTTTGAAAAGGTTCTGTCGGATTTGTAATCCGGCAGCAATGAATACGGGGATTTCAAATCCCCTTCTCGGAACGAGCGAATTGCAAATTCGCTCGAACCATTCGGTTGTGTGTCCCGACCGATTTGTCGGACCTGATGGAGAAAGGAGGCACCGATGTTTAACAGAAACGACATTGACCAACTTGCTGTGGAGCTTCATTTCATCCGCGACAACATGGAGAAGGTGGTGAGGCTCTGTGCCGTTCTTGAACACATCAACTCCGATTCCGCATTGTCGCAAAGTCTTGCGCTCAAGGGCGGCACGGCCATCAATCTGTTGGTGACACAGGTTCCGAGGCTTTCTGTCGATATTGACATGGATTTCACGGAAAACTGCGACCGAGCGACCATGCTGCGGCAAAGGAAAGCCATCACGCAACGGCTGCGGTCTTATATGTTCGCCAACGGATACCGCTTGATGCCCGGCAGCAAGTCGCCCTTCTCGGTGGATTCATGGGTGTTTCAATACACCAACGCCACAGGCAACCTCGACAACATCAAAATCGAAATCAACTATTCCATGAGATGCCACCTGTTGCCGACGGAATACTACCCGATCCAACTGCCGGCGTTTTCCGAGGTCAAGGTGCGGTCGTTGGCCTTGGTCGAACTATATGCCTCCAAAATCAAGGCTTTGTTGGAGCGTGGTGCGGCCCGCGATTTGTTTGATGTCCACAACATGATTCGGAATCATGTCATCGATGACTCGCAAAAGCCGTTGCTGCGAAAAAGTGTCGTGTTCTATACAGCGGTTGGAGGCAACAAAAAGCCGTCGTTTCCTTATTCGCTTGAAGCCATAGAACGCTTGCAGTTCAAGCAGATACGCGCCACATTGCTGCCCATGTTGAAGAAGGGGACGTTCTATGACTTGGAGACCGTAAAACAAAGTGTTTGCGAGTATTTGACTGACTTGTTACAACTGAAGGCTAATGAACGGCTTTTCATAGAACATTTCAATGCTGGCGAATACCGCCCCGAATTGCTTTTTGAGGACGGGACAATCGTTGAACGCATAAGGAATCATCCTATGGCGATATGGAAAACATCGAGATTAAAGAATTGAAATAGAGAAAGTTAACGATTAAATCATGGAAGACAAATCACTATACACCAGCAGCCCACTGGCAGGCTGAGTACGCCTACGAGACGCAGGCTGCGACAAGGCAAAATTTACCGCTGTAAATTTTACCGCCATAAATATTCGATTGGAATAATACAACTTTTTTGGTTTCGGTTCCACATTTCTTCCCACAAACTTGCAAGCGTTTCGGTTTCTTCGTACCTTTGCCGTGCGAAAAACTGACGCTTTATGAGGAAGAGATTCAACATCACGGGCAGCTGTAGCCCCGAAAGGCACTACATGGTGGACACTTCAAAACGGTTTGAGGCCGTTGAGAATATGATCGATAAGGGGAGCTATTTCACCATCAACCGCGCTCGACAGTATGGCAAGACGACCATGCTTGACACCATCTGGCGACGCCTGTCAGGGCGTTATCTTGTGGTACCCCTAAGTTTTGAGGGGTTGGATAACGCTGCCTACGCATCCAATGCCGCATTTGTGCAGAAATTTGCCAACCAGATGGCCAAACACCTTTCCACGCTCAAACTAAGCGAGGAGTCGGTGGCCCTGTGGCAGCATTGTCAGGCAACCTCGATGGACGAGTTGTCGGCGCTGGTTACGGAGTTTTGCGGAAAGGTTTCACAACCCGTCGTAGTAACCATTGACGAAGTTGACAAGAGTAGCGACAACCAATTGTTCCTGAATTTTCTTGGCATGTTGCGTAATAAGTATCTTGAGCGGAACAGGGACAGTGAGAATCTGACATTCCACAGCGTCATCCTTGCGGGCGTTTACGACATCAAGAACCTCAAGCTGAAACTGCGTCCCGATGCGGAAAAGAAATACAATTCGCCTTGGAACATTGCTGCCGACTTCAACGTGGACATGACTTTCCATCCCGACGAAATCGCGCAAATGCTCTGCGATTACGAGAACGACACGCATACGGGCATGGACATCAAGGCGATTAGCGAGGAGGTTTACAAATACACGACGGGCTATCCTTATTTGGTGAGCGCGATTTGCAAGATTATCGATGAACGTTTGGAAGCGGAATGGACATTGGACAACGTGCAGAAAGCGGTGAAAATCATCACGAAAGGGGAGAACGTCACGCTGATTGACGACCTCTCGAAAAACATCGAGAACAACGCCGAGTTGCGCGATTTCCTGTACTCCATCGTCGTCAACGGCCAGGAATACAGCTATTCGATGGTTGACCCGATGGTGCGGATTGCCAACATGTTTTCCTATATCCGTGAGAACCAACGAGGCAAGACGATGATTCACAACCTCATTTTTGAGGAAGCCTTGTTCGTCTATTTTGGCAACAAGACCATGCGCGAGCAGGGAACCAGAATGTCGCCCTACTTGTTGAACTATGTGCGCAACGGCAAACTCATCATGGAGCACGTCGTTACCCGCTTCCGCGACCTGATGCACGAGGAATACCGCCAAAGCACCGAGCCTTTCCTTGAAAAGGAAGGCCGCCTGCTTTTCCTCACTTTCCTTAAGCCCATCATCAACGGAATTGGTTACTATTATGCCGAGCCGCAGACCCGCGACAACCGCCGTATGGACCTTGTGGTGAACTACGACAAGCAGGAATTTGTTGTCGAGCTGAAGATTTGGCACGGCGACAAATATGAGGAGTTGGGGCGCGACCAGCTTTCCGACTATTTGGCCATTCGTGGCATGGACGAAGGCTATCTCGTCACTTTCGACTTCTCGAAAAACAAGCAAGACGTTGAGCCGCAATGGATTGAATGGAACGGGAAGCGGATTTTCGAGGTGATTGTGTAACTTGTTCTATTATAACAATTTAACACTTCCATGCAGTTGCGCCATCTCGCGTTTCCTGTCATAGAACTTCTTCATAGCCTTGTTCTTTTACCGTTGTAAATCTTACCGCCGTTAAATTTCGATTGGAATAATACAGCTTTTGCGATTCCGTCCCTACATTTCTCCCCACAAACTTGCAAGCGTGTCGGTTTCTTCGTACTTTTGCCGTCTGAAAAACTAATGCCATGTCAGACCAACGAAACGACAAACTCCCAACCATCCGTTCCTCAGCAGCGGAGTATTTGACCTATATTGCGGCTACGGGCGACAACCCCCAAAGCATCGAGATGCGCTATGAGGACGAGAACATTTGGCTTACCCAAAAAATGATGGCGATCTTGTATGATGTTGATGTTCGAACAATCAATTATCATATTAAAAAGATATTTGAGGATGGAGAACTGAGCGAAGATTCAGTTATCCGAAAATATTGGATAACTGCTTCCGATGGCAAACAATATGACGCGAATCACTACAATCTCCAAATGATTATTGCCGTCGGCTTCAAGGTGAACAATGAGCGGGCTGTCCGCTTCCGCAAGTGGGCCAACCAAATCGTGAAGGACTACACCATACAGGGATGGGCGATGGATAAGGAGCGTTTGAAGAAATTCGGCACGAAAACAATTAGACTCCGAGCCTGCAATTATGTCGGTCTACAATATGGTGGAGCGGCTTAGGCCTCAACCAATCCCGTATTTCTCCGCCAGCATGTCCATCAGCTCGTCGGTCTGGGCCATGAACCTTGCGGCGTCGTCTTTCCATTTGCGGTAGTGCTTCTCTTTCTTGGTCTTGCCGCGCAAAGCGTTCATCTTGGCAAGGAAGGTGGTGTCGCGCTCCAACTGGGTGAACATGGGCAGCATCTTGTGGCAAAGGCCCTGCATTCCAACGAAATCCGACTGCTCGATCAAAGTGTTCATCGTCAGCAAGTCGTCGGCGGTCGATTGGGCGAAGACGGTCAGGATGTCGGTCATGGCGGCCTTGTCGTTGCCCATCATCTCGCTGAAGGCCGGGAAGTCGGGAAAGGCGGTCACGGCCTCGCTTTCGCTTGCGGCGACGCTCCCGAACATGTTCTCCAATTGCTTGAGGTTGAACGGTTTCTGCAAGAATCCGTCAAAGCCTTCTTTCTTGGCTTTTTCCGTGGTGTATTCGATGCGGCCGGTCATCAGGATGACGGGCTTGTTGGCGTCGGTGGCCTTGAAGCGTTGCAGGATGTCGTTGCCGCTGAGGGCGCCCATCTCGCGGTCGGTCAGGATGTAGTCGTAGTCGGCGATTTGCGCCACGGCACCTTCGATGTCGCTAATGGAACGGCAGGCGATGGCGTGGTGACCGAGGCGGCCCAGCATGGTGTCGATGACGGAAATCAAGGTGTCGTCGTCGTCGATGACTAAGATGTTGAGGCTCTTCTTGTTGTCCTTGTTGTCTTCAGCCTTTGCCTCAAGTTGTTCGTCGGCTTCGCTGACGGGAATCCTGACCTCGAAATGCGTGCCTTTGCCCACTTCCGACTCGGTGCGGATCTCGCCGCCGAGCAAATCGACCAATCCCTTCGCCACCGACATCCCGTAGCCGCTGCCTTCGGCAAACTGGTTGTAGGTTTCGATGCGCACGAAGGGCTTGAAGATCTCTTCGAGTTTGTCGTCGGGGATGCCCACGCCCGTGTCGGTGATGTCGAAGACGACCATTCCGCGCCCCAACCGTGCCTTGAAGCTGACGCTGCCTTCCAGGGTGTATTTGATGCCGTTGGAGATGATGTTGCTGAGTATCTGCTTGATTTTCAGTTTGTCGGAATGGATGTAGGTGTCGGGTGCGATGTTGGTTTCAAACTTGAACGCCAAGTTCTTGTGTCGGGCGATAGGCTCAAACATCTCGGCGGTATCGTCGCAGAGTTGGCTCAGGTTGAAGGTCTCGTTGCTTACTTGCAGCTTGCCTTGTTCGAGGCTGGAGAACTCCAGCAGGTTGTTCAGCAGGTTGAGGATGTGGTCGGCTGACTGCTGTATCGAGTTGATTTCCTTTTCGTTGCCGTTGTTCTCCATCAGCTCCAAGTAGCCCATGATCGAACTCAGCGGCGCTTTGATGTCGTGCGAGACGGAGAGCAGCAGCTTGTGGCGGCTTTCCATGGTTTCCTCGGTCTTTTTCTGGGCTTCCTCGGCGGCGCGTCGGGCGCGATAGCCTTTGTTTACATCACTGATAATCATAATGATGAATATGATTATCAAAAGCAATGTGGCAGCTCCGATGAGGATGGAGGTCTGGATGTTTTCCTCGATGATGTATTCGCTCTTCTCGATTTCGGCGACGGACGTGTCGAGGATTTCCTTGTTGAGTTGGAGCAGCATCGACGAGATTTGTTCCGACAGTTGGTTGTCGGCCTTCATCAGCTCGGCGGTCTTGCGCTCGTAGTCCTTGATCTTGTTGAGGTATTCCAACTTGGCCCTGTCGGAGAGTTGGCGCAGGTTGGCGAGGATGTTGGTCGTGTCCACCTTCTGGCGTTGCAGGTGCAGGGTGTCGGTCTCTTGCAAGGAGAGGTGGACGATGCTGTCTTCCTCGGCGGCGGGCTTGAAGACGTGTCCGATGCGCGACCACAGGTTGCCTTTCTTGGTTTTCGGCACACGGATGGTGGTGTCTTTCGTGATGGTGGTGACGAGGATTTCGTCCTCCATCTCGGGCGGCTGGTAGTCGTCGATGGTCTGGTCGAAGGCGGCCAAAGGGTTGAAGTCGTTGAACAGTCGCGTGAGTTCGCGGCTGACGTCGCCCTTGTTCTTGAGGAGGCGTGCTATCTCGCCGACGCGCTGCTTGTTCTCCTCGCTGATGTCGGTGAGCATGATGCTGTCGGTTTGCGCGACGATTTCCTTGTAGAGCGCGTTGAACTGGCGGCGGTATTTGGCGTCGTCGGTGAAGGCATAGAGGTTGGCGGCGTTTTGGGCTTGCTGCACCGTTTGCGTGAGCAGGTTGGCCCGCGCCATGGCTTCGTTTTGCGTGACCAAACGGGCCTTCTGGTTGCCGATGGCGTTGCGCTGGTTGAAGATGTAATAGAACAAGGCGCAACTCAAGGCAAAGACGAAGAAGTAGGTGAGCACCACCTTCCAACTCGTCCGCCTTCCGCTTGGGTAATTGTTTTGGCTTTTCTTCGACATGACGGCGCAAAGGTAAGCTTTTTTTCGTAAATTTGCTGCTTTAATCCCTAACCTGAACAAACTATGAACAAAAAGAAAATGTTATGGGTGCTTGCATTGGTGGCGGTGGTCCTGTATCTCGTCCTTCGCAATCAGCCTGAAAGTCAGCCTAAACAAGCAGAGAACCAAGGCGCTACGGACGAAACCGAAATCGTCATCCTCTCTGTCAACGACATGCACGCCTCCATCGACCAGTTCCCCAAGTTTGCCGCGATGGTTGACAGCCTGCGTGCCGTTTATCCCGACATGCTGCTCTTCTCGGCAGGCGACAACCGCACGGGCAACCCCGTCAACGACCAATATGAACCGGTCAACTATCCCATGATCGAGCTGATGAACCGCACGGGCTTCGACCTCTGCACCGTCGGCAACCACGAGTGGGACGCCAACATCGTGAATTTCCAGAACGACATCGAGCGGGCCTCGTTCCCCTTCCTCTGCGCCAACGTCTTCATCCCCGACACGGTGAACCTCGACATCAAGCCTTTCGTCGCCTTCGAACATCAGGGCGTGAAGATGACCGTCGTTGGCATGATTGAGTTGCGTGCCGACGGCATCCCGGGGGCGCATCCCAACAACCTGAAAAAGGTGAGTTTCAAACGCGCCCAAAAAGTGTTGCCCGACTACCAATACCTTAGAAACCAGAACGATGTGGTCATCCTGCTCTCGCATTGCGGACTCGACGACGACATGGAAATAGCCCAAGCCAACCCTTGGCTCGATGCCATCATCGGCGGCCATACCCACACGTTGATCGAACATCCCTCCGAGACCAACGGCGTGTTGATAACCCAGTCGGGGTCGCATCTGCGCTATGCCACTTTGGTGAAGCTCCGCGTGAAAGACTACAAAGTGATAGGGAAGGAGGCCATCGTGTTGAATGTCAATAATGTAACTAAGGAAAACAAGGAAATCAAGCAACTTGTTGACAGCTTCAACGACGCGCCAGCCTTGAACGAGGCCATTGCCACGGCGAAGACGGCTTTTGAGACCCCCGAGGAGATAGGCTGCATGATGACCGACGCCATCCGCGAAACAAGCGGCGCCGACTTTGCCTTCCAGAATACGGGAGGCGTGCGCGTGAAGCGGCTCAAGAAAGGCCCCATCACCGTGAAGGACATTTACACCATCGACCCGTTCAACAACGATGTCGTCGTGTATCAGATGACCGGAGCGCAGGTCAAGAAGTTCATCCTCAATTCCTATCGGAAAAACGGAGGCTTCCCGTCCTATGTGTCGGGCATGACCTATTCGGTGGACGAAGCGGGCAAAAACGTGTGGGTCAGCATGGAAGGCGACGACTTCTCCACCAACAAAATATATAAGGTGGCCTTCAACAGCTATATGGCCTCCACGGTCAACATTGAGAGCGTTGACGAGGGCAGGAGCATGTTCATGACCTCCGAGGAAATGATGATTGCCTTTTTGAGAAAACATAAGGCCGTTGATTATCAAGGAATAGTGAGAACGAGATAAAAATGTGTTTGCACGGATTGAATAGATTTTGTAATTTTGCAGCCCGAATTTTTGAAGATTGAAATCGAAAAAGATGAAAAAAGCATTATCGATTTTTGCAATTGCTTTATTGTTAGCAAGTTGCGGACCAAAGAAAAAAGTGCAATTGATTGATGCCGGAAATTTCGACAAGGAAGTTGATGGCAAGATGGTGTCGCTTTATACCCTGCACAACGGCTTTCTCACCATGCAGGTCACCAACTATGGCGGACGCGTCGTCGCTTTGTGGATGCCCGACCGCCGAGGCAACTATGATGACATTGTATTGGGTTACGATCATATCGACAAGTATTTGGACAATCCTGGCGAACGTTATTTGGGCGCCGTTGTGGGCCGTTGCGCCAACCGCATCTCGAACGGCACTTTCACTTTGGACGGCATCGAATACCAACTGCCCAAGAATGACGGAGAGAACACGCTTCATGGCGGCCTCATCGGAGCCGACAAGGTGGTTTGGGACGTGGTTTCGGTCAACGACACCATGATGCAGATGCACGCCTTGTTTGCGGACGGCTTGGACGGCTTCCCGGGCAACCTTGACGTGACCATGAGCTATGCCTTGACCCGCGACAACCAGTTCCAAATCAGGTATGTGGCCACCACCGACGCTCCCACTTTGTGCAACTTCTCACACCATTCGTTTTTCAACCTGAAAGGCGAGGGCAATGGCACCATCCTCGACCATGAGCTTCAAATCAACTCACGCTATCTGACCACAATCAACGACCAGTTGCTCACCACAGGCAAGTTCTCAGGAGTGAAGGCAACCCCGTTCGATTTTCGCGAGAAACATCCCATTGGCGAACATATCGACGACGAAGACGAGCAGCTTGCCAACGCGAAAGGTTACGACCACAACTGGATTATGGACAAGAGCGCTCCGAAAGAATACACTTGGTGCGCCACTTTGACCGAACCTGCCAGCCGTCGCGAGATGCAGGTGTGGAGCGACCAGGTGGGCTTGCAGTTCTATAGCGGCAACTTCTTCGACGGGAAAGGCATTGGAAAATGCGGCAAGCCATTGGCCTACCGCGAAGGGCTGGCGCTCGAAACACAGTTTTTCCCCGATGCCATCAATCATGAGACCTTGGCGCCGTTCCCCGTTTTGCTCCCCGAGGCAGAGTATCACCAACTGTGCATCTATAAGTTTTCGGTACTGCCCAAACCTAAGAGGAAGAGCTGATGCCTCCTCGAAAAGACCCGGCCTCGCGCCGATGTCGTCATCAAGAGCGTGATGAATTATCTTTCGGTCAATTCCATCTCCAAATCCTTCGGAATCAAGACGTTGTTCTCTGACGTGAACTTTGGCATTGAAAGAGGCGACAAGACGGCCTTGATTGCCACTAACGGTTCGGGCAAATCGACTTTGCTGAAAATCTTGGTAGGGAAGGAATCGCCCGATACGGGGACGATTGTCTATGCCAACGACCTGAAAATCGGCTATTTGGAACAACTTCCTGTCTATCCTGTTGGGACGCGCATCTCGGATTTGCTCTCCGACTTGACCGAAGAGCAGCATCTCATGGCACGTCAATATCTGACCCGCTTTGCCTTGAACGACATGGAAAAGTCGGTTGACGAGCTTTCGGGCGGACAGGTGAAACGTTTGGCTTTGGCCTTGGTGCTGCTGCACGAGCCTGATTTCCTGATCCTTGACGAGCCTACCAACCATTTGGACGTGGAGATGGTGGAGTGGTTGGAGAAATTCCTCACCCAATCGAGCATGACCTTGCTCATGGTCACCCACGACCGCTATTTCCTTGACCGCGTGTGCAACAAGATCTTCGAGCTTTACCAAGGCGTGATGTACACCCACAACGGCAACTTCGACTATTATGTGCAGAAAAGCCGTGAGCGCGAGGAGGTGAAACGCGCCACCGCCGAGCGCAACAGCCAGCTGCTGAAGCGTGAGTTGGAATGGATTCGCAGCACGCCGCAAGCCCGCACGGGCAAGTCGAAGAGCCGCATCGACGCCTTCTACGACCTGAAGGAAAGGGCGAGATACCAGGAACAGGACGAACGCTTGGAGTTCGGTCTCCAAATGCAAAGACTTGGCGGCAAGATATTGGAAATGAGCAACGTGTCGAAGTCCTATGGCGATATCTGTGTCCTTCGCGATTTCGACTATGTCTTCAAACGCGGCGAGCGCATTGGGCTGATTGGCCAAAACGGGGTAGGGAAGTCGTCGTTCCTCAACCTCATCACGGGAAGCGTGTCGCCCGACAAAGGCCGCATAAAGACCGGCGAAACAGTGACTTACGGCTATTACCGTCAGGAAGGCATCCAGTTCGACGAGAGCAAGACCGTGCTGAGCACCGTGCGCGACATCGCCGAGGTGATGACCTACGGCAAGGACAAGGTCTATACCGCCGACCAGCTGTTGGCGCACTTCATGTTCCCCTACAAGATGCACCGCCAGCCCGTGGCCCTGCTGAGCGGCGGCGAGAAACGGCGGCTCTACCTGCTGACCATCTTGGTGCAGAACCCCAACTTCCTCATCCTCGACGAGCCTACCAACGACTTGGACCTCTTGACTTTACAGAAACTCGAAGACTTCCTTCAAGGCTACAAAGGCTGCCTCTTGGTGGTCTCGCACGACCGTTTCTTCATGGATCAAGTCGTTGACCAACTCTTTGTTTTTCAAGGCGATGGCAACGTGAAAGGCTTCATGGGCAACTATTCGCAGTACAAGGACTACCTCGATGCCCGTCAGCGGGAGGAACGGAAGGACAAGTCGGCGCAAAAGAAGGAAGAGCCGCGCCCCGCCAAGCTACGCGAAAAAGTGAAACGCTCCTTCAAGGAACAGCGTGAGTATGAGAGTCTTACCATAGAAATGGCCAACTTGGAAACGGAGAAAAACGCGCTTACGGAAGCCTTAAACAACGAGACCGATTACCAGAAGCTGCACGAGATGGGCAACCGCTTGCAGGAAATCAAGGACTTGCTCGACGAAAAGGAAATGCGCTGGCTGGAATTGGACGAAATTGGAGGATAATATTTTAATGTTATGAAAACCAGAAATTTACTTATTATCATGGCACTCAGCATTGGCTTAGGTGCTTGCGTCCCGGCTGAGACGAGTTATTCGCTGGCGGTGATGTATTTGGAACGAGCCGATGGCTGCAATTTCTTCTCGCAAGGCGACGTGAACCTTGTTGCCGATGGCGACTTCAACGTCGTGAACACCGGCACGAGCCAAGTGGAGTTTGCCTTCGTGAAGGACTTGGTTTACAGGTTGAGCATGGTCAACAAGATCCCCAAAGAAGGTTGGACCGACACCATCGAACACATCAATCTTCAGGACGGCTATGTGGGTCGCTTGTTGCTTGACGACGGCACATACGAGTATTGCCGCTTCTGCGTCTATACCATTGATTATGACATCAATGCGGACCAGTTCATCATGTTCAAGTATCAGAGCAGGTTTACTGGAAAATAGTTGTTTGGGGCATACAGCCGTTTCATGTTTCTTTTGTTTTCCAAGCATTATTATGTCAATGGTGTTTGGGACATCTTTTTTGAAAGAAACGGGGGATGGATTGGAAAAAATTGCTAATATTGCAGATTCAAACGATAGTAATAAAATAACTCATAAAGGAGTATGGGACAAAAGTTGCACAATAGAATAGAAACTTGGAATTGAAAAAGGCCGCATACGATTACGTTGAAAATATAGAATAATGAATACCAAGCCAACCATAATGGTCAGCTCTTCGGTGTACGGGTTTGAGAATGAGATTCTTCAGATTTGTGCATTGCTTAATGAATTGGGCTACAATGTGTGGAACTCGCATTTGGGAACCATCAAGGTGAATTCTAAGTTGTCCAATATGGAGAACTGCCTGAAAGCGGTGGAAGATTGCGATTTGTTTATTGGCATCATTCGTACACAATGCGGTACGGGATACATTGATGGCAAAAACATCACTTTTGAGGAAATGAAAAAAGCCATAGAACTGAAAAAGCCCTATTGGTTTTTGGTGCATAGGGATGTGGTTTTTGCAAGACAATTGTTCAATAAAATGGAACATCCTGAGAATGTAGTGTTTAAGGATAAGAAATTCTTTGACCCATTGTGCATGGAAATGTATGACTATGTAATCCAATCGGGAACACCCGTTGAGGCGAGAAAAGGCAATTGGGTGCAGCCATTCTTTGCATTTGGCGATATGGCTACCTATCTCGATACCCAGTTTGGCGATAAAGGTTTTATCAATCTTTTATTAGGAAAGGAGGAAAACAATGGATAATAGATTCATCATCGATAACTTGCTTAGGCAGAACGAAAGTGAGCAGTTGGAGTTTAAGGCTCATTTTGACGAGGGTATTGTTGCAAAGCATGTAACGGCAATGCTCAATGGTCATGGTGGTACTATTCTCGTTGGAGTTGATGAGAGAAAGTCTATTGTTGGAGTATCTCCAGACCTGGATGTCAAAAAGATTCTCCATTCCCTGATGAATAAGATACGTCCGTCGGCTCCCATTGATGTTCGATCTGTTGATTATGTCGGAAAGAGAGTCCTCATTATTAGTGTGTGGGAAGGCGCCCAAAAACCATATTTGTATGAGGGCGTAATTTACCAGAAGACAGATTCTGAAGGAAGCGTAGCACAATCTAATTCTGTTAGTAAGATGCTGGAAGACAGGAAAGCATCCGACTTTAGTTGGGAACGGATGCCCGTTTTGAGTGCTGATATTGATGACTTGGACATGGCCGAAGTCCGTAAGACAATGGAAGAATGTAATAGGCTTGATGTTGTAAGGGCGCAAGATGAAGAAGAGTTTTTGATGAACGAAGGACTGCTTCGCAATGGTAATTTGACGAATGCCTGCATCCTGCTTTACGCCAAGAATCCTGTACGTTTTTTGCCCCAGGCCAGAATAAGGCTTTCTGTCTATTCTACAGATTCTTTGGCAGATTTGATGGTTGCCCAAATGTTTGAGGGCAGTGTATTCAGAAACGTGGATTCCATTTTCCAGTTTATAGATATGACCTATTCAAGAAGCGTAAAGGTGGATGGCTTATATAGAACTGAAAAATGGAATTATCCGAGGATTGCCGTGCGTGAGGGAATAATGAACGCCATTGTGCACAGAGACTATAATGCCGCTAATGGCTTCATGAACATCTTGATATTCCCGAATCGCATGGAAATTGTGTGTTACGGCAAGCCTCTCGTTGACCTGTCGGCTAATGTCATTTCAGCGGGTTATTCTGTTTTGCGCAACCCCGATATCGCCCATCATTGTTATTATCGTCATTTGATAGAAATGATGGGAACGGGTATTCCTCGAATGATACAAGATAGCAAAACAAATGGTTTTGATATTCCAGAGTTTAGTGTGGATGGAGATGTTGTTAAGGTTGTTTTCCCAAATATTAAACATCTTCGTGATGTGGATAATAAGGCTGTTGATGACTTAAGGCATTATTATGAGGGAATAATTGAGGGAATAATTGAGGGAATAAATAGCGATGTAAAAGGAAAAATGGTATCTATTCTTTGTGTTTTACATAAACATCCTGGGCTTAGAGCCAATGCAATAGGAGAAGAAACTGGTATTCCAGTCAAAAGTGTAGAACGTTATGTCAAAACGCTAAAAGGATCTGGTTTTATTTATTATTCTGGTGCAAAAAATACAGGTGGATATTTCCTATCAGATAGTATATTGAGGGAATAAGTGAGGGAATAAAATGCAAAATGTTCAGCCTATTGAACATTTTGCATTCAAATCTGTTCAATAGGCAAAACATTTCGCTGCTCAAGCTTTTCGGTTTATTTTACTAAACCTTGCAGGCAACACTTAAATCATCCCCTCCACGTTCCACACGAAGGCTCTCAGCCCCAATTCTGGGGCTTTAAGGTCTTTCTCGTGCAGTTGCTGGAGGATGCCCTCCACTTTGTCGTCATCGACGATGCTGAGGATGGCGTTGTTCAAGGCGGGCCAGGCGTGGGTGCCGAAGTGCGGCTCGCCCGTGTCGCTGCCGTGTCCCTTGATTTCGTCCCATTCGGTGAAGCCCTTCACGCCGTTGTCGTTCAGCACGGCGGCGATTTCGTCGTAGTAGGCTTGGTTATAGGTTATTAGGATTGCTTTCATTTTCTTTGCTTTTAGCTATTAGCAGTTAGCTATTAGCTTGGTTTTACGAGTTTGTTAGGTTTGAAGGCTTTAATGCAAGGTTTCTATGAGTTTGTTAAGCATGGCCTTTATTTCATTGATAGCATCGTTAAGTTCAAGGTAGCTGGACTTGTTCAGGAAACCTAAATCGTAGGATAAGAGAAGCTCTTCTTCAACTTCAGAGGTTGAACCTGCTGCAATGTTGAGGAAATAGGCAAATTCAGCATCGCTTCGTCTTCCACAACCTTCTGCAATGTTGAATGGGATTGATGTTGCTGCCCTGCGAATTTGCGAAGTGATACCAAATAACTCCTCTTTCGGGAATGACTTGGTGTGCTTGTAAATGTTTAAGGCAAACTGATGGCCTTTCTCCCAAACTTTATAATTGTGAAAGTCTCTCATTATTCGTATATGCTAAATCTGGCTGTTAGCCGAGCTAATTGCTAATAGCTAACAGCTAACAGCCAATAAATCATCTAATATTCTCCGTTCTCAACAACGCCTTCTCCGCTTTGCGTTGCTTACGGCGCACGGCGCGTGTCTCAAGCGAGCAATACAGCGCAGGAATCAATAATAAGGTAATCAAGGTGGATACCGTCAAGCCCCAGGCCACGGTGACACCCAACGAGTTCCACATCTCGGCGCCTTCGCCTCGACCGATGGCCAAGGGTATCATGCCGAGCACGGTGGTGAGGGTGGTCATCAGGATGGGACGCAGACGCGAGCGGGCGGCCTGCACGGTGGCTTCCTTCACTTCCATGCCGCGCTCTTCGAGGAGGGTGGTGTAGTCGATGAGCACGATGCCGTTCTTCACGACGATGCCCATCAGGATGAGGATGCCGATGAAGGCCATCACGCCCAAGGCGGTGCCTGTTGACCACAGGCCGAGCAACACGCCGATGAAGGTGAAGGGCACGGAGAACATGATGACGAAAGGCTTCATCAGGTTCTCGAACTGCGCGGCCATCACGATATAGACCAAGATGATGATGAGGATGAGCAAGGTGAGCAGGTCGCCAAACATCTCCTGTTGCGTTTCGTAGTCGCCGGTGATCTTGGTCATGATTTCAGCGGGTACCGGCGTTTCCTCGATGGCTTCCTCGCACATCTTGACCACGTCGCTGAGCACCTGTCCCTTGCCGACGACGGCGGTGACGCTCACCAAACGCTCACGGTCCTTGCGCTCGATTTTGGGCGGCGTCAGTGTCTCGACCACTTGGCCGAGGTCGCCCACGCGCACGGCTTGTCCGTAGCCGTTGTAGATCTTGATGTTCTCGATGTCTTCCACGCTCTGGCGGAACTCGGGGGCGTAGCGCACGCGGATGTCGTACTCGTCGCCGTCCTCGCGATAGTAGGAAGTGACCGAGCCGTTGATGCGGTTCTTGACGTAGGTGGCCGCCGTGGTGCTGTTCAAGCCGTTGAGGGCCAACTTCTCGCGGTCGAAATCGACTTGATACTCAGGCGTGTATTCGTCGCGGCTGACGATGACCTGCATGATGCCACGGTCGCGAAGCCGCTGGGCAATCTCGTTGGCCACGTTGTCGGTGGTGTTGAAGTCGTAGCCATAGACCTCCACCTTGACGGTGCTCATGCCGCCCATGCCGCCACCGCCTTCGCTGACGTTGGCTTTCTTGACTTCGGGCATGGCGTTGAGCTTGGCGCGGATCTCGTCGGCCACCTCGCTGGTCTTGCGCAGTCCGGCCTTGCGACGCTCGGTCTTGGTACCTAACCGCAGGTTGAACGAGATGATGTGGGTGCCGTTGTTGCGCATCGAGGCAAAGGCGTTGTCGGAGTCGGCCTGGCCGAAGTTGAAGTTGCAGATCTGCACCTCAGGGATGGCCATGAAGTCTTCGGCGAGGCTCTTGGCGAAAGCCCCCGTCACGTCTTGTCCCGTACCGGCGGGCAACTCGATGCTGATGCTCAAACGGCCTTCGTCGCCGCGAGGCATCAACTCGGTCTTCAGGGTGGGAGCGAGGAATACCACGGACACGACAAACAGCAGGAACATACCGATAATCACCACCTTACGATGGTTGACGGCCCATCTGATGAGTCGGCCATAGCCGTTGCTGATGGCATCCAACGCCTTGTTGATGGGGCGGAAGATGGCTTTGTGCAGCTTGCTTTCGTGCGGGTTTTTCACGAGCATACGCGAACACATCATCGGCACCAAAGTCAAGGCGCCGCATGTGGAGACGATCATGATGATGGAGACAATCCAACCCAATTGACGGAACATCACGCCGGCCATACCCTTGATCATGGTCAGGGGCAGGAACACGGCAAGCATGGTGAGCGTGGAGGCGATGACCGACAGCTGCACCTCTTGGGTGGCATGGACGGCGGCCTCCTTGGGCTTGGCGCCTTTTTCAATATGCGTCGTGATGTTCTCCAACACCACAATGGCATCGTCAACCACCATGCCGATGGCGATGGACAGTGCCGACATGGAGATGACGTTCAAGGTGTTGCCCGTGGCAAACAGGTAGATCAACGAGGCCAAAAGCGAAATCGGGATGGCCAAGATGATGATGAAGGTGGCACGCCAGCGGCCCAAGAAGACGAACACCACAAGCATGACCAAGAGGAAAGTGATGAAAATGGTGCTTTCCAAGCTCTTGATGCTGTTGACAATCATGGTGGAGCCATCGACGATGATGCTCAGTTTCACGTCGGAAGGCAAGGTAGGCTCGATTTGCTTCAATGTTTTCTTCACGCCTTTGATGACGTTGACCGTGTTGGCGTCGGTTTGTTTCTGAATCGTGATCATGGCCCCTTGGCGACCGTTGCTGTACGACTCTTGGATGCGTTCCTCCGAGCCGTCGATCACCTGCGCCACGTCGCGCAGATAGATGGGTGCCGTGCCGCGTGTGCCCACGACGATGTTCTCCATCTCGGCGGCGGAGGTGAACTCCTTCTGGATGCGCAGGCTGTAGCTGTTGGAGCCGATGTCGATGTAACCGGCGGGAATGTTCTGGTTTTCAGTGGCCAAGGTCTGCGAGATGCCTTCCAAGGTGAGGTTGTAGGCCTCCAACTTGTTCGGATCGACATACACTTGGATTTCGCGCTTGGGCGCACCGTTGGCCGACACCGTGCCCACGCCGCTCACACGAGCCAAGGGCGTGGTGATGCGGTCGTCGATGATTTTCTCCAAGGCAGGCAGGCTCTCCTCTGCCGTCACGCTGATGAGCATGATGGGCATGTCCTCCGCGTTGAACTTGAAAATCACGGGGTTGGTGCAGTTGTCGGGCAGGTAGTTTCGCACGATGTCCAACTTGTCGCGCACGTTGTTGGTGGCGGTCTCGATGTCGATGCCGCTCTCAAACTCGAGGGAGATGACTGAGGTGTTCTCGCGCGAAGTGGACGAGAGGTGCTTCAGGTCGGGCACGGCGTTGAGGGTGTTCTCCAAGGTCTTGGTGATGTTGGTCTCGATGTCGGCTGCGCTGGCGCCCGGATAGGAGGTCATCACCATGATGAAGTTGGTCTCCATGTTGGGCAACTGGTTGATGGAGAGGTTGATCAACGAGTAGATTCCGAAGATGGCGATGGCGACAAACACCAAGGCCGTCGTCACCGGATTATTGACTGCTGTTCTTTGTAGGCTCATTTTCTTATAGTTAGGAGTTAGGAGTTAGGAGTTTTGAGTTAGGAGTTTTGAGTTAGGAGTTTTGAGTTGTGGAGAATACTCCACACTCCTCACTCCTCACCCCTCACTCCTCATTTTATTTACTTTACGGTTACACTCACTCCATTCTTCAGCCTCACTTGTCCGTCGGTCACGATTCGGTCGCCTTCGTTGATGCCGGAGAGGATCTCGTAGCGATTGCCCAAGCGACGACCGAGTTCCACCTTGGTGTAGGTCACGGTGTTGTCGGCGTTAAGCACATAGATGAAATGCTCGCCCGAGCCTTGTTGCTTCACGACCGACACGTCGGGCACCACGACGCTGTGGTTGGTGCCGAAGGTGGCCGTCACGCGGGCAAACATGCCGGGACGCAGCTTCTGGTCGGCGTTTTGGCAAACGACCTCGACGGGGAAAGTGTGCGTCGTCGCGCTGACGGTGGGGTAGATGAGGTGTACCTTGCCCTTGAAGACTTCGTCGGGATAGGCTTCCACGCTGATGTCAAACTCCATGTCGGTGTTTACGTAGGTGAAATAGCTCTCAGAGACGTTGATGAGCATCTTCACGGGCGTGATTTGCTGCACCACGAAGATGGGCAGGGCCATGCTGTACATGTCGCCCTTGTCGTAGTTGCGCGCGGTCACCACGCCGTTGATGGGGCTGCGGAGGTAGGTGTTCTCGGCAAGGTTCTGGTAGGTCTTTTGGGTTACGTTCAAGGCGAGCTTGGCCATGTCGTAGTCGGCTTGCGAAACGGCACCTATCTTATACAGTTCCGTCAGGCGGCTGAGTTCGGTCGAGTCGTTGACGTATTGCATCCGCGTCTTGGTCAGGTTGACGTCGTCCATCTTGGCCAAGAGCTGGCCCTTGCGGACGTTTTGCCCGACTTCTGCGTTGATGCTCACGATGCGGCCTGCCGTCTGCGAAACGATGTTGTTCGTCGCGAAAGGCTCGATGTTGGAGGTGAAGGTGTTGGTGAGGTCCACGTCCTCGGCCTGCGCCGTGATGACGCTGACCACGGGCGCGGCCTTCTCGGTGGTGGTTTGGGCGGTGTTGTCCGTCGTCTTCGATCCGCAAGCCGTCAAAAACGCGGCTGCGACGAGAGTGATGATACTGGGTTTTAGGTATTTCATTGATGTTAATTTGTTATTTCGTTTATGCTTTCAGCTTTCAGCCATCAGCTTTCAGCTTGGCAGCATTGTGTGCTGACTGCTGAAGGCTGATAGCTGACAGCTTTATTCTTCCTTTCCTATTAATTCATCCAACGAGGCTTTGGTCACCATGAAGTTATAGACGGCCTGGGCCTGCGTGAGTTGCGCCTGTTCGAGCGCGGTCTGCGCGTCGTTGAGTTCCACAAGCGTAGCCTTGCCGACCTCGTACATCTTCTCGGAGATGTCGTAGCTCTTCTGGGCAATCGCAACGGTGGCGTTGGCGGCTTGGTAGTTCTTCACGCAGAGGGCCATCTGGTCGTTGTAGTTGCGGATGGCGATGCGCAGGTTGCGCTCGGCGTCCTCGCGTTGCAGGGCAAGCATGTCCTTGTTCACCTTGGTCTGCTTGATGGCGTTGTGCTTCGCGAAGCCGTCGAAAACGGGGATGCTGAGGCTCAGCGCGGCAGTGGAGGAGGGGAACCAACGCAGTTCCTCGTCGCCCATCGCGCTATAGTTGTAGTTGATGCTGGCCGCAAGGGTGGGGATGTATTGCTTTTTCTGCATCCTGATGGTCGATTCGAGCATCCGGTCTTGGATGTCCAATTGCAGGAGCGAGCTGTTGTTGCTGAGGTCGTCTTCCGAAACGTATGGCGTGAGCAGTTCGGCGGTGTAGTCGTTGAGTGCTCCAACCACTTTCACGTTGGTTCCCAAGTCGATGCCCATGACGGCCTTCAGCTGCCAAGTGGCCAACAGCACTGCGTTTTCGGCGCTCGACACGTTAGGCTCGGCGTTCATCATCGTCACTTGGGCACGCAGGCGTTCCACCTCCGAGGCCTTGCCCACGTTGAAGCGTTGCTCGGTCTTCTCGAAGTTCTTCCGGGCGTTTTCATAGACGTCGGAAACCACGTCGAGCGACTTCTGGGCGAGCAGCACGGCATAATAGGCCTGCTTGACCTGCTTCACCATGCCGATTTTCGACGAGCGGGCTTGCTCGACGGCCAATTCCACGTCCATGCCCGACAGCTTCAGGCTCTCCCACAGCTGGGCGTTCACCAAGGGCATGCTGGCCGAGGCCGAGGTGCTGATGTTGTTGTCGCGGCCCACCTTGATTTCCATGGCCTGACCGCCCATGTCCATCACCATCACCTGCTTCTGCAAGGTGCGCTGGTACGACCCGTTGATGCTGACGTTGGGATAGAGCGCGGCGTAGCTGCCTTTCTTCGCGTAGCCGCTCTTTTCCACCGTCATGTCGGCAATCTTGATGGTGTTGCTTTCCGAAAGGGCGATCTCCAAGGCTTGGTCGAGGGTGAGCCTCAACGTGTCCTGGGCCTTTGCCGCAAAAGGAACGAGCAAGGCTCCTGAAACCGCCAAAATCTTAAAAACCAATCTGTTCATATAGTCCAAAACGATTAAGTTGCATTGATGGGTTTTGAAACGCGAAATAACGAAAAATATTGGCTCGCCGCGCATTATTTCAACAAAGAATCGTTCTGAATCAACGAAGTTCGCTTTGTTGCCAAAAAGGGGAGGGAAAATATCCTTTTGACTATAATTCCGCTTCAATCATGCGCATTTGCGGGTTGGTTGACGATTTGTTTCTTTTCGTTGAAAAACAATGTGGTTTAAGGTTTTTCATATTATCTTTGCGCCATGAAAATCAAGGAAATGAAAAAGCCGACCCTGCCAACGGCCAATCTCGACCTCTTGGAACGCCTCTACAAGAACGGCGTCATTTGGGGCGTGCTGTTCCTCATCCATTTCACGATGCACTCCAATGGCAGCTACCTGTTCAGGGCGGCCTGCTCGCTGTGTTTCGTCGGCATGGTCATCCTTGAGGTCATCTTTATTAATAAGGTGCTGATCGAGCATTTCCTGAAGAAGGGTCGCGTGGTGCTGTTCATCCTGTTTTCGCTGTTCACCGTACCCGTCTGGGCGGCCTTGTCAACGGCACTCGACTTGCTCCTGCTGCATTATATCGACAAGGTTGCCGTGGCCGTCAACTATTCCGTCACGTTGGGTTTCGTGGCCTACACGGTGCGCCTCATCTGGTTCATCGCCATCTTTGCCATCGTCTTGATTTTCTACTACCAACGCAAGGAAAACGAGGAGAAGATTCTCGCCGACCAGTTGGAAAGCGAGAAGCTCGACATGGAGCTGCGCTACCTCAAGTCGCAAATCAACCCGCATTTCCTCTTCAACGCCTTGAACAACATCTATTCGATGGTCTATACCCACGACGACAACGCCGCCGACGGCGTGCTGAAACTCTCCGAAATGCTGCGTTATGTCCTTGTTGACTGTCAGGCCGAGATGATTCCCATCAGCAAGGAAATCAACTACATAGAGAATTTCATCGATTTCCAGATGATGCGGATGGGCGCGCCCCGCGACGTGAAGTTGGAGAAAGACATCGAGAACAGCAACTTCATGATTGCCCCCATGCTGTTGCAGCCCCTCGTTGAGAACTGCTTCAAATACGGACGTTTGGAGACGCATCCCGAAGGCCATGTCCACATCGTCATGCGGCAGTCGGGCGACACGTTCCGCTTCGAGGCCGAGAACACCATCGCACAAAACGCCGCGCCCCTGCCCATGCCGACCGGCACGGAGAAGAAGTCGGGCATTGGGCTGAAAAACGTGCAGCAACGCCTGATGTTGCATTATGGAGAGAGCTATATATTTGATATTCAACAAGATAAAGGAATCTATAAAGTCAAGATCGAACTATGAACGAGAAGTATAATGTGATTATCGTCGATGACGAGTATCTGGCACAGAAACTTTTGCAGGACTATGTCTCAAAGGTGGAGTCGCTGCAATTGGTGGCCACCTGCTCCAACGCTTTCGAGGCGATGGAGGCCTTGAAGAAGAACCATGTCGACATCATGCTTTTGGATATCCAAATGCCTGACCTGACGGGACTTGAGTTGGTGAAGGGCTTGGAGAAGAAGCCCGCCGTCATCTTCACCACGGCCTATTCGGAGTATGCCGTCGACGCCTTCAACTTGGCCGTGGCCGACTACCTGCTCAAGCCTTTCGACTTCCCGCGTTTCTTCCAGGCCATCAACAAGGCCATTGGTCATGTGCAACCCAGAACAGAAGAAGCACCTAAACATGCAGCCGACACCGTCAGCCGCTCTAACGACTTCATCACCGTGAAGGCCGACTACAAGCTCTACAAGATCAACTACGACGACCTGCTGTTCATCGAAGGGCAGCACGAATACGTCACCTTCCACACCACACAACGGCGGATCACGGCCTTGTTTGCCTTGAAAGACCTTGAAGAGCTGCTGCCGAAAGACCGTTTCATCCGTGTCCACAAGTCGTACATCGTCTCGTTCAAGCACATTCAGGACTTGGACAAGTCGGATGTTACGGTGGAGGGCAACAAGATACCCGTCGGGGCCAGCTATCGCGACGAACTGTTGGCACGCTTGCAGTGAAAAAACGACTTTTTTTTTGGCAATGAAAAGAAAAAACGTATATTTGCCGCCTAAACCAACCTTAAAATAAGAAAGACATGGGAAAATTTGAAATCACGTCCAGGAAGAACGGCGAGTTCCAGTTCAACCTGAAGGCCACCAACGGCCAAGTCATCCTCACCAGCCAAGGCTACAAGACCAAGGCCACCTGCCTCAACGGTGTTGAGTCCGTCAAGAAGAACAGCCAAGAAGAGAAGCGCTTCGAGGTCAAGGAAGCCAGCAACGGCAAGCCTTACTTCAACCTGATGGCCACCAACGGCCAAGTCATCGGCACCAGCCAGATGTACGCCAACGAAACCAACATGAAGAACGGCATCGCCTCGGTGATGAAAAACGCCCCTGAAGCTCAGGTGGTTGACCTGACCGAAGCCTAAGAACCGTTGTGCCTATCAGCATCGAGCCCCCGACAGATGAAAATCTTTCGGGGTTCGTTCTTTTTTTGTGCCAACGAATGAAAAAAAACACTAATTTTGCAGCCCGATTCGCCCCATGTTCCGGAATGGCAGAACTGCCAATGGAGCAGTCGGTTACGAAAGTCTAACCTCCTCGGTTGCGAAGGTCCGGAGCGCAAACGAGTACAATTCAGTTTAAAAAAATGGAAGAAAACGAAAACATCATCAACGAGGCTATGCCAGCAGAAGAACAGCCAGTTGAAAAGAAGGAAAGGACTCCAAGACCGAAACCGGTTCCCGCCGAGGATTTCGACTGGACGACCTCCCACAAGAAGTTTGACAACTACTCGGAAGACGAGCGTGCCAAGCTTGAAGAGAGGTATGCAGGCACCATGAACCAGATTGCCGACCATGAAGTCATCGAAGGCATCGTGGTGGCCATCACCGAACGCGAAGTCGTGGTCAACATCGGGTTCAAGTCGGATGGTGTTATTCCGATTGCAGAATTCCGCACCAACCCCAACCTGAAGGTGGGCGACAAGGTGGAAGTCTATGTCGAGAACCAAGAAGGTCCCAACGGCCAGCTCGTCCTTTCCCACAAGAAGGCCCTGCTGCTCAAGTCGTGGGATCGCATCAACGCAGCTTACGAGAGCGGCGAGATCATCAACGGCTACGTCAAGAGCCGCACGAAGGGCGGCCTCATCGTCGATGTGTTCGGCCTCGAAGCCTTCCTCCCCGGTTCGCAAATCGACGTCAAGCCCATCCGCGACTACGACGTGTTTGTTGACAGCGTGATGGAATTCAAGGTGGTGAAGATCAACCAAGAGTTCAAGAACGTGGTGGTTTCGCACAAAGCCCTCATCGAAGACGAGCTTGAAGCCCAGAAGGCCGAAATCATCAGCAAGCTCGAAAAGGGCCAGGTGCTTGAAGGCGTGGTCAAGAACATCACCAGCTATGGCGTGTTCATCGACCTTGGCGGCGTTGACGGACTCATCCACATCACCGACCTCAGCTGGGGACGCATCAGCCATCCGGAAGAAGTCGTCAAATTGGACGAGAAGATCAAGGTTGTCATCCTCGACTTCGACGACAACAAGAAACGCATTGCCCTCGGCCTCAAGCAATTGTCACCCCATCCGTGGGATGCGCTTGACGCCAACCTCAAGGTGGGCGACACCGTCAAGGGCAAGGTCGTCGTCATCGCCGACTACGGCGCGTTCGTCGAGATCGCCCCTGGCGTCGAAGGCCTCATCCACGTTTCCGAAATGTCGTGGTCGCAGCATCTCCGCACCGCTCAGGACTTCCTGAAGGTGGGCGACGAGGTGGAAGCCAAGATCCTGACCCTCGATCGCGAAGAGCGCAAGATGTCGCTCGGCATGAAGCAACTGATGCCCGACCCTTGGGAGAACATCACCGACCGTTATCCTATCGGTTCGAAGCACACGGCCACCGTGCGCAACTTCACCAACTTCGGCATCTTTGTCGAGCTTGAGGAAGGCGTTGACGGCTTGATTCACATCAGCGACCTCAGCTGGTCGAAGAAGATCAAGCATCCGGCCGAATTTACCAAGGTTGGCGAATCCATCGATGTCGTCGTCCTCGACGTTGACCAAGAGAACCGCCGCCTCAGCCTCGGCCACAAGCAACTTGAAGAGAATCCTTGGGACGTGTTCGAGACCGTGTTCACCGTCGGGTCGATGCACCAAGGCACCGTCATCAGCGCCTCCGACAAGGGCGTGGTGGTCTCCCTGCCTTATGGCGTGGAAGGCTTCTGCCCGAGCCGTTACATGAAGAAGGACGACGGTACCAATGCCAAGGTGGACGACACCCTTGAGTTCAAGGTGATCGAATTCAACAAGGACAGCAAGAAGATCATCCTTTCGGTGCCTAAGGCCGTGGAAGAGAAGGAAGCTTCGTCAAAGAACGCCGAAGAAAAAGCCGCCGAAAAGGCTGCCAAGCAAACCAAACGCACTGTCAAGCAAATCAATGACAACATTGAGCACAGCACGCTCGGCGACCTTGAAGTCCTGGCCGGCTTGAAGGAGAATCTTGAGAAGCAAGAAAAGGCCATGAAGGACGAACCCAAAACAGAATGATTTTTTGTTTGATCATGTTTGTTGAACCGCCTTCCAAAAAGAGGGCGGTTCCTTTTTCCAAACAAGAAAGATGGCACGGAAACTGAACAGAATCCTTTTCACGCTTCGCGACGGCGAAGACTTCATCCCGCTTATCTCATTGCTCAAGGCTTGCGAGGTGGTGTATTCAGGCGCGGAGGCCCAAGAGGTCGTCGCGGCGGGAATGGTGCTCCGCAACGGCGAGGTGGAAACCCGCAAGCGGGCGAAGATCAAGGCAGGGGAGACCATCGTCTTCGAGAATTACGAAATCTTCGTGGATTATCCTGGCGATTGACCAAAACAAAAAAAACGCAGCCGATTCGGCTGCGTTTTTTCGTTCTGCGTGAGAAAAAAAACTGCAAATTGTGGAGTATGGGAAACAAAATAAATAAAAAACATAATTTTGTTTCTTGTGTTCCACAAATTTGTGTAATTTTGCGTTCTCAAACCATTGGCAAAAGACATGGAAATTATCAATCGTCCAGACTATACTGAAAAGGTGATGCGGCTTTTTGGCAAGGGTCTTATCATTGCGCTTACCGGACAGCGCAGGGTGGGAAAAAGCTTCATTATGAAACAAATTATCAAGCAATTGGCTGGAAATGAATCCGATAACATCATTTATGTGGACAAGGATGACGAACAATTCGGCTTCATCCGTTCCCATTTGGAGTTGACGGACTATGTGGAAGCACATCTTGTTTCGGGGAAAAACAACTATTTGTTTGTAGATGAAGTGCAGAACATCAGTGAGTTTGAGCTGACGTTGCGAAGCCTTCATTCGCGTGAGGCTTGTGAGATTGTCATCACGGGAAGCAATGCCAAGATGCTTTCCTCGGAGCTGAGTACCTATTTGTCAGGGCGTTGCGTCGAGTATCACATCCAAAGCCTCGATTACGCCGAGTTCCTTGTTTTCCACCGTTTGCCCGACGATAATCGTTCTCTCATCGCCTATTTAGACAATGGTGGCATGCCGCAGTTGAGCCGCATTGGTCTTGATGAGAGAGACCTTGTAAGTGATTATCTGCAAAGCGTTTACAACACCATTATCTTGAAAGACGTGGTCGAGCGCGAAGACATTCGAAATGTTTCTTTGCTGAAGAATCTGGTGCACTTTGTGAGCGACAATATTGGCAAGCCTTTTTCCGCTACCAGCATCGTGAAATACTTGAAAAGCCAACAAGTGGATTCTTCTACAAAGGTGATACTCAGTTATTTGGATTATCTGTGTAATGCTTTCATCATCCATCGCGTAAATCGCTATGACATTCATGGGAAACGTCTGTTTGAGATTAACGACAAGTTTTATTTCGAGGATGTTGGCATTCGTAATTCTTTGGTTCATGGCGGTTTGGCGCAAAGCATAGAGAAAATCATCGAAAATGCGGTCTATCTGCATCTTGTGCGCCTTGGCTATGAGGTGACGGTGGGTTATCTGCAAAAGACCGAGATTGATTTTGTGGCGCGGAAGAATGATGGCACCATCTACATTCAGGCCACTTATTTGTTGTCTTCCGAGGAAACCATTTCGCGCGAGTTCGGCAATTTGATGCTGATCAATGACAACTATCCGAAATATGTCGTTTCCATGGATGAATTGTATGAGAACAAGGATTATCAAGGCATCAAGCATCTGCACCTGCGACAGTTCTTGCTTTCAAAGGAATTGTGACAATATAAAATAGTAGAGACGGTGCATGCACCGTCTCTTCAATTTCTGCGTTTTCTGCGCATTCTGCGTGAAAAAAACCCTTATTCCGCGCTGAACTTGCAAACCAAGTTCCTGTCGCCGTAGGCGTCGTCGATGCGGGTGACGTGCGGGAAGTACTTGTCCTGGACGTCGTTCTTCATCGGGAAGCCGGCCTCTTCGCGGGTGAACGGGAAGTTCCACTCGTTGGCCATCAGCATCTCGGCGGTGTAGGGCGCGTGGCTGATGATGTTGTTGCCCTTCTCGGCCTTGCCATCCTCGATGTCCTTGATTTCCTTGCGGATCTGGATCATGGCTTCGACGAAGCGGTCAAGCTCGGCCAACGGCTCGCTCTCGGTGGGTTCCACCATCAGCGTCTCGTGTACTGGGAAGGCCACTGTAGGCGCGTGGAAGCCGAAGTCCATCAGGCGCTTGGCGATGTCGATGGCGGCCACACCCGTAGCCTTGTTGATGCCGTTGATGTCTAAGATCATCTCGTGAGCTACATGGCCGTGGTTGCCGGTATAGAGAATCGGGTAGTAGTCCTTCAGTCTGTCCTTCAAGTAGTTGGCGTTCATGATGGCACCCAAGGAGGCTTGCTTCAGGCCTTCGCCGCCCAACATCTTGAGGTAGCAGTAGGTGATGGTCAGAATCTGTGCGCTGCCAAACGGAGCGGCTGACACCGCGCCTTCTTGCTTGTCGCCGCCGCAGTGGAACAGGATGTGCGAAGGCAGGTAGGGCTTCAGGTGCTCGGCCACGCCGATGGGACCCACGCCGGGACCGCCGCCACCATGCGGGATGGCGAAGGTCTTGTGGAGGTTGAGGTGGCACACGTCGGCACCGATGTAGCCGGGGCTGGTCAAGCCGACTTGGGCGTTCATGTTGGCGCCGTCCATATAGACCTGGCCGCCGTTGTCGTGGACGATCTTCACTAAGGTGCGGATGCCGTCCTCATAGATGCCGTGGGTGGAAGGATAGGTGACCATGAAGGCGGCCAAGTTGTCCTTATATTGCTCGGCTTTGGCCTTGGCGTCGTCAAGGTTGATGTTGCCGTGTTCGTCGCAGGCCACCACCACCACTTGCATCCCGGCCATAGCCGCCGAAGCGGGGTTGGTGCCGTGGGCCGAAGCGGGAATCAGGCAGATATTTCTGTGTCCTTGACCATTGGCCTCTTGGTAACGACGGATGGTGAGCAGGCCGGCATATTCGCCGCTGGCACCCGAGTTGGGCATGAAGCTCATGCCTTTGAAGCCGGTGATTTCGCAGAGGTCTTTCTCCATCTCGGCGATGAGTTCGAGGTAGCCTTCGACTTGGTCGGCGGGCACGAAGGGATGGATGTTGCCGAACTCAGGCCAGCTGAGGGCATACATCGAGGTGGCAGGGTTCAGCTTCATCGTGCAGCTTCCGAGCGGAATCATGCAGCGGTTGAGGCTGAGGTCGCGGTTCTCGAGTTTCTTCATGTAGCGCATCATGTCGGTCTCGCTGCGGTACTTGAAGAACAACGGGGCTTGCATGAACTTGCTGGTACGGTGCATCTCGGGCTGGATGCCGCTGAACTTCTGGCAGTTGGGGTCGCAAACGAGCTCTTCGTGTTGCTTGCCAAGGGCTTCGGCGACGACAATGCCGATCTCGTTGAGGTCTTCCTTGGTTGTGGTCTCGTCGATGCTGATGCCGAAGTGTTGCTTGTCGATGATGCGGAAGTTCATGCCATGTTTCTCGGCGGCTTCTTTCACCTTGCAGGTGCAGACGTCGTCGGGCAGTTCGAACAGCAGCGTGTCGAAGAAGAACTTGTTGAGTTGCTTCACGCCGAGTTTGGCCAATTCGCCGCAAAGTTTGCCGGCTAAGCAATTAATATGGTGTGCGATTTCCGTCAAGCCGTCGGGACCGTGATAGACGGCGTAGAAGCCCGACATGATGGCTAAAAGTGCCTGAGCGGTGCAGATGTTGGACGTGGCTCTTTCGCGCTTGATGTGTTGCTCGCGGGTCTGCAAAGCCAAACGGTAGGCGGGATTGCCGAGGGCGTCGATGCTGATGCCGATGATGCGGCCGGGCATCTCGCGCTTGTAGGCTTCGGTGGTGGCGAAGTAACCGGCGTGGGGACCGCCGAATCCCATCGGCAGGCCGAAACGCTGGTTGGAGCCAAGCACCACGTCGGCACCCCATTCGCCGGGAGGTGTGATGAGGGTGAGGCTGAGCAGGTCGGCGGCGACGGCCACTTGCATGCCTTTGGCTTTCCATTCGGCAACCTTGGCGCGGTTGTCAATGATTTCGCCGAACTGGTTGGGGCACTGAATCAGTACGCCGAAGTATTCCTCACTGCAATCGAACTTGTCGATGTCGTCAACCACCACTTCGATGCCTTGGAAATGGGCGCGAGTCTTGATGACTTCGATTGATTGTGGGAACACGTCGCAGGCCACGAAGAACTTCTTCACGCCGGCCTTCACTTGGGCGCGGCTGCGGCTGTGCCAGAACATCAGCATGGCTTCGGCTGCGGCGGTGCCCTCGTCGAGCAAGCTGGCGTTGGCCAACGGCAGGGCGGTGAGGTCGCTGATGACGGTCTGGTAGTTCACCAAGGCTTCGAGGCGGCCTTGCGAAATCTCGGCCTGATAGGGCGTGTAGGAGGTGTACCAGCCCGGATTCTCAAGGATGTTGCGCATGATGACACCGGGGGTGATGGTGTTGTAGTAGCCCAAGCCGATGTAGGTGCGGAACTGCTTGTTCTTCGCGCCGATGGCCTTGAGGTGGCTGATGACTTCGTATTCGCTCATGCCTTCGCCGAGGTCGAGCGGCTTCGGGAGGCGGATTTCGGGAGCGATGATTTCGTCAACGAGTTGTTCTTGCGATGCCACGCCGATGACCTTGAGCATCTTCTCAGCGTCGGATGCCGTCGGCCCGTTGTGGCGTTTGATGAAATTGTTTCTAATCATAAATGTTTGAATTATAAATTGTTATTTAATATCTTTGAGTTTGCTTTTCAGTACGTCAACGGATTCGATGGTTGCCAACTCGTCCGTTGGCATTTTGCGGAGCTTCCGGCTCCATTCCAAATAGGACGGCGAGTCTTTCAAGATGGTAAAGCGCAGATAATCATACTCTTCGCCACTGACTTTGCCTTTGTATTGCTTGTAAAGCCCGTCGTAGGAATCCATCAAGACGTTGCGTTGGTGGATCAATTCCCAAAACTCTTGCTGGAACTTGAGATTATCGTTTGACTCCAAGGTCGGGGCTGCATCTTCAGCAACAGCTTCTTCTTCGGCAATGGGAAGAAGCGTGTCGTTGGAGATGTCGGTCGGGTCTTGGCCTTGAAGGGAAGTGGTGTCGGCAAAGGATTGTGTCGTTGTGTCGGCGACAAGGCTTTCGCTCCGAGGCGCTTTTTCCCGATTCTGAGGCTTTTTGGGGTTGAAAACGCTGATGGTCAGTACGGTAATCAAACCGATGACGAGACCAATGATAAGAATCCAAGCCAAGACATTCAACACGGAAAGCATCCTGACTTTCAAAGGCTCTTTTTCGTATTGTGCGACCAATTTGCCGTCGTAAATCTGGTTGTCGGGCAGAGGCACAAACTTGAATCCGATGAAGACATAGCCTTTGGGAGGAACGATATATTCTTCCACGTCGCGCCCGTCTTCATAAAGCGAATAGGGACATCCTTCCATTTTCGTCCCCATTCCGGCATCGATGCTGAAGTGCCTTTCCGTGAAGTCAGCCATTTCCTACGATTTATTGCAATACCTTGTTCATCGAAATGTAATCAGGATAGGCGAGTTGCTGGCCGTTGACGCTGATGTAGGGCTTCACCTTGAGTCCCACGTTGACGGGGTCGCTGCTCGCGCCGGCCAATTTGAAGGCCAAGTTGACGATGGCTTCTGCCGACTCGCCGCTAAAGAGCTGGAACAAGTCCGTGGTGATGGGAATGGAAACGACGTTGCTCGAATTGGCGGGCACGTTGACGGCTTGGTTCATCGTCGTGCTGATGACCTGTTTCCCGTTGAGGGTCAGGATGTAGTCCATTTTCGACATGGCCGCGGCGATGCTGTTGGGGTTGCTGACGTCAACGTTCACGTTGAACGACACTGGCAGCGACTTGCTCATGATGGCGTTGGTCAATGCAAGCAGTTGGGTGACGTTGAGGTTCTCTTTCGTCATGCCCTTGCTCAGGTTGATGCCCAACATCTGGATTTGGTTGACGTTGTTGAAATTGAAGGTGCAGTTGGCGAAATTGGCCATCTGGGCCACTTGGGTCAGCACATCACAAGAGGCAAGGCCCATCGTGACGCATAGGATGATAAGGGTTTTCTTAAGCTTTGACATATTCCTAACGTTTTTGTTTTCAATGATTTATCTCGTATGAGGAGGTGAAAAAGGCCTCCTTGCTTTATAAAGATGCAATAATACGAAAAAAGTCGGACACGCAGCCCGACTTTCAGAAAAAAATATTTCATTGGTTAAACATGAATTTCCATCAATGAATCACGAATTATTCAGAAATAATTATTGAAAATTCGTGCCTAATTTTTGGTAATTCGTGTAAAAAACAATTCTATTATTCCTCTCCACGGCGTGAGGCGCGTTTGCGCTCCAATTCGTCGAGGATGATCTTGCGCAGGCGCAGGCTCTTGGGTGTCACCTCCAGATACTCGTCGTCGCGGATGTATTCCATGTATTCCTCCAACGAGAAACGCACAGGCGGGATGAGGCGGATGGCCTCGTCGCTGCCCGAGGCACGCACGTTGGTCAAGTGCTTGGTCTTGCACACGTTGATGACGATGTCGTTTGAGCGCGTGTTCTCGCCGATGACCTCGCCGGCATACACGTCCTCATTCGGGTTGATGAAGAAAGTGCCACGGTCTTGCAGCTTCCAGATGGCGTAAGGGATGGCCTGGCCGGTTTCCATCGAAATCAAGGCACCGGTGTTGCGCGTGGGCATCTCGCCCTTCCAAGGCTCGTAGTCCTTGAAGCGGTGCGAAACAATGGCTTCGCCCTCTGTGACGGTCAACAGCGTGTTTCTCAGGCCGATAAGACCGCGTGAGGGGATGTCGAAGTCGAGGCACATGCGGTCGCCTTTGGGCTGCATTTGGGTCATTTCGCCCTTGCGCACGCTCACCTGCTCGATGACACGACCTGCAAAGTCTTCGGGCACGAGGACGGTCAACGCCTCGATGGGTTCGCACTTCACGTCGTCAATATATTTCAGGATGACCTTGGGCTGGCCGAGTTGGAACTCGTACCCCTCGCGGCGCATGGTCTCGACGAGGATGCTAAGGTGCAGGATGCCGCGACCGTAAACCATCAGCGCGTCGGGCGAATCGGTGTCTTCCACCTTCAGGGCGAGGTTCTTCTCGGTCTCCTTGTAGAGGCGCTCGCGCAGGTGGCGCGAGGTGACGTATTTGCCTTCCTTGCCGAAGAAGGGCGAGTTGTTGATGGTGAACAACATGCTCATCGTAGGCTCATCGACATGGATGGGCGGCAGCGGCTCGGGGTTCTCGTAGTCGGCCACGGTGTCGCCAATCTCGAAGTCGTCGATGCCCATCAGCGCGATGATGTCGCCCGCCTCGACGGGTTTCTTGGTGCGTTCCTTGCCCAAGCCTTCAAAGGTGTAGAGTTCCTTGATGGTGGAGCGGGTGACCGAGCCGTCGCGTTTCACGAGCGAGACATTCATTCCGGCTTGCAGCACGCCGCGTTTCAGTCGGCCTACGGCGATGCGTCCAACGTATGAGCTGTAGTCGAGCGAGGTGATGAGCATCTGTGGCGTGCCTTCCTCGAACTTCGCGGGCGGTATGGTGTCGATGATGACATCGAGAAGGTAGGAAACGTTGTCGGTGACGTGGTTCCAGTCGTCCGACATCCAGCCTTGCTTCGACGAGCCATAGACCGTCGGGAAGTCCAATTGGTCTTCGGTGGCGCCGAGGTTGAACATAAGGTCGAACACGGCCTCTTGCACCTCGTCGGGACGGCAGTTGGGCTTATCGACTTTATTAATGACTACGATGGGTTTCAGGCCGAGTTCGATGGCTTTTTGCAGCACGAAACGGGTTTGCGGCATGGGGCCTTCGAAGGCATCGACCAAAAGCAAAACGCCGTCGGCCATGTTCAAGACGCGCTCCACCTCGCCGCCGAAGTCGGCGTGGCCGGGGGTGTCGATGATGTTGATTTTCACGTCCTTGTAGCGGACGGAGACGTTCTTCGAGAGGATGGTGATGCCGCGCTCGCGCTCGAGGTCGTTGTTGTCCAAGATGAGTTGGCCCGGCGCCTCGTCCGACTCCTTGAAGAGTTGCGACTGGTAAAGGATGCGATCGACGAGGGTGGTTTTGCCGTGGTCAACGTGGGCAATGATTGCTATATTTCTGATATTCTGCATTTTAGTAAAAAAAATCGCAAGTTTTGAAGGCGCAAAGGTACGAAAAATGAGTTATAGAATTGAGTTAGAAATAATAAAACTGATGAAAATTGTGGTGTGTAACGGAAAATATTTTACTTTTGCATTTGACTTGTTCGCAATTCGCGAACAGCGAACAAATAATTATAAATAATTGAATATGAAGTCACAAGACATTCTTATTTTATTAAAAAAACTTACTTTAGAAGGGAAAAGACTTTCTATTAGGGGGTTGGCGGAGTCATTGGGAATAAGTGCATCGAGTGTCAGCGAAAGTCTTGAACGATGCAAAAAGGCGCAGTTGGTCGATCGTCACAAAAAGAAGGTCAATGTATTGGCATTGCAGGAGTTTTTGGAGCATGGTATCGCATACGTTTTTCCAATCGAGGTCGGGCGTGTCGGTCGGGGTATGCCAACCCATGTGAGTGCGTCACCTGTTCAAGAGCACATCACAAGCAATGCTGAGAGTTTTGTTTGGCATTATGCGAAAGGAACGGCACGTGGACAACAAATAGAGCCGCTTTATCCGACCGTGCCTGAAGCTGCATTGCGTGATGAGGAACTTTACCAATTGCTGGTGATAGTGGACACTTTGCGCATGGGGCGTATCCGTGAAAAAGAAATTGCCGTTGAGGAATTGACCAAAAGAATAAACCGTTATGCCGAAAACCAATAGTGAACGTTTGCAAGTGATAGCTGAGGCTTTGCAAGACTTGAACGAAAGGATTGTCTATGTTGGCGGTGTAATGGCTGGCTTGTATGCCACTGACCCGACTGCCACGGAGCCTCGTACTACAATCGATGTGGATTGTGTCGTGAATTCAACTTCGTATAGAGAACATTCTGCATTTGAGGAACTGCTTCGTGCAAGGCATTTCCAGAACGACCAATCACCTGACGCTCCGCTTTGCCGATGGATTTATAAAGGTGAACAAGTGGATGTGATGTCGATGGATGAAAATGTGCTTGCGTTTGGCAATCCCTGGTATCGTCCGGGATTCGATAAACGCGAACCCTTCATGCTGCCTTCTGGCGAAACCATCTATCGGCTTTCGGTGACCTATTACATCGCGACGAAAATAGACGCTCTTCTTTCAAGAGGTGGCAGCGATTGGCGTGGCGCGAAGGACTTCGAGGACATCATTTATGTGCTCAATTATTGTTCGAATTTTATTGAAAGATTTAAGACGGAGGACGCCAATGTGCAATCGTTTGTTTCTGAACAATTCGATCGAATGTTAAAACGCCCCAATATCGCGGAAGAGATTGAATGTGCCGTCGCTTCAGATGAAATCGAGCGCACAGACTTGATTCTGGAAATCTTGAAAACTATCGCTGGCTATTGCTTTCAAACGATGAAAATTCAGTTTGTCAGCGACTTGCATCTTGAGTTTCCACAAAACAGGACCTGGCTTGCCAAACATCCGCTTGAAGTGACGGGTGACATCCTGCTCATCGCGGGCGACACAGCCTATCTTGACGTGCCTGATTCCGGGCAGGACAACTATTCAAGCTATGAGTTTTGGGATTGGGCATCAGGGCATTACGATCAAGTGATTGTATGTTTCGGCAATCACGAATTTTACGGTTATTATGACTTAGCCACCATGCCTGACGGTTATAGAAAGCAGATTCGCCCGAATGTCCACGCCTATTACAACAGCGTAGTGCATCTTGGAGATACGGATATTATTGTTTCTACATTGTGGTCACACATTGAACCGTACAATGCCTATATCACGGAACATGGCGTGAGCGATTTCTATCGGATAAAATACAAAGGTTTCCGCCTTTCGAGCGATCATTTCAACAGCGAACATGAGCGATGTCTGCGATTTGTGAAGCAGGCGGTTGAAGAGAGTGAGGCCAAGACTAAAATCGTGCTTACACACCATGTGCCGACCCAACTTTGCACGGCGGCGGAGTTTCGCGACAGCAACATCAATGGCGCTTTTACGGTGGAGTTGGGCGATTACATTGCCGATTCAGGCATTGATTGTTGGATTTATGGCCATTCTCATCGGAATATTGATGCACAAATCGGCAAGACTAAAATCATTTCCAATCAGTTGGGTTATGTTTCGCACGGCGAGTATTTGACTAATGGGTTTGATGCTGGTAAATTTGTTCAGTTGTAATTGGACTTTTTTGAGATATATTCCACGATTTCCTCCCGTTTCGGCGAACTAATGACGTAATACTTCCCCTGTTTGGTGTGGATGAGAAAGCATTGGCCACTATGGGTGACAAAAAACCTCATTTTGCCGTATGTGTCATGACGAAAACGCCCGAGGAAGCCATACGCGCCTCCGCTGCCGAAAGTGCGAATGGTTTTGTCGAAGATTTTGCGGCTATCCTCAATCATGCTACAAGATTTGATGTCAGCAATTTGGATCTCAACCTTTCCGATGGGTCGCCAGATTCTGAGACTTTTCTCGCTGACAATCAAACGCAAAGGCATAAAAAGTGCCGGTACAATCAGAAAGGTCAATGACAGGATTTCCAGCACTAATATGTCAGACCAAAAAGCGCTAACGACCATGGACAGAATCAATAAATTAAAGAGTGTCGTGATGATTACTATCATCGCACTCATCGGGAAAGAGGAAGTGATTCTTGTAGAGTTGTCTTTCATAGTTTATTGCATCCAGTAGAATTCTTCCTTAGCCACAATCGGCTTGAAATACTCGTCGATAACCCCTTGCTTGACAAGCGTTTTCGGAGTGCCTTGGCGCAATGGCTGCTGCGGCGCCATCACCCACATCTGGTCGGCGTGGCGGAGCAAAAGGTCGAGGTCGTGGCTGCTGAAAAGGATGGTCTTGTTTTGCTCGCGGGCGAGCTTGTGCATGATGTTCACCAACTCGATTTTGCTCGGATAGTCGAGGAAGGCGGCGGGTTCGTCCATGAAGATGAGGGGTGTGTCCTGCACCAAGGCCTTGGCAATCATCACTTTCTGTTGCTCGCCGTCGCTGAGGGAGACGAAATTGCGGTTGACAAGGTGGCTGACGCCCACGGTTTCGAGGCTGTCATGGATGATTTGCTCGTCTTCGGCTTTCAGTTTGGCCAAGAGGCCGAGATGCGGATAACGCCCGGCTGCCACGATGTCGAAAACTTTCAGGAACATGTCGTCGGGTTTTTCGGTCAGCACGAGGCTGAAGAGCGAGCTGCGCTCGGTGGGCGAGTAGTCGCGAAGGTCTTTCCCGAAGAGGCTGACATGGCCGCCGACGGGCTTGAGGTTAGCCGACAGCGTCTTGAACAGCGTCGTCTTGCCCGAGCCGTTGGGACCGGCCAACGCCACGATGTCGCCTTCGCCGAGGCTGACGTTGATTTCGGGCAGCAACGCTTGGCTTTTGTAGCCGATGAGCAGATTGGATGTTTGAAGCACTATCATACGCGGAGTAATTTAACTACGAATTATACGAATAACACGAATTCCGTTTTTTTGAATTTAGGACGCAAGCGTCCGAATGGGAACGAATTCTGTTGGGCAAAAATTCGTATCCATTCGCGGCTTTAGCTGCAAAATTCTTCGTTAAATTCGCGTAATTCGTAGTTTTTTTCATGGTATTAAGCATGACTATACCGTTGCCGGTGGAAGATGACCCACAGCACGATGGGCGCGCCAATTAGTGCCGTGACCGAGTTGATGGGCAGGTTGCCGTCAAACGAGGGCAGCCGTGCGATGAGGTTGCAGAACAAGGCCAAGTCCATGCCGATGAAGGCCGTGGCCGGGATGAGCAGCTTGTGGTCGCTGCTGCGGAACAAAAACCGCGCGATGTGCGGCACAGCCAAGCCCAAGAAGGCGATGGGACCGCAAAACGCCGTGATGACCGCCGTGAGGAAGCCCGAAGCCAAGATGATGAGCATACTGCTCCGTTTGATGTTGACGCCGAGGTTTTCGGCGTAACGCTCGCCTAAAAGCAAGAGGTTCAGCGTCTTGAAAAGCAAAAACGAGGCGATGGTGCCTCCGATGACGGCGATGGCGAAGAACGGCAGTTGGGCCTTGCTCACATTGGAGAAACTGCCCATGCCCCAGATTACAAAAGAATGTAAGCCTTCCTTCTGGCTGAAGAACTTCAGGATGTCGGTGACCGAGCCGGCGATGTAGGCAATCATGATGCCGACCAGCACGAGGCTGACCATGCTCTTGAGCCGCGAGCTGAGCGCGAGGATGAGCAACAGCACCGCGAAAGCCCCGAGAAACGCCGCCAAGGTGATGCCAAAGGTGGACCAAAGCCCCAACGTGCTGACCGAGATACCTCCGAAGCTGCCCGCCAACAGGATGACCAAGGCCACGCCGAGGCTGGAGCCGCTGCTGATGCCCAACAGGGAAGGGTCGGCGAGGGGGTTGCGAAACAGCGTCTGCATCAGCAGTCCCGACACGGAAAGCCCGATGCCCGCCAACAGCGCAGTGATGGCCTGCGGCAGACGATATTCGAGGATGATGGTTCCGAAAGTCGAAGTGTCGCGGTTGAGCAACGCTGCCCAAAACTCGTTCCACGGAATCGGCACTGATCCGTAGCGCAGGTTTAGGGCAAAGAGCAATAAGCCGACTGCCACTATCCCTATGGATGTCAATAGCATAGATGCCGTATGGCGATGCATTGTGGAGGGACTGGTAGGTGTCATTTTGATTGATGAGATTTGGCGGTGCAAACTTACGAAAAATTATTTCATCGTTGCATGTATTGCCTCAAGCACCATCCCTTCCATAAGATAATAGGTGTCGGGACTGGGGTGGCAGCCATCTTCGCTCAGCGAGGCGGGCAAGTCCAACCTTTCGTCGGCGAGCGTGGAATGGTAGTCGACATAGTCGATGTCGTTGGCTTCGGCGTAGTCTCTTAGGCTCTGGTTGATTTCGGCGATGGTCTGTCCGCTGATGCCTCTTCCGCAGAAGTTGTTCTCGCTGAAGAACTCGGGATGATAGTAAGCCCAATTTTCGGAGATGGAGTTCCCCATAAACACGACCTCGTGAAACGAGCCTTCGGCAATGATCCTGTCGTTGTCTGCCTTGAAACGGTTGAAGCCGAACCAGTCTTCTTGGGCGTATCCCGAAAGGCACAAGGCGAACAAAATGATAAGGAAGGATGTCTTTTTCATGTCGATGATTTAATTTTGGCTCAAAGATAAAAAATAGCCTTTTAATATTTCGATTTTTTCTACTTTTGCGCTTTAATACTGTAAAAAATGAAGAAAACTAAAGCCGCCGTAGTGGGTTACGGCAATGTGGGCCGCTTCGCGCTCGAAGCCTTGGAAGCCGCACCCGACTTCGAGGTGGCGGGCATCGTGCGCCGCAACGGAGCCGAAAACAAGCCTCAAGAACTGTCTCAATATGAGGTGGTTAAAGACATCAAGGAACTGAAAGACGTGGATGTGGCGATTTTGGCCTGCCCGACAAGAAGCTGTCCCGAATACGCCAAACAAATCCTGCCGTTGGGCATCAATACGGTGGATTCGTTCGACATCCACACGTCCATCGTCGAGTATCGCCGCGAGCTGATGCCTATTAATAGGGAAACGAACACGGTGAGCGTCATTGCCGCCGGCTGGGACCCGGGTTCGGATTCCATCGTCAGGACGCTGATGCAGACTTTGGCACCTAAAGGCTTGTCGTACACCAATTTCGGCCCTGGAATGTCGATGGGGCACAGCGTTTGCGTGCGCTCCAAAAAGGGTGTGAAAAACGCCCTTTCGGTGACCATCCCGTTAGGCGAAGGCATCCACCGCCGTATGGTGTATGTGGAACTCGAAGACGGCGCGACGATCGAACAGGTGACCGCCGACATCAAGGCCGACCCGTATTTCGCCAACGACGAAACGCATGTGTTTGCCGTCGATAGCGTCGATGCCGTGCGCGACATGGGCCATGGGGTCAACCTTGTGCGCAAGGGCGTTTCGGGCAAGACCGCCAACCAACGCATGGAGTTCAACATGAGCATCAACAACCCCGCCTTGACGGGACAGGTGTTGGTGAATGTGGCCCGTGCCTCGATGTGCCTGCAACCGGGATGCTACACGATGGTGGAGATTCCCGTCATCGACATGCTTCCCGGCGACCGCGAGGACTGGATTGGGAAATTGGTCTGAGGGGTGCAATGAAACACAAAATCCAACCCCAAACCGTCATTGCGGGCTTGACCCGCAATCTCCTGTGCGAAAGGGATACCTCTTCGCGCAAGGGAGATGGCGGATCCTTGTCCGCCATGACGGTAAAGGGCGTATTGCTGTCTTTCTTTGTGATAGTGTGTTTGTTATTGCCTTCCTGCACCAAAAAGCAAGACAAAATTGATGTTTTATTGTCGCAGATGACCCTCGAAGAGAAATGCGGCCAGCTGAGTTGCCCCATCGGCTTCAATTTCTACGGCAAGGACGGCGACTCGCTTTGGCTTTCCGACGATTTCATCGGCATGATGGACACGTTGCCGCTCGGCTCGTGCTGGGCCGTGCTTCGTGCCGACCCGTGGTCGCGAAAGACCGAGGAGACGGGCCTGCATCCACGCGAGTCGGCAAGGCTGCTGAACATGATGCAACGCCACGCCATCGAAAACACGCGCCTCGGCATACCGCTGCTCTTTTGCGAGGAAACACCGCATGGCCACATGGCGGTGGGCACGACTGTGTTCCCGACAGGCATCGGCCAAGCCAGCACTTGGAATCCCGATTTGCTTGAACAGATGGGCGAGGTGATGGGCAAGGAGCTGCGGCTGCAAGGCGCACAAGTGGGCTATGGTCCCGTCTTGGACATCGCCCGCGACCCGCGCTGGTCGCGCGTGGAGGAAACGATGGGCGAAGACCCGTATCTCGCTGGCGTTCTGGGTGCTGCGGTTGTCAAAGGGATGCAAAAACACGTCTGCGCCACCTTGAAGCACCTTGCCGCCTACGGCATCCCGCAAGGCGGTCACAATGCCGCCACGGCGGATGTCGGGCCAAACCGCCTGATGACGGACTATCTGCCTTCTTTCGAGAAAGCCATCTGCGAAGGCGGCGCACACTCTGTGATGACTTCCTATAACACCATCGACGGCGTGCCTTGCTCGGCCAACAAGTGGCTTTTGCAAGATGTTCTGCGCAAGTCATGGAACTTCAAAGGCGTGGTTTTCAGCGATTTGAACGCCGTCAACGCCATCTATGCCACGCAACATGTTTCCGCCGACCCCGCCGAAGCCGCTGCCTTGGCCTTGGAAGCGGGTGTGGACATCGACCTTGGCGGCTACAACTACGGCGGTTTCCTGAAAGAAGCCTTGCAACGCGGTCTCGTCACTGAGGCCGACATCGACCGTGCCGTGCGTCATGTGCTGCAACTGAAGTTCGACCTCGGACTGTTCGAGAATCCTTACGTTGATGAGGCATTGGCGGAGCAAGAAGTCGGCACGGCGGAAAGTGCGCGGTTGGCCAAGCAAGTGGCGTTGGAGTCGGCTGTCCTGCTGAAAAACGACGGCGTTTTGCCTTTCGGCGACAATATTAATAAGGTGGCGGTCATCGGGCCGAATGCCGACAACATGTACAACCAACTCGGCGACTACACCGCGCCCCAAGATTCCGACCGCATCGTGACGATTTTAGAAGGCATCCGTGAAAAGGGCAGGGCAGAGGTGCTGTACGCCAAAGGCTGTGCCATCCGCGACGAGAACGATGCCGACATCGACGAAGCCGTCAGGGTGGCGCAAAAGGCTGACGTTGTGGTGCTTGTGGTGGGCGGTTCGTCGGCCCGCGACTTCAAGACGAGCTACGAAGAGACGGGTGCCGCCATTGTCAACGAGTCCATTTCCGACATGGACTGCGGCGAGGGCTACGACCGTTCCACCTTGAAACTTTTGGGCAAGCAAGAGGAACTGATGCGCCGCATCTATGCCACAGGCAAGCCCGTCGTGACGGTCTATATCCAAGGCCGCCCTTTGGACATGAACCTTGCCAACGAAAAGTCCAACGCCCTGCTGACGCTGTGGTATCCCGGTATGGAAGGCGGCTCGGCTCTGGCCGACATCCTTTGGGGCGACTACAACCCCGCTGGTCGTTTGCCGATTTCCATTCCGCGCTCGGTGGGACAAATCCCTGTTTATTATTCCCAACCCGCCACGGGCGATTATGTGGAGGAATCGGCCAAGCCGTTGTTCCCCTTTGGCTTCGGCCTGAGCTATACCCAATTCGAATACAGCGACTTGCAAATTGAACCAGCAGAGGCCATGTCATTCCAAGCAGGGGATGTGCGATTGGAATCTATGGCCGACACCATTTGCAAAGTCACCTGCACGGTGAAGAACGTCGGTGAGTATGACGGCGACGAAGTGGTGCAACTCTATGTCCGCGACGAGGTGGGCTCCATTGCGCCGGCCTCCAAGCTGCTGAAAGGCTTCCAGCGTGTGCATATTAATAAAGGTGAAAGCAAGCAGGTCATTTTCTGTCTCACTCAGCGCGATTTGGCGGTCTATTCCGCAAGCCTTCCATGTCATTCCGAGGCCGCAGGCCGAAAGGAATCTATGGAAGGCGGCTGGCTTTTCGAACCGGGCGATTTTACTTTTATGGTTGGCGGAAACTCGGCAAACTGGGCTGAAATAAAGGCACGTTTTTGATGTGGCAGTTGGCTCATTCCACCGCCACGATGCCGTTCCTGTCGCATTTCACCACCACGCGCTTGTATTCCGTTTGGCCTTCGAAGACAAACTGGAAGACGAAAGTGATGCGGTAGATCTTCCTGCCGACGATGGGTGCGTAGCCCTTGTCGTCCCATGTGCCGGCAAGCGGCAGCCCAGGGTTGTCCATCTTGCGGACAAGCTCGGTGATGTTGTAGCGCATGATGTCGTTGATGCCTTTCAGCGGGAAGGGACTGGCCTTGCCCAACTCGCTGCGCCAAAGCTGCACTTTCTTGCGGAAAAGCATCACCTTCTCGTCCTTGCCGCTCACCTCGGCGAAAAGCGGAATCCGGTTGCGCAACTGCATCACCTCGGGCAGCACCTTGTCGCTGTCGATGAAGTCGAAGCTGTCCTTGCTCCAGCCGATGTGCCGCCCCTTGATGCTGAAATCGGTGCGCGTGTCGAACACGTTCTGGCTGACGTGCTTGGCAAAGACCATCCTCAGCCAGTCTTTCAGCCTGTCCTTGAACATGTAGCTGATAACCAATGCGATAAGGAAAGGTAGGGTGAAGTTGCCGTACTTTTGTTGGAAGAAGAACGACGACATGGTGGCGAAAATCATGGCCACGCCCGCCGCCGCGCTATAGACGATTTGCTCGACTACGAAGGTGTTCTTGCGCTTGTTGGAGCTGAGGTAGAGGTCGCTCTCGGCGAATTTCTTCAGCAGGCTGGCGCGAAACACGAAGTCGTCGTTGCCCATCGGGTCGTCGGCGTTTACGGTGAGGTAGCCTTGGCTTTGCTTGTAGGCCCGCTCGCCCGACAAAACCGCCTTGAAACGCGCTTCCATCACGGCGTATTCGTCGGGCAGATGCAAACGGAAATGGTCGCGGAGGCGGTAGGTGTATTCCGCCATGACGTTGCTCAAGAACTCGTCGGCGTAGGCAAAGACTTCCTTCGTGCGCTCCGTTATGTTTTTGTCTTTCAACTCGTTGTAGATTTCGCGAAGGCGAAGGAGCACCTTGTTCACATCTTCAAGATAAAGGCCGACTTCGCGCGTCCTGGCCTCGGCAGTGTCGAGGGCGGTCACCTTGCGGTAGGCATCGCGGAAGGCACTTTTGGCGATGGCGCAATACATCTTGACGGAATGGACGAAGTCGAGGATGTCGTCGGGCGCGATGAGGAGGTCGCGGCTGTCGTCGGCAAGCGACCGGTTGGGCAGCAGCTGCGCGTCGTTGGCCAAGTCATGCAGCGTGTAGGTGGGCGTGATGAGTCTGACGTCCGACTTCAGGTCGCGGTAGAAGTCGTCCTTGCTGTATTTGGCCGCGTTGATGTCGAGGCTGTTGGGCACGAAAATCCAGGTGTTCACCACGAAGTCGTCCGATTTCATCGGCTTCAGCGTCTCGTCGGTGTTGAAGCCCACCTTGAATTCGATGGTGAACTTGTCGTGGATTTTGGTGGTCAGGTCGATCATGGCTTGTTTCGGTATTGTTCGTCGAGGTTGAAGCCTTCGGGATGCTTGGCTTTCACGTCTTTGTAATAGTCCCAGATTTCGGCCAAGTCCTTCTCGTAATCTCCTGTGGGATAGAAGATTCGCTCGATTCCGCAATATTTCCTCTTGTAGTCGATGAAGCCGAGGATGATGGGTACATTGGCTCCTTGCGCGATGACGTAAAATCCTTTTTTCCAATGGTTTACGGCCTTTCGCGTGCCTTCGGGACAGATGATGAGGTGGGTGTTCTCGTTTTTGCTGAACATCTCCACCATCTGCTCCACAAGGTGATTGCGGTGCCCACGGTTGACGGGGATGGCTCCGAGTTTCTTCAACGGCCAGCTGAGGATGCCGAAACCGTACCTGAAAAACTCCACCTTCATCATTATCTTGTAGTTGTAGCCGTAATACCAATAGAACCCCAACCCGACAAAGAAATCCTCGATGGCGGTGTGCGGCGCGACGATGCACACGGCGTTGCCCAAGCCTTCGGGCGTCTCGTTGACGGTGGTCCAGCCGCCGAGCTTGAGGCCGATTTTAGCGATGGTTTTCTTGAATCCCATAATTGAAAAATGTAGAGACGCATCGAATGCGTCTCTACAATAATAAACAATTGATCACCAAATATTTGCGCGTTCTTCGGGCGCGATATACATCTTCGTTCCTTCCGGAATGTCGAAGGCTTCGTAGAAGTGCGGCATCGAGCCGAGGGCGCGGTTCACACGGGCTTCGGCGGGCGAGTGTACGTCGGTCTTCACTTGTTGCTCGAGGAACTTGTCGCGCGAGTTGTTGCGCCAGATGGTGCCGTAGCTGATGAAGAAACGCTGGGCGGGCGTGAAGCCGTCGATGCTTTGGTTGGCCTTGGCCTCGTCGGTCAGCTGGAAGGCGTCCCACGCCACGTTGAGTCCTCCAAGGTCGGCGATGTTCTCGCCAAGGGTGAGCTTGCCGTTGATTTGGTAGCCTCTGACGTCATATTCGCTGAAGAGTTTGGCGAGCTGTTGGGTGCGCTCGTTGAACTTGACGGTGTCGTCGGCGCTCCACCAGTTGTTGAGGTTGCCCTTCTCGTCGTACTTGCAGCCTTGGTCGTCGAAGCCGTGGGTCATCTCGTGGCCGATCACCACGCCGATGCCGCCGTAGTTGACCGCGTCGTCGGCTTCCATGTTGAAGAACGGAGGCTGAAGGATGGCGGCTGGGAACACGATCTCGTTCATCTCGGGACTGTAGTAGGCATTCACCGTCTGCGGTGTCATGAACCACTCTTCCTTGTCGATGGGCTTGCCGAGGCGTGCCATGTCGATGTCGGTCTCGAAGACGATGTATTTGTGGAAGTTCTGGAAGTAGGAGTCGGGGGTGACGTCGAACTTCGAGTAGTCTTTCCATTTGTTCGGGTAGCCGATCTTCACGTTGAAGGCGGCAAGCTTGGTGAGGGCCTTGGCTTTGGTCTCGTCGCTCATCCATTCGAGGTTCTTGATGCGCTCGCCCAAGGCCACGCGCAGGTTGCCGACGAGTTCGAGCATTCTGGCCTTGGCTTCGGCGGGGAAGTGCTTCTCGACGTAGAGCTGCCCGATGGCTTCGCCAAGGCATTCGGAGGTGGCGTTGAGCACGCGGCGCCAGCGGGGCTGCTGCACCTGCTGGCCGTAGAGGTAATGCCCGTAGAAGTTGAAGTTCTCGGCGTCTAAGTCGCTGCTCAGCATCGAGGCACTGTTGTGGATGACTTTCCAGCGCAAATAGTCCTTGATGGTGCCGAGGTCGGTGTTGAGGATGATTTTGTCCAAGGCGGCGATGAAGTCGGGCATGCCCACGTTGAGGCTCTCGACGGTGGGAGCGCCGGCGTTTTCAAAATAGGTGTTCCAGTCGAAGTTAGGCGTGGTTTTTTGCAGTTTGGCAAGGGTCCTCATGTTGTAGGTCTTGTCGGGGTCGCGGCGTTCCACGCGGCTCATCGAGTTCTTGGCGAGTTCAGTCTCAAGGGCGAGGATGCCTTGGGCTTTTTTCGCGGCCTCGTCGGGTTCGGTGCCAGTGAGTTCAAGCATCTTGGCGACGTGTTCCACATACTTGTCGCGCATCTCCTGCGATTTCTCGATGAGGTAGTCGTCGCGGTCGGTGAGGCTCAGCCCGCCTTGGTTGAGGTGCATGATGTATTGCTCCGCGTTTTTCGGGTCGAGGCTGGGACCGGCGTTGAAGAAGCCGCTGAAGCCGTTCTTGTGGAGGTCGCCAAGCAGGGCTGCCAACTCGGCCTTGTCGCTGAGTTTGTCGATTTGCTCGAAGTAGGGCAGCAGCTCGCTGTAGCCGCGCTCGTCGATGGCCACGGTGTCCATGCCGGCGTTGTAGAAGTCGCGGATTTTCTGCGACATGCTGCCTTGGGTGGCGTTGGCGTCTTTCGAGGCCTCGTCGATGATGTCTTGGATGATTTTCTCGTTGCGTTGGTCGATTTCCGTGAAGGCCCCAAAGGTGGAGTATTCTTCGGGAATCGGGTTGTTTTTCAGCCAGTTGTTGTTGGCATAGCGGAAGAAGTCGTCCGCAGGGTTGATGGAAGTGTCCATGTTGCCCAGCTCGATGGCCGGAACAACGTCATTCTTCTGTTCGGGTGTGTTGGCTGTCTGTTCGGCGCAACCTGCTGCCATTGTGCATAATACTGTCATGGCGATAAAATTACGTTTTTTCATTATTTGTTATTTAAATATTTGATATTCAAGATTTAAAATTCAAAATTTAAAATTTAAAGATTCCGCATTCCGCATTCAACATTCCAACCTCCAACCTCCTACTTCCTACTTCCTACTTCCTACTTCCTACTTCCTACTTCCTACCTCTCACCTCTCAACTCTCAACTCTAAACTCTAAACTCTAAACTCTCAACTCCAAACTAATCAAAGGTCTCCTTCCAGTCTCAGTTCGCTTTGCAGTGTCCTCAAAAACGGCCGCTCCTCGGCCATCTTCTCGAACTTGTCCTTGTCGGTGTAGGCCTCTATCTCGGCGGGTCGCTCCACCACTTCGGGCTTAAGCTGGAACTGGTTGTTGTGCAGGGCTTGTTTCAGGTGATGCTTCAACGCGCTCATGCCTTCGGTGTCGTGCTCGAAGAGCGTGTTGTCAACGCTGAAATGGATTTCCGACGCGCCTATTAATTTAGGTGTGTATTTGCCCAATGCCGCGGCAAAGTTGGGCGAGACGGTTTTGTAGCGGTTGACGAAATCGGCCCACGCCGACGAGAGCTGTTCCTGCGTGAAGGCGGCATCCCAGGTCTCTTCCTTCTCCTCCGACTTTTGCTCGGCTTGCTGCATGGCCTTGTTGATGCTGATGCCGATAGTGGTGCCTCGTGGCCTGACGATGGGTTGCGCGGTTTGGGTCGGCCCTTGTGCAGGCTCAGGGGCCTTGGCAGAAGCGGTCGTAGCGCCGCCTTGTGAAGTTGCGGTCGTTGAGCTTGCCGAAACGCCGCCTTGCACCGGTTGCTGCACGGGCCTGTTCTGCGGCATCTGCACGGGCTGGGCTTGCGCCGAGGGCATGGCCAACGCCGCGCTGCACAAGGCGCACATCTTCAGCAAGGCAATCTCCAAGTGCAACCGTTTGTTGTTGGCGGCACGGTAGTCGATGTCGCATTGGTTGTTGATTTCCAATGCCTTGACGAGGAAGGGCAGGGGACAGGCCTGGGCTTGTGCCAAGTACCTTTGCCGCAGTTGCTCGCTGACTTCCAAAAGCTGCACCGTCACGGGGTCTTTGCTCACCAAAAGGCTCCTCAAGTGGTTGCCCATGCCGCCGACAAAATGCTGTGGCTCAAAGCCTTTGCTGATGATGTCGTTCAAGATGAGCAGGATGTCGCTCGTCTCGCCGCGCAGGATGTGATCGACGATTTGGAAGTAATAGTCGTAGTCGAGGACGTTCAGGTTGTCGATGACGTCCTTGTAGGTGATGCTCTTGCCCGAAAAACTCACCATCTGGTCGAAGATGGATAGCGCGTCGCGCAAGGCGCCGTCGGCCTTCTGCGCGATGATGTTCAAGGCTTCGGGCTCGGCCTCTACGCCTTCGCTTTGGGCGACGTAGGCCAAGTGTTTGGCGATGTCGTCAACCGTAATCCGCTTGAAGTCAAAGATTTGGCAGCGCGAAAGGATGGTCGGGATGATTTTGTGCTTTTCCGTCGTGGCGAGGATGAACTTGGCATACGCGGGCGGTTCTTCCAAAGTCTTCAAAAAGGCGTTGAAGGCCGCCGCCGAGAGCATGTGTACCTCGTCGATGATATACACTTTATACTGCCCGATCTGCGGCGGAATCCTCACTTGGTCAACGAGGCTGCGGATGTCCTCAACCGAGTTGTTCGACGCGGCGTCCAACTCATAGATGTTGAACGAGGCGTTGTTGTTGAAGGCGCGGCACGACTCGCACTCGTTGCAGGCCTCCATCGTCTCGGTGGGGTTGAGGCAGTTGATGGTCTTGGCCATGATGCGGGCGCAGGTGGTCTTGCCCACGCCGCGCGGACCGCAAAACAGGAAGGCTTGTGCCAAGGTGTTGTTGCGGATGGCGTTCTTCAGCGTGCTCGTGATGGAGCCTTGACCCACGACGGCATCGAAGGTCATGGGCCTGTATTTTCTTGCGGATACGACGAAATTTTCCATGTCGGGATATGCCTTGAAACAATGGGCAAAAATACAACTTTTTGGCATTGCGTGAACATTTTTCGTCGTTTTTGCCGTTGGCATTGAAAATCGTCTTATTTTTGTGCCTATGAAAATGCTTGTCCACGTTCCGAGAATCACCGACCGCGTGCTCTACACCTTCGACTTGGTGCTCAAGCAGCTGCTGGGCCTCGATTTCGAGCTGACTGCCGATGTCGAGAAACTCAACGCTTATGACGGCCCAAAGATGGTTTACGGCCCGACGCCAATAGGCGACGCGCCGTTCCAAAAGGCGGTCAACCTGCTGTTTGAGCGGCATATCGACGAGCAGGAGACGGCCGCAGTCGATTTTGCGGGGGTAAAAGGGCTGTTTCCCGTGTATGGGAAAAACACGTTGCTGCCCTTCGACGTGTTTGCGGCGTCGTTCTACCTTGTTTCGCGCTACGAGGAATACCTGCCGCAGGTGCGCGACAAATATGGTCGTTTCCAAGCGGAATCGACGTGGATGTTCGAGAACGGCCTGTTGCAGAAGCCCTTGGTCGATATTTGGGCTATCGCGCTGAAAGACAAGTTGAAAGCCGCTTTCCCGGAATTGGATTTCAAGGAACGCAAGTTCGAGTTCGTCCCGACCTACGACATCGATGCGGCTTGGGCCTACAAGCATAAAGGCCTTTTCCGCACCGTGGGCGGCTTTGTCCGCGACTTGGTCGCCGGCGACCGCGCCGAAATCCGCGAACGTCACGAGGTGCTGCGAGGCAGAAGGAAAGACCCTTTCGACTCGTTCGACTTCCAGTTTGAGTTGCAAAAACAGTTTAAGTTAAAGCCCATATATTTCATTCTTTGTGGCGATTACGACACCAACGACAAGAACATCTCGCTTCGCAAGGAGGCCTTCCGCTCGCTCATCAAACGGCTCGGCGACTATGCCGACGTGGGCATCCATCCCTCGTTCTCGTCGTATCTCGACCTTGAGAAGATGCAGGCCGAAATCGACGGACTGTCGGAGGTGCTGCACCGTCCGCTCACCAAAAGCCGACAGCACTTCCTGCGCATGAACCTGCCGCGCAGCTATCAGAAACTCATCGAGTTGGACATCAGCGACGACTATACCATGGGCTTCGCCTCGCAAGCCGGATTCCGCGCTGGCATAGCCGAGGCCTTCCGCTTCTTCGACCTCGAAAACGACATGGCCACCAACCTCTGGGTGCATCCCTTCGCCCTCATGGACGGCACCATGCGCGACTACCTCGACCTTGACGCGGAGGCTTCGCTCGCCCTCGCCAAACAATTGGTGGACGAAGTGAAAGCTGTTGGTGGTACGTTCATCTATCTCACTCATAACGAGACCCTTGGCGGCGAGAAACGCTGGACGGGCTGGCCCGAGATGTACAGACAGCTTTTGGAATACGTCTATTCATGATACAGTATTTGGAACATAATGCCATCGACCGCGCGAAATGGGACGCACTCGTTTCGGAAGGCGGCCTGATTTACGCCCAATCATGGTACCTCGACATCGTCCATCCCGATTGGGAGGCGTTGGTTCTTGATGATTATGAGGCCATTATGCCGATTACGGGAGGGAAGAAATTCGGCGTGCGCTATCTGTTCCAGCCGTTTTTCGTGCAGCAGTTGGGTGTCATTTCGCGAGACACCTTGTCGGCGGAAACCCTGCTCGGGTTCCTGAACGCCATCCCCAAGAAGTTCCGTTTCGCCGAAATCAAGCTAAACGAGAAAAATGTCCTTGATGGCAATGTACAAGGAATTGATTATCACAGAAATATCATACTTGACTTAAACCACGACTATAATATCATTCACGCCAACTACCACAACAACACGAAACGCAATCTTGTAAAATCAGAACAACTTGATTTGCAAGTTATTGAAATGTGTAACCTTATGCAAATTATCAAGTTGTTCAGGGAACATCGTGGGGCGACGGTTGGCGTTTGGGGCGATGAGGAATATGCCACTTTGAGCCGGTTGGGAGAAGTCGCCATGAAGCGTGGCGCCGCCTTCACCGTCGGGGTGACCGAAAAAGGCTCGGATGCGCTGCTTTGCGGAGCCTTGTTCATGAAAACCGCCGACCGCGTCGTTTTCCTTTTTTCGGGCAACAGCGACAAAGGGAAGGAAACGCAAGCCATGACCTTTATGCTTGACGCTATGATACAACGCTTTGCAAACCAGCCGGTTCTGCTCGACTTTGAAGGCTCCGACGATCCGAACATGGCTCGCTTCTACCTTGGTTTCGGCGGCGAGGAACGACGCTATCCGTCCTATACCTTTAATGCCATGTCGGCGGCGGGAAAAGCCCTTTTGCGACTGTGGAAAGGGTGGAAATAATTGTTTTTTGTCATGTTTTTTGTTTCGTATCGAAATAACTCCTATTTTTGTGCCAACAAAAAACCAACTCCCTATGATACAAATCCATGAATTAGGCTTGGCCGACAGCATCTTCAACCAGTTCATTGCCGAAATGCGCGATGCGGCCATCCAGCTCGACCGTTTCCGCTTCCGCCACAACCTCGAACGCCTTGGCGGAATCATGGCCTACGAAATCAGCAAGACCCTTGAATACGAAACCCATGAAGTGGTCACTCCGTTGGGCATCAAGGAGACGCGGTTGCTGAAGGAACAGCCCATCATCGCCACCATCTTGCGCGCCGGACTGCCGTTCCACAATGGCATGCTCGACTATTTCGACCACGCCGACAGCGCGTTTGTGGCCGCCTACCGCAAATACGACAAGAACGAGGACTTCGAGATCAAGGTGGAGTATTATTCCTCGCCCGACCTCGACGGCAAGGTGCTCATCCTCTGCGACCCGATGTTGGCCACGGGCGAGAGCATAGTGAAGACCCTCGACGGCCTCCTTGAGGAAGCCAAGCCGAAGCACATCCACATCGTGGCTGCCGTGGCCAGCGCCGAGGGACTGGAACACGTGAAGCGTAAACTGTCGCGCAAGCCTGTCACGATTTGGGTGGGCAACATCGACGAGGAACTGACCGCCAAGGCCTACATCGTGCCCGGCATCGGCGACGTGGGCGATTTGGCATACGGTGAAAAGAGATAAGGCCATGGCAGAACTGAACAAGAAACGGGATGGATTCGGCTCGAAACTCGGCATCGTTGCCGCCGCCGCGGGTTCGGCCATCGGTTTGGGCAACATCTACCGCTTCCCCTGTGAGGTGGGCAACAACGGAGGCGCAGCCTTCATCTTGGTGTATTTGGCCATCGTGGTGTTTTTGGGCATTCCCGTCATGCTGTCAGAGTTGGTCATCGGACGCCATTCACAAAGCAACTCGGTGGGAGCGTTCAAGAAACTCGCCCCCAAGACAGCCTGGCCTTTGGTGGGTTACATGGGCGTCATTTGTGGCTTCCTGATATTCGCATTCTATTCTACCGTCTCGGGCTGGACGTTGGAATACATCGTCAAGGCGGTGACCAATTCGTTCAAAGGCAAGGACATGGCCGCCATCGAACAGGAGTTTTCCGCTTTCCACAACAAAGGCTGGCTCAACGTGATGTGGCAAGCCGTGTTCATTTTCCTGACGGGTTTCGTGGTGTTCAGGGGTGTGCAAAACGGCATCGAGAAATTTGCCAAGATACTGATGCCCTTGCTGTTGCTCATCCTCATCATCCTGGGCGTCCGTTCCATGACCCTGCCCGGCGCCAAAGAAGGCATGGCGTTCCTTTTCAAGCCTGATTTCTCGAAGATCACCGGAAAAGTGTTCATCAGCGCGTTGGGCCAAGGGTTCTTTTCGCTCAGCATGGGCATGGGCGTGCTGATCACTTACGGATCTTATATCAAGAAGAACGACAATCTGACAACGACGGCCCTTTCCGTGACCTTGTCCGACACGCTTGTCGCGATTTTGGCAGGCATTGTCATCTTCCCCGCAGCGTTCTCGTTCGGAGTGAAGCCGACGGCGGGCATGGGCTTGGTTTTCAACACCATACCGATGATATTCAACCAGATGCCCGGGGGCTATTTCTTCTGCATCATCTTTTTCGTCCTTTTGGCCATCGCAGCCTTGACTTCTACGATTTCCTTGTTGGAAGTGGTCGTCGCCTACATCTCGGAGGAGCTTCACGTCAAGCGGCAGTGGGCCACGGTCGTCGCCTGTGCCGTCACGCTGCTGGTGGGGGCGTTTGCCTCCTTGAGCCTGATGGAAAACACGCCGTTCACCATTGGCGGGAAGACGGTCTTCGACGCGATGGATTTCGTGTCGTCCAACGTCTTGCTGCCCCTCGGCGGGATGCTGATCGTCGTCTTCGTGGGCTGGAAGTTGGGCAAGGCCAAGTTCTTCAGCGAGATGACCAACGAAGGCAAGATAAAATCACCTTTGAAGTCGGTCGTGTTTTTCGTCATCAGATATGTGGCGCCCATCGCCGTTGCCGTCATTTTTTATTCGAGTCTGATTCGATAAAGGTATGGATAGCTTTCGCAAGTGGTTGACCTTCAACAAGGGAGAGCGCATCGCCATTTTCTCCATCTTGGCGGTCATAGGGCTTTTGGTGTTGGCCAATTTGTTGCGTCCGGCACGGGTTTCCCTTGACGACGTTTCGCTGCACAACTTGGATTCGCTGTTGGCCTTGCGCCAAGCCGCCATCGACGAGCAGCAGCAAAGGAAGTCCGCATTGTCGGCCCAAGTCGCCGAGTTGCAGCCTTTCCCCTTCAATCCCAACACGATGACAGAAGAGGAAGGCTTGCGGATGGGGCTGACCGACAGGCAAGTGCGCAACATCATCAACTACCGCGACAAGGGCGGGAAGTTCTACTCGAAGAAAGACTTGGCCAAGCTCTACACCATCAGCGAGGAGGATTTTGCGCAATTGGAGCCTTTCGTCGTGCTGCCCGAAGTGACGCGCAAGGCAAGCGCGAAACAATATGATTCGGAGAAGCGGCAACGACAGGAAGTCGTGGAAGAGAAGAAGCAGGAAGCCCCGAAAGCCATTCCCGTCGTCGATTTGAACACGGTGGATTCTGCCACGTTGGTAGAGCTGCCGCAAATCGGACCTTACACGGCCTCGCGCATCATCGCCTATCGCGAAAAACTTGGCGGCTTCTTGGAGAAAGAGCAGCTCTTGGAGGTGAAAGGCATGGACGAAGCCCGCTACAACGTCGCGCAACCTTACATGAATGTTGGTGCGGCCTCCATCACGAAAACCGACGTCAACCGCGCCGATTTCAAGGCCTTGGTGAGCCATCCTTATCTCAACTACAACCAAGTGAAATGCATTGTCAACTATCGCGAAAAGCGGGGCATGATCAAGGATTGGGGCCAACTTCAAGCCTTGCTCGCCGACGAGGAGCCGCTGAACCCGTTGTTGGAACAATATGTGAAATTTTAGTTTTTGTAACGAAATAATCCCTATTTTTGCGACATCTTATTAATTATAAGCAACATGAAAAAGGCAGGAAAAGTATTCTTAGGCATCGGCGGCGTAGCGTTGGTCGCTTTGGCGGTGTGGTTCGTCATCAAGTTCTACTTCGTTTTCGGCAGTGGCGTGAAGGCCGGAGAACTTAACTTGTTCGTTTACAAGGGCTACGTCTTCAAGACCTACGAAGGCCGCTTGATTCAGGCGGGCTACAATTCGCGCAACAGCAATGCCACCATCCAGTCGAACGAGTTCAACTTCTCGGTGAAAGACGAGAAAGTGGCCAAGCAACTGGAACGCAGCGCGGGCAAGTTCGTGGAGCTGCACTACAAGGAATATCTCGGCGCGTTGCCTTGGCGCGGCATGACCAAATACGTGGTTGACAGCGTCCTGACGGTGCAAGAGCGAACAACGGACAACAGCATGGTTCCGATTGATGTGCCGACGGAGCTGTTTTGAGCTTGTTGCAACGGCGACCCATACTACGTAAAGATGCAAGGTTTTGCCTCTTTACATTTTTTTGCATTTTTTTTAACCCGAATGTTTTTTTTCCTATCTTTGCCCCAACTAATCCGTCAATTCAAGTTTAACAAAAAATTACGATCATGAACAACGACAATTTCGAAAACTCCCTCAAGGCATGGAATGAAAACGAAAAGGCCGCCAACGAACTCATCAACATCGTCGGCAAGCTGTGGTACGACAAGTCGGTCGAGCTTATCATGCTCCGCTCGCTGCTCGTCAACCGAGGCTCGGGCAAGATCCTGAACAAGCATCTTCGTGCCGCCAACGTTTTGGGCAAGCCGGTGCGCGTGCAGGACTCCCTCCTCATCGCCAAGGCGCTGTTGGCCGAGAACCTCGCTCCCGCCCGCATCGACCTCGGTCGCCTCAACTCGGAGTGGACCGACGAGAAGGAGAAGTATAACAACAACGTCACCGCGTTCGTTCGCGACAAGCTCAACTACATCATCGACGCCCTGCCGCGCAGCAACAAGGTGCAGGATGTCATCCTCTACGGCTTCGGACGTATCGGCCGCATCCTCTGCCGCGAGATGACGGAAATGGCCGGCCGTGGCGACGCCCTCCGCGTGCGCGCCATCGTCACCCGCAAGAACTCGCCCGAAGACATCGCCAAGCGCATCAACCTGTTCCGCACCGACTCGGTACACCGCTATTTCCACGGCGTTTGCACGCCCGTCGAAGGCGAGAACGCCATGATGGTCAACGGGCAGAAGATCCTCTTCCTCGAAGCCAAGAACCCCGAAGACCTCGACTATACGGCCTACGGCATCAACGACGCGCTGCTTATCGACAACACGGGAGCCTTCCGCGACCGCGAGTCGCTCGAACGTCACCTCCAAGCCAAGGGCGTGGCCAAGGTGCTGCTCACCGCTCCCGGCAAGGGCGACATCCCGAATGTGGTGTATGGCGTCAACCAAGACACGCTCGACCTTGAGAAGGAGAAAGTGTTCTCTGCCGCCTCTTGCACCACCAACGCCATCGTGCCCGGCCTGCAAGTCATGCAAAACAACTTCGGCATCGTGAAGGGACACATCGAGACCATCCACAGCTACACCAACGACCAAAACCTTTTGGACAACTACCACAAGAAAGAGCGTCGCGGTCGTTCGGCCCCGTTGAACATGGTCATCACCGAGACGGGTGCCGGCAAGGCCGCTGCCAAGGCACTGCCCGAACTGAAAGGCAAGCTGACGAGCAACGCCGTGCGCGTGCCCACGCCCGACGTGTCGTTGGCCGTGCTCGCCCTCGACCTTGAGCGTATGACCACCGTCGAGGAAGTGAACGAAGCCTTCCGCATCGCCTGCTTGGAGGGCAACCTCATCGAGCAGATCCGTTTCAGCAGCAACACCGAGTTCGTCAGCAGCGACGGCATCGGCGACTCGTGTGCCTGCATCTTCGACGCGCCGGCCACCAAGGTCAGCGCCGACGGCAAGACAGTCATCCTCTACCTGTGGTACGACAACGAGTTTGGCTACAGCAACCAAGTGATCCGCCTCGCCCGCCACATCGGTCAGGTGAAGAGCTATAGGTACTATTAAGACGCGGGACGCGAAACTACGAGACGCGGGACTTTGGGGTTCCGCGTCTTTTTTTTCGTGCCAATCTTCGATTCATTGGTTGAACTAAGAAAGCTCAGTCAGCTTTTCCAGCGTAGTATCCGTAAAAGTGCGCCAAATTTTCAAGTCAGTAGCCTTGTAGGTCTGGAAGAGTTGCTTGACGAATTCCAATTCAAATACCAATCTATAGTCTTCTTCGGCTGCCTTTGGGTCGATTTCATGTTTTGAGCCTACACGCGCTTTTTTAATAATATACAGGTCGCGGATTCCTTTGCCTTTGATGTAAGGAACAAAGTAGCATAGTTTTGTGGGAACTATGGTTGAAGGGAAGGTCTTACCCGTATAGTAAAGCGTTGCCTTTTGCTTTTCGAAAGCCTCTGTGTTTGATTTGTTGACAAGGCTGATAAGTAGATTCTTCTTTTTCTCTCCATATTCACTTATCGATTCGGCACATACCAAGCTGTTTTCGATTATGGGACTTGGGTAACGCTGCATCAATTCAAACATGTCAATTGGGAATAATTCAAGAGGTAACATCTCTTTGGCAATCTCGTTAGCTTCTTTGAATTGGCTTTCTTCTGGAAATAGTTTGTCAATCTCATTAAACAATCTAATTAGCGAGCGGCCTATGGCATAGGCGAGATTCACTGGGACAGCATTGCCAATCTGCGATTCGATGGCTGGACTATGGAAGCTATGGAAAGTTCGACTGAGCGTGATTTACTATGGGAATTGGATACTTGAAACGCCTATACTTCTTTGACTTTCCATTTTAGTTTCTTCAAAATCTCAATTAAAATAGGGAAATTGTTGAGGTCCCATTGGTTGCTTACCGCAAAATCAACGCCATCCCCGCTTCTTAATACCTGAGTTGGAGCGACATAAAAACGCCCGGCGAGACTTCCCGCTTCTATTCCTTCCTGAATTTCGGAAAGCCGTCTGACCACTTTATAACCTCCTGGCATATTTTTGACGTTAAACAGATCCTCCAAAGAATTGTATGTTGCATTTGGGTGTTTGTCCATATAGAAGCGTAATGCCTCCAATGCTAATTCACGTTTGAAAAGGGGACGACTGCCATTGAGCGTATATTTTTGAAGTTTACGAGTGCCTTGTTCGGCCTTTTTTTGCTTTTTGTTTGGTTTCCCATATAAAAGTTGTATTTTGACCTTATCAAGCTCTTCGTTCAATATTTCCTCGTCCATGCAAGTTTTGAGAAAATGCTCTCTCATTAGATTACGGACAAAAAGCCCTCCTTCATCCTCACCGATAACTTCCGACAATTCCTTCCTGATAGAATTTTGATAACGGGCTTTTTTTAATTGCTGTTCGCAAAACTCAGTTAAAGTGGCAATGTCAAAATTCTCGTAAGACAAAAGGTCGCATAGCAATTGCCCTTCCTTGGAATCAAGTGAAAGGTTTGCGGTTAGGATTGGGTGGGGCGACAGATTATCATCAGGGGCGTTGTAATATAATTGCATCTTCTCTCCGATATACAAACCAATTCGCAGTTCCAATTGGCGCATATACGAAAACAATTGACGTTCGTTTTTCTCTTTCAACTTGTTTGTTGGCCTTTTTAGTTCGACAGGCAACACCCTAACACCGTCTTTTTTCAGTATGATATCAGGGATGATTTTCGTGTTGGCGGTTTCAAGAACAGGTTTTGATTCGACACAACCATAATAAATGCTCCAGCCAAGGAGTTTGAACTGCTCCTCAATTTTTTGCTGATAATCTTTTTCCAAAACTTCGCCTGTTTGACATTCTTGCAGGACAATTACTATGTCATTCCATCTGTTCATATCCAGCCTAATTAATTTCAGAAACTACTAAAGGAAGTGTATTACAAAGCGTTTGATATGAGTCGTTGACGCCAAAGGCTATCTCATAGAATTTGTCTATGGAACAATATCTCAATCTGTCGTCATAATATTCGTAGCCGTCAAGTTTAACCATCCAAGGCATCTCGATTTTTTCAGTTGCAGAAAAATCAACCATATAACATATGGCTTTCCTGTCACGAATAAGTTTGTCAAACATACGCATTAGGATTAAACGCTGGATCTTTTTGGACATTTCATTTGGCTTGTTCTTCATTTCGACAAAAATATGCCGTTCTTCATTGACGACATCGAAGCCCTCAGCGGGAACCGACCAGCCATTGCCGGCATAGCGAAACAGGTTTTGGTGAAAATACCCGATATGGTTGTTGTTGGACTTGTCCATCTGCCGAATACATTCGGAGGCTATCACCTCCTCCATCGTGCGGCCATAGACTTTGGCGTCGAAAGTCAGCTTGATGGGGTCGATGATGTTTTTGTTGAACGAAGCAAGGTCGATGGTCGCGCTATATCGGGCCACGGTTTCCTTCACATGCTTGTATATGTCCTCGTCTGAGATAAAGCCAAGATCATACTTTCTCATATCGCAATTTGTGTTGGTTGAATTTCATGGCAAAGGTACAAAAAAGTTTGGAATAGCAATGTTTGTTTGCCATGGAAAACTCAACCGCAGGTTCAAACAGCCTGCAAATCCTTACGATTTGTGGCCAAAATTCATTGTTCCGTGAAATCCATACAATCGATGTCCATTTTTTTCCTATCTTTGCCGCTCATTTCGTAAACTATCACCTAAATGAACAATAAAAACACTTTAATTGGTTTCATCCTCATCGCGGCCATCCTCTTTGGCTGGATGTATTTCATGACCCCGTCGAAGGAGCAAATCGCTGAGCAACAGCGCATCCAAGACTCCATCCGACAGGCACGGCTCGAAGAAATGGCCTTGGACTCGCTCCGCCAAATAGAACGTCAACGCGCCGACGCGCAATTGGCCGCCTTGCAAACCGACACGGCACTGTTGGCCATGGACTCACTCGAAATGGCGCAACAGAAAAACAACGCCATGCGCGACAAATACGGCGTCTTTGCACCCTCGGCGGAAGGCAAAGAGCGGCTCGTCACCATCGAGAACCGGCTGCAAAGGCTCACCTTCAGCAGCAAGGGCGGCTTCCTGAAGCAAGTGGAACTGAAGGACTACAAGACCTACGACTCGCTGCCGCTCATTTCGTTCGACCCCGAGACGGCCTTGTTCGACCTCTCGTTTTTCGCCCAAAACCGCGTCGTCAACACCTCGCAGTTCTATTTCCAACCCTACCTCAACGGCAGGCCCTACTCGGGCGGCGACATGACCGTGGCCGAAGGCGACAGCATCGTCTTCAGCCAACGCCTGCTCACCGACGACCCGAACAAGTACATTGAATTCGTCTATACCGTCCACGACGACAACTACATGCTCGACTTCGACATCCGCACCGTCGGACTGCGCGACGTGATCGCCACCAACGCCGACTACATGACCATCGACTGGGACCTCGACCTGATGAAACAGGAAAAGAGCGCCGACCGCTTTGCCGACGAATCGGTGTATTACCGCGCACTCAACGGCAAAGACGTGGACCATCTCACGGTGAACAAGGACAGCGAGCAGACTGTCACCAGCAAGCTGAAATGGATTTCGTTCAAGCAGCGTTTCTTCTGCAACGTCATCGTGGCCAATGACGAGTTCGAGAATGCCCGCATGGCCATGCAGACCCGCCGCTCCAACAACCCGCGCTACTACAAGTCGATGTCGGCCAACATCGAAGTGCCCTACAACGTGAGCGCCGAGACCAACGTCATCCCCATGTCGCTCTATTTCGGCCCCAACCACTTCAAGACCCTAAAGAGCTACAAGCTCGGCCTGCAAGACCAAATCAACTTGGGCAGCTTCTTCCTCATCCGTTGGATCAACTACGGCGTCATCGCCGTGTTCAACTGGTTGAGCCAATACGGTTGGAACTACGGCATCGTCATCCTCATCCTGACCATCATCATCAAGACCCTGCTGTTCCCCTTGGCGTTCAAGAGCTACAAGTCGTCGGCCATCACCCGCGTCCTGAAGCCTGAGATGGACGCCATCAACGAGAAATACCCCAAGGAGGAAGACGCGATGAAGAAGCAGCAGGCCGTCATGAACCTGCAAAGGCAAGCCGGCGTGAGTCCCGCCTCGGGCTGCCTGCCCGCCTTGCTGCAATTCCCCATCCTCATCGCCATCTTCCGCTTCTTCCCGGCCAGCATCGAGCTTCGCCAGCAGCCCTTCCTTTGGGCCGACGACCTCTCGACCTACGACGCCATCGTCACCTTCCCGCAGAAGATCCTCGGCATGGACCACATCAGCCTCTTCTGCGTCCTGATGACCATCACCACGCTCATCTACACTTGGGTGAACAACAGGCAGATGGACTATTCGAGCAACCCGCAGATGAAGCCCATGAAGTGGATGATGTACCTGATGCCCATCATGTTCTTCGCCATCTTCAACAACTACTCGGCGGGCTTGAGCTACTATTACATGCTCGTCAACATCATCACCTTCATCCAGATGTTCGTCTTCCGTAAGATGATCAACGAGGACAAGGTGAGGGCGACCATCGAGGCCAACAAGAAGAAGCCGCAGAAGAAGAGCGGTTTCCAGAAGCGCCTTGAGGAGGCACAGAAACAGCAAGCCAAGTTGCAGCAACAACAAAAGAAACGTTGATAGGCTGTCAGCCAATAGCCCTCAGCTATCAGCCGCATGCAACCTATGCTGATGGCTGAAGGCTTATAGCTGAAAGCAAAAAACACACAAGACATGGAAACGAAACTCGAACAATTCATAAACGCGATCCTCGAAACGCGAAAGGTGTGGCTGCTCGAAGCCAAGGAAGGCTTTTTCGCCATGCTTGAGGACGGCGACGGCGAGCCTTACATCCCCTTGTGGGAAACGGAAACGCGGGCCGCGAAAGCCGCGCAAGGCGACTGGGAGGGCTACACCGTGACCGACATGGGCTTCTCCGAATTGGGGCATTGGCTCAAGGAATTAGCGAAAGACGACATCGACATTGCCGTTTCGCCCGAAGCCGACGGCGAGATTACGGCGATTGCTTCGGCAAGGTTCAAGGACTGGCTGAAGCCTTACGACGACCATTCCTTCAAAGAGGACGACGACGAGACGGACGACTTCGACTATGGCGAGGGGTGGGCGGAGCCGTGGAGTTAGGAGTTTAGAGTTTAGAGTTTAGAGTTTAGAGTTGGGTAAGTCCCGAAGTCTCGTGTCCCGCGTCAAAATAATGGTCTATGAAAAGCAAACTGTTCGGTGTGTTGCTGCTGATTGAGACGGCTGCGCTGTTGCTGACGGCAGCGGTGGCGTTGCATTACCAGCGCGTGGCAGGGGAGGCCGATGCCCGTTGTTTCCTCCTCACGGCTGGCTTGACGGGGGCTGTCGGGCTTTTGCTATACAATTTCGGCAGTTCGCGCAAGAAGAGCACGCTGCAAATACGCGATTCGTTTATGGTCGTGGCCTTGTCGTGGGTGCTGTTCTCGGCCTTCGGGATGCTGCCTTTTTTGATGTACGGCACCGTCGATAATGTCACTGATGCGTTCTTCGAGACCATGTCGGGCTTTTCGACCACAGGAGCGACGGTGTTGGGCAACATCGACAGTCAGCCTCATGGCATCTTGTTTTGGCGCAGCGTCATGCAGTGGCTTGGCGGCTTGGGCGTGGTGGTGTTCACCTTGGCGTTCATCCCTTCGGTGGCCAAAGGCTCGAAAAAGATGTCGCTGTTTGCCGCTGAAGCGCCTGGCCTGAGCGTGGAGAAGCTGGCCCCGACGATGGGTGCCACATCGCGCTTGTTGTGGACCATCTACATTGCGCTGACGGTGCTTTGTGCCATTTGCTATGCCTTGGGTCCAATGAACAAGTTCGACGCTGTGTGTCACGCCTTTACGACCATAGCCACAGGCGGCTTCAGCACACATCAGGCCAGCATCGGCTACTTCCAGTCGAACTACGTCGAATGCGTCTGCATCGTTTTCATGCTGCTGTCGGGCGTCAATTTCGCGATGTACCATTTCTTGTTCAACGGCCGTTTCGACGTGATTCGGAAAAACGAGGAGCTTCGCTGGTATCTGATGGCCATCCTCGTTTTCACGCTGTTGTTTTTGGGGCGTTTCTATTTTGCTCCGCGTTTCGACATCGTGACCGAAGGCCAGATGGCCTCGCATCCCCAGACGGGATGGGAACGCATACGCACTTCGTTGTTCCATGTGGTGGCCTTGTTCTCCAATACGGGTTTCCAAGGCAGCAACTACGACTACGACCGTTGGGGCAGGCTCTTCCTTGTCCCGACCGTGGCCATGATGATCGTGGGCGGCTGTGCGGGTTCCACCAGCGGCGGCATCAAGATGGTGCGTGTCATTGTGCTTTTCAAGTATATCAAGAAAACCGTGAACGAGTTGATACACTCGTCGAGCATGTACACCATCAAGGTGTCGGGGCAGACGGTGGACGACCTTTCTGTGCGCCGTGTGTTGTCGTTTTTCTCCTTGTTCATCCTTCTTTTTATGGTCAATGTGGTAGCACTCACCGCATCGGGCATGAGCCTTGAAGAAGGCGCCGTTTCGTTCCTCACCTGTTTCAGCAACTACGGTCCCGGCTCAGGCATCACAGGGCCAAGCTCCACCTTCGCCGACGTGCCGACTTTCGCCAAGTGGCTGCTCTCCTTTGACATGCTTGTAGGCCGTTTGGAGATCTTCACCATCTTGCTGCTGTTCACGCGGAGCTTCTGGCGGGCGAAGTAAGGCGAGTTTTTCTGCAATTTTGTCATAACTCCGACCCCTAAACCCTTGATTTAGTGTCAATTTGTCATAAATCAAGCCAAAAAATCACTTTGTGGCTTTTGGAGAGCTTTTTGATTAACCCCGATGCGGCCTGTTGGTCTTAAGCTCCAAGTCCCAAGTCCCAAGTCTTAAGTCCTAAGTCCCAAGTCCTAAGTCCCAAGTCTTAAGTCCCAACTCCCAAGTCCCGCAGTCCTACAACAACAATTAAACGATTAAACGATCAACAATTAAACAACACAATATGAACATCAACCAATTCACAATCAAATCACAGGAAGCCATCGGGAAGGCCCAAGAGATAGCGCAGAGCCATCAGAGCCAGACCGTGGAGAGCTTCCACCTGCTGAAGGGCATGATCCTGAGCGACGACTATTTGGTGCCTAACCTGATGAAGAAGTTGGGCGTCAACATGACGCGGCTCAACGAGGCCCTCGACCAAGCCATCAACAGCCAACCGCGAAGCAGCGGCACGGAGTTGTATTATTCCACCGAGGTCAGCAAGGTCTTCAACGACGCCATCGCATTGGCCAAGAAGATGGGCGACGAATACGTCTCCATCGAGCACCTGCTGTTGGCCGTCTTCGACAGCAACGGCTTCACCTCGCAGATGATGAAGGACCAAGGCATCCGCAAGGACGAACTTGAAAAAGCCATCGCGCAGTTCCGCAAGGGCAAGAAGGTGGATTCGCAAGATGCCGAGCAGAACTACGACAGCCTGAACCGCTTCGCCAAGAACCTGAACGAACTCGCCCAGCAAGGCAAGCTCGACCCCGTGATTGGCCGTGACGAGGAAATCCGTCGTGTGCTGCAAATCCTGAGCCGCCGCACGAAGAACAACCCTATATTAATAGGTGAGCCGGGCGTGGGCAAGACCGCCATCGTGGAGGGCTTGGCCCAGCGTATCGTCAACCGCGACGTTCCCGAGAACCTGAAGTCGAAGACCGTGTTCAGTCTGGACATGGGCGCCTTGCTCGCCGGCGCGAAATACAAGGGCGAGTTTGAGGAACGGCTGAAGAACGTCGTCAAGGAAGTGGTGGACAGCGATGGCGAGGTCATCCTGTTCATCGACGAGATTCACACCTTGGTCGGTGCGGGTGGCGGCGAAGGCGCCATGGACGCGGCCAACATCCTGAAGCCGGCCCTGAGCCGTGGCGAGTTGCGGGCCATCGGTGCCACCACCCTGAAGGAATACCAGCAGTATTTCGAGAAGGACAAGGCTTTGGAGCGTCGTTTCCAGAAGGTCATGATCGACGAGCCTGACGAGGCTTCGGCCATCAGCATCTTGCGTGGCCTGAAGGAGCGTTACGAGACCCACCACCACATCCGTATCCTCGACGAGGCCATCATCTCGGCGGTGCAGCTCTCGGTGCGTTACATCAGCGACCGTTTCCTGCCCGACAAGGCCATCGACCTCATCGACGAGGCCGCCTCGCGTCTGAGGCTGCAAATCGACTCAATGCCTGAGGAGTTGGAGGACGTGGAACGCGCCATCCGCCAGTTGGAGATCGAGCGCGAGGCCATCAAGCGCGAGAACGACACCAAGAAGGTGGAGGAGATAGGGAAGGAGCTGGCCGAACTCAACGACAAACGCTCCGCCATCAAGGCGAAATGGGAGACCGAGCGCAACTATGTGGAACTCATCCAGAAGGAGAAGAGCAACATCGAGACCTACAAGCACCAAGCCGAGGTGGCCGAGCGCGACGGCGACTATGGCCGCGTGGCCGAACTGCGTTACGGCAAGATTCGCGAGGCTGAGGCCGCCATCGAGAATGCCAAGAAAGACTTGCTTGCCGCCCAAGGCGACCATCCCTTGGTGGACGAGGAAGTCGGTGCCGACGACGTGGCCGAAATCGTGTCGCGTTGGACAGGCATCCCGGTCAACAAGATGATGCAGAGCGAGCGCGAGAAGCTGCTGCACCTTGAGGACGAGCTGCACAAGCGCGTGGTGGGTCAGGACGAGGCCATCACCGCCGTGAGCGATGCCATACGCCGCAGCCGTGCGGGCTTGCAGGACGCCAAACGTCCCATCGGTTCCTTCATCTTCATGGGTACCACGGGCGTGGGCAAGACCGAGCTGGCCAAGGCCTTGGCCGAGTTCCTGTTCGACGACGAGAACGCCATGGTGCGTATCGACATGTCGGAGTATCAGGAGCGTCACACCGTGTCGCGGCTCATCGGAGCGCCTCCCGGATATGTGGGCTACGAAGAGAGCGGCCAACTTACCGAGGCCGTGCGCCGTAAGCCCTACAGCGTCATCCTATTAGACGAAATAGAGAAGGCTCACCCCGACGTGTTCAACATCCTGCTTCAGGTGCTCGACGACGGCCGTCTGACCGACAACAAGGGACGCACCGTCGATTTCAAGAACACCATCGTCATCATGACTTCCAACATCGGCGCGAACATCATCCAGGACAACTTCGCCGAGATGACCGAAGCCAACACGGAGGAGGTGTTCGAGAAGACCCGCAACGAGGTGATGGACCAGCTGAAGCAGTTCATGCGGCCTGAGTTCCTCAACCGTGTCGATGACATCATCATGTTCCGCCCGTTAGACGAGAGCCAGATCGCCGACATCGTGAGGATGCAGTTCCGCAGCGTGCAGAAGATGCTGTCTGCCAACGACATCCGCATCGAAATCACCGATGCCGCAGTCGATTTCATCGCGCGGCAGAGCTACAACCCGCAGTACGGCGCACGTCCCGTGAAGCGCATGATGCAGCGTGAGTTGCTCAACGCGCTCTCGAAGATGATCCTCGCCGACGCGGTGGACAAGGCCAAGACCATCATCGTCGACGTCAAGGGCGATAGCTTGATTTTCAGGAATTAAGCTTTGCGCAATACAATTGAAAAGCCAAGAGGTGCGAAAGTGCTTCTTGGCTTTTTTGTATTAGGTTGTACTCGTTGGCGGCATTATAGTAGCGCATATTTAATTTGGCCAGATTATCTTGTGATTTACTTTTGATTTCAACAACAAAATTACTTAAAATCAATGATATGTACAACTTTTTATCCATTTATTTTGATAACTTTTTACGCTTTTTTAATTCCGCCAACGGGTTATTTATTGTTTTTTTATACATTTGCACGTTGGAAATTAAATGCCTAAATGAGTCAAAAATTAAAAATATGAAAAAACTAAACTTACTTTATGCATTATTAATATGTTTTATTGCAAATGGTTGTAACCAACACTCCGATAAAATCCCTGAGCCCCAAAAATATCCTCAATTTTCCATTTCAGGAAGGTCTGACTTGATAATTCTTGAAGACGATAATAAGCCATTGGGGATTGGGGATATTTATTTAGGCATAGATGAATCTACCTTTAATTATAAAAGAGCAGAATTCCTTGCGAACCATCCAACCTTAGGAAACCTTACAATAAACACAATGGATGGAGAATTTGAAGATGGTAAATTGTGTTGTATAACAATAAATAGTACAGACAGAATAATAGACCTTTGTAACCATTATAGAAATTTGAACTTTTATGGTTGGAAAAAAATGTATGAGAACAAATATTATCCAGAATCACTTAGTCCTGTTTGGGAAGAAATGTATGGGGTGGAAAAAATGGATAATGTAATAATTGAAAAGGGAAAATATTCTATATTTGTTTATGAAGAGACAGATTGTATGGATTTTGCAGATTGGGCTAAGACAATACATGAAACAATGGAAAAGCAGAATGAATTAAATCTGAGATTTTTATCAAATCGCAATCATGTATATGATACTGTTCATTCTCAAATCATCATATTCGACAACAGCATTGACATCCTTAAAATTGTAAGGAGAAAAAAAACTAATCCGGCCGATGTCGAAAGGAGAAAAAGGATATCCGATGATATGGATTTATTATAAGATAATGATATTCAAGTTTCGCAAGTTCCTAACCTGCTAGTTTATACTGATACATTTCAACGAAATGACAGAGTTTGTCCGACCGATTCACGAGCATGTCAAGGATTTGTTCATCCTCGATATTGAAGCACTCTGCGATTTCGCGGACGAGCTCCAGTATCATACCCCAGATTCTCTCAGTGAGAGTAAGCTCCACGCTACTCATGGTGGCATCCCTGAAGAGTCCGCCTACGGTCTCGTAGTCGGAGAAGCGCCTTGCCGTGGAGAGCAGGTTGTACTGCATGGCCGTGATGGTCGTCATTGCGATCTGCGAGGAGAAGTTGCGCATCTGGTACTTGCCAAGTCCGAGGTTCTGCTTGCTCTCCTTGAAGACGACTTCCAGGGACCAGCGCATGGAGTAGACCCTGTAGGCCTCGAAGAAGTCAAGTCTCTTGTTCGTGGTGATGAGTCCGCTCCACTTTCCCCGCTTGTTTCGCTTGCAGAAGAACAGACGGACGTTGCGACCGGCAAAGGTCACGTCCACGGTGATGTGCCAGCATCCCAGACGGCGGCTGTACTTGCGTCCCTTCTTCGGATGGTCGAAGAGGGCGACAAGTTGGTTGGCGGTGTACTCCCTGCCTTTATATACGTACTTCGTCCTGCCCATCTTGATCATGCCGAGATAGTGGCACCTGACGTGACGGGAAGTGATGAACCGGATGACCTCCGCACAGGCAAACCAGCTGTCGGCCAGCACGTAGTCGAAACGTATCTTGCGCTTGATGATGCGGCGTATCATCTCCATCATCAGCGCAATCTTGCTCTGGTCGTATTCCTTGATGCGCCTGGCGGTGTGGGAGTCATCGTCGTGCTCCTTGGAGAAGCGGGCGTCAAGCTGTTCCTGCCTCAGGCCGTGGTTCCCCTTCTTGCCTGCCTCGCCGACAAGGGCGAAGTCGAGCAGCATCTGGCTCATGCCGTCCGTGATGCCGACGAACAAGCCCTTGAAGCCGAGCATCATCGAGTGCGTCACGTGGGAGTATATCTTGCCGATAAGCTCCGTCTGGATGCCGCGCTTGGGATAGTCCGTGTCATCGACCATCAGGCAGACGGGCCCTGTGCCCTCACTCGTCCGTCTCTCCCGTACCTTGTTCCAGAGCTGGAGCGTAACGGCGGCAAGTATCTTGCGCCAGTCATACGACTCGTTGGAGACAAACCGATAGAACACGTCCTTCTTGCAGTCGAACAGGCCGCTTAGCGAGGACTTGCCATAGTTATAGGCATTACGAATCATGAAACAGGGAAACAACACCAACAGTCCGAGCACCTGCAGTCGCGTCATTTTGCAGTTACACTTGCTCTCGCTGCCGAAAAGCCGCTTTTCGGACAGCCGGAGGACGTTTGTCATGTCCATTATCGCATTCATTGCACTCGTGGCATCATTTTCCTTGAAAAACTTGCCGATCTCTGAAAAAATGTTTGTACCTTTGTCGCTGAGCATAGGGCTATTGTACTTTTTGATTTGCACTTCAAAGTTACAAAATTTCCGTGACATACGGAAACCCCTGTGCTCTTTTTTTGCAACTATATCACAACTATTTCTCAACTTGCGAAACTTGAATAATGATATTATAGTCTGATTAGAAAGGTTGTTGTATAACGGCAAATTTACAATTTTTCTAAATGTTCTAAACAACTTTTGAACTGAAAGATTCAGCCTGGATCGCCATCCGTTACGGGCACGTTACAATAACTTTAGCGAAAACGCCTCAGAATAAGGAATAATCTGGTTGCCATCATGATAGTGTTTCCAAGCGTCTTCTTGGTGGCTCAGGTCAATCACCTCTTGGGTGCTCATGGGCTGAATCTTGGCCATAACCTCGCCAAGCGTCCTCAAAATATGGTGATTTTAGCCTTCTTTTCGGAAAAAGTGTGTTTTTTAGGGTTCTATTTTTCGGAAAAAGTGTATTTTTGCACAATGAAAATTTCGGAAAAAGTGTATTTTTCTGACTGTATTTTATAGGAAAAAGTATTAAGTATATGTTATTCAGAAAGATAGAAAAAGAAATTAGGGACTATTGCCAAAACAAGCCAAACAAGGTTCTGGTCGTCGATGGCGCACGTCAGGTCGGAAAGTCGTTCATCATTCGGCACGTCGGGCAGGAAATGTTCGACAACTACATCGAAATCAATCTGTTGGAGGATGCCGACGGGATACGTTTCTTCGAGTCGGTCAAAACAACGGAGGATTTCTATTTCCGATTGAGTTCGGTCGCCAAGGGCAGATTGGGCAACAAGGAAAACACGTTGGTCTTTCTTGACGAGATTCAGGCGTATCCGCATCTTTTCACGATGCTGAAGTTCCTGAAAGCAGAAGACCGTTTTACCTACATCGCCAGCGGCTCTTTGTTGGGCGTGGCTTTGGCAAAGTCGGTTTCCATTCCCATTGGAAGCATTCAGGTTAGCCACATGTACCCACTTGATTTTGAGGAGTTTCTTATAGCCAATGGGGTGGGGCTGGATGTGATAGGCTACCTGCAAAGGCAATTTGAGCAGGAGTTGCCGCTCGACGATGGTTTTCATGCCAAAATACTCGATTTGTTCAAGAAATATCTGTTGGTGGGCGGCCTGCCCGATGCGGTGAACACGTTTTTGGCGACGACCGATATTGTGGAAGTGAGGCGTGTACAGTTGGAAGTGCATGACTATTATGGTGCGGATGCTTCCCAATATGATGTAGCAAACAAGCTGAAAATCAGGAACGTGTATGATTCCGTGCCGTCCAATCTCGAGAATAAGCGCAAACGGGTGTTTGCCAATCGCATTGAGAACAAACCCGGCAAGCGTTTCGATGACTATTTGGAGGAATTCGATTATTTGGTCAATGCAGGGATTGCTTTGCAGGTGAAGGCCGTTTCGCAGCCCAAGTTCCCGCTTTTGGAATCGATGCAGAAGAACTTGTTGAAGCTCTATCTCAACGATGTCGGCATTTTGACCGGCTTGCTGTATGGCCGCAATGTGGCCGCCGTGCTCGACGACATCCGAAGCATCAATTTGGGTTCGGTCTATGAGTCGGTGGTGGCACAGGAGCTTCACGCCCACGGTCATCGGTTGTTTTATTACGACAACAAGAAACACGGCGAGGTGGATTTTCTCGTGGAAAGCGATATGCTGTTGTCGGTTGTGCCGATCGAGGTGAATTCGGGCAAGGATTACACTGTCCATAGTGCGCTCTCGACCTTTGTCTCGACGCAAGACTACCATGTGAAAAAGGCATACGTCCTTTCCAACGACCGCAATGTGTTCACCGAAGACGGGATTACCTATTTGCCCATCTATTATGTGATGTTCTTCTGAGTAACAGGCTTTGAAGCCCAAGGTGAACGAAAAAGGCTCATCATGCCTTATTTTGTGCGTTTTTCCACGCGGATTGCACAATAAACCGATTGGTTTTCAGTTAAACATAAAACGTCATGTCATGAGAAAACGGCTTTTGGGAATGTTTGCGATGGCGGCCTTGGCTTGGGGCGGCCTGCCTTTGGCGGCGCAGAATGTCATCGTCAACGGGGATTTTGAGGCTACGGACGGTTTTATCGAATACACGGACTACGAGCGCACATACAGCCGTTACGTCGTTGAAGCCGGGCATTATGCCATCGACAACACAACGAGTGGATACGGTGGTGGCATGGGCTGGCCGATGCCTTCCAATTCGGATGGCAAGTTTATGATGGTGAACGGCTTTGGAGGAAATTCCAATCCGACCAAGGTTGTGTGGCGGCAAACGGTTGACGTGTTTCCCCAAGACACCTATACTTTTTCATACCGATTCGCTAACTTGAACAGGATTATATATGGTCAGATATATCCAGCGAAATTGCGGGTGAAAATCAATGGCTCGCAGGTCGGAGAAGATAATCAGCTTCCTTCCGACAACAATTGGCATGATTGGTCACAAACATGGAGCAGCGGCAACAACACGCAGGCCGTCATTGAGATATATGATGTCTGTACCAACAACTCTGGCATGGGCGACGATTTCTGCATGGATAACATTTCCTTCGTCCCGGCGGTGGTCTATTCCGTGACGGCCAACGACGACGCTGCCGAGGTGTGCTACAACAGCTCCGTCGATATCGACGTGCTGGCCAACGACGTGGTGCAGCCCAATGCCAACGATGCCGTTGTCACGGTGGTGACTCCGCCTGAGCATGGATCTGCTATGGTGTTGAGTGACAAGAGAATACGATATACCGCAGAACCCGATTACAACGGCTCTGCCGTGCAGTTCAAGTATCGCGTGAACAACCACGGAGTCACGAGCGAGGCTTGGGTGACGGTGGCCTTGAACAGGGTGCCAACGGTGGGGGAAATCTCCTCGCCCGACGGCATTTGCGCAGGCGAGAGCTTCGACTTGACCGTGCCTGCGGTCGATGCCAACGGCTCCGAAGTCACGGAAACGGGTTGGGAAATCGCGCCAACGGCGGCAGGACCTTTCGACCCGTTGGACAACAATGGCATTCCGTATGAATACAACGGCTACTATCTCCGTTACAAGGCTGTAAACGATTGTGGATCAAGCTGTTCCAATTTAGTTCAGCTCACGGTGTTTTCCACTGGGCCGACCTTCGACACCATCCAAGCCTGCGATGTGTATCCTTGGAACGGCCTCGTTTGCGACCATACCGACGACTATTCCGCCCAAGTGACGACCGAGGATGGCTGCGAGATTATGGCCTATCTGCATTTTGTGCTGAGCGATGCCTACGCCGAGTCATTGACCGTTTCCGCTTGTGACGAATATCTGTGGTTAAAAAACGGCACAACATACTATGAATCAGGTGAGTATGAATATGAAGTGGAAAACGATGACCCCATGATTTGCGACAGCGTTTTCACTTTGTATTTGACCATCAACCATGTGCCTGAGCTTTTGGAGAACCTTGTGATGCCATCCGAAATATGCGCGGGCGATGCCTTGCAAGTCGCTCAGCCGCAATATGCCATGAACCACGCCGACGGTGGCTCGGCGTTTTGGGAATATGCCACGGCTCCCGAAGGCCCGTTCCTGCCGTTCAATCCGGAGGACAACGGCTTGGCGTTTGGCGACTATTGCCTGCGCTTTGCGGTGACCAACGGCTGCGGCGACGCCTTCAGCAACGTGGTGCCGTTCCGCGTGAACGACAAGCCCATAGTGCAAGGCACGCTTTCCGATATGGAGGTTTGCGCCGGCTTCCCGCTCGATTTGCCCGAGGTGAGCGTCAATTGGAGGAATGTCGATGAGGACGACCGCCTTGCGCAATGGCAAGTCGCACAGCCGCAAGGCGAACCCTTTGTGCCTTTCGACACGCTGACGACCATGACTTCCGATTTCGATGGCTGTTGGTTGCGTTTCGTGGCCGGCAACTCGTGTGGCGAGGACATCCTCGGTCCGGTCGGGATTTCGGTGCTTGTCATCAACGATGAGTGGCTTGACGCAATTCCGGCTTGCGATTTCTATGTGCTGGAGTCGAACGACACGATTTGGGAAAGCCAAGTGATTGATTATGATATAGATGAACCTTGTCCGCATAAGGTTTGGCAGCCCATCGAGATCCATCACAGCGATTCCGTCGTTGAGCCTCGCTCTTCCTGTCACGAGGAGTTTGTTTGGCACGACTCCGTTTTCCATTGGTCGGACGAGATGCAATACGGCTATTGGAACACGGTCAACGCCTATGGCTGTCCTCGCACGGTGGAATTGCAACTGACCTTTGGCGATTTCGATTCCTACACTTTCAATGAAACAGCCTGTGAATCATTTGTTTGGGACTTGAAACCCGATATGGTTTACACGGAAAGCGTTCGTGACTCGCTGTTCGTCCCTGCCGTGGGCGATACGGATTGCGACACTTGGTATTATTTGGAGCTGACTTTGGGCCATGACACGACTGTGGAAAAGGACACCACGAAGTGCGAGCCATTCTATTGGTATGGCAATTTCTGCAATGAGGACGGACAGGTCTATCAGCATACGTTCAAAACCGAATACGGCTGCGACAGCACTGTTTTACTGCATCTTACGTTGAATCAACCTGTGACGGGGCCGGATCTTCTTTGGTTTGCCTGTGACAGTATAACGATTGATGGCGTTCTCTATAACGTGCCGGGGCCTTATGATTTGAGATGGGATACGCTTCCGGGTCCCAACGGATGCGACAGCATCACCAGAGTCGTTTTGATACTCAGCAACTCCGAGCTGACGGGTTTGATTCAAGGCGATAGTTGGGTGTATGTCGCTTCCAATCTGATTTCGGGGATTTATCGCTATCAGATTGATACTGCGGGAATTGTGGGGAATGTCAACTGGAGTGTCTCCAATCCCGATTGGCGTATTGTCGATACTGACGCGGTATCCTGTCGTGTTTTGGTGACCACACCGGGCGTTGCCACCCTCAAGGCGTCGTTTTTTGCCGCATGTGGCGGGATGGAGCGCGAATTTGTCATCCATGCCGGGTTTTTTGACATCGAGGAGCCGCCATCGCTCGCGGTGAGCGTGTTTCCGAATCCCACCCAAGGCAAGGTCACGGTAGAGGCAGAGGGCATCCGACGTGTGCGCGTCGTCGATATGATGGGACAAACGCTGGCGTTGACGGAAGGTGCGGGGCAGGATAGGATAGAGATGGACTTGGGCAACTTGGCTCCTTCTGTCTATCTGCTTGAGGTGGAGACGTTCAACGGGCGGTCAAGGGAAAGGATTGTGGTTTATAAGTAATTGATTGCTAATATGTTAAGTATGAATAATCGCTTTTGCGTTAGATTGGGGATTGCTGCGTTGGTGCTGACGGTGCTGGCGTCTTGCACGAAGAACGATGCGACTACGATAGTGCCTGTTGGCCCCGAAAGCTACATCGAAGGCATCACTTCGGTGGTCACGGATGCAGCCTTTTGGAACGACTTCGGTCGGATTAATGAAGGCGCGATTCCACCCAAAATCGAAGGCGCTTTTTCGGTTTCCCCTCGAAAAAGGGTGGGCACCAACGTTGAGGGTGTGCCGATAGACATAGACGAACTCGACGCTATCCTCAGTTTCAGCCGACAGCACAACGGGTTGGTGACGATGGCGCTCAACGATGCCACCAATGCCTTGACCGACACGGTTTTCGTCATGGGGTCAGGGGATGATTTCACGGCCTATTGCATTGAGGAAAAAAGCTTTGAGGTGTTGTCCTACCAAGTGGAAACCAAGCGCGGCATCATCGTCAAAGGAACGATGACCGAGGCGGGAATCGTCAACCTTCGCTTGGCCACCATAGTGTTGGACAGCCGGAGCATTCCTGAAGGCGCACCGTTGCAGGAGGTCGGCTCTTATTTCATTTACAAGGACGGCGACGGCTTGGCCGAAAGAATGAGTGGCGTTTTATGAAAAGGGTTTTGATCATAGTATTGGCAATGGCACTGTGTGGCTTGGAAGCGCAAGCCCAAATGCAGCGGCAACGTCCTGAAATCGGAGGCGTTAGCGTAGGCATCAAGGGGGGCGTCAATTTCCCGAGAATGCTTTATCTTCACAATGAAACCATGAGTCAAACCGATCAGGGAATCTTGGTGAAACCCGTCGCGGGGGTGTATGCCGACATCCCCTTGAATCGCTGGATGTCGGTCTCTCCTGAGATCATGTATGTCGAGCGAGGCACAAGCATGACCTATCAGCATCATACCGGTTCGACGGTGAACTACGACATGCATCTCAAATACGCCGATGTGCGACTTCCTTTGGAATTGCGCTGGCCGATGACGTCCGTCGCCCAGCCTTATGCGGTTGTGGGCGCTGAGGTGGGATTGTGCTTGGGCGATTCCATCCGCATGAAACGCACTGCTCCCATTGCCTTCGACGAGTCCGTTGCCGTCGGCTTGGCCAACATGAATCCGCTTCATGTCGGCGTTTTCGGTGGCGTCGGCATTCGCAATCGGATGGCGGTGGGGCAGCGTGACTTGATTCTCAAGGTGGCGGCAACGTATCACTTGGGGTTGCTCGATTCCTATTCCCCGATGGAGAAAGACGGGACGGCGCAAGCGCAAAACGTGAATGCCTATCAGGTGGTCGGGCAACGGCTTCCGGAAGGGTTGGAGCTGACTGTCGGTGCGGCACTCTCGCTCCATCGTCACCGCGATGCCTGCTCCTCGTTCTTGGGCGACCGTTACCGCCGTCGCGGCAGCAGCCGACATTTGTTCGGCTATTGACAAAGTTTTTGCTTACCTTTGCAGCCTCATTTTTGACCGATTATGCGTTTCCTATATCCACAGATGCTTTGGGGCTTGCTTGCCCTGCTGATTCCCATCCTCATCCACCTGTTCAATTTCAGACGGCACAAGTTGGTGTATTTCAGCAACACTGCCGTCTTGCGAAGCATCCAGCAGGAGAACGCCAAGACGCGCAAGCTGAAGTATTGGATTACCCTGTTGCTTCGGTGCTTGTTCGTCGCGGCCTTGGTGTTGGCGTTTGCGTTCCCGTATCGTCCTGAAAGACAGCTGAATGTCAACGCGGAGGATAATCTTGTTGGCATTTATCTCGACAATTCGATGAGCATGAAAGGCCAGTCGGTGCGGACGACCTTGATTGAGGATGCGCGGCAGTCGGCGCGGGATTTGGTTTACAAGCTCAGCCCTTCGAGTCGTTACTTGCTGATGACCAACAGCTTCGAGATCCAGAACGAATACCCGATGAACCAAGAGGAGATGCTCGACCAGTTCGACCGCATGAACCCCGATGGCGGCCCTGTCGCGATGGGCGAGGTCATCGACCGTTTCGGGATGTTGGCCAAGCAGCATGGCTTTTCCTCCTCGACCTTGTTCGTCTATTCTGATTTCCAACGCAATACCTTCGACTTGTCGGCAGCCAAGGCCGATTCCGCCATGCAGGTGGTGGTTGTGCCGATGGTGCCCGAATACACGACCAACCTTTACATCGATTCGGTGTGGTTGGCTTCGCCGATTGTGCAGGCCGGCTTGACCAACGACTTGATGGTTCGTATTGTCAATCAAGGCGATAAGGAGGTGAAAGGCTTGCCCGTCAGTTTCACGATGAACGGCGCGATGGTCGCTTCGACGACGGTGGACTTGGAGAAAAACGGCGAGGCCGAAATCGAGATGCAGTTTGTGGTGGACGGCGACGGCGAGCAGCGGTGCAAGGTGAGCCTCATCGACCATCCCATCACGTTTGACGACGAATACGACTTTGTAATGAGCGTAAAACCAACGCTTTCCGTTATCGAGTTGGGCACCGGAAGCTCCAACTGCGCCTTGCTTTTCGACGGCGACGAGCAGTTCCGCTACACGCTGATGGAGCCTTCGCGCTTCGACCTGACCGCGCTTTCGCGGGCGCAACTGCTGATTGTCAACGAAACCGCAGTCTTGAACGAGACCTTGCAGCAAAACCTGTTGGATGCCGTCGCCGAGGGCGCGAGCCTGATGGTGTTTCCGTCAGTGAATGACCCGAAAGGCAATGCCTTTCTCTATGAAAAACTGGGACTTAGGTTGATGGAGGCCGACACTAACGCCACTGCGGTGGAGGACGTGGCCTTGCAACACGCCTTTTTTAGCGACATGATCCTTGACTTGCCCCAGCATCCCGACCTGCCCACAGTGAAACGACATATCCGCCTGAAATCCAACGGCGTGCCTACGCCCTTGCTGACGCTGAAAAACGGCGACCCGCTGCTGCTTTCGGCGACGGTGGGGAAGGGGCAGGCCTTTGTGATGGCCACCGCCTTGGGGCGCGAGTGGAGCGACGTGGCCGACAATCCGCTGTTCGTCCCGATGATGGTCAAGATGGCCTTCATGGGCGGCAAGTTGGACCGGCTTTCCTATACCATTGGGATGGACAAGATGTTGGTTTTGAACGACATGGACCTTGAAGGCGACCACAAGATCCGCTTTGCCGATGCCGCCCGCAGCTTCGAGTTGATGCCGGCTTCTGAGGTGCGCAACGGGAAAATCTATCTTTACCTGAACGACAACCTGCCAGCGGCGGGCTTCTATGACTTGCTCGTCAACGACACGGTGAACCGCACGACGGCGTGGAACGAGAGCCGCGTGGAGTCGCGCATGGACTTCACCGACCGCGAGGCCATCGAACCGGCCTTCAAGAAGGCGGGATTCGACGTGGCCGCCGTCTTAGACACCACCGATTTCGCCACTGCCGACTTGGTGGAAGCCATGGCACACCAGTCGTCCATCTGGAAGGTTTTCGCCTTGCTTGCGCTGATAGCGCTTTTGGGCGAAATTGCGGTGCTGAGGTTTTGGAAGTGACCTCTCTGCATTATATTTTCAAAAAGTTGCCGTTATCGGCAAAAATCGCTATCTTTGCAGCGATTTTGAACGAAAAACTTGCCGATAATGGATTACCGTGGCATCCAAAACTGGGGCAAAATCAATGGCTATCTTCGCGACACATGCCTAACCGCGCAGGACAATTACAAGGTGTTGCTGGAGTATTTTGGAATAAGGTTTTGGTAGCAATCGGAAAAATTTCTATCTTTGCCCGATTTAAGTAATACCCCACAATGGATATCGAAGACAAGACCGAATTGGAAAACGACGCGCTGAACGAAGTGCCCGATAATGAACAAGTTGCTGACGCTCAGGAGGAAAAGTTTCAGGTGATTCCCCTGAAGGGAATGTTCGAGAACTGGTTTCTCGACTACGCCTCGTATGTCATCCTTGAACGTGCCGTGCCCGCCATCGAGGACGGCCTGAAGCCGGTGCAACGCCGCATCCTGCACTCGATGGACGAACTCGACGACGGCCGCTTCAACAAGGTGGCCAACATCGTGGGCAACACCATGAAATACCACCCGCACGGCGATGCCTCCATCGGCGACGCGCTCGTGCAACTCGCCCAGAAAGACCTGCTTATCGACACGCAAGGCAACTTCGGCAACATCCTCACGGGCGACGATGCCGCTGCGCCGCGTTACATCGAGGCGCGTCTCTCGAAGTTCGCCAAGGAGGTCGTCTTCAACCACAAGACCACCGACTGGACGCGCTCCTACGACAACCGCAACGCCGAGCCGGTGTCGCTGCCGGTGAAGTTCCCGCTGCTCTTGGCGCAAGGCACCGAAGGTATCGCCGTGGGCTTGGCCTCCAAGTTCCTGCCGCACAACTTCAACGAACTGATTGACGCATCTATCGCCTATCTGCGCGACGAGCCTTTCACGCTCTATCCCGACTTCCCCACAGGCGGCCTGATGGACGTGACCAACTACAACGACGGCTTGCGTGGCGGCAAGGTGCGTATCCGTGCAAGAATCAGTCAGCAGGACAAGAAAACGCTTGTAATCAGTGAGATACCCTACGGGACGACCACGGGCAGCGTCATCGACAGCATCGTGAAGTGCAACGACAAGGGCAAGATCAAGATTAAGAAAATCGACGACAACACCGCCGAGCAGTGCGAAATCGTGATTTACTTGAACCCCGGCGTCTCGCCCGACCAGACCATCGACGCGCTCTATGCCTTCACCGACTGCGAGGTCTCCATCTCGCCCAACGCCTGCGTCATTGTCAACCAGCATCCGGCTTTCTTGGGCGTGAGCGAAATCCTGCGCCTCAGCACCGACCGCACCATGGAACTGCTGAGCCTCGAACTGCGTATCTTGATTGACGAGTTGGAAAGCAGTTGGCACTACATTTCGTTGGAGAAGATTTTCTTCGAGAAGGGCATCTACAAGGAATTGGAAAACAAGGACTACGAGACATGGGACGACCAACTCACGGGCATCGAGCGGCGTTTCGACAAGTACCGCAAGCTGCTGAAGCGCGAAGTCACCCGCGAGGACGTGGAGAAACTCTGCGAGAAACCCGTGCGCAAGATCTCCAAGTTCGACATCAAGAAAGCCGACGAGCAATTGGCCGACATCGAGAAACGGTTGGAGGAAGCCCGCTACAACCTCGACCACATCGTGGACTTCACCATCGACTATTTCATGCACATCAAGGAAAAATACGGCGCAGGACGCGAGCGCAAGACCGAGATCCGCAACTTCGACAACATCTCCGCCGTGGCCGTGGCCGCCAACAACGAGAAGCTTTACGTCAATCGAGACGAGGGCTTCGTCTGCACCGGCGAGGGACTGAAACGCGAGAAGAACAAGGAGGCTTACGAATACGTGTGCGACTGCTCCGACTTGGACGAAATCATCGTGTTCCACGAGGATGGCAAGTACGCCGTGACCAAGTTGCAGCCGAAACTCTTTGTGGGCCAGAAGGTTATCCATGCCGCAGTGTTCCACAAGAATGACGAGCGCACGACCTACAATGTGGTCTATCGCGACGGCAAGAACGGCCAGCCGCACTATGTGAAGCGTTTTGCCGTGAAGGGCGTCACCCGCGACAAGGAATACGACCTCACGCAAGGCAAGCCCAACTCGAAGGTGCGATATTTCTCGTCGAATCCCAACGGCGAGGCCGAGGTCATCAAGGTGACGTTGGGGCTGTTCAACAAGAAGCAGAAGACCGTCGATTACAACTTTGCCGACATCGCCGTCAAGGGACGCGATGCGCGAGGCAACCTGCTCACCAAGTACGAGGTCAAGGAAATCAAGAAGAGTGGGGAAGGCGTATCGACCCTCAATGCCCGCGACATCTGGTACGACGACACCGTGCGCCGCCTCAACGCCGACAAGCGCGGACAGCATCTTGGCGCGTTCCAAGGCGAGGACAGGATCCTCCAGATTTTCGCCAACGGCGAGTTCAAGGTCTCGGGCTTCGACCTCAACACCCACTTCGACGACGACATGGTGGAAATCCGCAAGTTCGACCCCGAGGAAATCTTTTCCGTCGTCTATATCGAGGGCGAGACGCAGAAAATGTACCTGAAGCGTTTCAGCATCGAGGCCGACACCAAGCTCAACGCCCGCGTTTCCTTCATCGGCGATAGTCCCGAGGCGAAATATTTGGGTCGCAGCGTCGATGTCTTGCCGCGCCTGTTGCTGAGCTACAAGGTGAGCGATGCCGGCAACAGCTTCCCCGACGACGAGGTCAACGTGGAGGAGTTCATCGGCATCAAGAGCTACAAGGCGAAGGGCAAACGCCTGTCAACGAGAGAGATAGAGAGTTGGCGGTTTCTTGAACCAGAGGTCCCTGAGCCTGTCGAAGGGCCGACCACTATTAGTGAAGCCCATGAAACCGAAGAAAAAGTGATCGTCAATCCCGCCGACGTGCCCTTGGAAATCGTCGAACCGAAGGGCGACGGTATGCAGATGGATTTGTTTGATGAGCTAAATGATGGAGTAAGTAATGATGAATAAGAGCGAAAAACACAACATCAAGCCTCAAAACGTCATTGCGGGCTTGACCCGCAATCTCCTAAGCGAAACGGCTATGTCTTCGCGCATGGGAGATGGCGGATGTGCCTCCGCCATGACGTTAAAGAGGCGAGGTTTCGTTCCCCGTTTCAGCGTGTTGATTGGATTCATTTGTGCTTTACTGTTCACCAGTTGCCAAACCGAGCTGAAGTTAGCCAAGATATACATCGCAGAACGTACCGACATCCAAGCCGCAGTTTATTTTCCCGAAAAGGCCGAGGTGAAGTTGGAATACAATATGCAATACGGGCAAACCGATGTGCTTCAAGGCTTTAGCTACGACTTGTTCTTGGACGTCATGTATGATGCCTATGCCGATATGCTAAGGGATTATGGCTTGGATGTTTACATCCCCGATGACGTTGAAAACGTGCAGGTTGACTCTGTGCATTGGCTCGTGATGCTCTCGCGCATAGAGGTCTCGGGGCGCATCACGGAATACGAGGACTACCTTTTCAGCGACACCGACGAGTTCAGCTACAAGCACCCTTTGAACACGGTCAACGTGGCCTCGTGGTTCGAAATCAACGACGGCGAGTGGAAGCCCGTGCTGTTTTGCGAGCACAACCTCATCGACGGCTTCGACTCCAAGACAGACTTCTCGTTTTGGAAAAACAAGATTGATTATCAATACACTATCGACACGTTGGAACTCAAGGATGTTTACAATTACGCCGTGTATTTGGGAAAGCTTTATGCTGGCTACACCTACGACTACATGATGAACAGCTTCGTGGGCAAGGAACTGAAAAGCCGGAATCTTGACTATTGGAACCAGTCGCTGCTGCGCTACGACCCGTACAAGCGCCAATTGCGCTACGCCGCTGAGGATGATTGCTTTATTGAAATCAAATAGTTTAGAGTTGAGTGTTTGTAGTTTGGAGTCAGTGGAAAGTTTAGAGTTTTTGGTTTAGAGTATAACTGTAATTAAAGCAGACAGCAATACTTGCCACTTGCCACTTTCCACTCTCAACAATAAACAGCCCCTAAACTCTCAACTTTAAACTCTCAACTCATTCTCTATCAATTCCTTCAACTCCGAAGGCTTGACGGTCTTGATTTCGCCGCCTGAAACCATGCTGATGTTGCCTGTTTCCTCGGAGACGACCAAGGCCACGCAGTCGTTGACTTCGGTCACGCCGATGGCGGCGCGGTGGCGCAGGCCGTAATGGCCGGGGATGTTGGTCTTTTGCGATACGGGAAGGATGCAGCGGGCGGCGGTGATGCGATTGTTGCGGACGATCATGGCGCCGTCGTGCAAGGGGCTGTTCTTGAAGAAGATGTTTTCGATCAAGGCGTTGCTGATGTCGGCGTTGACGGTCACGCCCGTCGAGGCGATGTCGTCAAGGTTGTTTTTGCGGGTGATGAGGATGAGTGCGCCTTGCTTGATGTCCGACATGTTTTGGCAGGCCTTGGCGATGTCGTCGATATTGAGGCCCGCATTGCTCCCCATGTTCAGGAACTTGAACCGTTGCAGCAGCTTCCCTTCCCGCGCCTGTATGCCGATAGTGAA